>ENA-UOJO01001331-UOJO01001331.1-human-gut-metagenome-genome-assembly--contig:-P57-NODE-1331-length-32138-cov-127.400898_pt1 | contig 32138 bp, 26 predicted proteins | sample MGYA00242351_ERZ723898 | MGnify/ENA metagenome assembly ERZ723898 | reverse complement strand
CGCAGCCGCCGGAGCGGTGCTTAAGCCGTAAGGCGGGAATTGTGCGGTGTTGCCCCAACATATCATTTATTAAGAAGACTAATTCGGTGGTTCCTTCTTTGTATAGTTCATTCTTTTTTCCTCTGCTTTTCCTTTTCTTATCTACAAACATCTTTTTATTTGCTTCCCAGTTTTACGGCAACAGTTTTGTAGACTTCGGTACCTGTTGCTATACCTATAACCCCAGCATTGTCGCTGTTGATAAAAGTTCTATTGCAGCTGTTCTGTTTTCGCCTATTTCAAAACGTTTCATTTGTCTTTTTTTCTTGCTTCCTCATAAAGCAGCATCCCATACCGGAGATTTTTACCGCACATTTTTTCAGGAATCGCTTTCTCGCGCTGCCTGTCTGCCCGCTTCTCTGGAATTAAGCAGAGATTTTTACCGAGAAAATTTTGGTGTCGTAAAGTCCATCTACTCCACCCTATCATCCTTTTTCTTCACATTCTGCTTTATAATAGGTTGGTTTTTAGCCACCTTTTCTTTGCCGCTTCCTTTCCCTCCATCATCCCGTTCTGTCCAACAATTTTTCGGCCATTTCTTCCGTGATTTTTAATTTTTTTCGCGTTAATAATCTCTTTTAAGTATCGTTGATCTCACTATTTGCTCCGCATTTTGTCTCGTATCATCGCCGATTTATTTGCAACTATTATCTGATTTTTTTCTCCGTAAATTTCTCCGTTTATATATTTTTCTTTTTTCTCCTCTTGCATATTTTGGTCTTTCTCAATGTATATTCGGCATGTTTCTTTCGCGTATTTTCTCTTCTTTGTCTCCCTATCAAGGTCAAAAACTGTGCTTTTTGACTTTTCTTAACATAAAAAGTGATTTTCCCCCGCCCCTATTTTATAAAGCCTGATTGTTGCCCCCAAAGCCGAGGTTTTTACGGCGATTTTTTTGCAGCCTCCAAAGGAAGTACCGTGCTGCTTTGTGCATTACCAAATGTTCTTATCCAAGACTTCTTTTATCCTGAGGTTCTTACGCCGTAAAAAATAGTGCCCTCATCTTTCTTCTCTCGTACTCCCTCGTCACCCACCTTCTCCTAATACAGAGGTTTTTAACGTACTTTTCTACGATCCCATACAAAACGGTAACCTCTGCTCTTTTTCTTTTCTGCTTTCTCACGCTTCGCCAAGCAGAGGTTCTTACCGAGAAAATTTTATCTATTTTTTCTATTTTTCTGCTTGCAGAGGGCATTTCCTTCTATCCAGAGATTTCTACCGTACCAATTTCAAGTCAAATTCTTTTGCAAACGGAGATTCTTACCGCAAAAAACGGCCTTTGCGCCTCTCCCCTGCTGCTTAAGTTAAAGGAATTACCTGCTATAAAAGCTAACCAGAGGTTTTTACCGCAAAAAAAGTCCTTCTGTCTGCCTCTTCATGTTTCGCCCACAGCCATTTTTCCGCCGTTTTCAGGTGCCATCGGGATGATCTTGTCGTTTCGATTGCTTCTTACAGGTTGCCAGCCTGTTCCTTATGCCCGTTCACGCAACACGGTAACAGAGATTTCTTCATTGTATAACAGAGATTCTTTCCATGCAAAATAGAGGAAACAACCTCTGCCGCCAAAAGAAAAAATCTCCGCCATTCTATGAAAGAACCTCCGTTATCACCAGAAGAAACCTCTGTTGTGGAGGGAAAGAACCTCTGTTTCTTCTATATATAATAAAGTATAAGATATAAATTTATAAATATATAATTCTAAAGAAAAAGAAGAACAAAAGGCTGATTGCTCATAAAACAACGGAATTGATGCCCGCATAGCGGAGCGAACACGAATGCGGGCCATAAGAAGAAAAGCCATACGAAACATGCGCCGTTCTGTCTGGCGCATGCCATCGGTGCACTGCCAGGATAAAAACAGCGGCCCGGTACCCATGCCGATGGGGGCCGTAAGATAATTGGTTTGAAGTTTGGTTGCTTGCATTGCAGTGGTGCTCCTTTTCCGATAGTATCTTGTTTATTGTTATATCGGAAAGGACACAAAAGCGAGATGCAAAAAACAAGAATCAATGGCAAAAAATTCGTGCAATATCTTGTAAAAGTGAATTGTGAAACAGATTTCCCGGTGATGCTATTTCTTGCGGTGGCGAATGGAAATGTGGTGCGTGCTGTTTTTTGTTTTAGACTGTTTGAAAGTGCTTTAACGCAGGTTTGCTTCAAGGCATATTTTGTGCAGCCAGCCCTCTCTCCTCCCCTGCTTTACGCGCGAGGATTCATCACTGTAATACATGCAGCGCAGCCATAGGATTGACTTTTGCAGGAAGATACTGTAGTATGATACTATCATGAGTAAGTGTACCTTCTTCTAAATATTCTAGCAGTTCTGTGATGTATGGTTTTATTACAGGCGGGCTATTAGTTCCTAAAGAAAGGCATGGACAAAACGGAGCACGGCATCCAATGTCCAATCATAGCGTATGAAAAATAAAGATGAAAAGAATACAATGACAGAATCACCGGATGTTATCATTGGTGAAGTTCTGCCGGATGAAAAGGCGGACGGCAAGAAAAAGCAGCTTGTGCCCAGGAAAAGTGACAATGTGGCGTTTGGCTCTTTCATCACGAAAAGCAACGATTTAATTCAAAGGACAAAGTATTCCCTGCCCCGCAACGAACAGAAAATCCTTTTTATGATGCTGTCCAAGATCGATCAGCGCCATGATATGGATGCATCGAAGTACTATACCATTTCGTTTGACGATTTTGCAAAGCTTACCGGGGTTAATGCGTTGGACAGCGGTTATGCAAATTATCTGCGCAAAACCATTGAAAACCTGGAAAACCGGATGTTCTGGGTTCCCCTTGGGAATGATCAGTACAAAACGATGTCGTGGGTGAACCGTGGTTCTATCGTCGATATGAAGAAAAAGACGATCAGCATGCGCTTTAACCCAGATATCTGGAAAGACATTGCACAGCTGACAAGCAATTATACATCCTATAGCATTGAATATCTGCTGATGATGCAGAGCACCTATTCTATGCGTGTGTATGAGATCATTTTGTCATATGACAACGGAAACAGAGATTATTCCTATAACAATGGATTGATTTTTGAACCTGTAACAGAAGAAGTTCTGCAAAAGTTCCCCAATAAGCGGGAAGAACTGAAAGGGTTCAAATATAAGCGGTTTGATATGGAAGAATTCAAGGGTATGCTTTCCATGCCTACCCGTGATGAAATCAATAGAAGCAAGGGCAAAAGCAGAGACAGTTCCGCACAAAAGTTCAGCCGCGATAAACCGCTGACGGAAAAATACAAAGTATTTTCCGACTTTGAAAAGAACGTTCTAGCAATGGTCAAAAGCGAGATCAATGAGATGACAGACCTGTGGTTTGACTATGAGCCGGTGCGCCGCCGCGGGGTTCGGAAATACGAGTTCCTTTATATCTTCATCAAGTACAAAAACCGGGAAGAAATGAAGAGCGTCAGAGCGTTCCATCAGGAGCATAAAGGCGCTGATACAGAAGTAAGCAGAAAACCAAGAAAGCGCCGCAGCTCGGTCAGCAAAGAAGCACTGGAACAGTACAATCAGCCGCTGAAGGAAGCCATTTTGACGACAACCTATCGCCTGGCACGCAATGAACTGGCGGTAAAGGCGCAATATCAGACCTATGAAAAAAAGCTGACACCGGAAGAGCGAAACATCTTCATCGATATTTTCACATATACGTCAAAAATATTGACCAACACAAAAAAGCGGGACCAGGCAGAGGAAACGCTGGAAGCGTTGAACCGGATTATCAAAGATAATAACGGGCTAAAAACCTGGGCATTGGGAATGAGCGTTAAATATAAAGCGATGCTTGAACGCGCAAAGGAAAGAAAATCTGCGCAGTATTACCGCACGGTGGTTTATAATGACATTATAGAAAATTCTGCCGCAATCATCGCTGACGGCACAAAACGCGCAGCATTACTGGATGGCGATAGAACGGATCTTTTCAAGTTCGATTGGTCGCAGTTTGATGAGTAATAGAACGTAAGGAAGTATAAGAACAAAAAAGAGGTTTGCAAAAAGCAGACCTCTTTTTTGTTTCAGAAAAAGCGCGAAAACAAATGAATTGAAAAAATGACAACAGGTACTTGAGTCGTGACAGGTAAATCAAGAGGAAAAGAAGGCATTATCCCTAGGATTCGTGTTGACATGACGAGCGGGTATGCTATAATTAGCTTATTAAGATGAACACTTTACAGGAAAGAACAGAAGGTAAAGAAGAAAAGATTGCCAGCGATATCAAATAGCAACAGGTACGCAAGTCGCCGCATAATAGTTACAACAAAAGAGAAAACTTTACTTTATGACAACATGTACCTAAGTCTTTCCACTCTATAATCAACCAACGAAATGAGGGAACGCCAATGGCAGCACAGATCATTACGATCGCCATCGAGAAAGGCGGAGCAGGAAAAACGGTCACTGCTTCTAACCTCGCCTATCTGATGGGCGATGAGGGTAAAAAAGTTCTTTGCATCGATACAGACCCGCAGGGAAACCTGACGAGCGCTTTGAGCGGCGGCAATGGAATTACCAGCGGCGTTTATAACGGAAGAGCTCTTTTTGATATGTTTGATGGCTTCCGTTATACAAAGACGAAGGACTATATCACCGAAACGGAATACGAAAATGTAGATATGATCCCCTGCAGCGCGCAGACGCCGCGGATCAACCAGCGTATTCCGGGAATTTTTGAGGATGCACAAACCTACTTCAAGCCGGGCGACCCGAAGTGCCTGACGAATATGGGAGAATTCCTCTATTACTTTTTAAATCAGGTCCGGGAGGACTATGATTACATCATTATTGATACCCAGCCGACCCGTGATTCACTCTTGCTGACGAATGCAATCAATGCGGCGGATTATGTGCTGATTCCCTCTCTTTGTGAGGCAAATTCGCAGGAATCGGCGTTCCGTACTTATGCGCTCTGCAATGAGCTGCGGAATACCCCCGGCAGCCATCTGAAAGGCGTTGGCGTAATTCTTACGATGGTAGTGAAAAAGGCAGCTACTACAAAAATTATCCGCGACCAGTGCAAACAGGTTTTAGGGGCTTCTCTTTATAAAACGGAGATTCCCAGCGGCCTTAGTGTGAACATGTCGGTTACGAAGCATCTTCCCGTATGCTATATGGCAAAAACACAGCCGGTTGCGGTGGCCTATGGCAAGGCTTACGAAGAACTAAAGGCTCAGCTTGCAAAGATGGGGGTGAACTGAAATGGCAATGAAAAAGAAGATGAAGGGAAACATAACGTCCCCTGCTCTCCCCGGCAAAAGTATTCTTGCAGAGGTAAACAATAACGAGGCGGGCAACATCTATAATAGTTTGTTCGCTAAAAATAGAAAAGTTGAATACGATAATAAATATATTGCGTTGGTTAATATCCGAACCAACCCGGATAACCAGATTTTCCGTGTAATGGATGACGATGAAGACATCCGCATTTTGGCGGAAGATATTAAGCGCAATGGGTTGATGCATAACCTTGTTGTATTCCCTGAACAGCGCGAAGAAGGAATGGTATATGTTTTGCTTTCCGGCGAACGGCGGTTTCGTGCATTGAATTACCTGCAAGAAAAAGGCGATGCAACATGGAATATTGTGAATTGCAATGTTGTGATAACACCTTTGTCTAAAAATGAAAGAAAAGTGCTACTGTACAGCGCAAACCTGCAGGTCCGCGGCGGATTCAGTGATGAAGCAATTCGCCGCCAGGCGATTGCGGAATTTATCACCTGCCTGCAAAAAGAACCTTATAATATGAGCAGAGAAGAAGCCCTTGGCGCGACAAAAAGCGTCAGTACCGTAAATCCACGCACGATTGAGCGGGATGCGCGGATCGAAGAGAAGCTGGAGGGCAAACTAAAAGAACTTCTAAATGATAAATTTTTAACGAGAAGCGAATGTGAGACTTATCTGCGGTTTGAAGAGGACATACAGGATGAAATCGCGGAGCGGTTTGCCAAATTGCAGGAAGTAGATTGCCATAGCAGCGATACAGAAGATGCGGGAAAGAACTATGTAGAGGTTCTTCGGGACAATCTGCATGACGCATTCAGAGAGCTGCTATACGATGCACAGCGGCAGGGAACGACCAAAGAATACGAAGCTGCTTATAAAAAAGCGATTCTTTATTTTGATGATGGTCTCGCTGAACTGAAAGGGAAAGCGGATGAATACGGCAAAGCTAAGGTAAGCAGCCAACCGAAAGAAATTTCCGCCATCGATTACGAGGGCAAAAAAGAAGCCGCCAGGGACCGTGCGCGAAAGGAACACGAGGTTACAGAAACCAAGAGCAGCATGATCCAGAAAAGTGTTCCCCAAATGGTCAAAAAATTGAATAAGGCATACAGCAGTAAGGCATTTGCAAAAGCGCTGAAAGGTGTATCCAAAGAATCCCGTGATGCAGATGTTGCGGCGCTGAATGAAATCATCGAGATTTCGATGAAGCTTAAAAACATCATAGAATCGATCGATTGATGCCGGTGGACACAATGAAAAAAGAAAGAGTTCTGATTCGTTTCCGGCCGGAAATATATGAATGCTTTGAATTGGAAGCCGATTATCAGGGGCTTCGCGTGGGAACGATTGCCAATCAATTATTGATCAGTGAGCTCAACAAAGTAGCAAGCGTGAAACCAGAACACTGCGTTGTATTTGGATCGGAAGAATACGCTGCGATTCCGGAGGGCAAGCGAAGCAGCTATTATGTGTTGCCAGAAAGCAAAGATATTATAGAATATCTGCCGGAGCAAACCGGAAAGCGGGGCGCAAAGCCGATCAATAAGCAGGTTACATTTTATCTGATGGAAGATCAGCTTGAAACGTTGAAAAAAATTGTCCGGATTCAGGATATTCGCAAATCAATGGACCACGGGCAAATTCTAACCTATCGCTTTGCCGTGTTGGGGCTGCTGCTGAACAATGAAGCGCTGGATAGAAAACCTCCGGTTATACATTAAGAGGTAGAAAGAAGCACGAAAGAAGCCGCAGGTATTGTGCCTGTGGCTTCTTTATTTTATATATCATACAACAATATTAGAATTGACAACAGGTACTTGAGTCGGAGAATGGTGAAAAAGTTTTTATATCGGTATCGGCACTTAGAATTATGCGGTATTGCCTCAATTCTGAAAAAAATTAAAAAAATACCGACATTGCGCGGTGTAGCTGCCTGCACAATGTCGGTTTTGCTTATTTTCTCTCGGCCAGCACGACCGTAAAGGTCGAGCCTTTGCCGGGGGTGCTTTCTATCTGCATCTCTGCGCCGGTCAATTCCAAAATCCGCTTGACCAGCGCCATGCCAAGGCCATTGCCCTCGGTGGAGTGGCTCGTGTCGCCTTGGTAGAATTTATCGTAGATGTGTTTTATCGTCTTTTCAACCATGCCGCAGCCGGTATCGGTCACGGAAACATAAATTTTGCCGTTCGCCCGCGTTTGGCGCAGGGTAATGCTGCCGCCCTGCGGTGTGAACTTCACCGCGTTGGAAAGCAAGTTCGTCCACACCAGTTCCAGCAAGCCGGGGTCGGCCTGTGTGTAGGCGGCATCCTCTAGGTCAGCGTCAAATTCAATGTCCTTGCGCTCCCACGCATCCTCAAACTGCACGGCCACGCTGCACAGCTGGGCGCAGACGTCATAGACTTCTGCTGCTGGGCGGACGCTTTGCTTTTCCAGCTTGTTCAGCTTGAGCATGATAAAATGATCAGGAGCCGTTTCCAAGCTGATGTAAGCAAAGAAATGGCTCCGGGTTTTGTCCTGTCTGTGCTACAAAAGATATACATCGCATATTAAGGTGCTAATTTGTGAATAATTATCCTTGTTCTGCAATTTTTGTGTTCGCATCTTCGCACGATTTCTTTATAATATAGGTAATACAATATAAAGGAGTCCCTTGACGATGCGAGCAATAAACCTTAAAACCAACCATCTGACAGCGCCTGTCGGTATTGACGCCGGGCCGCTGTTTTTGTCTTGGCAGTGCGCTGACGGCGTGCGCCAGACCGCCTATGAAATTCAACTGACCGCGAACGGTGAAATGCTTTGGCACAGCGGCAAGACGGAAGACGCCGCCATGCACGCTGACGTTCCGGCGGTGGTCGGCTCCCGCGTGAGCGGGTGCTGGCGCGTGCGTCTGTGGGATGAAAACGATGTCCCCGGCGCGTGGAGTGAGGCACGCTTTGAGACCGGCCTTGCACAGTGCGACTGGGTAGGGGAGTGGGTGGACCCCGAGACCGAGCCAATCGACATCCCCGGTGACGATGCCATCAACGCCTTTGCCCGCCCCAATTGGGAGCGCAAGCAGGCAGAAAAAGAAGCCGCGGGCAAGGGTGCAGCTGAGTCGTACAAGCCCCATCGTCCGGCATCGTACCTGCGCAAAAGCTTCATGGCGTCCAAGGGCGAGGCACGGCTGTATATCACGGCCAAGGGATTATACGCGGCATGGCTGGACGGAAAGCGCATTGGTGATATGGTTTTGGCCCCCGGCAGCTTTACCGGGAACAAGCATCTTAGTGCGCAGACCTACGATGTGACCGCGCTGCTGCACGAGGGCGAGAATGAGCTTTTAATTGCTCTCGGTGATGGCTGGCACCGCAGCACGGGCGGTGTGGATGGCGACCGTGATTTGTTCGGTGATACCCTGGGCGTACTGTTTCAGCTGGAGGTGGACGGCAAACCGGTCTGCGTTTCCGATGACACGATGCAGGCAACGCAATGCGGGCCTATTCGTCAGAACGATATGCAGCAGGGCGAGGTCTACAATGCACAACTTGAGGGCGAACTGACCGGCTGGCACGGTGTGCGCACCTACCGTGATGATCTGCCCATTACCGGTATGAATACCGTGCCGATTCTGGAACACGAAGCATTCCCCGGCAAGCTGCTGCAAACGCCCAACGGCGAGACGGTGCTGGACTTTGGGCAGAATATCGCCGGTTATGTGGAGATAACGCTGATCGCCCACACCGGACAGAAGGTCAAGCTGACTTGCGGCGAAGCGTTGGACGAAAACGGAAACTTTACCCAAGAAAACTTTCAGGACCGCAACCGCCACAAGGAGGGCGGCACCGCCCAGATGCTGGAGCTTGTCTGTAAAGAGGGGAAAAACCACTTTAAGCCCAGCTTCACCATTATGGGCTTCCGCTACGCCAAGGTCGAAACCGACGCCGATTTGACCGATGCCGTGTTTACTGCCTACGCCGTCTACTCCGATATGGCGGTGACGGGCGCGTTTACCTGCGGAAATGACGCGGTGAACCAGCTTGTCAAGAACAGCGTCTGGAGCCAGAAGGGCAACTTCTGCGATGTCCCCACCGACTGCCCGACCCGCGAACGCGCCGGCTGGACAGGGGATATGGGCGTGTTTATTGAAACCGGCCTGACCCTGATGGACTGCTACCCCGTGGCGGAAAAATGGCTGGCGGAGTGCCGCCTGAATCAGTACCCGGACGGTCGCATGGCAAACATTGCCCCGCCGAACGCCCGTCCCGGCTATATGACCCCGATGCTCTGCATGTCGGCAGGGTGGGGCGATGCGGCGATTCTGGTGCCGTATGCCTTGTACAAACGCACGGGTGACCGCAAAATTCTGGCGGACAACTATGAGATGATGCAGCGCTGGTACGCTTTTTTGCTGGGGCGCGCACAGCAGACGACCGATGAGCAGCAGGGCGGTGACTACGCCAAGTTCACCGTTTTAAACGGCATGGACTACGGCGAATGGTGCGAGCCGGGCATCACCCCCATGCAGGCAATGATGAACCCGCGCAAGAGCGTGGGAACGGCATATCTGGCCTACTCTGGGCGCTTGCTGGCAGAAGTAGCTGATGAACTGGGCAAGGCGGACGATGCTGCCAACTACCGCGATACTGCCGCCAACGCAGTGAAAGCCTACCGTGCAGCGTTTACCGAGAACGGCGTGATCCACTCTGACCGCCAGTGTGAGTATGTCCGCGCCATTGCCTTTGCCCTGCTGGGTGAGGAAGAAAGCAAAGCCGCCGCCGAAACGCTGAACCGGATGGTTGCCGAGAACGACTACCACCTGAACACAGGCTTTTTGTCCACGCCATTTTTGTGCGATGTGCTGGCAAAATACGGCTATGCGGACACTGCCTACAAGCTGCTTTTGCAGCCCGACGCCCCCGGCTGGCTGTATGAGGTTGGCAAGGGCGCCACGACCGTTTGGGAAACCTGGACGGGCATTGACGAAAACGGCAAGCCGCACGAATCCCTGAACCATTACAGCTACGGAGCCATCTGCGGCTGGCTGTTCGGCGGTGTGTGCGGCATCCGGTACACGGACGGCGCACTGACGATTGCACCTACGCCCGACAAATCGCTGGACTGGGCAAAAGCCACCTACGATTCCCCAGCCGGGCGCATTGTAAGCGGCTGGCGGTATGACGGCGATGTGGTAACCTATGAGTTTGAGATCCCTGCCAATCTGACCGCCGATGTCACCCTGCCCGATGGGCGTAAGTTTACCCTTGCCCCCGGAAAGCACATAGTATAAGAAGAAAGCGCCTGCCCTGCCGTAAAACTTACGGCAGGGCAGGCGCTGTTTTTGATAAACTGGAATTTGCCCCCTCGGTCAAATTGAATTTACCCCTTATCAAATTCCAAAGGTTTCTGGTGGGATATCTATTCCAATCATTCGTCCAAATGCAAGTCCCCATTTCACAAAATTATATGATATGGATGTAATTATATTATCTGTAATAATATATCCCTCTTTAACTGGAGATTCTAAGTTGGCATCCCACCCTACCATCTTTTCTAAATCTTGTTCGGTAAAACCTTCTTCCATGATTTCTTCTTTATTTACACCTGCCATAAATGGTTTACCACTCAACAAACCTGCTTTAACAAGCATGAGCGGAGCAATAGAAATTGCTCCAATCGCTTTATTTTCAAACTTACGGATAAATTCTATAACTTCTTCATTTTCTATTGCTTCCCTAATATCCATAGCTCCTGGCAAGATTAAGCTATCATACTCATCAATATTTATTTCAGAAATTGTCTGGTTAGGCAAAACCATCAATCCATCTTCACTCTTAACAGCTTCCTTTGTATGTGCAAATATTACAACCTCTTTTTCTGCTAAAGCAAGTATTTCAAGAGCCACACTAAATTCAAAATTACAAAAAGAATTATAAATCAATACTGCTGTTTTCTTCATTATATCCTCCGTCATCTTCAAATTTTCATCTGTTCGACCTATTGAAATGCGCAAATTCCGATTTTTTGCCCTAAGTATATCACACAAAAAACCGAGTTTCAACGCAGGAAAAGCAAATCCCCTGTCCTTTCGGGCAGGGGATTGCGGTTTAGCCATGCTGTTTGAGATATTCGGCGCTGAGTTGCAAACTCTTTATGGGGGAGTTATCCACCCAGTTGCGGTGGCTTTCCAAAATCACGGCATCTACGCCGATAGTAAGCGCCTGTGCCATCAGGCTGTCGAGATCCATATTGCCGGTACCCAGCTCCATGCTGTCGGTTTTCAGAATCGGCGTCACGGCGCTGCCCGAAATGCGGGTGCCGCGGTCGTTGATATGCCACAGCTTCATGCGGGTCCCCAGACGCTGCATCCACGCAAGGGCGTTGGCGCCGCCCTCGGTAAACCAGTAGCTGTCAAACTCAAAGTTGACGAACTGCGGGTCGGTTTCCTCCAGCAAAATGTCGTAGGCACGCTTTTCGGCGTTGACATGACGCAGCTCACAGTTGTGGTTGTGGTACAAAAGCTCCACGCCCTCGGCCTTCAGCGCCTCACCCGCCTTGTTCAGCCGTGCGGCAAGGTCGTGCATCGTGGCTTCATCGCCGTAATCAAAGCGATACATTCCGGTAATAACGACATACTTAGTGCCAAAGCTTTTGGCTTCGTCCGCCACTGCTTTGGCATCGCGCTCCAGACTGCCCAAATCGGTGTGCAGGCTGACGACCTGCAGCCCCGCTTCTTTGACCAAAGCGTGCCAATCGAGATTGCCGCCCTTGCCCACGGGCATACCCGCCGCCTTGGTCAGCAGCCGCACCATAAAGCCGATGGGGTGGATCATAAACCCGCACAGCTCAATGCCGTCATAGCCTGCGGCTTTCATGGCGGCAAGCGTCTGCCGTGCCTCGTTTTCGTTGCTTAAAACGGTTCCCAGCATAAATTGCTGGACTGCCTTTGTGGGCATGGTTCAGCCCTCCATCTTGATGATTTTTCCCGTTGTGATGCCGTTTTCGTTGAAGCTGTCCACGCAGACATAATAGGTCTGCCCGGCCATCAACGTGGAAAGCGTGACCTCATCGGCATCATAGACAAGCCAGCTCTGGTACAGCTTATCCGGTGCAATGCCGTAGCGCACATTGCAGCCCTGCGCGTTCTCGATGTGCTGCCAGCTGATTTTGCCGTCCAGCGCATCCACGCGCACGGCTTTGGCGTCGGCTTGGGCAGGGCGGTCGCCCTCGACGTCGCCGAACACCCGCAGCCCGCTTACACGCAGCGTCTGGCCGTAGGGGAGGGCACCGCCCGTCACGCGAATATACCGCGCACGGATACCGCCGGCATACTCATAATAGCCGCTGGAGCATTCGCGGGCGACATCCTCGCGCAGCGTCCAGGTCTCGCCGTCAAGACTGGTTTCCACGGTATAGCAAGAAATCTGCAGGCGCGTGTCGATATGCCGCGTTTTGCGGTCATCGCCGTAGCTGTCGGAAGGGAAGTCCACGACGAGTTTTTCATCGGCCATGTTGACCTGAATCGCGCGGACATCATAATCACGGCCTAAATCCACACACAGCCATTCGCCGGGCTGGTCGCTGCCCGCGCTCCACCATCGGCGGCAGTCCTCGTCCACGCTATTCACCGGGTCGCTGCCCTCAGCGGTGGAGGATGCCGTCACGGCCTTGCGGTAGCTTAACAGCATCCACTTGGGCTGCTGGCTGGCGGCGTCGAATTTGCCTGCCGGAATTTCGTGCGGGTAGTCGGCAAAATTCTGGTTGCAGAACAGCACGCCGTCCTTGTCAAACCCCGCAGGAAACAGCCCTACGCGACGCTCAAAGTCGTGGTTGACCGAAATGCGCATCGTGGACGCGTGCCAGTAGTTGCCGTATTTGTCGGCAATCGTGCTGCCGTGGCCTGCGCCGGTCATAAACCCGCCCGGCTTGGAGGAAAACGGGTTGGACGCTTGCAGCGTGAACGGTCCCAGCGGGGACTTGGAGGTGTACACACCATCGGCGTAGGTGTTGTACTGGGTGCCGGGGCAGGCGTATTGCAGATAATACGTACCGTTGTGCTTTGTCATAAACGCGCCCTCAATGTAGGGCTTGCCGACGGCGTTGAACATAGCGGTCAGCACCTCGGCGTTCAGCCCCGGCATCTGCGTCATCTGGGGCGGCAGCTCCAGCTTGCCGGTTGCCTCGTTATAGAAAGGCTTCATGGCTTTGTAAAGCACGCTTGCCTCTTTATCCACAATCCCGTTGTTACCGGGGCGCTCATAGCCCAGTTCTTCTTCGCGCCCGAAAATCAGTTCTTTCTTTTCTCCGATGGGCGTCATGGTATCGGGGTCAAGCTCCACGCCCCAGATGGGCGAGGTGTTGGAGCAGCCCCAGTAAAAATATACACGCCCGTCATCATCGCAGAACATATCGGGATCCCAAAAGGCGAACGGGGCGCTGACCTCGGTAAACGGCTCGATCAGTGGGTCGGCGGTGCGCAGAATAGGACAGTTGCGCCCCTTGCGGCTGGCAGAAAAATACAGGTAGTCGCCGACTTGGCGCACATCAGGTGCGTAGTCGTAAATCAGCAGATCGGGGTCGGCGTGGAAGTCCCAGTGCAGCAGATCGTCCGAGTACCAGAACCCTGCCGACATAGAAACAAACAGGTAGTATTTGCCCTTGAAGTACACCAGCGTCGGGTCGGCGCCTTCGCGGAAGCCCGCGGCGCGCTCACCCTCCTTCATGTGCTGGTAGCGGTAGCCCAGATCCAAGGGGTTGCAGTAGGTTTTCATCGTATTACACATCCTTTTTGATGCCCTGCAAAACGCGGTTCAGCTGCTTGATGCTCTCGGCATCTGCGCCGGCCTGCTTGAGCATTCCCTCCACGGTCATGCGCTGCATGGCGCGCTCCATCATGGCAACAAGCGCCGGGTTATCCTTGACGGCGGCAGCTACATCACCGCGGGCGGCAGCCGCCTTGTCGGTGATGGCCTTCAAGACAGGCCCCACCTTGGCGTCCGCCATGGCAGCGGCCATATTGTCCTTGACGCTCCAGCAGGTTTCGTCCAGCTCGCCGTCAAACCAGTTGTTCACGACCTGACGGTTGGACATCGCGTAGGCGGGGTTCGGCTCTGTAACCTTGTTGACCAGAATCACGCTGGAATACGCCCCCGCGCGGGCCTCAATGCTGTGCTTGCCGGTGATGGACACATTGAAAACAAACACTTTGTCGCATTTTTTTGTTTCGACAAGGTGCCCGTCCTTGTACAGAGAAACCTCCGGCAGGTTGGAGTATACTCTGACCTCGGTCACATCCTCCGTGCGGTCCACATAGCGGCTGCCGCAGGTATGTACAAAGGGCTGCTTGCTCCAGTAGGCCTTGTACAGGTAGAAGGCGTCCTTCTTGATTTTGCGGTCAAAGGTGACAAGTCCTTTCTGGTTCTCGCCGTTTTTGCCGCCCTCATCGCGGCCATCGGCAGCAAAGTCGAACATATTCCAGACATGGGTCGCCCACAGCCACGGGCGGTCGGCAATCATTTTTGCCATGTGCTCGTGGTAGACGCACTGGTAGGTTTCGGTATAGTCGCCCTTTTCGGGGTGGGCGCTCTGGTAGGCGGGGTTTGCGTCCGCGCCGTACTCCGAAAAACCGATGCAGCGGTCGGGATATTTGGCGTGGTAGGTATCAAAAAAGTCGTCGTTCTGGTCCAGTTCACCCAGATACCAGCCAAAATACAGGTTGTAGCTGTTCACATCGGGGATTTCCAGAATCGGGCTGGTGATCTCCAGCATAAAGACATTCGCCATCGTGGTCGGGCGGGTCGGGTCGAGCTTGTGCGCCAAATCATTCAGGGCGCGGTGGTTTTCCAGTAGCTCCTCATTGACAGCCGATGCGGCAGTAATTTCGTTGGACAGCCCCCAAACGGCAATACAGGGATGGTTGTAGTTCTGAACAATCAGTTCTTCCATCTGGGTTAGCGTGTTGGCGCGCCCGTTGTGCATATGCATCGTGATGTAGGGGATCTCGGCCCAGATGACAAGACCCTTTTCGTCGCACAGGTCATAGAATGCCTGCGCGTGCTGGTAGTGGGCAAGGCGGATGGTGTTGGCGCCCATCTCCAGAATCAGCGCCATATCTTCTTCCATCATCTCTTTGGTGATGGCTACACCCGCACCCTTGCGGTCCTGATGGCGGGAGACACCGCGCAGGGGATAGGGGTGGCCGTTCAAAAAGAAGCCCTTCTGCGGGTCAATCTCAAACTTGCGGCAGCCGAAGCGGGTGGTCGCGGTCTCGCCGTTGTCCAGCCGTGCAGTTACGGTGTAGAGATACGGGTCATCAAGACCGTCCCACAGGCGGGCGTGCTCCAGCGTGAACACGGCTCTGGCGGTGCCGTCCTTGACGGCGGCGCTCGTCTGCTGGCCGTCAAGCGTGAAGTTGACGCTCTGCGCGCCAACAACGAACGCCTCAACAGTCACCTCACAGCGGCGCTCGGCAAGGTCAGTCACAGCAGGCGTGACCTTGACGGGCACAGCGCCGTTTTCGGCAAGGGCAAAGTGTGCAGCGGGCACAACATGCAGCGTTACATCGCGGTAAATGCCGCCGTAGAAGGTGAAGTCGGCCTTCTGGGGGTAGACGGTGTCGTTGTCGCTGTTGTCAACAGAAACAATCAACTCATTTGCACCATCGTGCAGGGCATCGGTGATGTCCACACGGAAGGTGGAGTAGCCGCCCTTGTGCTCGGCTACTTTCTCCCCGTTCAGACTGACAACTGCAGTCATAGCAACGCCGTCAAACTGCAAAACCGCGCGGTCGCCATCGGACAGCTCCGGTTTCTCCAGTTTACGGGTGTAGCTGCAGGTGCCGCGGTAGTAGTCGTTGCCGCCGTCCTGACCGTCTACAGCGTTCCAAGTGTGGGGAAGGGTGACCGGCTCGTCATGACCTTCCTTGGTAAAAGTCCAACCGGTGTTCAACAGAATTGCTTTGCTCATAGAATAACTCCTTATGGGTGGTTTTAACTTCAAAGAACCGAAAAGGCTGCAAACCCTTTCGGCTTTGGTTAATGGGCTTACTGAAGCTGTTTTTTATAGAACTCAGACTGCGCAGCAGCCTTTTTCTCGGCAATGCGCTTTTGGACGTTGACCATTTCCTCCTTGGTCAGCGGGCATTCGCGCATGGCAACCAGCGTAATGACCCAGCCGATGAGGGGCAGGCCGAACTTTAGGCTCAGCGTCATCCAGAAAATTGCGCTTGTGCAAGGGTCGGTGGGCTGAGGCATCGTGGTGGTGTAGCCCAGCAGCGCCACAGCGCCGGTTGCGATGACGGCGGCAAAAGAGGTGATGAGCTTATCGACCAGGCTGTAGGTGCCGGAAACAACGGCGGGGATATAACGTCCGCTACGGTCCAGCTCAAAGTCAATGGCATCCGCCATATACGAGGTGTTGGAGGTAGTGATGCACATATTGGAACCGTTCTGCAAAAGGGTCAGCACCACATAGAGAATCATGGAGGGGCTGCCCATAACGCCGATTTGCGTGGGGTCGCCAAAGATAAAGAACAGAACCAGCACGGCGGTGATGGTCATACTGACATAGGTCCAAGTGACGATGCCGTTTTTGCTGCCGTGCTTGCCGACATACTTGGCACCGAACGCCGCAAAGAAGATGGAGGGAACCATGCTGATGACGGTCAGAATGGTGGCCAGACCCATATTGCCGATCAAAATACCGTTGAACAGCGTGTTGATGATGGCTTGGCTGGCCACCTGCTGTGCCAGCTTGTCAGAAGCGTTGGAGGCAATGTAGCACTGCAAGGGTCTGTTGTGCTTGAGAACCTCGATAATGTCGGACATTTTCAGCGGTTCGGACTTTTTGGTGCCGACAAAGGTTTCCGGCTTATCGTAGGCAGAAACGCCCAGACAGACCAAAGCGGTGCCGATACCCGCGGCAAGCAGTGTCATATTGCAGGCAGCGGATAGGAAGGCCTGGTTGTAGGTGCCGCCGCATTTGGGCAGCAGCACAACATTGAAAATCATCGACATTGCCATCGGCACCAGGTAGTTGAAGGCGGTTGTCCATACGCCGATGGTCGGGCGCTGGCGCGGATCATTCGTCATGATGGCGGGAATGGTCTGCGCAGTCATGTTGGTGATGGTGTAGCCGATGATGTAGACAATGTACAGCAGGGCAAACACCGGCAGGCCCAGACCCTTGGACGAGAAGCCGGTGAACATTCCGTACAGGGCGAGCGCCTCAATCAGATAGCCTGCAACCAGCAAAATGCGCAGCTTGCCGAACTTGGTGTTGACGCGGTCATAGACAAAGGCGAGCAGGGGATCGGTGATGCCGTCCAGAATACGGGAGCAGGTCAGAATAATGCCAACGGCAGCGGTCGTGATGCCGTAGCCGATGCTGGCGGAATAACTCGCCATGCCGATGAGGGAATAGACGCTCATACCGACAAGACCGTTGCAGGCATAGCAGATGATTTGCCAAAGCTTGGCGCGGCGGTATTGTACGCCGTCAACTTCTGAAGCAGTGGGTTTCTTTTTGAACATTTTGTTTTCCTCCTAAAAATTCCGCAGTGATTTTTCTCACTGACACCACTATACCAGAAGCAAAACGGCAGCAGGGGATAAAAATCAGCAGATGAGGAACAAAAATTCACGCATTATTTCAAATAACACGGAATATTGTCCTGCTTTGCTAAATAATGCCCTCGTGGCTTGCGCTTGTTATGTTATGATACAGGTACAGAAGTTTCTTGATTTGCTTTAGACAGCACAGGTAAGGAGAAAATTATGCAGAAATTTGAAAAAGGTTTCTTTGTCGGCGCGGCCACTGCCGCCCATCAGGTAGAGGGTAACAATATCCATTCCGACTACTGGGCGCAGGAGCAGCTGCCCCACACCAGCTTTACCGAGCCGAGCGGCATTGCCTGCGACCATTATAATAAGTATGAGGAGGACATTAAACTGCTGGTCGATGCGGGCCTGAACGCCTACCGCTTCTCCATCGAGTGGGCGCGCATCGAGCCGGAGGAGGGCAAGTTTGACCCTGCCGAGATCGAGCATTACCGCAAGGTCATTGCCTGCTGCAAGGCGCACGGTGTGGAACCCGTTGTGACGCTGCTGCATTTCACCAGCCCCAAATGGCTGATTGCCAAGGGCGGCTGGGAGGCTGAAAGCACGGTCGAATATTTCAAGCGCTATGTCAGCTATGTGATGGAGCAGTTGGGCAGTGAGCTCCACATCGTCTGCACCATCAATGAGGCGAATATGGGTCTGCAGCTGGCGGCTATCTCCAAGCGGTTCCGCCTGATGGCAGAGCAGGCCGCCAAGGCTGCTGCCAATGCAGGCAAATCCGCCGAGGGCAGCGTGCAGGTGGGCATGAACTTCCAGAAGATGATGGAGAATATGAAGTACGCTGCCGCTGAAAACGCCGCCGTGTTCGGTACGCCGCAGCCGAAAATTTTCGTCAGCGAGCGCACGCCGGAGGGCGATCTGCTGGTTCTACGCGCTCACGCCGCCGCGCGGGAGGCCATCAAGACAATCTGTCCTGAGGTTAAGGTCGGTCTGACCCTCTCGCTGCATGACCTGCAGGCCCAGCCGGGCGGTGAAGCCTTTGCCGCCGCTGCGTGGGAGGAAGAGTTCACCCACTATCTTCCTTATATTAAGGAGGATGACTTCCTCGGCGTGCAGAACTACACTCGCACGCTGTACGGTGCGCATGGGCAGTTGCCCGCACCGCAGGGGGCCGAGCTGACCCAGATGGACTACGAGTTTTATCCGCAGGCACTGGAAAATGTAATCCGCAAGGTGGCGCAGGATTTCCACGGTGATCTGATCGTGACCGAAAATGGCATTGCCACCGCCGATGATACCCGCCGCGTGGCGTTTATCGAGGCCGCATTGGCTGGTGTGCAAAACTGCATCGCTGATGGTATTCCGGTCAAGGGATACTTCCACTGGAGCCTGATGGATAACTTTGAGTGGCAGAAGGGCTATGCTATGAACTTTGGCCTGATTGCCGTAAACCGCGAAACGATGGGGCGCACCCCGAAGCCCAGCCTTGCGGCGCTGGGCGGATACGCCAACGCATAAAAATATCAGTGGTTGTCTGTACGGCAGCCACTTTTTTTGGTATACTGGTATAAAATGAGGGTGGTTCGATGGATGTTTTTCAAAATATGGAGCTGTTTTCTGAGCTGATCCAGTGCGGCGGCAACATTTATACATGGTGCTATAATGCCGATGGCAGTCTGCTGCAGAGCAACTGCCCGGAGGCGGGGTTCCTCTCCGGCGCATTTGAGATATTCGGCTGCAAGAAAAAAATGCTGGACTACGGCAGCCGGCACACAACGCCGGTCACGCTCGGCACGGCCATTGGCATGACATGGGCAGCTGCCTTTGAAAAGGACGGCAGTGTGCTGAAACGCGCCTGGGTCATCGGGCCGGTGTTTTATCAGGATGTTTCGCTGCGCGGGATTGAGCAGGGGCTGCAATACTATAACCGTCTGGAAACGAGCGTGGCATGGACCATGCAGCTGTACGAGGTGTTGAAAACCGTCCCTGTGCTGCAATGCACGGTCTTGCACCGCTACGCGCTGATGATGCACTATTGTCTGACCGGCAACCACCTTGCGATCAGCGACATCAACAGCGAGTTTTTGGCGCAGGTGCGCAATACAGTGCAGCAGCCCGCTCACGATCGCCACAAGGTCTGGATGGCAGAGCAGGGACTTCTGCAGATGGTGCGCACCGGTGACTTGAACTACAGGCAGGCCCTTTCTGCCAGTATGGGAATCAGCGCGGGTGTGCCGGTGCGCAGCGATGACGCTTTGCGCCAGAGCAAGACCAACATCATCGTGTTTACCTCGCTGGTATGCCGTGCCGCCATCGAGGGCGGGCTTTCGCCGGAGGAAGCCTACGCGCTGGGGGACAGCTACATCCAATCCGCTGAAAATGCAAAAACATTGGATGATCTTGAACCGCTCGGCCTTATGATGTATGACGACTTTGTCCGGCGCGTGCATAAATGCCGCACCAACCCGCATCTCAGCCAGCAGGTGCAAAAGTGCGTGGACTATATTGAGATGAATCTCGATAAAAAAATACGCGCTGCAGATATTGCAGCGCTGGTGGGCTATACGGAATATTATATGACCCACAAATTCAAGGAAGAAACGGGCTTGAGCGTGACAGATTACATAAAATTTGCCAAGATTGAGCGCGCCAAGGTTTTGCTGAAAAGCACCAACCAGACCGTGCAGGACATTGCCGCTGCACTTTCTTTTAGCACGCGCAACTATTTCAGCCGGATTTTTCAGGAGGTTACTGGCCAAACCCCGATGGAGTACCGTGAAAAGTAAAGGCAATACCGCATAATTCTAAGTGCCGATACGGCGAGCGAGGTGCGGCAGCTGCTAAGCCAAAAGCGCAGATAATACTGGATGTCTTATCGAGCATTTTGGCAACGCAGATGCCGTGCCGCAGCTGCCGGAGCGGTGCTTAAGCCGCAAGGCGGGAATTGTGCGGTGTTGCCATAAAGCAAAAGTTGACTTTTGTGCTGATTTCGAATACGATATAGGCACAAAAGTATGGTGGTACCAGTGGTGAATATAAGTAGCTCGGCACAGGTGCAGGAGATTCTGATCCGCGCAGCTTGCGGAGCATTCGCCAATGGTGGGGAGGCGGCAGAATGAATTCTTTTTCGGTAGAGCAAAAAAGAGTAGATGTATTCGAAAGTGCCGCGCCAAACAAGCCGGTGATTTATCTGAATACCTATGGGTGCGAGGGAGCGCAGATCTTTCAGTATTTGACAGACATCGGATGTCAGGATTTTTCGCTGGTTGCAGTCAGTAAGCTGGAATGGAATCATGATATGGTGCCATGGGATATTCCGCCCATATTCAAAAATGGTGCATCATATACCAGCGGAGCCGATGAGTACCTGCGCCTTCTGATAAACCAAATTATACCGAAAGCAGAAAGTCTGTTGCAGGGGACCCCCGCCTGGCGGGGAATTGCGGGATATTCACTGGCCGGACTGTTTGCACTGTATTCTATTTATCAGACGGACACCTTTTCGCGAGTTGCGAGTGTCTCCGGCTCGCTGTGGTTTCCGGGAATTAAAGAGTATGTCGTTTCCCGTACACCCGTGAAAAGACCTGCCGATATCTTCTTTTCGCTGGGCGACCGGGAGTGCCGCACCCAGAATTCGCTTCTAAGATGTGTTCAGCAGAATACCGAATCCATCGAAAGATATTACCACGAGCAGGGAATAGACACGACCTTCCAATTAAATCCCGGCAATCACTTTAAAGATGTGGTACAGCGAACAGCGGCAGGACTTCAGTGGCTATTGAGCAGAGAATATGACCCATGAAAGATGCAGCATAATGGGATATAAAGTTTTGTGGGCGCGGCATACTACATGACATATGTATCGCAGGAGACATCGTAGAAAATTTGCGAAGTTTTGTGCACTGATTAGTTAGATCAAACAGCTATTCCGTAATCTAAATTGCTTATAAAAGAATCACCACACAATTCTAAGAGCCGCTGCGGCTGTGTTTAGAATTGTGCGGTGATGTTTTTATCCAGCTAACGCCCACGCGCCCATAAGAACCGTCACAAACAGGATGTTGGAAACTGTGAACAACGCAAAATACCGGCCTTTTTGTAACGGCAACTCCCTTGCAATTTCGCGATACGAGATCAGGCTGGCCATTGAGGCAATCAGCGTGCCAAGGCCGCCAAGATTTGTGCCGATGATCAGGGAGCGGATATTCTCTGTAAATCCCGAAAGCAGGATCGCCGCAGGCACATTGCTGGTTACCTGTGAGGCAAGCACAGAAACCCATACCTCGTGGCCGATAAGAATATGCTGCAGCCATCCGGAAAAGGCGGCAAAACGCCCCAGATTGCCAATAAAGATAAAGAGCGCAACAAAGGTAAGGATCAGCGAATAGTCCACACGGCATAATGTGTTCCGGTCTGCCAAAAGCACACAGGCCAGAACCGCAGCAAACGCGATACCATAGGGCAGAACACGCAGTACCACCAACAGACAGAGCACAAATAAAATACTGTACAGCGATAATAGTGCCTTGTTCGGGCTTGCAGCAGCCGCAGAATGAGCCATGGAGATCTTTGCGCCACGGCGGCACAGCCCCACCGCCCATAGCGCAAGAAGTGCCAGCGACAGGATGGAGTAGGGGAGCATCAGCAAAACAAAAGAACCCATATCCATTCCGCTTTTTCCATACAGATACAGGTTTTGCGGATTACCAAGAGGTGTTAGCATACTGCCGAGGTTTGCGGCTATCGTCTGCATGCAGACGATGGGAAGCAGCAGCTTATCCCGAACGGCAGCATCCAAGCTGTTTACAACAACAAATGTGAACGGAACAAAGGTAAGCAGCGATACATCATTAGTGATCACCATGCTTGAGAAAAAGCACAGCCCCACCAGAACAGCGGTCAGCTGAAGCGTTGTGCGGGTATGGGACAGCAGCGCGCGCCCAAGCCGATCGAAAACGCCCTGCCCCCGCAGCCCGGCCATGACGGTCATGAGTGAGAACAGGATCGCAAGCGTGCGAAAATCAATATAACCAAGATATTCTGCATCCGGAAGAACGAAGCAGGATGAAACCAAAGCCAGACAGGCAGCAATGCTTAGAACAGGCTCTTTTTGAAAAACGCGTTTTATCGCCATGGCAGGAAGCTCTTTTCCGTAAAGGCAATACCGCACAATTCCCGCCTGACGGCTTAAGCACCGCTCCGGTGGCTGCGGCACGGCATCTGCGTTGTCAAAATGCTCGATAATGTCGGGTTGCGGTACCCGCATCGTGCTTCGGGGGCAAAAGCCCCTCGCACTCTGCGACCGCTGCCCCTGCTTCGGTTCGCTGTTTCCGCCACTGGCGGCGCTCACCTTTGCAGCATCCAGTATTATCTGCGCTTTTGGCTTAGCATCTGCCGCACCTCGCTCGCCGTATCGGCACTTAGAATTATGCGGTATTGCCTAAATTTCAATTTCAAATGCTGTGCCGCATACGACAGCAAACCAATGCTTGAAATTAGTCATAATATTATACAACAAAAGCCAATCCGGCACAAGAGCAGTCAACACTTTAAATATCATCCCAATCACTAAGAGGAAATTCCCCAAATACTTTTTTCAACGCTTGCAAATAAAGGCGGATTTACGCCTGAGTTTGCAGGCGTTTTTATCTATAGGTGGCGGAATTGTCAATAGACGGAGCGGGGGAGTGCCCTCACCCAAAGTATTGCATTGCGTCTACCTGTCAGCAGCAATGGCAGCGCTGCAGGGGATGATGCTGTGCGAATTTTTGCATGATGTTCGCTTCTGGTAGAGAGAATAAGAGATCAGCATAATTAGATAAATATTTTTACCTAACAATATTGACATACAAGACAAATGTGATATAATAGCCTTGTTGACAATTAAGTCAATATTTTTAGATAAATAATTACGAGGTATAAATCATGAGCTTTGAAGAACTGAAAGAAGTATTTGTTGATACCCTGAACTGCGATGCAGAAAAAGTTACGATGGAAGCCAGCCTGACCGAGGACCTGCAGGCGGATAGCCTGGACGCGGTGGAGCTGAACATGGCGTTTGAGGACAAGTTTGGCATCACGATTGCCGATGAGGACCTGGGAACGCTCAAGACGGTGGGTGATATCTTCAACTATCTGGTTGCGCGGGCAGCCTAAAGGGTATTAGGGATGAATGCCATTGAAAAGCTGTTCCCGGTCAGCCAGCAGGAGCGCAGCTTCCAGCTGAAAGTCCGCCGCGATGCTGGTACGGCTGCGCCCGGCTGGGTGCAGCCGCAATTTGTTGAATGTAAAAAATGCGGCCGCCGCGCCACCCGCCAGGTCTGGACCAAAAGCCTGTATGTATGCCCCAATTGCGGGGTACATCTGCCCATTGGAGCCTATTACCGGCTCAGCACGATTTTGGACCACGGAACCTTTAAGGAACTGAATCCAGACCTTGCCCCAAACGATGTGCTGCATTTTCCCGATTATCAGGAAAAGTTGGCCGCTGCTTCGGTCAAAACGGGCCTGAAAGAAGCTGCCGTCACCGCAACCGGCAGGATCGGGGGCGTGCAGGCGGTAGCAGCTGTGCTGGACAGCCGATTTTTTATGGGCAGCATGAGCACTGCCGTGGGGGAGAAAATCACCCGTGCAATCGAATATGCTGCTGATAAACGGCTTCCGCTGGTTATTTTTTCTGCCAGCGGTGGAGCGCGGATGCAGGAGGGCATTTTCAGCCTGATGCAAATGGCAAAAACCAGTGCCGCGCTGGAACGGTTCAGCCGCAGCGGCGGGCTGTATGTTAGTGTGCTGACCCACCCCACCACCGGCGGTGTCACAGCCAGTTTTGCCAGCCTGGGAGACATCACGCTGGCCGAACCGGGTGCGCTGATCGGGTTTGCCGGGCCGCGTGTGATTGAACAGACCATCGGAGAAAAGCTGCCCGATGGTTTCCAGCGCAGTGAGTTCCAGCTGGAACACGGCTTTGTGGATCAGGTTGTACCGCGCACTGAATTAAAAGAGGTTTTGACGCGGATTTTGCAGCTCCATACACAGGGGAGGAAATGCAGATGATCAAAGAGGTTTTGCAGCAGCTGGAACCGCTGGACGCGCAGATTGATGCATTGTGTAGCAGCACCGATGATGCCGAAATGGCGAATACGACTACCCATGCCGCTGAGCTGGCAGAGCTTTCCGCGCAGGAAAACATGCTTTTGCAGCGCTGCACATCACTGACGCCGGAGGACAGAGTTTTTCTGGCGCGCCGCCCTGACCGCCCGCATATCGGCGAAATCATCGACAACCTGTTTACCGACTTTTTTGAGCAGTGCGGTGACCGGCAATGCAAGGAGGACGCGGCCATTTTGTGCGGTATCGCGCGATTCCATGGGATGCCCGTTACGGTTTTGGGGCACCGCAAAGGAACGACGCTGGAAGAAAACCTGCGCTGCAACTTTGGCATGCCGGGACCGGAAGGCTACCGCAAGGCGCTGCGCGTGATGAAGCAGGCGGAAAAATTCAGGCGGCCCATCATCACATTTATTGATACCCCCGGTGCTTACCCCGGTAAGGATGCCGAGGAGCGCGGCCAGGGGGAGGCCATCGCCCGCAACCTGATGGAGATGAGCGGTCTGACCGTCCCGGTACTGGCCATCGTTACGGGCGAAGGCTCCAGCGGCGGCGCACTGGGGCTTGGCGTTGCCAACCATATTCTGATGCTGGAAAACGCCGTGTATTCGGTGTTGAGCCCCGAAGGATTTGCCAGTATTTTGTGGAAAGATGCCTCCCGCAGCGGTGAAGCCTGTACCATGATGAAACTGACGGCGCAGGACTTGTATACGGATGGAATTGTGGAAGAGATCATCGCCGAACCGCTGGGCGGTGCACAGCGCGGGCGGCAGCTGCTTTTCAGCCGGTTGGATACCGCCATTGCCGCGCACCTTGCCGCCTTGTGCAAGATGAGTGGAAAGGCATTGGCCGACCAGAGATACAAAAAATACCGCCGTATCGGAGAAATGAGGGGAGCATGAAAGGCTTACAGCTGCTGGCCACCGGCGGGGCACTGCCCGGCCGTGTAGTGACGAATGAGGATTTGAGCCGACAGGTGGACACCAGCGATGAATGGATCACGACCCGCACCGGCATCCGCCAGCGGTATTACTGCACCGAAAGTGAGGATGCCGCCACGCTGGCCATTGCCGCCGCCCGCCAGGCCCTGGAGCGTAGCGGGCTGGCCGCAAGCGAGATTGCCTGCTGCGTTGCGGCAACGCTTTCGGCTCCAACGGCTACCCCCAGTGTTGCCTGCCGTGTGCAGGCGGCCTTGGGGCTGCCGGAGAACCGGCCCGCTTTTGATGTAAATGCAGCTTGTTCCGGTTTTATTTATGCTATTGCTGCGGCCCACGGGCTGTTGAACACTCTGGGCGGACGCTATGCGTTGGTCATTGGCTGCGAAGCGCTGTCCCGCATGGTGGACCCGACCGACCGCACAACCTGCGTACTGTTTGGGGATGGCGCTGGTGCGGCTATTCTGGAACTGGCCGAAGATGTGCCGTTTGCCGTCACGTTGGGCGCGCGGGGGAGCGAAGCCATCCGTGTCGGCGGCCCCGCAGCCTGCGATACGGCCCCGATCACGATGGATGGCAAGGCGGTCTTTCGTTTTGCGGTGGAAACCATGCCGCGTTGCCTGCAAACCGTGTTGGAGCGCAGCCAAAAGACCTTGGCTGACCTGGATTGGGTCGTCTGCCATCAGGCCAATAGCCGCATTATTGACCATTGTATCAAATACTTGCACGCAGAACCGTCAAAATTTTATAAAAATATGGACCGCCATGGAAATACCAGTGCTGCCAGCATTCCCATTGCCCTGCATGAAATGGTGGAAAATGATTTACTGCACCCCGGCCAGACCCTGGCCTGCATCGGTTTTGGCGGCGGGCTGACCTGGGGCGGAATGCTGCTGACGTATGAGGGTAGAAAATGAAGCTGCTCAATGAAATTTTAGGTACGAAATATCCCATTATCCAAGGTGGAATGGCCAATATCGCCACGGGCGAATTTGCCGCTGCCTGCTCTAACGCCGGGGCGCTGGGCCTGATCGGTTCCGGCGGTATGGATGCCGATGCCCTGAGGGAAAACATCCGCCACTGCCGTGCGCTGACCGACCAGCCTTTTGGTGTCAACATCATGCTGATGCACCCGCAGGCAGATGAATTTGCCAAAATCGTGGTGGAAGAAGGCGTAAAGATCGTCACCACAGGGGCAGGAAATCCGGGAAAGTACATGGCAATGTGGAAAGCAGCCGGCATCACGGTTATCCCGGTGGTAGCTGCCGCAATCTTAGCCAAACACCTGGAACCGCTTGGCATTGACGCTGTCATTGCTGAGGGGACAGAGAGCGGCGGCCATGTGGGGGAAATGACCACAATGGCGTTGGTGCCTCAGGTCGTTGATGCCGTCCACGTGCCGGTCATTGCTGCGGGCGGCATTGCTGACGGGCGCGGTTTGGCCGCAGCGCTGGCGCTGGGGGCCTGCGGCGTGCAGGTCGGCACCTGTCTGCTGGCCAGCACCGAGTGCCCCATCCACGAAAACTACAAGGCAGCGCTGCTGAAAGCCCGCGACAGCGATACCATTGTGACCGGGCGGATCGGCGGCACCCCGGTGCGTGTGTTGAAAAACCGAATGAGCCGCGAGTATGTCCGGCAGGAAAAAGCCGGGGCCGACAAAATGGCGCTGGAACGCTTTACGCTTGGCAGTCTGCGCAAGGCTGTGTTTGACGGCGACACCGAAAACGGAAGCCTGATGGCCGGACAGGCCGCGGGGCTGCTGCATGAAGTCCGCCCGGTAGAAGAGATTTTTGCCGCAATGGTAAGCGAGGCAAAGACCTGCATCACGGGGTTGTACAAGGAGACCATCTGATGAAATTAGCATTTTTATACGCTGGGCAGGGCAGTCAGCATGCCGGTATGGGCCAGGACCTTTATGAAACCTTTCCTGCCTTCCGCGCCGCCTTTGACGAAGCTGCCGCAGCGGTGGATTTTGATTTGAAAGAAGTCTGCTTTACCGACGCGGCGGGCGTACTGAAGGAAACGCAATACACCCAGCCTTGTATGACAGCTTTTGCCGCCGGTCTGACCGCTGTGCTGCGGGAGCAGGGCATTATGCCGGACTATGCGGCGGGCCTGTCCCTGGGGGAGTATTCCGCTTTGGCCTGTGCGGGGGTGTTCGATATGCAGACAGCGGTCGCTTTAACGGCTTTCCGTGGCAAAGCGATGGCTGCTGCCGCTGCCGGACGCACCTGTGGGATGACAGCCGTTTTGGGATTGGATGAAACATCCTTGCAGGCATGTTGCAGCGCAGCCGCCGAAGAGGGCGTTGTACAGATCTGCAATTACAACTGTCCCGGCCAGCTGGTTATCGGCGGCGAGAAAGCTGCTGTAGACAAAGCTGCCGACCTGGCGCTTGCCGCTGGGGCGCGGCGCTGCCTGCCGCTGAACGTCAGCGGTGCGTTCCATACGCTGCTGATGCACCCCGCCGGAGATGCGCTGCGGGAAAAGTTCCAATCCATCCATTTTGCGCCGATGCAGTTCCCGGTGCTGTTCAACTGCCTTGGGCATGAAATGGCACAGAATGACACGGTCGCCACGCTGCTGGAAAAACAGGTGCAGTCCGGCGTACGTTGGGAAGCCACCGTCCGCCGTTTGGCGGAACTGGGGGTGGATACCGCCATTGAGATCGGCCCCGGCAGGGTGTTGACCGGATTTGTGAAAAAGACGGTGGGAAATGCTATCTCGTGCTATCCGGTGGAAACTGCTGCACAGCTGCAGCAGTTGCTTTGCACCATGAAAGGAGCCTGACCATGCCGCAAACTGAAAACATGCGCCGTGCCGCTCTGGTTACGGGCGGCGCCAAGGGCATTGGTCGTGCCGTCTGCCTTGCATTGGCCGAAAACGGCATGGACATTGCAGTCAACTACGCAGGCAGCGCAGCCGCGGCCGAGGAAACAGCGGCTGCCTGCCGCGCCTTTGGTGTGCAGGCCATCACGCTGCAAGCGGATGTGCGCAGCCCCGAAGCCTGCCAAAATCTGGTGGAAGATACCGCTGCCGCTTTTGGGCGGATCGATGTGCTGGTCAACAATGCGGGCATCACCGCGGATAAACTGCTGATGCGCATGACCGAATCCGACTTTGACAATGTGCTTTTTACCAACCTGAAGGGGACGTTTTTCTGCACCAAAGCAGCTTCCCGCTTGATGATGCGCCAGCGGTATGGGCGTATCATCAATATCAGCAGTGTGGTCGGCCTGCACGGGAACGCGGGCCAGGCCAACTATGCCGCCAGCAAGGCGGGGCTGATCGGCCTAACGAAAAGCGTTGCCAAAGAGTACGCCACACGCAATATTACCGCCAATGCGGTGGCACCTGGATTTATTGAAACCGATATGACCGCCGCTATGCCGGAATCTGCCCGCGCCGCAGCCGCAGCGGCCATCCCGGCAGGCAGAATCGGCCGCGCTGAAGATGTTGCCGCGGCGGTGGCTTTCCTGGCCGGGGAACAGGCCGGTTACATCACCGGGCAGGTTCTTTGTGTTGACGGCGGAATGGGAATGTGAGGTGCAGCTATGAAGATAGAAAAGAAACGCCGGGTCGTTATCACCGGCCTTGGCACGGTAAACCCAACCGGCAATACCGTGGCGGAAAGCTGGGCCGCCGTGAAAGCTGGCCGCTGCGCCGTTGGGCCGATCACGGCTTTTGATACAACGGATTTTAAGGTGAAACTGGCCGCAGAAGTCAAAGATTTTGACCCTGCCGAACGTATTGACCGGCGCGAAGCCCGCAAAATGGCGCGGTTTACCCAGTTTGCCGTGGCCGCCGCTGACGAAGCCATCCACGACAGCGGCATTGCACTGGAAAATATCGACCACACACGGTTCGGCGTGATCCTGTCCAGCGGGATCGGTGGTCTGCCCACGATCGAGGAAGAACACACCCGCGGCCAGCAGCGGGGCTTTGAAAAGGTCAGCCCCTACTTTGTCCCCATGTCCATCGGCAATATGGCGGCAGGGCAGGTGGCCATCCGCTTTGGCCTGCAGGGTATGTGCAGCTGCCCCACCACTGCCTGCGCAGGCGGTACCAATGCGATTGGGGATGCGTTCCACCGTATCCGCGATGGATACGAGGACCGTATGCTCTGCGGCGGCAGCGAAAGCTGCATCAGCCCGTTGGGGGTGGGCGGCTTCGCCAGCATGAAAGCCCTCTGCACCGCAGACGACCCGGCCCGGGCCTCGATCCCCTTTGATGCCCGGCGCAGCGGTTTTGTGATGGGCGAGGGCAGCGGTGTGCTGCTGTTGGAAGAACTGGAGACCGCTAAAAAGCGTGGCGCTAAGATTTACGCCGAGGTTGTGGGCTATGGCGCTAACTGCGATGCTTACCATTTTACCGCCCCGGCACCGGGCGGTGCAGGCGGCGCGTCCTGTATGCGGCTGGCATTGGCTGATGGCGGAGTGGAGCCGGAACAGATTGGCTACATCAATGCCCATGGAACTTCCACGCATCTGAATGACAGCTGTGAGACCGCGGCCATCAAGTCGGTTTTTGGCAGCCACGCGTATGAGCTGGCCGTATCCTCGACCAAGTCGATGACCGGCCACCTGCTAGGCGGCGCCGGCGGGGTAGAGGGCGTGTTTACCGTGCTGGCCCTGCACGATGCCTTTTTGCCCGCTACCGTCAACCTGCAGGAGCCGGACCCGGAACTGGATCTCGACTATATTCCCAACCAGGGCCGCGCGTTACAGGTGGATTATGCCATGAGCGACAGCCTGGGCTTCGGTGGCCACAACGCCTGTGTGGTGTTCAAGCGTTGGGAGGGATGAGGATGAACTATACACCCAATGAACCGCCCCGGACCCTGACAGCGGCGGAAATCGAAAAGATCCTGCCGCACCGTTACCCGTTTGCTCTGGTGGATAAGATTCTTGACTATACCCCCGGCCAGTGGGCGCGCGGAATCAAGTGCGTGACCCGCACAGAGTCGTTTTTCCAGGGACATTTCCCCGGCCATCCGGTTATGCCGGGGGTATTGATTCTGGAAGCCCTTGCCCAAACCGGCGCGGTGGCCGCGTTGAGCCTGCCGGAAAACCGTGGAAAGATTGCCCTGTTTGGCGGGGTAAAAAATGCCCGTTTCCGCCGCCAGGTTGTGCCCGGCGATGTGCTGACTTTGGAATGTGAGCTGGTAGAGCAGCATGGCCCGGTGGGTATCGGCAAAGCCACCGCCTGGGTGGATGGTGTGCGCGCGGCCAACGCCGAGCTGACATTTGTTATCACGGATGCCTGAGGGCTGGTTTTGCATGGTGGATTGTGCTATAATAAATTCATTAACCTACAGGGGGATTCTCGCCATGCTGGATCAGACATTTGGGCAGGTATACACAAAATTCAAGCTGCATTTTTATAAACAGATCTTCAGCCGTTTTGAAGACCGTGAAGCCACGCTGACGACGGTAGAATCTTTCTGTATGGAAGTCATCATGGCACTGGGGGAACCCACGATTGCGCAGTTCAGCCACATGATGAATCTTTCCACCCCCAACGCAGCTTATAAGATCAACTCCCTGGTCAAAAAAGGCTATGTGGAGCGCATCCAATCCACCACCGATAAGCGGGAATATCGCCTGCGGCCGACCCAAAAGTACATTGATTACTATAACATCAGCTATTCTTACCTGCATCTGGTTATGGAGCGTGCCAAACAGCGGTTCAGCCCCGATGACCTGGCCAAGCTGGAAGAAATGCTGCAGATCGTATCCGATGAACTGATGCCGGAAATTCAGCTGCCGAAATAAAATATACATTACGATAACAAAATGCGAACCACTTCGTACAACGTGGTTCGCATTTTGTGTTTATATGATTATTCTGTTGGTAACTCTTGGACCTTTTGAACAGATTGATGCCAGCCGTACAGGACATTACAAAAGAACAATCTCGCCAAAATCAATAATCCATATCAAACAGGTGGGCCATCGGGACAGCGTCTTCCCGTTCAGCGGTCAGCTTTTTCAAACGCAGCGGGTCCGTATTCCAGCGTGCCGACAGTGGCTGCCTTTTTAAGTTCCATGCGTTTTCCTCCTTAAGGTGTATCAGAAAACAAAGAAAATGACGGATATTTCGCAAACACAAGCAGAATTTAAGGCTTTTTAACGCAAAGTCCGGCCGTGTTTGTAGAAATAGACTAAATTTTTGACTTTTCAGATACACCCTAGGTTGCCGTGCTTTCGCCCCGCCGCAAAACTCCTAAGGCAATACCGCATAATTCTAAGTGCCGATACGGCGAGCGAGGTGCGGCA
>ENA-UOJO01001324-UOJO01001324.1-human-gut-metagenome-genome-assembly--contig:-P57-NODE-1324-length-32289-cov-6.358845_pt1 | contig 32289 bp, 28 predicted proteins | sample MGYA00242351_ERZ723898 | MGnify/ENA metagenome assembly ERZ723898 | reverse complement strand
GTAAAAGATTTTCTGTTCCCAGTCCATCGAGACTTATCCTACCGTCTTTTACACCTTGTAGATATAGTTGATGGAGGCTACATCGCCCAGATATTCGTCGGTGGGGGTATCGTAGTATTCTATCTTCTCGATGTCCTTGGGCCGCAGGTTCTGTATTTCCCTGAAGTCCGCTCTTCTTCCGTTTATGTACAGTGTAGCGCCTCCTTTGGAGGTAGAGACCGTCCCTTGGCATCGGTCTACGCTGACTCCCGGTATCATCAGGTTGTATAGCAGGTCATATCCCGTGTAGGCGTGTTTTATCTGTTGCCTGTCCGGGATAATCAGCAGATGGTCTTTCTTACGGATAAAGGAGCTTCCCCTCACCACCACCTCTTTCAGTTCCGTATCCGGAGCCAGCGCAATGATTCCCAGATCCAGCATCTTCTGTACGCCGGAAATCCGGATACACCCGGGAGCATAGCCCACATACGAAACCACAATCCTGTAACTGTCTGCCGGGAGATGCTTCAGTTCGAAGTCCCCTCCTGCACCCGACACGGCGCCGCCCACCAGTACCGAATCCTCCCTGTACACGGCCACGGCAGCCCCCTCCAGCGCCTCACGGGCATTGTCCACTATTTTTCCCCTGATATCCACGTGCTGCGCCGCCATCGCGACCGCACTGCTCCACAAAAGCGAAATCACAAATATACGTTTCATTTTCTTCCGATTTAAATCAGGCCACAGCCTGTCGTTTTCCGGCATCTGCAGCACCAAACACCGTGCCAAGAGCACAATTCCCTGTCTACCAGCCTATTGGCATAACACCCCACAGATGGCGACTGTCCAATAATTAGACACCGGCTGTAAAAGATTTAGACACCTTGCCGGATATACGCTTTTATGCGGGCAGCAGGACGATGGCAGTGCGGTTTTTTCCGTAACTTTGCTCCTGCCAAACAACCGGAATAACTTTTAACAAACAGACCATTATGACAAAAGAAGGTACCCTGCTGGTAGTCGACGACAACCGCAACATACTCACCTCCCTGCGCTTCCTACTGAAAGACGTGTTCGCGCGGGTCATCACCCTGGAAAGTCCCGCCCCCCTGCCCGCCCTGCTGCGCGGCGAAAGCATCGACGTGGTGCTGCTGGACATGAACTTCTCTGCCGGCATCAACAGCGGCAACGAGGGGCTGTTCTGGCTGCGCGAGATCCGCCGCCTCGCACCGCAGGTACAGGTGGTGCTCTTCACCGCCTATGCCGACATCGACCTGGCCGTGACGGGCATCAAGGAAGGCGCGGCCGACTTCATCGTGAAACCGTGGGACAACGCCCGCCTGGTGCGCACGCTGCTCGATGCCTATGCCCGCCGGGGGGACACCGCAAAAGCCGGAAAGACCGATGCCCCCGCCCCGCAACCCGACAGCGGCAGCGACGGCGCACCGGCGATGTACTGGGGAACCTCGCAGGCCATGCGCCCCGTGCGGACACTGGTAGAGAAGGTGAGCGCCACCGATGCCGGCATACTCATCACCGGCGAGAACGGCACGGGCAAGGACCTGCTGGCGCGCGAGATACACCGCCTGTCGCGGCGCAGCGGCGGTCCGCTGGTAAGCGTCGACCTGGGCGCCATCCCCGAGAGCCTTTTCGAGAGCGAGCTCTTCGGCCACGTGAAAGGCGCCTTCACCGATGCCCGTGCCGACCGCGCCGGACGCTTCGAGGCAGCCCACGGCGGCACCCTCTTTCTGGACGAGATAGCCAACGTGCCCTACCACCTGCAGGCCAAGCTCCTCACCGCCCTGCAGCAGAAGTGCATCGTCAGGATAGGCAGCAACCGCCCCGTGGCCACCGATATCCGCCTGATATGCGCCACCAACCGCAACCCCGACGAGCTGGTGCGCCAGGGACTATTCCGCGAGGACCTGCTCTACCGCATCAACACCATCCACATCCACCTGCCCGCCCTGCGCCAGCGCAAGGAAGACATCCTGCCCCTGGCCCACCGTTTCCTGCAGCAGTACAACGCCCGCTACGGCCGCCACGTAGACAGCATCAGTCCCGAAGCCGCCCGCCTGCTGACGGAGCTTCCGTGGCAGGGCAACATCCGCGAGCTGCAGCACACGCTGGAGAAGGCCGTCATCCTGACCGACGGACACGAGCTGCAGCCCGACGTGCTCCTGCCCGCCGGCACACCTCCGCCGCCCGCCCCTGATGCGTCCGCACACGCCGACGAATCCGGCATGCAGACACTGGAAGAAATGGAGTGCCGCCTGATACGCGAAGCCATCGGCCGCTGCGGCGGAAACCTCTCGCAAGCCGCCGCCCAGCTGGGCATCACGCGGCAGACCCTCTACAATAAAATGAAACGCTACGGAATCTGAAACGAATATGAATACCGACGGAATCTACTCCTCACTGCTGCGCACCACCGTGCTGATGGCCGCCACCGCAGCCCTGACACTGGGCACGACGCACGGCAGCCGCCCCCTGATACTGGCAGGCCTTGTCCTACTTGCCGCCACCGCATACGCCTACCTCCGCCTGCACCGCCTGATGCACCGGCGCAGCCGCCTGATGCTGGAAGCCATCCGCAACCGCGACTACTCCTTCCGCCTGCCCGCAGGAGGCGCCACGGGCAGCGAACGTATCATGCAGGACACGCTCAACGAGTTCGGCCGCCTGATGGCCGCCCAGAAGCTGCTGATGGAACAGCGCGAACAGTTCTACGCCCACATCCTGCACACCATCCCCATGGGCATCGTGGTGCTCGACGCGCAGCAGCACATCGTGCAGAGCAATCCCGCCGCCGCCCGTCTGCTGGGCCTGCCCGCACTGGGCACATTGCAGCAACTGGCCCGCTACGATGCCGGCCTGCCCCACCGTCTGGCCACCCTGTCCCCGGGAGGCTGCTGCCCCGTGCGCTACTCCACCAGCCGCAAGGAAGTATGCCTGCTGGCGCGCGCCAGCAGCATCGGGCAAGGCGGACAGACGCTGCGCATCCTCACGCTGAACGACATCCACAGCCAGATGGACACGCAGGAAGTAGACTCGTGGACGAAGCTCACCCGCGTGCTGACCCACGAAATCATGAACGCCATGGCCCCCATCACCTCGCTGAGCGAAACCCTGCTGCAGCAGCCCGGCGTGGCGGGCAGCGAGCTTGCCGACGGCATCCGCGCCATACACGATACGGCCGACGGGCTGCTGAACTTCACCCGCGAGTACCGCCGCTTCTCGCAGCTGCCCCTGCCCCGCCCCGAGCCCTTCTACCTGCACGAGCTGCTGCACCAGATAGAGCAGCTCCGGCTGTGCCCGCCCCACATCCGCCTGACGCGCCTGATAGAACCCGGCGAGCTGATGCTCTACGCCGATACGGGCCTGATACGGCAGGTACTGGTCAACCTGATACGCAATGCCGTGCAGGCCATCGGCACGGCGCCGGGACGCATCCACGTGCGCGCCTACAGCACGGCGGACGAGCACGTGTACATCCACGTGTCGAACAACGGCCCCGCCATCCCCGACGATGTGGCACGGCAGGTCTTCGTGCCCTTCTTCAGCACCCGCGCGCAGGGCAGCGGCATCGGGCTGTCGCTCTCCCGGCAGATCATGCAGCTCTCCGGCGGAACCATCAGTCTGCTCAAGCCGGGAACCAACGGATGGAACACCACCTTCGTGCTGGAGTTCGAATAAAAAGAACCCCACCGGCAGAATCGGACGATACACAAATCTGATTCTTCCAGTGGGGTTAGTACCCAATACCCGTACGTCACGGATATATCTCAAATAAGACCAGCCTTCCTCTTTTACATGATAAACCTGCGGCACGGAAAAGCCCAATCTTCATCATTGCAATGAAAAAGCCGGAATAAACGGTTATTCCACCCGCACCACCTCCTGAAGCCGGATATCCTTACACGAGCGACCTATCATCAGGCGGAAGTCGCCCGGCTCCACCACACGCTGCATGGACTGGTTGAGCATGGAAAGGTCGTCCTCGTCCACACGGAACGTCACCGTCTTGCTCTCACCCGGATTCAGATGGATGGCCGTATAATGAATAAGGCGGGTAATGGGTTGTGTAACCGACGAAATTTTGTCGCGCAGATAGAGCTGCGGAACTTCGTATCCGGCATATTTCCCTGCATTACGGACCGTAAACGATACCTGGAACGTGTGGACACCTGCCGGCCGCACCTGCAAGTTGCCGTATTCGAATTCGGTATAGCTCAGACCGTAGCCGAAGGGGAAAAGCGGTTCGCCCGTCAGGTTCAGATAATCATCACTACGGCCCGTAGGCTTGTGGCTGTAGTTCAGCGGGAGCTGTGCTTCGTCCACCGGCCAAGTGATGGGCAGCTTGCCCGACGGGTTGGCATCGCCCATCAGGATATCGGCCAGCGCATTTCCTCCTTCCTCGCCCGGATACCAGGCATCCAGAACAGCCGAAACCTTATCCAGCCATGCCGACATCACCACGGCACTGCCGCCTACCAATACCACCACCACCGGCTTGCCCGTAGCCGCCACACGCTGTATCAGCTCCTCCTGACGGCCCGGCAGCGTGAGATAACCGCGGTCGCGGAACTCGCCTTCCTCGATACCTGCCACCACAACAGCTACATCGGCCGATGCAGCCGCCTGTACAGCCCGCTGGATAGAAGCATCCTCGCAGACCGCACCCACATTCCATACCAGACGGATGCGGGCGTTGCGGGTATTCTCGTAGAAACGCACCTTCACGGCATACTCCCTGCCTTCCTCCAGCCGGAGCGGTACAGTTTCCGTACGGAAAGACGCCTTTTCGGGGCGGTCTATCACCTTCCGTCCGTCTATCCAGAGCTGGTAGCCGTCGTTTCCTTCCAGACCGATACGGTAATCACCCGTAACAGGCGATTTCAGCCGTCCGTTCCATTCCACCGAGAACCAGTCCACAGCCAGACACGAATCGGGTGCAAAGAGCGTCCACGAGAACTGCACAGCCTTATCGGTACGCTTCAGTGCCGGAGCGCCCTCCCAGCGGATATTATTAAAATAAGAAGCTGCAAGTCCCGGCCTGCCGTCTTCCTGTGTCAAACAATCGGCTGGAACGGTGAGCCACTGCGGATTGATACGCTTGCAGCCTTCCTCATAAATCACCTCTACCCGTCCGCTCAGTTTGTCTTTTAACCCCTGCAGCATGCTTACTTTATTCACGCCCGGACCGCTGTAACCGCCCAGCCGTGCCTCGGCAGCATCCTGCCCTATCAGGGCAATCCGTTTCAGATTCTTCGATAAAGGCAACAGCCCGTTCTCATTCTTCAGCAAAACCATCGAACGGCAGGCAGCCTCACGCGTCAGCGCACGGTGTGCGGCACAGGCATTCCAGCGGTCGGCTTCCCGCTCGTCCGTATAAGGATGATCAAACAGGCCCAGCCGGAATTTCGCCTTCAATACCTGACGCACGGCACGGTTCAGCGCTTCCTCCGTAATCAGTCCGCTGCGGCAAGCCTCCAAAAACGGTTCGTGCTCCTCGTAAGTGGTCTGAAAAATCACATCCAACCCATTGTTTACTGCCGTAGCGCCTGCCTCGGCCCAGTTGCCAATGGTGTGATGCAACTTATGGATGATGCCCACTGCATCGGCATCAGCAATGGTAAAGCCGTCGAATCCCCATTCACGGCGCAATTTTTCGATATTGAGCCAGGAATTGGCCGTACAGGGAGTGCCGTCCAGCATGTTGTAGGCCGTCATCACCGACTGCGACCCCCCTTGCTGGAAACAAGCCTTGAAAGGAACCAGATGTGTTTCCTCGAGGAAGCGTTCGGTATAATGGATAGGATTACTGTCGCGGCCGCCATCGCCGCTGTTTGCCACAAAATGCTTGGGGGTGGTAATCACTCCCATGCGCTCGAAGTTTTTCACAAAGCTGACCCCCATGTCGGCCGAAAGGCAGGGATCTTCGCCATAGGTTTCTTCCACTCGGCCCCAACGCACATCCGTAGCCAGATTTACCACCGGCGAAAGAATCTGACGGATGCCGCGGCTGGCGGTTTCGCGGGCAATGGCAGTAGACACACGGCTCACCAGCGTGGTATCGAACGTAGCCGCCAAGGCGATGGATTGAGGGAAAGCTGTAGCTCCGCCACGCACCAGTCCGTGCAAAGCCTCATCAAAAATAATAACGGGAATGCCCAAACGTGTTTCCTCTACAAAATAACGCTGAATGCGATTGACTTTCTTCACTGTCTCGGCCGCTGTCAGTTTCGGGTTATATTGCAACATCTGACGCATCTGCGGGTCGGACGAACCCACGGTGGAAACCTGGAAACCAAAGATTCCATCCTTAAAACGTTCTTTGCCAGCATCCAAGTCACCCGGCATCATATAAATCTGCCAGAATTTTTCTTCCACGGTCATTCGCTTCAATAAATCCTCCACACGCTCCTCGACCGGAAGATTTGGATTCTTATAAGGCAAAACTTCTTTTGGGGTGGCCTGCAAAGTGGCATACCCCAACAATACTCCAAGTACAAAAGTAATTGTCTTTTTCATAGTCTACATAATATAATAAAGTAATAGATATTTTTACAAAGATATAAAAAAGGCTTTTCAGTATAAAAAAACGGGCTGCTCAATCTATGAGCAACCCGCTTTCTCTATATAAAACAGCTCGTAGAGCTTATTTATTTAATTTCCAGGTAAATCCATCCTTCGTGTCTTTCACCTCGAAGCCCAGTGCTGCGAGATTGTCACGAATCTTGTCACTGGTAGCCCAGTCCTTGTTTGCTTTGGCCTGCATACGCTGTTCCAGCAACATATCCACCACTTTTCCGTAAGCTTCCTCACGGGCAGCATTGTTTTCGGCATCTGCTTTCAGACCCAAAATATCGAATACAAACAAGTGGAACACACGTTTCAGTTCGTCCAAATCATCGGCACTGATAGTAGCTTTCTTATCCAGAACAGTATTGATCATGCGGATGGCATCGAACAGGTGAGAAATTACAATCGGCGTATTCAGGTCATCGTTCATGGCATCGTAGCACTTCTCGGCCAGTCCGGTTACATCGATTCCGGTAGTAGCTTTTCCCGGAGTGATACGTTCCAGGTTCTTCACACCTTCCATCAGACGTTCCAGACCTTTTTCGGCAGCCTGCAAAGCTTCGTTGCTGAAGTCTACTGTGCTGCGATAATGCGCCTGAAGGATGAAGAAACGGATGGTCATGGCTGTATAAGCCTGGGTCAGCAACTTATTGGAACCGGTAAAGAATTCGTCCAGTGTAATGAAGTTGCCCAGTGACTTACCCATCTTCTGTCCGTTGATGGTAATCATGTTGTTATGCATCCAGTAATGCACCATATCATGTCCCTGTGAAGCTACGCTCTGCGCAATTTCGCACTCGTGATGCGGGAAGACAAGGTCCATACCTCCACCGTGAATATCGAAGTTCTCGCCCAGGTACTTGCGTCCCATGGCTGTACACTCGCAGTGCCATCCCGGGAAACCGTTGCTCCATGGCGAAGGCCAGCGCATGATGTGTTCCGGCTGCGCACATTTCCACAAGGCAAAGTCGGCCGGATTATGCTTTTCATCCTGTCCGTCCAACTCGCGGGTAGTGTTCAGCACATCATCCAGATTGCGGCCCGACAACTTGCCATAGTGATGGTCTTTGTTATACTTGGCTACATCAAAATATACAGAACCTTTGCTTTCGTATGCATAACCGTTTTTCAGGATTTCCTCTACCAGCTGAATCTGCTCGATGATGTGTCCCGAAGCATGTGGCTCGATGCTGGGCGGCAACACATTCAGGGCATCCATCGCCTTGTGATAACGGTTCAGGTAGAACTGAACCACTTCCATCGGCTCGAGCTGCTCCAGACGCGCTTTCTTGGCAATCTTGTCCTCGCCGTCGTCGGCATCATGCTCCAGATGGCCCACATCGGTGATGTTACGCACATAGCGCACCTTATAACCCAAATGGGTAAGGTAACGGTAAAGAATATCGAACGTAATGGCCGGACGTGCATGACCCAAATGAGCATCACCGTAAACGGTAGGACCGCACACATACATGCCTACATGTGGCGCATGGAGCGGTTTGAACAGCTCCTTGCTACGCGTAAGTGTATTGTAAATCGTTAATCTATTTTCCATAATTCCACTAAAGAGTTAGATTGCAAAGTTATAAATAATATTATGAAAACAGCCTAATAGACAGACAAAATCATTCTTTTTACATCAAGAGTTCTCCTGAATTTGTTTACAAAACAAGTTTCTTTTTTAGCAATCTAACCAATGTCACGTGAATAATGTGAAAGAGATATTTACAAAACTATTAATCTATGTTATAAAGCATGATTTTTGAAGATAATCTATTGCATATATCCCAAAAATCCGTACCTTTGCATCGTGTTTTTCATAGTATTAGATTTAAGGTTAACAAAGGTTGGAGTACAGCGGTACTCCTTTTTTTTTGCCCTAACGAAACGTATGATTAAATTTCCCTTCTCTGTATGGAAAAAAACAACAAAGTGTTACTAGGAATGAGCGGAGGTACTGACAGCTCGGTAGCCGCCTTGTTATTGCAGGATGCCGGCTATGAAGTGACAGGTATAACTTTCCGCTTTTATGAAAAAGATAACGATACAACCTATCTGGACGATGCCCGCGAACTGTGCGAAAAGCTGCATATTCCCCATATCATCTACGACGTACGACAGTTGTTTCAAGAACAGATTATCAGCTACTTCATAAAAGAGTATATGGAAGGCCACACACCGGTTCCTTGCACTTTGTGCAACAATTACCTGAAATGGCCACTTCTCGCACAAGTAGCAGACGAACGGGGTATTTATCACTTTGCTACCGGACACTATGTACAGAAACAAAACATTGACGGATACTGGTATATTACGGCTGGGGCAGATAAGGATAAGGACCAGTCTTTTTTTCTTTGGGGACTTCCGCAACCTATTTTGGAACGAATGTTACTGCCTATGGGAACACTGACCAAAACCCGTGTCCGCAAACTGGCAGCCGAGAGAGGCTTCCTGAAAGCTGCTACCAAACGTGACAGTCTGGGGGTTTGCTTCTGCCCGATGGATTACCGCTCGTTTCTGAAAGCACAAGTGCCGCCTGAGCATATCCAGCCTGGCAATTTCTACAATGAACAAGGGGAATGTATGGGAAAACACGAGGGATATCCTTTTTATACCATCGGTCAGCGTAGAGGTTTGGGCGTCTATGTCAACAAGGCTCTGTTTGTCAAAGAGATTCTGCCTCAAGAAAATAAGGTCGTCCTGACCGATAACCTGAAGGCACTGGAGAAGCAGGAAATGTTTCTAAAGGACTGGAACATCGTATGTGCTGAAGAGTTGCTCGACCGTGAGGATGTCATCGTAAAAATACGCTATCGCAAGCAAGCCAACCGATGCACGGTAACCGTGACTCCCGAAGGATTGTTGCACGTAAAACTACACGAGCCACTGGCCTCGGTAGCCATAGGACAGGCAGCAGCTTTCTACCGGGATAACCGTGTATTGGGCGGAGGAATTATTTGCTGACGTTTTTGTTTTCTGATTTTTTTAGTACATTTGCCGCATCGCGAAGAAATAATGTACGAACAGAAGCAGACATATAGCCCTTGTATCACCCGATTCCGCAAATGGAGCCGGAAAAGTTATGCAGCCTTCAGCAGTCTGCACCGGCACGTTGTGATGGGACATGTGGGTAAAGGAATTACAGAAGTTTCCCTCAGCAAGGGGCTGTTGTGCACTGCGGCCGTTCATCCTACAGGAAATGACTGCGGAAACAGCACTACCGAAGAACTGATGCCGCCCGGAGCAGATATGCTCTTGATGGAACTCTGTTCTTCTGTCGCATACTTTATTACGATGGAACTGTCAACAATCTGTTCATTACGGACTGTTCCTGCTGTCGTATCCTTACGAATTTTATTTTTTACTTTATATTACGGCTATGTTCCTGCCCGCCTCTGTACTAAAGAGGAAGGCAGGAACATAGCTTTTTTTATACCCTGAAGATTATGCTTGAAAAACTGAAACAAAAAGTTACATCCAACGAAGGTATTACCCCCGAAGAAGCGCTTTGGCTACTGCAGGAAGCTCCTTATGAAGCACTTTGCGAAGCTGCACACGAGCTCACACGGCAATGTGCACCACGTACCTTCGATATGTGTTCGATTATCAATGCCAAATCCGGACACTGCCCGGAAAACTGTAAATGGTGTGCCCAGTCGGCGCATCATGCAACGCATATTGAAACCTACGGACTGATAGCTGCCGAGGAGTGTCTGCGCCAGGCACGCATGAACGAAGAACAGCAGGTGAAACGGTTTTCGCTGGTTACCAGCGGAAGAAAGCCAACCCAACGAGAAATTACGGAAATATGCCGCACAGTTTCGTATATGCGTGAACACTGCGGTATTGAAATCTGTGTTTCACTGGGACTGGCAGATGCCGAACAACTGGAAGCGCTTTATCAGGCCGGAGTCAAACGTTATCACTGCAATCTGGAAACAGCCCCCTCCTATTTTTCGCATTTGTGCACAACACATACACAGCAGCAGAAACTAGAGACACTGCAGGCAGCTAGAGCTGCAGGCATGGAGATTTGTAGCGGTGGCATCATCGGAATGGGAGAATCGGCTGCACAGCGTGTGGAACTAGCTTTCGAGCTGAAAAAGCTTCAGGTGCATTCCATTCCACTGAACTTATTGCAGCGTATTCCGGGAACACCGCTGGAGAATACAGCTCCCCTGCAACCAGAAGAGGTGATACGCACAATTGCCATGTTCCGCTTTGTGCATCCCAATGCCTACCTGCGCTTTGCAGGAGGGCGCTCTCAGCTGTCGGAAGAGCAAATGCAACTGGCCTTGCGCGTAGGTATCAATGCTGCCATCGTAGGCGATTTGCTTACGACACTGGGATCAAACGTAAAAAAGGATAAAGAACGAATTAAACTTGCAGGATATGAATTATGATATTATCACCGATGCTTTCGACAGAGAACATCTGTGGCACCCCTATACTTCTACCAGCAACCCGCTGCCTACTTACAAAGTAAAAGAGGCACAGGGCTGTACCATCACACTGGAAGACGGTACTCGCCTCATCGAAGGAATGTCCTCTTGGTGGTGTGCCGTGCACGGATATAATCATCCGGAACTGAATGCTGCTATCGAAAGACAATTACACAGCATGGCACATGTCATGTTTGGCGGACTGACTCACGAGCCTGCCATCGCACTTGGCAAACTGTTGTTGCAACTGGCCCCTCCTTCGATGCAGAAAATTTTCTATGCAGACAGTGGGTCGGTCGCTGTAGAAGTCGCTTTGAAAATGGCTGTACAGTACCAGTATGCAAAAGGTTGTCCGCAACGTAACAATTTCGTGACCATCCGTTCCGGCTATCATGGGGATACATGGAATGCCATGTCGGTATGCGACCCGGTAACGGGCATGCACAGTCTGTTTGGTAATGCGTTGCCTGTCCGGCATTTTGTTCCGGCACCGCAATCTCGCTTTGACGGTGAATGGAATGAAGCGGATATACTGCCGCTCAAACAAACCATCGAACAGTATGAAAACGAACTAGCGGGACTGATTCTGGAACCTATCGTACAAGGAGCAGGAGGCATGCGCTTTTACCATCCGGAATACTTGCGCCAGGCTGCAAAACTGTGTCGGGAACACGGTATGCTGCTTATTTTCGATGAAATTGCAACCGGATTCGGGCGGACCGGAAAATTATTTACCTGGGAATATGCTGGCGTAGAACCTGATATTATGTGTATTGGGAAAGCTCTGACAGGAGGATACATGACGTTCTCGGCAGTACTGACGAGTAATCTGGTAGCCGACTGTATCTCCGAACATTATCCGCATGCTTTCATGCATGGCCCTACCTTCATGGGGAATGCACTGGCTTGTGCGGTAGGAAAGGCTTCTATCGAACTGCTTCTGAAATCGGGATGGCAGGAGAAAGTACAACGTATCGAAGCACAGTTACGGGAAGAACTGGCTCCTGCTGCCAAGTTGCCTTCGGTAGCCGATGTCCGGGTACTGGGAGCCATCGGGGTAATAGAGACCAAGAAGCCAGTAGACATGGCTCGCATGCAACGCCGTTTCGTGGAAGAAGGGGTATGGGTAAGACCTTTCGGAAAACTGGTTTACATCATGCCGCCTTTCATCATCCAGCCGGATGAACTGAGCAAACTGACAGCTGCCTTGGTAAAAATAACCGGAGAAATGGATTAAAACGAAGAGCTGTATGGACAATACTTATCAAGAAAAACTTCAGGAACTGGAAAAGAACGGAAACCTGAGAAAACTGCCTGTAGCAGTACACGAAGGAAAGTGGATTGTTACGGACAAAGGGAAAATGCTTAACCTGTCATCGAACGATTACTTGGGACTGGCTGCCGAAAACAGACTGCAAGCGGAATTTCTTTCGGAAACAAAATTCGCAGATGTTCCGTTTACAGCCTCATCTTCACGACTGCTGACAGGAAATTTCTCGGTATATACCGAACTGGAAAACTGGCTGAGTACATGGTACGGCACAGAAGGGGCTTTGATTTTCAACAGCGGATACCACATGAATACAGGTATCCTACCTGCCGTAGCCGACAGCAATACGCTGATTCTGGCCGATAAGCTGGTACATGCCAGTCTGATTGATGGAATCCGGCTTTCGGCTGCCCGCTGTATCCGCTACCGCCACCACGACTACAACCAGCTGAAAGGACTACTGGAAAAATATCATAATCAATACGGACAACTGATTATCGTAACTGAAAGTGTATTCAGTATGGACGGTGATATCAGTCCGCTGGCACAGCTGGTGGAACTGAAGAAGCAGTACGACAATGTATTGCTGTACGTTGACGAAGCACACGCTTTTGGGGTACGGGGAAACAACGGACTTGGAATCGCTGAAGAGCAGCATTGTATACAGGACATTGACTTTTTATGCGGGACTTTCGGAAAAGCAGCTGCATCGGTAGGAGGGTTCTTAGTCTGCCGCAAAACTATACGCGACTTTCTGATAAACTGTATGCGGACGCTTATCTTTACGACAGCCCTGCCACCTGTAAACATTGCCTGGACATTGTTTATCTTACAGCGTTTTCCTCAGTGGCAGGAACGTCGTCAACAGTTACACAGGATGTCCGAACGGCTTCGCATGGCTCTGCAGAACAAAGGATACGCTTGTCCGTCGGAAAGCCACATTGTTCCATTGACACTCGGAGCCAGCCAGAAGGCCATAGAAGCCGCAGAGCGTTTTCAGCGGAATGGATTTTATGTTCTTCCGGTACGTCCGCCCACAGTTCCCGAGGGTACATCCCGACTGCGCTTTTCACTAACAGCAGCTGTTACAGACGAAGAGCTTGACCGGCTCATTACCTTACTCTAAAAATAGAATAACACGTTACACGAACTTAAACGTTAAGTATATGAAACAGATATTCCTGAAAAAAGAAGGCAATCCCAATCTGCTATTGTTCTTTGCCGGATGGGGAGCTGACGAAAAGCTATTCGATTATCCAATCTGCGAAGGATACGACTGTCTGTTGTGCTTTGACTATCGGGAAACCACTTTTGATGATACATTGCTGAACGGATATACTTCCATCCGCCTGATGGCCTGGTCCATGGGGGTATGGATGGCTGCATATACACTTTCGGGACTAGCACTGACTTATGAAAACCGACTGGCTATAAACGGTACTTTATACCCTATTCATGCGGAAAAAGGAATTCCTCCCGCTGTCTTTCAGGGAACTTTATCCCGGTTTTCTGCAGTAACTTTATCCAAATTCAGACGCCGCATGTGTGGAACAACAGAGGGGGTGAAGCAGTTCCTAAGCCATGAACCTTATCGGACTCTGGAAGAGTTACAAGAAGAGCTGGCTTGTCTGGAAAAACGGATTCTAGAATCCGAAAATATCCTGTTTAACTGGGACAAAGCTATCATCGGAACAAACGACTATATATTTCCGGCATCCAATCAGCAGAATGCCTGGCAAGATACACCCATCACGCTGCTCGACATCGCCCATTATGACGAAAAACTGTTTGCTGACTGTCTGGCAGGAAAGGAGGATATATGGACAAAAAGCTGATAAGAAAACGATTTGCCAGAGCAGTTCCAACCTATAGCAAACAAGCAACGGTGCAACAGCAGATAGCTGGGAAAATGGCCCGCCTGATTAACCGGTATCTGCCTCAATCGGCTCACCAGAATGTACTGGAAGTAGGATGTGGTACCGGCCTTTTTACCCGTTCATACCTGAGTCGGGTGCAGCCGGACCATCTTTGCCTGAACGACATCTGTCCGGAAGTAGCGACTTGCTTCGGTGACTTGCCGACAGATAAGGTATGCTTTCTGCCTGGAGATGCCGAACAACTGGACTTCCCCGGTGGACAAAGTCTTATTACATCATGCTCGGCATTGCAATGGTTCGAGTCGCCTGAACGTTTTTTTCAACGATGCAGCCAGGTACTCGTGCCGGGAGGGTATTTTTCTTTCAGTACATTTGGCAAACAGAATCTGAAAGAAATCAACACGCTTACAGGATGTGGACTGCCTTATCTCTCACTGGAAGAATTGAAAAAGGAACTGGATAAAAAATATCAAATCATTTATAGTAAGGAAGAGCTGGTACAACTTTCGTTCGAATCGCCTACAGATGTATTAAAGCATCTCAAAGAAACCGGTGTGACCGGAATACGACGACAACAATGGACGCGCAGTACGCTTGCAGACTTTTGTACACGTTATCAGGATGCTTACGGTCGTGCCGACCGGACTGTACCACTCACCTATCATCCTATTTATATCATTGCAAAAAGAAAAATATCATGAAAAAGGAAATTATCTTTGTCAGCGGTATTGATACTGCTATCGGAAAAAGCTTTGCTACCGGATTCCTGGCAAGAGAATGGAACAAGCAAGGCATACAGACCATTACACAAAAATTTATCCAAACAGGGAATACAGATATTTCAGAGGATATTGAAGTACATCGCAAAATTATGGGAACAGGATTACTGGAAGCTGACCACAAACGGTTGACGATGCCCGAAATCTTTACTTATCCTTGTTCGCCGCATCTGGCTGCAGAAATAGACCAGCGGGATATTGATTTTAATAAAATAGAAAAAGCGTCGGAAGCCTTGTTGCAGCAATACGACCGCATATTGCTGGAAGGAGCAGGAGGACTGATGGTTCCCCTGACTCGCAATCTGCTGACAATTGACTACATAGCAGAAAAAGGATATCCGCTTATTTTAGTTACTTCCGGACGGTTAGGCAGTATCAATCATACGTTATTGAGTCTGGAAGCTATTCAAAAAAGAAATATCCGGTTGCATACTGTACTTTATAACCTGTATCCGGAAAATGAAGACAAAATTATTCAGCACGATACGGAAGAATACACTCGTACCTGGCTGGAAAAATATTTTCCAGAAACGGATTTTATCCGTGTTCCTTGCTTATAATAATAGAAAAGAGGAAGTCATGCATGGAAAGCAGACTTCCTCTTTTCTATCAGCTACCTGTATTACGCAGGCTTATTTCTTTTTCAATTCCTCAGCAGGAACAATACGATACAACTTATCGCTAGGACGAACACGGTCGGGCACCTTGAAGGAAACATGAACTCCTTTCTTCACAACATCTACAGGCTTAAGGTCCACACGTGCCTCTTCCAGCGTGACATACATTGCCCCGGTAGTAGGGCCAGTAATCAGCAGTTTGTCGCCCACCTTAATTTCGGCTGCCTCAATCAGGAATTCAGCAACTCCCAGATTTGAGAAATACTTGATACCACGTCCGGCATAAACTTTACGTTCGGTTGCTTCCGAACCGTAGTTCTTGCTCCATTCACCCAAGCGCTGTCCCAGATAGTAACCATTCCAGAAACCACGGTTGAATACTGTCTTCAATCGGGTATCCCAATCGGCTTTCTTTTCTTCTGTAAAGGTTCCTTCCAGATAAGAACGGATGGCTTCCTTATAGCATTCTACCACAGTTTTTACATACTCAGGACCACGGGCACGACCTTCAATCTTGAAGACACGTACACCAGCTTCAATCATCTCATCCATGAAATGAATGGTCTTCAGGTCCTTAGGCGACATGATATACTGGTTGTCTACTTCCAGCTCGATATCACTTTCCTTATCCTTTACAATATACGAACGACGGCATACCTGCATACAGGCTCCTCGGTTGGCAGAAGCATTCAACTCATTCAAACTGAGATAGCATTTACCTGATACCGCCATGCAAAGTGCACCGTGACAGAACATCTCGATACGTACCGGCTCTCCCATAGGTCCCTTGATACCCTGTTCATGGATTGCATCATATATCTTGCGCACTTGCTTGAGGTTCAGTTCACGCGCCAGCACTACAACATCGGCAAACTGAGCATAAAACTTCAAAGCTTCTGCATTGCTGATATTCAACTGTGTAGAAAGATGTACCTCCTGTCCAATCTGATTACAATAAGACATCACAGCTACGTCAGCAGCAATTACAGCACTGATACCTGCTTCCTTGGCAGCATCGACAATCTTACGCATCAATTCTACATCCTCATCGTAGATAATGGTATTTACTGTCAGATAGCTTTTTACTCCGTGCTCATCACACACACGAGCTATTTCACGCAGGTCATCAATCGTAAACGTGCTGGCCGAACGGGCACGCATGTTCAGACTTTCTATTCCAAAATAAATGGAATCAGCCCCTGCATGAATAGCGGCAGCCAACGACTCGCGTGAGCCGACAGGTGCCATGATTTCAAAATCTTTTATCGAATAGTTCATTTTTTACGAATTGATTTGGCTACAAAGGTAGTTATTTTCCAGTAAAACAGAAAGTAAAAAGGCAGGAATGCCTCATCATGAAACATTCCTGCCTAGCCACAAGCTTATCTGTCAAAGTCGGCCGTTTGCGCTTTTATTGAAGAATCTCACCTTTTTCCGAGAAGAATACTTCAGATTGCACACCTTCCTGGTCGGCTACAGTCACCTTATATGTATTAGTTCCATCTTCATTTGCTTGGACTGCTGCACTTACAACGGTAAAATCTGAATAATCTTTTGCCAAGACAGCTTGTACATCCTGTGGCAAGTCTTTTACTTCAATAGGAGTATATTCGTTGACAGCTGTTACTGTTGTCATGACACTGTTTTCTGTTGTCTCTGCTGCGAAAGAAACTGTTGTTCCTACTCCCATAACTAATGCTGCTACTACAAATAACTTTTTCATAATCATAAATGTTTAGAGTTAAACTTCTGTTCTTGCCTAATTACGTGCAAACGCAATGCCAAACTATACCAAAAAGAATATTCATCTGATTATCAACAGAATATGCAAAACAACAAAAAAATTAAGGACTCAAAATGTGGAATGTATCTACAAAACAGCGGAAAACAGACTGCAAAAGACACAAAAAATCCACAAAACAAATCTTAATAGCTCTATGTGCAATACGTGAAAAACCAAATGCATGAAAGTCAGAAGAAAATCACTACCTTTGTAGCATAAAACAAAGCTCATGAAAATAAGAAATATAGACTTAGGAAACAGACCTATACTGTTGGCCCCCATGGAGGACGTAACCGATCCGGCATTCCGACTGATGTGTAAACAATTTGGAGCAGACATGGTATATACAGAATTCGTATCGGCAGATGCATTGATACGTTCGGTAGGCAAAACCATGCTGAAACTGAATATCAGCGACCAGGAACGACCGGTAGCTATCCAGATTTATGGTAAAGACACAGAAACCATGGTAGAAGCAGCACGCATTGTAGAACAAGCTAAGCCAGACATATTGGACCTTAACTTCGGCTGTCCGGTAAAGCGGGTAGCAGGAAAAGGTGCCGGCTCGGGAATGCTTCAAAATGTACCTAAAATGTTGGAAATAACCCGGGCTGTAGTAAATGCCGTATCAATACCAGTTACTGTAAAAACCCGTTTGGGATGGGATGCTGAACATAAAATCATTGTTGAACTTGCCGAACAATTGCAAGACTGCGGTATTGAAGCATTGACTATACACGGACGGACACGTGCACAAATGTATACAGGAGAAGCAGACTGGACACTGATTGGGGAAGTAAAGAACAATCCCCGTATGCGTATTCCTATTATTGGAAACGGAGATATTACAACCCCACAAAGAGCCTTGGAATGCTTCGAAAAATACGGTGTAGATGCGATTATGGTAGGCCGTGCCAGCTTTGGTCGCCCCTGGATTTTCAAAGAAATAAAACATTTCCTGCAAACAGGAGAAGAGCTCCCTCCTTTAAGCTTCAAGTGGAGAATGGATGTATTAAGACAGGAAGTGCTGGACAGTGTGAACTTGCTGGATGAACGCCGAGGAATTCTGCATGTACGCCGTCATCTGGCTGCATCGCCTTTATTCAAAGGTATTCCCAACTTTAAGGAAACACGTATTGCCATGTTACGTGCAGAAAAGCTGGACGACCTGAATGCCATTCTTGACCATATAGAAGCAACTTTTGGAAACCTATAAAACAAATATCATATGATAGACTCGGTATATAAAGCAGCCGACAATCGGTATGACTGCGGAATGACTTATCGCCGTTGTGGCAGAAGTGGAATACTACTTCCTGCTATATCCTTAGGGCTATGGCATAACTTCGGTGATGTTGATACATTTGCATCCAGCAAGAAGAAACTGCATTTTGCGTTTGACAATGGAATCACCCATTTTGATTTGGCCAACAATTATGGTCCTTCATATGGCAGTGCAGAAGAAACCTTCGGACAGGTTATGAAAACATCATTCGCCCCTTACCGTGACGAATTGTTTATCTCCACAAAAGCCGGACACGATATGTGGCCTGGTCCGTATGGAAACTGGGGCTCAAGAAAATATTTAATGGCCAGCCTCAACCAAAGTCTGAAAAGGATGAATCTGGACTACGTAGACATTTTCTATTCACACCGATATGACCCGGAGACACCGCTTGAAGAAACTCTTCAGGCACTGGTAGACATAGTTCGTCAGGGAAAGGCACTTTATGTAGGTATTTCTAAATATCCAAAAGAGGCAGCCCAAACTGCATATTCCTATTTAAGAGAACACGATGTTCCTTGTCTGCTTTATCAAGGCTGCTACAATTTGCTAAATCAAAAACCAGAAAAAGAAGGTATCCTCCAGCAAGCAGCTGAAAACGGCAGTGGATTTATAGCCTTTTCACCCTTGGCACAAGGTTTACTAAGCAACCGCTATCTGAACGGTATCCCCAGCGACTCGCGTATAGCACGAGGAGGATTCTTAAAAAAAGAGGAACTGACAGCACAGGTATTACAACAGATTCAGCAACTTGACCAAATCGCACTGCAACGGGGACAAACATTAGCCGAAATGGCACTGGCCTGGCTGCTTTCTCACAAGCAGGTAACATCTGTTATTGTTGGGGCTAGCTCGACCGATCAGCTTAAAGATAGCTTAAAGGCACAGCAAAACATTTCATTTACAGAAGAAGAGTTGGCAGCTATCCGTAATATTCTATCCGCATAAAAACAGCAAAACCGTTTCACAAGCATTTTCAACTTATGAAACGGTTTTACTTTTATTAATATTGGATCAGTCAATTAAACGAGGACGTCCTTCACAGTGAATGCTGCCTCCTGAAGAACGATGCATGGAGATCGTTTCGCTGGCATAGCACGAAACAGAACCACCCGAAGAAGCACGTGCCACTACATTCAATGCATGCAAGCCTTCTGCATTGATTTGTGCTCCTGAACTTGCCTGATAAGATGCATCCTTCGCATTTCCCTTTTCAAACTTTACACCACCTGCTGAACTTACATCAGCCGAAACTTTACCCTTACAGTTCGCTTCACCTACAACAACATCACCCGAAGAACTGGCTGCACAAGATACATTTCCCGCACATACCATATTCCCAACTTCAATATCACCTGAAGAACTGGCTGCTGCACTAAAATCCGAACAAGTAATTGATGTGATCTCTATATCACCGCTACTACTGGCTCCAATTTCAGCCCCAGCGCAAGCTATTCCTTTCAATTTTACATCACCGCTACTGCTAGCCTTGAGTGAAAGACTGCCACACGTTAAATTCTCGTTAGCTACTACATCACCACTGCTACTGGCCTTAAGTGAAACGCCTTTTTTTGTTGACAATCCTTTCGCCAAATAAATATCAGCTGAGCTGGAAGCTGCAAAACTTGTTACTTCAGGAGCAAAAACACGTATCTCTGTATTATGCTTACCAGTAATCCGGCAACCTGGCTTCAAAGAAACACGAAGCAAGTCTCCATTTTTCTGAACCACAATATAGGGCATCAAGTTATCAGGTGCATAAACCTCAACAAAGGCATCACCCGACTGCTGTGTATATACCACATCCAGTCCTGAATGTGCTTCTACCGTAACAATATTACCCGTTTTCTTTCGCTCTGTCAGATACTTATCACTCGGCTTAATAGTCACTGTATTCTCTGCGCCACTTACCCATTCCTTCAAACTTGTCAGCCATCCTTCCGGAGTTTCTGCTTTAACTGTACCAGTCATTAAAACTGCGGCCAGTACAAAAATCCCAAACTGTTTTTTCATATTTCAATATGTTTAATGTTGTTCTTTGTACATTAGACGAACGAAGTTCCGGAAAAGTTGCAAAGTTTTACAAAAAAATTATTCGGCCCATTCTCTTTCCATAACCTGCCGGAAAACAGGAGAAATAAACCAACGTTTATACATCCAGGTAGACAGACTGTATACAAAAAAGGCTGAAACAAATCCTACTATAGCATCAATCAGATAATGCGCCTGAATATATACGGTAGCACCGCACAGCAAGATATAAAATGGAGCCAGCACATAAGCCAGTTTTTTATTAACACGCCATGCCATAATCATAACTATCGTGGAAATTCCTACATGCGAACTCGGGAAAGCAGCCGTAGGACGCTCACCCACTTCCTGAGAAGCCTCTACCAGCTGATAAAAGAAGCCATGCTCAAATCCTGGTCCTGGAATAAGATAATCATTGTGATTAAAATAATCACCTATAGCAGGAAAGTGCTGAGCCATTACATTATCCATGCCGATAGCCGGAAAGTAAAACTGTGGCCCTGCAACAGGAACAAATACATAAATAAAATAGTAAATGAAAAAAGAGGTAACCAATACACAGGATACTTTCTCGAACCACTCGAACCGGAACAGAAAATAATAGACTGTAACAACCAAAATCATCGGATAATAACAAAAATATCCCATATTAAACGGCTCGCTGAACCACATAGAAGGACAATGTTTGCTGAATTCGACTGCAGGCTGCGAATGAAACAACCACTGTTCTGCAGTAGCAAACCAATGGTCTAAATTCGGGAAAAGCCGGTTAAACTCGAATGTATCCGGATACCAGTAAGCCAACAAAGACATCTGCACTGCCATCCTAATAAAAGCGGTAAGCCGACACGGAAAAGCCTGATACATGAAAATCAAAGCAAACGTAAGCGCTACAATACCCAACCGCTCCAGCAACATCATTCCCGGATGATCCATCCGAGGGAATAAGACCAATATCAATATAGTGGTCAGAGCATTGTAAATCAAGCTGACCGTTTCGACAGCAAACAAACCTTTGCCGCTATCCACTCTTTCAAATAACTTTAAATCCATCCTTCCTTCTTATACCATGCAATCGTTTCCTTTACTCCCCTTTTCAAAGGATAATCTGCACGATAACCCAGCTCTTGCTGTAAAGGGGTTATATCGCAGCGCCAATTGCGTTGTTTCATTATGTTATATTTATCTCTATTTAAGGTACTGGTCTTGCCCATAAGTGCCGCCAACCATCCTGCTGTGTATGAAATAGCTTTCAACAAACCCAGCGGACATTTTAAACGGACAATCCATGGATTACCCAATTCGTTCTTTATCAAATCCGAGAAAGCAGTACTGGCATATACTGCTCCATCAGTCACAAAATAACTTCTTCCGACAGCCTTCTTTTCAATACCCAGATAAACAGCCTTCACCAAATCCTTTACATATACAAACGTAAGGTCCTGGCGTTTCCATCCTGCCATAAAATCTACATGACGGGCTATCGACTGAGCCATCAAAAAATAATCACGTTCGCGGGGACCGTAAACTCCTGTAGGACGGAATATTACAAACGGGAAATCGGATAAAGTATGCAGGTATTGCTCAGCCAGCAACTTACTTTTACCATATGCTGTATTAGGCTGAGGAGTATCGTATTCTGAAATTTCAGAATAATCAGTTTCCCGCACTGGTCCAAACACACTTAAAGAACTAAGATATACAAAAATCCGGGGAACCATCTGTAATTTCTGCAACACCTCAATAAAATGCCGTGTTGCCCAATAATTCCCTATTTCAAAATCAGCCTCATCCCGGCATTTGGTAACTCCCGCACAATGAATGATATAATCCCATCCACCATGTTCTCTTTTATGCTCCAGCAATTGTGCCTCCAAATGTTCCGAATCAGTAAAATCAAGAATTGCAGGAGTAATCCGTTCGTCCTGCAAATAGCGTCGGCTACTACTTTTTCTTATACCGGCCCACACTTGCATGTCACGCTGCAAGCCCCCTTCTACCAAAAAGCTGCCAATGAAACCGCTGGCACCGGTAACCAAGATTTTTTCCGCCATCAATAAATCTATTTATTCGGTTCTACATGAATATTTATTATAGTGTTTTCGCCATACATCGCCCGTAACTTCTTTTCAATCAATACAGTTACGGCATGTGCATCGTGTAAGCTTAAATTTCCGTCCATACGCACATGCATTTCCAAAGCGTAATAGCTTCCGATTCGCCGGGTACGCAAATGATGAAGCTCGGAAACTTCTGGGAAAGAAAGGACCTGTTCGCTTATAGCCTGCTCCACCTCATCAGGCAAAGATTTCTCCAACAGTTCATCTATACAGGGCTTAACCATATACAAAGCAACTTTTAAGATAAACAAACTGACAATGACTGCCGCAAGCGGATCAAGCACTCTCCACTGTTCTCCCAACAAAATTGCTCCTCCAATACCGATTCCGGTTCCGATAGAAGACAAGGCATCACTCCGATGATGCCAAGCATTGGCTATAACGGCCGGACTGTCCAGCTTACGGCCCACACGGTTGGTATACCTGAACAGAATTTCCTTGGAAACAATCGAAAGCAATGCAGCAATCAATGCAATCCATCCCGGTGAGCTAAGTGCCCCTCCGTTCAAATAAATCCGGATATCATCTATTCCGTTCTTCAAGATTCCACCGCCTACAGCCAATAAAGCCACTCCTACCAGAAGTGTAGCCAGTGTTTCATACTTACCATGTCCATAATCATGTCCTTTGTCCTGAGGTTTGCTGGACAAGCGAACAAACACAATGACAATCAAATCAGTAATCAAATCGGATAAAGAATGTACAGCATCAGCTATCATTGCAGCACTCTGGCCCAAAAAGCCTGCTATAAACTTCAAAATAACCAATGCTATATTTACCAGACTACCATAGATTGTCACTTGATAGATTTTTCGTTCCCTGCTTTTGTTATTCTCACTCTCTACCATAATTACATCATCTAAAAAACAATAAACGACTTTTATATAAAAACCTGACAAAGATAATAGATTCCATCTTTTTTATTTCATATTAAAAGAAGTTTAAATAAAAAGAAACCGATAATTCCATTAATTTTACTTTCTTTGTATATCACATTAAAAAGAAAGGAACTAATTATGGCAAAAAAGAGAGAAAAAAAAGGTGGTAAACGCATGAAAAAGAGCGAAATGGTAGAATACCTCACCAACTTCTTACATGCCAGACCTACCGAATCCTTCAGTATGAAACAGTTGTTTCATGCTTTGAACCTGACAACCCATCCCTTGAAAATGCTGTGTACAGACATTGTCAACGACATGGTGGAAGAAGGTATCCTGATGCTGACCGAAAAAGGACAATATAGATTAAACGACCACGGACAATTCTTAACCGGAACATTCCAGCGAAAAAACAACGGAAAGAATTCATTCTTGCCTGATGACGGTGGCGAGCCGATTGCCATTGCCGAACGAAATTCGGCTCATGCAATGAACAACGACAAGGTCAAAATAGCCTTATTTGCCAAACGTAAGCATCGCAATCCGGAAGGAGAAGTCATAGAAATTCTAGAAAGAGCAAACGATACATTTGTAGGAAACCTGAAAGTCAACAAGAACTATGCTTTCCTGCTGACAGAATCCCGTACGCTGGCCAATGATATCTTTATTCCTAAGGATATGCTGAAAGGAGGTAAAGACGGAGATAAGGCAGTAGTTAAAATCATAGAATGGCCATCGGATGCTAAAAATCCAATTGGACAGGTCATTGACGTACTCGGAAAAGCCGGAGAGAATACAACCGAGATGCATGCCATATTAGCCGAATTCGGATTACCTTATACCTACCCGAAACAGGTAGAAGCTGCTGCTGAAAAACTATCAGCCGAAATTACCCCCGAAGATTATGCTGAACGTGAAGACTTCCGCGATGTTGTAACATTCACCATCGACCCCAAAGATGCCAAAGACTTTGACGATGCTCTTTCATTGCGCGAACTGAAACCTGGATTATGGGAGGTCGGTGTTCACATTGCAGATGTTTCGCATTATGTTCAGGAAGGCAGCATCATCGACAAAGAAGCAGAAAAACGTGCTACTTCTGTTTATCTGGTAGACAGAACCATCCCGATGTTGCCTGAACGTCTCTGTAATTTTATATGTTCCCTGCGCCCGGATGAAGAAAAACTCGCTTATTCGGTCATCTTTACAATGAACGAAAAAGCTGAAGTAAAAGACTATCGTATACGGCATACGGTTATTAAATCGAACCGACGCTTTACTTACGAAGAAGCACAACAGATTATTGAAACAGGTGAAGGTGAGTATAAAGACGAAATTCTGACACTGAACAAGCTGGCCCAGATACTTCGGGAAAAACGTCTGAGTGCAGGTGCCATCAATTTTGACCGCTGTGAAGTCAAATTTGAAATTGACGAAACCGGCAAGCCACTGAGTGTATACTTCAAAGTTTCGAAGGAGGCCAACAAGCTGATTGAAGAGTTCATGCTTCTGGCAAACAGAACTGTGGCCGAACACATTGGTAAAGTGCCCAAGAATAAAAAGCCGAAAGTATTCCCTTACCGAATTCATGACTTGCCAGACCCCGACAAACTGGATAACTTAAGCCAGTTCATCGCACGCTTCGGATACAAAATCCGTACAGGAGGCAGCAAGATGGAAGTATCGAAGTCTATCAACAAATTGTTGAAAGATATTGAGGGTAAGAAAGAACAGAATCTGGTAGAAACAGTTTCACTACGTGCCATGCAGAAAGCACGCTACTCTATCTATAACATCGGACACTACGGATTGGCATTCGATTATTATACTCATTTTACATCGCCTATCCGCCGGTATCCGGACTTAATGGTACACCGCCTGCTGACACGCTACCTGAATGGAGGCCGCAATGCCCAGGCAGACAAATACGAAAACGAATGCGAGCACAGCTCAGCTATGGAACAAGTTGCAGCCAGCGCAGAACGTGCTTCTATAAAATACAAACAAGTTGAGTTTATGAAAGATCACTTGGGCGAAGTTTTCGAAGGAGTTATTTCTGGAGTAACCGAATGGGGATTGTACGTAGAAATTAATGAGAACAAGTGCGAAGGTATGGTATCAATGCGAGATTTAGGCAACGACTATTACGACTTCGACGAAAAGAACTACTGCCTGATAGGACGCCGTCATCACCAGAAGTTCAGCTTGGGAGATCCTGTTCAAATAAAGGTAGCTCGCGCTAACCTGGAAAAGAAACAACTGGACTTCATTTTAGTATAAGCACTACGCATAAACAAACGATAAAAAAGACAGAAGAAACACCCACATACCGGAAGTTTCTTCTGTCTTTCTTTTATTCCTACTTCACTCTACGATTCAGCTGATTATTCGCTTTTTCAGGTCGGGATTTTCCAACTCGCTTGCCACTACTTTTCTTTTTTCCCGCCTGTTTTGCCTTGTAGGCAAAAGGATTTTTCTTATTCACAACCATAGCATTTTCTTGATTATTATTTGCAAAGTTACACTTTTCAACGATTTAAATAACAATAAGTTGCCTGCATTGACAAAAAAATGTACATTTGCCTGAACCCCAAAATCAATATATCATGGCAACAACCGACTTTACACCCATATTGACACGGACAGTAGACGAATTATCGGATACCAATTCTTACAAAGGCCTGCTGCACCAACACAAGGAAAACGACCCTATACCTTCAGGCAAAGAATTGGCCACCATTGTAGACTTGGCACGCTCTATTCTTTTCCCAGGTTACTTTGGGAACTCCAATATCAACAGCCGCACTATTCACTATCATATCGGAGTAAATATTGAGCAACTCTTTGAACTGCTCATCAACCAAATACAAGCCGGACTCTGTTTCGGAGTCGAAAATAACGGCATAGAAAACGGTAATGAACCTAACCGGGCTACTGCAGCCCAACTGGCAGCTCAGTTTATCGAACGTCTGCCGGAACTCCGTCGTACGCTAGCCACCGACGTAGAAGCTGCCTACTACGGTGACCCGGCAGCTACCTGTTTTGGAGAGATCATCTGTTGCTACCCCATCATTCGGGCCATCACCAACTATCGGATAGCCCACGAATTATATAAACTGAATGTACCGCTCATACCAAGAATGATAACCGAAATGGCTCATTCGGAAACCGGAATAGACATTCATCCGGGAGCACAAATCGGCTCTCATTTTACCATAGACCATGGTACCGGTGTCGTGATTGGAGCGACCTGCATCATTGGAAACAATGTGAAACTCTATCAGGGAGTAACCTTGGGCGCTAAAAGTTTTCCTCTGGATGAAAACGGTAATCCCATCAAAGGAATTCCGCGCCATCCTATCTTGGAAGACGATGTTATTGTTTACTCCAACGCTACCATCCTCGGTCGTATAACCATCGGAAAAGGAGCTACCATAGGGGGCAATATCTGGATTACAGAAAATGTACCTGCAGGCGCCCGTATTGTTCAGCAAAGAAGTAAATAAGTACCGTCCGAAAACAGCATTGTACATCATATAAAAACATATATACCTGATATACAACATAATAAATATAAAATGTGTACATCTCTTTTAGTATTATTATTCCATTCCTGTTCTTATCTTTGCATTGTGAACAAAACACAGAGCCTACCTCTCTGTTTCTGTTTTCATACAGCCTAAATCATATATATTTTTTAACGGAAAAAGAAGTCGCCTGGCAATATACTGCAGGCGACTTTTTTTTTCTCATTTAGTCTATAAAATCGAACCGTTCGTCTATTTTAGTAGTAAATGTGCATCAGTCCATATAAATTCACGCTGAAAATCATAACCCAAAAACCAAAAGACTATGGACTTAAACTTAACTACACTTCCCTATGTATTGGGAAAAATGCAAACCTATGGCTATCGGTACAAAGAATTACTTACTATTCAAGAAATAGAAAATTCATACCGATTGAATTGTCCCAAACTACAAAAAATTGAAAAGGGCATTCTATGTGCACTGAAACAAGGTAATATTTCATTGGAAATAAATAACCAAACCGTCCAGCTGGAATCCAATACCATCATTGACCTACTTCCAGTTGACAACATTACTAACCTAACATTTTCCAATGACTGCCAGGGAGTTTTTATACTGTTTTCAAAAGAGTACATTACTTCAGTCTTAACAAATAGTGTGTTCCCGTATGATATTATCAATAACCGTATGAATCATTTAATCGTACAGCTTAGTCCGCATGAAATGAACAACTTTTACACAAACTTATCTTATATAAAACAACTCACTCAAAATAATCAGGAAGAAAATACATTCCGCCAGGAAATCATTTCTTCCAGACTAAGGATTTTGTTTTTAGAACTTATTGAAAGACTTCATCAAAACCGGAAATCCGAACCCGAGAACCAACTTCCTGTTAAACCCCGAAGAAGTCTTGTAACCAACAATTTCTTACAATTGGTAATGAATAACTGTTCTGCACAACGCCAGGTAAACTGGTATGCCTCAAAATTATGTATAAATCCGACCTATCTAAGTCGCTTACTCATTGCACATACAGGTAAGAATGCAAGCTATTGGCTGAAATATTATTTACTGCAAAATGCGATAAGATATTTGGAAGACAGCAACTTAACGATTCAGGATATATCCGATAAACTCGGCTTTTCGAATATATCTTCATTCTGTCGCTTCTTTAAACAAAACATGCAGGTAAATCCAAAAGCATTCAGGAACAAATAAAAATATCCGCCCTACTCTCACGAGCAAGACGGATAATAGTCAAAGAAAATTGTATTAAGAATATATTTCCTCAACTTAAAAAACAAATTATGTTAAAACTGAGTTCATTTCAATAAAGGTCCTTCTCCCCACTGAGGCGCGTCCTTATCTTGCCAAACACGCTCACTATTTAAAATTCCATTACCAGGAACGGTAGAAAAACCCTGATATTCATAAGCAGACATTGTATTATCATACATCAAATCCGTAGGCGACGGTTCTGTAACTGCTGTACGTCGAGGATAGTATGTAGCAGGAATCTGATTAGCAGCATAATCCTCACGAGCTATCAGCGAAGAGCCAAATTTAGGACAGCCCGAACGACGTCCTGTAACAAACAAGTCAATAGGCTGCAATGTAAAATGAATTATCTGCTGTAAATAAACTTTTTCCAAATCATCCAATGTATTTCCAGTCAATTGATAAGCAGCATGTTGCATCAGTTGGTCAATCTCTCCTTCGCACAAGTCAATTGTTTTTTCATGAGGGTCATAACCATAATTAGTTCCATAATATGGAATTTTATTCAAAGAGGCCAAACGGTCATACTCTTCTACAGAAGCTCTCACGGCCTTATCAAAATAATAGGAAGCACTTTGCAGACCTGAAGCACCATACAATGCAAATTCTGCCAAATAAAGATTTACCTCAGCTGTAGTCAGATACATACCATACCAGGGGACATCTTCGGTATCTTCTATAACCGAACTGTTAGGTGTAACAGGCAAAGTAAAATCCTTTCTTCCCCGAATCATTTCTTCCTGGAACATAGAATAGGGTCTATATGTATAGTTTGCATCATAACGGCACTGGTTGGTATAGTCAAACCAATCTCCATATTGCGCGGTATTTGCATTAGCATTAAATGCCAGAGGAAGACCATAGTAACGGACCCAAGGTTCTCCCAAGCCCTTCCAGGCCTTAAACTGTTCCTTTCCGTCTACGGTTTCCAATTCTACATTATCCATAATATAATCGGGAATATCCGATTTACGTCCGGCTGCCAGAAACAAATCTACAACCTTAGAGTTCCATTCATTTTTTGTATAAATAAAACGAACACGAGGGTCCTGATTGTTTACCATGAAATCGGCAAAACTTTTTGAAGGAGCAATAGAGGTCAGCACATCATTATTCCAATGGTAGACATAGTCATTGCTTGAAGAATGCTGGTCACCTTTATGGAATAAAAAGTCTTCACTTTCGCCATCCATAATACCACATGGATTTGCAACAACAGCTGTAGCTATTTCCTTCGCTCTTTCCATATCCTGAGAAATCAGACGAGCTGCAATTTTTAACTTCAATGAGTTAGCTAATTTTGCCCATTTGCTCCAATCTCCATTATAAATCTGGTCTTGAGTACTTATTTCAATCTGATTTTCATTGGTTGTAAAGGCTGTAACACAAGAATCCAACTGATTCAACCATAAGTCATACAAATCTGAAACATGGTCATACTTAGGTGTCAAAGTACCTCCATATCGAGCCTGAGCAGCTTCCGTATAAGGTATATCACCGCAAAAATCAGTATCCATAATACCCAGATAAATAGCAAGAACCTGAATGGCAGAGCTTACATTCTCATATTGAGCGCTTTCTTCTTCAGTCATCAGACTTCTTTCATAATCGACTGCATAATAATAGTTTAGGACATTTGTCGATTTATAGCCTTGCTGTTCTGAACCATCTACAACAGATTCCGTCACACTCCCTGTAGGAACACCAAACTGTACATCATTATAAAAGTCAACAGCATTGTAAAACCAATATGTATAGTCCGAAGGCTCAAATGCCAGTACAGCCTGAGCCATCAAATATGTCGGGTCTCCTTCTGTAACCGCATCCTTGTCGGTATTCATCTCCGCAAAGTCATCACGGCAACCTGTTAGTAAGGCAAACAGCAAAAGTAAGCTGGTCCCTATTGATATTTTAGAAAAATTCTTCATACAATCTTATTTTAATAATTCATTATTTAAAATCCCGCATTAATCGTAAATGTAAAGCTGGAAGTTACTCCTTCGAATGAACGGATACGGAACTCGGAAGCACTGGTACCACGGACAGATTCCGGGTTTTCACCATTTGGCATCGAATTCAACAAATAGCCCAGATTATGTCCTGCCAAAGTCAGTGTCAGGTTATTGGCTTTTATCTTGCTACAAATTGAAGAAGGCATCCGGTAAGATAAAGAGATATCTCTCAGAGCAATATAGTTCAGTTTGGTAAACCAAGCATCGTTTACAACTCCACGGTCGTTTGATGCATTAACCCACTGATTGTTACGATAATGCCACATAGAAGCATGTGTTGGTTCAAGAACTCCTTTATTCATCAACTCCTGATAAGTTTCACCGTTCGAAGAAACAGACCCTGATCCTACCGTATAAACTCCTCCGTCTGCCAACTGAATATTCGTACCCGAAGCAATAATACCTTCAGGAATAACACCATCCGAATAAGTCAGGCCATCCCAAGCAGAAACCCAGGTAGTACCTCCATATTCAGGGCTAGAATATTGCAAAGAAGCTTTCGTATAACCGTATGCTGTTCCATAGTGAGAACCATAAGAAGCAACATATCCACCGAAACGGGCATCCAATGCTACATTCAACGACCAATTCTTATAACGCAAAGTCGTAGAGAGTGAACCCAAGAAATCTGGCTGTATAGAACCTATTTCTGTTATTTCACCAGAACGGGTATAGTAAGCATTTCGGGTACTGTTATCGTACGACAAATAAGGCAAGCCAGACTCTTCATCAATACGCATATACGAGTCGGTAATCAATGTTCCGTATTCACCGCCTACTTTTGCAACAGAAGCGATACGATAGTTACCATAGCTCGGTTCTCCGGAAAGGATAATATAATCAGCTACATTTTCATGCAGCGAAATAATCTTCGAATTATTCTTTGTATACGTAAAATTCAAATCCCACTGCCAGTCCTTTGTCTGTATAGGAGTTGTATTCAAGGCCAGTTCCACACCTTTATTCTGAATATTTCCCGCATTAACCAGCTGATAACTGATACCGGATACCGAAGGAACAGAAATACTCATAATCTGGTTTTTGGTATTTTCCTTATAATACGTAAAGTCTACACCAATCCGGTTATTCAGGAATCTCCAGTCCAAACCAACTTCCCAAGAGTTTTTACGCTCCGGTTTCAGATTTGTATCATACGTACTTGTAGGCAAGGCCAGATTGTATATCTTCTTACCGTCGGACGTAGTTGTGCTCAAGCTATAATTACTATTAATAATATAAGAATCGGTATCATTACCCACCTGAGCCCAAGAAGCACGTACTTTAGCAAATGATATCCATGAAGGCAAGACATCACGGAAAGTATTCGTAATCAGCCAAGATCCTGATACAGACGGATAAAAATAAGAATAGTTTCCATGTCCGTCTGAATAAACCAGTGATGATGACCAGTCATTTCGGCCTGTAATATCCAAGAAAAGCATGTCTTTATAGCTTGCTCCTACTTGTCCTACTACAGACAACATAGTCTTTTCTGCATCGATTAAGCCACTGTACGTAGGCTGGTCCTTAGAGTTTTCAATAAAATACTGATTAGGAACAACCAGTCCACCATTTGTGTGCATAGATTCTTCCTGTACAAAGTTATGATAATACTCGCCCCGTAAAAATCCGTGTACTTCAAAATCACCAAAGCTCTTATTTACATTAAAATTGACGTTCAGGTTGGTCTGTTCCTTAGTAGTCTGACCCATTCCATAATAACCTCCTTCGTTGGCATATCCGTCACCGGGCTGTTTATCTTCATAACGGGAATGATGGTAGCCAGCTGATAGCATTGGTGCTTGCCATCGTTATGCCACCA
>ENA-UOJO01001311-UOJO01001311.1-human-gut-metagenome-genome-assembly--contig:-P57-NODE-1311-length-32425-cov-52.113315_pt1 | contig 32425 bp, 27 predicted proteins | sample MGYA00242351_ERZ723898 | MGnify/ENA metagenome assembly ERZ723898 | reverse complement strand
TACTTGTTTTACCTACTTTTGCCTAGGATTTATGGCTTCAGCCCCTACTCCTAAGCGAAAGGCCTGCAGTTCGAATCTGCATGAGGACATATGCAACAAGCAGCGGCAGCTTTTCCGTCTGGAAAGCTGCCGCTGCTTGTTTTTAAGAAGATTTTGCAGGTGCTTTTCTCACCCGATGCTGTTGGCCAGCATGTTCAGGATCTGCTGATAGTCCACTTCCTTCAGGCCCTCACCGGCCTTGGCGGGGTAAGCGGCAACATTGTCCCACGAATCCATGATCTGGGACCAATATTCGGCCTCCGGGGCAAACAGCACTAGGCGCTTTGCATTCTGGTCCATGTAGCCGCGCTCCTGGGTGGCGGCGTCGCCCCACCACTGGGTCAGTTCGCGCAGGTCTTCCGGCATGCCGTTGGGGTAGTTGGGCAGGAACTTTGCAAAGCCCATCTCGTGGGTCGGGGCGTCGGTCCACACCACGATCACATGGCGGCGCTTGGTGCCAGCATTGTTCCAGTCCGAGCGGATCGCATAGGCCAGCGCTTCCAGGCCGTCCTCCGGGATGTCGCCGCCGCCCTCTGCGTGGATGCTGCGCACCGTCTCCTCAAAATCCTTTTCTTCCTCCGGCAGGTTGAAGAAATCGGTCACCATCATGGCGTCGTCACCGTCGGCGGCGTAATCGCGGAAGGCGATCACCCGCACGCGCAGCTGTGCGATGGTCTTCTGCTTATTGGTCATCATGCGCTGCACGTCCTGATAAAAATTCAGCGCGTTATCCTTGACCTTTTCGATCAGGCCGCCCATGCTGCCCGTTGCGTCAATGCAGAACACCATGTCCACATTGTAGTCAAAGTTGAAGTTCATCATGTTGCATTCCTCCTGTGCTCAAAACAGGCTGCCCGCCTGCTTGAATTTTTCGGCGCCCTTGGTGCTCTTGTAGATGTTGATGCGCAGCGCTGCCTCCCGGTCGTTCTGGGTGGCCTCGCGGTTTTCCGCCTGCTGTTCCGGCCGGATGTCCTCGCCGGAGAGCAGCCGCACCACGGTATCCAGCGAATACCGCCGCACCGGGTCCGTTTCCAGCATTCCCGCGATCAGCCGGGCCATATCCGCCGGGACGGCGTCGCCCAGCTTCAGCTCGTCGCCGCTCAGGAGCCCTTCGAACAGGTAGTTATATTTGGTCCCGCTGACGAACTCCGGCACGCAGCCCTGGAAGATCTGGTGGAACAGCACGCCCAGCGCGAACACATCCAGAGGCTTGCCCACCTTGACGTCCTCTCCGGCCGCAAACAGATAGCCTTCCGGTGCCAGATAGACCACGTCGAAGTTGAAGCTTTCCGGGTCCGAAGGGGGTTCAGCTTCAAAAAAGCTGTTGTCGAAGTCGATGATCTTGGTGGTCAGCCCGCCCGACTGGCTTTTCTGCAGCAGGACGTTGTCCCACTTGAGATCGCCATGGACGATGCCAACCTTGTGCAGCTTCCAGATGCTGTGGGCCAGCGTCTTGCACAAAAGCCGCTGCTGGGCCTGACCGGCGCTGCTCATCTGCGCAACGTCCTCCGGCGTGAGCTTCTCCGAAGGAATGCACGGCATTGCGATGTAATAGTGGCTCTCACAACGGAAAAAGTCCACGATGCGCACATCGTTGCCGTCCGAAGCTTCGTTGATCGTTTTGTAGAGCAAGGTCTTCTGGGCCTCGTACTTTTCGCAATACTTCCGCCGCTTTTCCGCCTGCTCGGGCGAATACATGGACGCATTCTGCGGGTAAACGGGGCTGAGGAACTCCTTCAAAAAGTAGTCCTGCCCATCCTTCTGCGCGATGCCCCACTTGCTGAAACCGGCGTTGTCGCTTTTCAGTGTGCCTGCAACAAGGTAGCCATTGTAGTCTGTATATCTCATTTCACGTCATCCTGTTCCGACAGATAATCCGCCGCATATTCCAGCCACAGCTGTTGCTGCTGCTCCTGTGTGCTGTCGTTCCACACCGCAAGGTAGGTTTCCAGCAGGGCCTTATGGCGGGGCTCGAAGGCCTTTTTCAGGTCCGCAAAGCTTGCATAGCCAAAGCACGCCAGACACATGGTGTAATCATCCGCCGAGATCTTTTTCAGGATGCCGAACAGCTTTTCGCGCCAGTCTTCGATGCTGTTGCTCTGGAGCAGGGTGTCCAGCAGCAGTGCCTCGAACTGGATGGGCGACTCCACATAGCCAAAGCAGCCGTCCGTGGCCGTGAGCACGATGCAGGGCTGGCTGCAGCTCACCTGCTTTTCGTGCAGGTGGAACGGCTTGGACGCACTGCACACGCTGGTCATGATGCCATCGCTGCGCATATCCGGGCCGTCCACGGTGTGCTGCACATCGTCCACGGTGATCTGCTTCAGGCCGTCTGCCGTCATAAGAAAGCCGCGCGAGTCGCCGCACCACAAAAAGTCGGCATCCACCCGGGACGGGCTGCAGCTGCACTTTGCCGCCGCAGCCGTCGCGGGGAAGTCCTTCGCCATGGAGCTGCGGATGCCGCTGCTGCCGCTGGCGTTCTCCTTGTAGCACTGCAGCGCCCGGGCAATGTCCCGTTCCAGTGCTGCGGGCGGCTCCTCGTTCTGGAACCAGTCGTAGGCCGCACCGCTGGCGATGCGGGAGGCAAGGTACGCGCCGGTGTGTCCGCCATAGACGTCATACACCCTTGCGCCGCTGCCGCCGCAGCCATCGAACACGCCCAGGAACACTTCCCCGTCATGCGCGCCGAGGGCATAGCTGTCCTCGCACAGGTCCTGCTTTTTTTCACCGTTCACAAAGAACAGTGCCGAAAGCTCCAGCCCTGGGTCGGCAGTCTTCCGGGCCGGTTTCTTAGACAGTTTCATGCAGCTCCCCTTTTCCCGTATCTGCGGCCGGGGCCGTGCTTTCCGCGGCGGGCGCTGCGTCCTTCTGGGGCTCGTCGGCCGGGAGCAGGCTGTTCTCCTGCGGGGTCTCCGGCTCGCTGGCGGCCGGGACCGAGGCGGCGGGCTCTGCCGCCGGGGCCTTGCCCTGGGCCGCATCCACCGCCTGCTTCAGCTCGTTCAGCACTTCGCTCTGCTGCGCCTGTGCTTCCTGCAGCTGGGAAACGGTCTGCTTCAGCTCATCCAGCTTGGTGTTCGCGCTGTTCAGTGTGCGCTCCACACCGCCAAGCTTGAGGTTCAGCACAACCGCACACAGCAGCACCACCACGAGCACCGCCAGCAAAAGCACATTCCGCCCGCCCGCGTTCTTTTTGGGGGCCGGGCTGTGGGCCGGGGCGGGCCGTTCTTCCGGCTTCGGCTGCGGGACCGCCGCCTTCGGGGGCGGTGCTGCTTCCGGCTGCGCGGCGTCCTCACCGGATGCCTTGCGCAGCACGCCGAAGTAGCCGCTCGTGGCGAACAGGGGGCCCTGCTCTTTGCCGCATGCGGGGCAGCTCAGCTCATTTTTTGCAAGTCTTGTTCCGCAATATCTGCAAAACAATCCCTCCACGCTCCTTTCGTCTCATCGGCCGCCGGGCAGCCGTGTGCCCGGGCCGATGTACACCTGTTCCATTCCTCAGGCGGTCGCTGCGCTGGCGAGGGTCACAATGGCCACGATGACCACAACGCCCAAGCCGACAAAGAGCACGATGCCGCCGATGGTCGCAGAGTTCGACACCTGCTCACGGTACTGGTCCTGTGCTTCCTGGCCGATCAGCAGGCGGCACTCAGCCTTTTTGCCGTCGGTGGAGGTCACGGTGATGGTGGTCTCGCCGTCGCCCACGGCCGTCACCCAGCCGCTCTCGGTCACGGTGGCCACCGCCGGGTTGCTGGAAGTCCAGCTCTGGACCTGCACGTGAGAATCCTTTACCAGATAGTCGCCCAGGTTGAACACGTCACCGGACTTGATGTTGCCCAGCTTACCGGACTCCAGCATGGTGCGGCTGGTGCTGCCGTAGGATGCTGCGCGTTCGTACGAGAAGTACAGCGCACCGATGCGGGAGGAAACGGTCACGATATAAGAAGCGGTGCCCTCGTTGGTGGAAACCGTGATGCGGGTGGAGCCCTCATTGTAAGCCGTCACCACGCCGCTGGAGCTGACGGTGGCAACGTTGGGGTTGCTGCTGGACCAGTTCTTGTAATTGATCGTGCCGTAGGAATCGCTGATGCGCATCTGCGCGGTGGGGTGCAGGTCGTCGTAGTCAATGGTCAGCGAGCTGGGGGAGCAGCTCAGTTCCAGGCTTGCGTTCTTGACCGTATAGTAGTATTTGCTGGTCTTTTCCGGGTCGTCCTTGCGCACAGCGGTAACGGTGGCAGAGCCAAGGCCCTGTGCGGTGACACGGCCCTTCTGGTCCACGGTCACCACCGAGGTGTCCGAGCTGGACCAGGAATAGTTGGTGTTGCTGGTGAAGCCGACGCTCACCGTCTCGGACGGGTGCGTGTTGCTGGCGTAGCGCACGAGGGTGCGGAACTCGATCAGGTTTTCCTCCTCCAGTGCTTCGGCCTGCACTTCGTCCGGTGCTTCCGCGGTGGCGGCCTGCTCCGGCGCTGCCTCGGTCTCCGGCAGCTGCGCCGCAAACGCAGGCACCGTGAACTGCAGCGCAAGCGCTGCCGTCAGGGCCATGGCCACAAATTTCATCTTTCTCATGTCAAATTCCTCCTTAAATGCTTAATATACAACATGAACAGATGCAAGCATCCGTCTGTTCTGATCGTAGAACCGGACCTGATATTCGCCCGGGTCGCCGGGGCAGGCGGGGTCGAAGCGGTAGCTGCCGCTGCCAAAGCTGCCGATCTTGCCAAGGGAATAGCTCTTGCCCGTTGCGGTCTGGACCAGCTCCATGGAGATATCCACCGTCTGGCCTTCCGCGTTCAGCGTAAACGTGATGACGCCGTTGCCATCCTGCGAGGCCGAAGCCGTGTAGCTGGGTGCCGGCTCATTCTGCTCAAAGTACGCCGTAAAGGTCACATTCTGGGTAAAGTTCGTGTCCGTGCGGGTGGCACTGGTGGAGCCGTCGCTCCAGCGCACAAAATGGTAGTTGTTCCCCGGCACGGCCGTGACCGTGAAGCTCTTGCCCTCGTTCTGCTTGACCGTGTACTGCAGGCTGCTCTTGCCGGAGCTGCTGCCGCCCGTCAGCGAACCGCTGCCGGACACCTTATAGCTCACCGTATAGCTGGGCACCTGCGGTGTGGTGGACGATGCCGGGGTGCTGCTGGACGAGCCGGACGACGAGCTCACCGGCTTGCTGTCGGGTTTGCTGTCGGGCGTACTGTCCGGTTTGCTGTCCGGGACCGAGGTGCTTGCCGGTTCCTCGGAGCTGGACGGCTCCTCTGAATCGGGTTCGTCCGAGGTCACGCTGCTGCTCTCGGACGAAGCGTCCCGGCTGGAAGACGAGCTGACCGAACGGGAAGAAGACGTCTGCGCCGGGGTGTTGGCCGGGCGGGAGCCCTGGCCCAGCAGCAGCACGGCTGCGGCAGCCAGCGCCGCCAGCGCGACCGCCAGCACCACAAGGATGCCGCCGCGCTTCTTTTTGGTTTTTTTGGGTTCGTCCGGTTTGCCCGGCCCTTCTCCGCCGGACGGCGGTTCTGTTTCCTTGTGACCGCCTGCACCGCCGGTGCCGCCCGGGTACGGGAACTCGTCCTTCGGCACACCGGCGGCGGGCCTTGCCGCGCCGCACACGCCGCACACCTTTACCTGCTCCGAGTTTTCGGCATCGCAGGCCGGGCAGACCCAGGTCGGGTTCCAGGGGTTTGCGCTGTAGGAATAAATGGGGTAACACTGCCCCGCACTGACGACCTCATCCGTCTCCTCTGCGTGCGAGCTATTGATCTTCACGCCGCTGCGGGTCGTTTCTTCTGCTGCGGTTTTCTCCTCCACGGTTCAAATCCTTTCTTGGGACGTTTTGCCGGAGCGCTCTCCGGGGTCCGTTTTTCTCCTATTCTCACTCAAAGGCTGGGTGCCTGATGGAAATGCGTATTCTTCTTTTCGCTCCTGGCCGCGCCCGCAGCCCCGCTGATGCGCACGCTTGTTTCCGGGGCAGCTGCAGCCGGTGCCGCAGGAGCTGCCGGGGCAGCGGGTTCGGCATAGCCGTAACCTGTTGCGGCGGGTGCCGAGGGTTCTGCGCAGCCGTAATTCGCAGCGGCAGGAGCCGAAGGCTCTGCATAGCCATAGCTCGCCGCGGCCGGGGCAGCAGGTTCAGCGTAACCATAGTCCGCTGCCGTGGGGGCAGAAGGTTCGGCATAACCATAAGCGGGTGCGGCAGGCGCGGCGCAGCCGTAACTCCCCGCAGAGGGGGTGACACGCTCAGTGCGGTCATCCATCGGCCAGAACGGTGCCGGTGCCGGTTCCGGGTCGGGCAGGGGCGCGGCTGCGTTCTTCTCCCCGGCCGGGTGGGTGGGGAACACATAAAGCGTGGCCTCGCCGTCGTCCGGCACCGGGGGCTCTGCCGGGGCACTGGGCCGCACCGGGACATCCGGGCGGGGCGCGCTGGACGGCACCGTGCTGCGCGGCGGCACAGGGGCCGGGGCAGGCGCTGCGGGCGCATGCGGCACGGCGCTGCCCGTGTCGGCGGCCGCTCCCGCCAGGCACACCGCTGCCACGATCAGATACAAGATCGTCAGGGCCACATCCAGCTTGAACCAGCCGGTCGGCTCCACCGTGGTAAAGTTCGCCCAGGCCATGCCCTCGATGCGGGCCGCCTTTTTCAGCCGTTCAAAGATATAGAACAGCGCGGCCACATGGGCGGCCGCCAGAGCGATCTGCACCCCGTGCACATTTTTCTGCTCGGTTTTGGAGGCGTTCTGGGCAAGCACAAAGGTGCTGCCCAGCATACCGCCCGCTAGCAGCAGCGCCGCAAAGGCCGTCAGTGACCCCTGCGGCAGGCTTGCGTTATCCTGCGTGTAATAGCGGGAGTTGTCTTCCTCGCTGAGGAACCAGCTGCTTTTCGTGTTGCCGTCGTCGTCAAAACCGAAGCCGGTGGCCGTCTGGAACCCGCTCACGTTCATCTGGACGCCCTCGCAGGAGACCAGGAACAGCGGGCAGAAAAACAGCACCACCGCCAGCAGCGCCGCAACGCGCATGATATGGCGGCCATACTTCTGCAGCCACCCCACCAGCTGGCTCAGGCTGGTCTCGCTGCGCACCGGCACCGCCGTGTGGCCTGCCGCCGTCTCGGTGACCAGCGTGCTGCCGCATTTTTCGCAGAACCGGTTGCTGTCGCTCATTCTTGCGCCGCACTTTGTACAGATCTTCATTGTTGCCTCCTCTGTCTTTCCATGCTGCAATGCTCCCCTTCCCGGGCCGGTTTCCGCAGCACAGCCCAGGCGTTCGTGTGCCGATTTTACGGCACAGCATTCTACTTAAATTCTACTTCCTACGACTCCTTCCGTCAAGCATCGTCATTCCAAAATGCCCCCAAAATCCGGAGAGGTGCTTTGGCGGCCTTGGCATTCTGCCCAGAGTTTCCCCGTGTGCCTTGTGCAAAACAGCAAAACTTTGGGGTGCAAAAAAGCGGCAGCCTCCCGCACAGGGACGCTGCCGCTTTAGCACATACATTACATGGCGATCCAGCCCAGGGCGTTTGCCACCGAGCTGATGAGGATGATGACTGCAAAAATGGGGCACAGATACCGTACCATGAAGTTGAACACCTTCTGGCGGCGGAAGGGCTTGCCCTCGCGGGTGACCTCCTGTTCGATGCGCTCCACGCCGACGACGCGGGACACCAGCAGGCAGGTGGCGATGGCCGCAATGGGCATCATGACCGAGTTGGTGAGGAAATCGAAGAAGTCCAGGAACTGCATCCCGAACACGGTCACGCCTGCCAGCGGGCCGTAGCCCAGCGCGGACAGGCTGCCCAGTGCCAGCATGATGATGCCGATCATGAACGTAGCGCGCTCACGGCTCCAGCCCAGCTCGTCCTCAAAGGTGGAGACGGCGCTCTCGGTCAGGGCGATGGAGCTGGTAATTGCCGCAAACAGCACCAGCAAAAAGAACAGCGTGCCCACCACATGGCCCAGGCCCATGCTCTCGAACACCTTGGGGATGGTGATGAACATCAGTGCGGGGCCCGCCTGCAGGGTGTCCGGGTCGCCGCCGGAGAAGGAGAACACCGCCGGGATGATCATCAGGCCCGCCATGACCGCAATGGCCGTGTCGAACACTTCCACATTCTCGGTGGACTCCTCAATGGAGATGTTCTCCTTCATATAGGAGCCGAAGGTGACCAGGATGCCCATGGCGATGGACAGCGAGTAGAACATCTGGCCCATGGCGGTGACCACGGTCATCCAGGAAAAGTTTGCCACATTGGGCACCAGAAAGTACTTGACGCCTTCCAGCGCACCGGGGCGGGTGACCGAGTACACCGCAATGACCACCGACAGCACCACCAGAATGGGCATCATCACCTTGGAGACGCGCTCCACGCCGTTGCGCACGCCCGCAAAGATGATGGCCAGCGTAGCGCCCGTGAAGATGACGAAGCACACCTCAGCCGACAGGCCGCTGGCGATGAAACTGGAGAAGTAGCCGTCCTGGGCCAGCTCGCTGCCGTGGCCGCTGACGTAATCCGCCAGATAGCGGATGACCCAGCCGCCGATGACCGAGTAGTACGGCACGATCAGGATGGGGATGATGGCGTTGATCCAGCCGCCGAACCGCAGGCCCGCGCTTTTGCCAAAGGCCCCGAAGGCGCTCACCGGGCTTTTCTTGGTCATGCGGCCCAGGGCCGTTTCCGCCGTGATCATGGTGTAGCCAAAGGTGACGGCCAGCACGATGTACACCAGCAGGAAGATGCCGCCGCCGTATTTTGCCGCCAGATACGGGAAACGCCAGATGTTGCCCAGGCCCACCGACGCGCCCGCCGCCGACAGCACGAAGCCGATCTTGCCGGAGAAAGCACTCCGGTTATGTTGTCTTGCCATAAAATTCCACGCTCCTATCCTTTTTTCCGATTCACAAGTAGGGCAAGTGTACCACAAGCGAGATGCAATTACAATCTTTCTTTCTGATTTTTACGCAAATGCGATTTTTTCACATGCAAAGTGAAACATGTTGTTTTCCCATTCCGTTCAGATGAAACATTGGCAGGCCCGTTTTGCTTGACTTTCGGCAGGCAAAGGCGTATACTGCGGGGCAGTGAAATATTCGGCTATGACGAGAACAAGTACCCGGGCGGAATGCTGCAGAGAGCTGCCGGTGGATGCAAGGCAGTGCACGAACCCTGTGGGAAGATCCTCTCCGAGCTTCCGGGCTGAACGGATGCGTGCGCACCCCAGTAAGGCCGGACGGCAGGCTTCCGTTACCAGAAGCCGCGCATTGTTGGATGCGCACTGAGGGGCCAGCCTTATGGCTGGCAAGTAAGAGTGGTACCGCAGAGGATGTACACGCCTTTGTCTCTTAGGATGGGAGACAAAGGCGTTTTTTATTGCGGCACCGGGCCATTCCGGATGTTTCATGCAAAGGCCGTTTGGATGTTCGAAAAAGAGAAAGGACGAATCAACATGAAAACTCTGGAAAAAGTAAGCGACTTTGTGGGCAAATACATGGCCGCCATCGTCATTGTGGTGGCAGCCGGTGCCCTGTTCTTCCCCGGGCCGTTCAGCGTGGTCAAGACCAGCTGGGTGAACACCCTGCTGGGCATCGTGATGTTCGGCATGGGCCTGACCCTGAAGCCCAATGACTTCAAGGTGGTGTTCAGCCGCCCGAAGGATGTCATCGTAGGCTGTGTGGCGCAGTTCACCCTGATGCCCTTCCTGGCATGGGTGCTCACCATGGTGTTCCACCTGCCCACCGAACTGGCCATCGGCGTCATTCTGGTGGGCACCTGCCCCGGCGGCACTTCTTCCAACGTGATGACCTATCTTTCCAAGGGCGACGTTGCCCTGTCCGTCGGCATGACCGCCGTTTCCACCGTGCTGGCTCCCCTGCTCACCCCGCTGCTGACCCTGCTGTACGCCGGCCAGCGCGTGGATGTGAACCCCATGAGCATGTTCCTGTCCATCGTCAAGGTGGTGCTGGTGCCCATCGCACTGGGCTTTGTGGTCAACCACTTCTTCCATGAATTCACCCAGCAGGCCGTGCGTGTGCTGCCGCTGGTGTCCACCACCGCCATCGTGCTGATCATCTGCGCCGTGGTCTCCGCCAACAGTGCCAAGATCATGACCAGCGGCCTGCTGATCCTGGTCGTGGTCGTCCTGCACAACCTGCTGGGCTACCTGACCGGCTACGCCGTGGGCAAGGCCCTGAAGCTGGATTCCACCAAGTGCCGCGCCATCTCCATCGAGGTCGGTATGCAGAACTCCGGCCTGGCCACCAGCCTGGCGGCTGCCCACTTTGCACAGTACCCGCTGGCTACCATCCCCGGCGCTGTGTTCTCCGTGTGGCACAACATCTCCGGTGCCGTGCTGGCAAACTTCTACGCCCGCAGCGCCGAGAAGAAATAAAACGTTTTAAGATGCAAAAAAGGCAGGTGCCGCACGGCACCTGCCTTTTTTGCATCTATTTTTACTTTTTGTGATACTTGCGGTCTTCTTCCTCATAGACCGGGTCGCAGGTGAGGTACATGCCCAGACGGTTCAGGGTGCTGGTGTCCACATTGGAGAGCAGCACGGTGGAGTGCACATCACAGCCCTTGAGGTTGGGCAGCTGGTGCATGGCTGCTGCGGCCAGCTCGTTGGAAGCTGCAGAGCTGGACAGCGCGATCAAAATCTCGTCGGTGTGCAGGCGGGGGTTCCGGCCGCCCAGGTAGTTGGTCTTGAGCGTCTGGATGGGCTCGATGGACGCTGCGCTGACAAGGTCGGTCTCCTGCGGGATGCCAGCCAGAACCTTCAGCGCATTCATCAGGGCGCTGGCGGCCGCGCCCAGCAGCGGGCCGGTCTTGCCGGTGATCACGGTGCCGTCGGCCAGCTCGATGGCCACAGCCGGGGCCCCGCCGGTGCTCTCGCTGCGGGCATGGGCCTGCTTTTCCACCTCGCGGGCACCCACGGTCAGGCCCGCCTGGTTCATCAGCAGTTCCAGCTTGTAGCGTTCGCTTTCCTTCACGGTGCCGGTGACCTTCTGCTCACACAGGCACTTGAAGTAACGGCGGACGATCTCCTTGCGGGAAGCTTCGCGGCAGACCTCGTCGTCCACGATGCAGTTGCCCGCCATGTTCACGCCCATGTCCGTGGGGCTCTTGTAGGGGCTCTCGCCCGCGATGAGCTCGAACATGGCGTTCACCACGGGGAAAATTTCGATGTCGCGGTTGTAGTTGACGGTGGTCACGCCGTAGGCTTCCAGATGGAAGGGGTCGATCATGTTCACATCGTTCAGGTCGGCGGTGGCGGCTTCATAGGCCAGGTTCACCGGGTGCTTGAGAGGAATGTTCCAGATGGGGAAGGTCTCGAACTTGGCGTAACCGGCCTTGACGCCGCGCTTGTGCTCGTGGTACAGCTGGGACAGGCAGGTGGCCATTTTGCCGCTGCCGGGGCCGGGGGCCGTGATGACCACCAGCGGGCGCTGGGTCTCGATGTAGTCATTGCGGCCGTAGCCCTCGTCGCTGACGATGCGGGCCACGTCGTTGGGGTAGCCGGGAATCTTGTAGTGGCGGAAGGTGCGGATGCCCAGGCTGTTCAGCCGCTTTTCAAAGGCTTCCACTTCCGGGGCGGCGGTGTACTTGGTCACGCACACGCTGCCCACGTACAGGCCCACTTCCTGAAAGGCGTCGATCAGGCGCAGCACGTCCAGATCGTAGGTGATGCCGTAATCGCCGCGGATCTTGCTGCTGACGATATCCTCCGCGCTGATGACGATGACCACCTCGGCCTGATCCTTCAGCTGCAGCAGCATTTGCAGCTTGGAATCGGGCTGGAAGCCCGGCAGCACGCGGGAAGCGTGGTAGTCGTCGAACAGCTTGCCGCCGAATTCCAGATAGAGCTTGTTGTCAAACTTCTTGATGCGCTCGCGGATATGTTCCGACTGCATCGAAAGATATTTGTCGTTGTCAAATCCAATTTTCATCGTTCGTTTCCTTTTCCTCTTTGCTGTGCCCGGCACACCGCACCGGAACTTTTCCATAACAGGAACAGTATACCACACTCAAAAAGGCGGTGCAATGCAAAAGGGGGCGGTGGCGCGGTTTTCCAGCAAATGCGGTGTTTTGCCCCATTCTTTGCCGCGTTTTTTGTGAAAAAGGTTCTTGCCGCCCTTTCCGTGCCGGGTGTATAATGGGCTTGTTCGGCAACGATCCACAAAAACAGAGAGGAAGTCCATCCATGAATTCCGCCGAAGATTATACATACCGTTATCTCGAGACAGACGATCTCGACCAGTATAACGCCCTGCTGCGCTACACCTTTCAGGTGACGGAGGAAGAACTCACCGCCACCGGCTGGAAGGACGACGAGATCAAGCAGTCCAAGTTCCCCGTGCTGGAGCGCGCCGACGTGCTGGGCTGCTTTGACGGCAAGAGCCTTGTCTCCCAGTTCGCGGTCTACCCGCTGAAGATGAACATCTACGACGCGGTGTACCACGTCGGCTTCGTCACCAGTGTGTGCACCTACCCGGAGTACACCGGCAACGGCATCATGAAGCGGCTGATGATCCAGGGCCTGACCCAGATGCACAAGGAGGGCAAGAGCTTCGCCCTGCTCTACCCCTACTCCATCCCGCTGTACCACCACCTGGGGTGGGAGATCATCTCCAACAAAATCTCCTACAACATCAAGGACCGGCAGATTCCCACCAAAGTTTCTGCCCCCGGCTATGTGCGGCGGGTGGACTGGGACAACACCGAGTTCCACGAGCTGCACTCCCACTTTGCATCCATCACCCACGGCTGTTTGTTCCGCAACTCGCTGGCATGGGAGGAATACTGGCGCTGGGATGAGGACGACACCAATGTGGCCGTCTATTATAATGTAAAAGACAAACCCTGCGGCTACATGGTGTACCTGATCAAGAACGACATCATGCACATCAAGGAAATGATCTACCTGAACCGCGAGGCGCAGAAGGGCCTGTGGGAGTACATCCACGCCCACGACTCCATGATCGACGAGGTGCACGGCAACACCTACTTCAGTGAGCCCATCGCCTTTGAGATGGACGATGGCGACATCAAGGAGACCATCCGCCCCTACGCCATGGGCCGCATCGTGGACGTGGCTAGCTTTCTGGAGGATTACCCCTGCGACCCGGACGGCGGCGAGCTGTGCATCGAGCTGGAGATCGAGGACACGCTTCTGCCCTGGAACGACCGCACCTTCCGCATCCGGTTCGCGGACGGCAGCTGTGCGCTGACCGACGCCCCCGCCGAGTACCACCTGAAAATGGGCATCGGCACCCTTTCCACCCTGCTGCTGGGCTACAAGACGGCCGAGCGCCTGTTTGAGCTGGAGCGCATCGAAGGCCGGGAGGAAGCCGTGGAGCGGCTGGACGACGTGCTGTTCCACAAAATTCCCTATATTTCGGATTACATCTGATCTTGCGCTTCTGGGCAGGCACCTGCACAAAAAAGGAGCCGCCGCACGGCAATTCGTGCGGCGGCTCTTTCTTGCGTTTTTCAGGGGTTATGCTTCGGTGTTCTGGTCAAAGAGGCCCTTCTGCTTTGCCTTTTCCCAGGTCAGGCAAACGCGCAGTTTGCTCACGGGGAAGGCGGGGTGGAACTTCAGTTCGCCTTCCACGCTGTCGTCGTCCTTCAGCAGTTCCTGCTCCACGGCCCAGCGGGCGGCCTTCTGGGCGTCGGTGTCCTCGGCGCTGATGTCGCTATAGAGGGCGGTACCCTCGGGCTCCGGCTTGCCTGCACGCTCCCACAGCAGCTTTGCGAGGGCAAGGCGGTTCGTGGGCATGGCCACATCATCCATGGCGAGGATGCGGTACAGGCCGGTGCCCACTTCATAAGCGCCAACCGCCGCAATGCCGCCGATGACCACACCGGCCGCGATGTCTCCGCCGTAGTCGCTGTCACCCGTGCCGGGGTCAACGGTGGCGCCTTCTTCGTACTCAGCGGTCACGAAAATGTCGTAGTTCGGCATGGTCAGGGTCGCGGTCTCGGGGTTTTCGTGGTCGTAGTCTACGACACCATACACCTCGATCACACCCTCGGCTGCAATTTTCTCCACCTTCCAGCCGGTGACCCGCGCATTATCCAGGATATCAGCAGTCAGCTTCACCGGAGTACCCTCTTTGAGCTGCGCATAGGGTTTCAGTGTGGTCACATTGTCGCCTTCGCCGGTCGTTGCGGTAGCATTGATGGTGTTAAGGCCGTAGTAATCGTTGCCCTCGCGCTGGGTCAGGTAGCGGTACTCGCCGTCCGCATCCTTCTTGTAGCCAATCAGCCAGCCGTTATTCTTGCTGGTCAGCTTCAGGTTCTGCTGATAGTCTTTACCCGTGTTCTTTGTGGTGATCTGCACACCCTCGGCCGGATACGCCACCTCAACCGTAATGGCACCCGCGGTGTCCTTTGTGCTTTCGTCCAGCTCCACATGCGGTGCATTAGCAGGGGTACTCCCGTCGTTCTTCAGATAGATATCGGTTTCGTTGTCTTCAAAGGTCACATTTTTCAAGGCAATGTTCGGTCTTTCGTGATCATTTTTCGGATCATAGTCAATACTGATTGCTTTTTTACAGCCTTTTACAGTTATGTTTTCAAGTGTCACATATTCCGCACCGTCCATATATGCAAAATCATAGTAACCTACAGAGAATCCTTTTTCAGCACTGCCAAGGCAGGTACTGTTTTGAATCGTCACATTGGTTTCTCGATTTCTGCGACCCTCCATATACAAAAACGCTGTACTCCCTTTGTCACCAACGTGCTCCAGTGTACAATTATCGACCACCACGGTAGCGCCACCTACCGTAAGACACGAACTATTACTTCTCAGCGTACTGCCGCTGATTGTTATATCATCCCCGAAAAGTCGAACTGCGCTGTCGTAACCCATTGTTTCAAAGGTTCCGCCATATATAATGCCCGTTCCTGAGCAGCAAAGTGCAGAATGGGACTGATTTGGGCCACTAGCTTTAACACCAGATCTGAATGTTCCACCATCGATCGTAAGATTTCCAGATGCAACAATAGCGTCACCAAAGCCCTCTACTTCTGCGGTCACATTTCTTAGTTCCAGCGTGCCTTCAGAGTAAAACACGTCGGGGGAGGAGCAATTATGATTGGGATTCCACCCACTGCTTTTGTATTTTCCACCGTTGCAGACAACATTCGTGTTTTCTGCCATTTTTATTGTCTCGCCCCAGTCTGCTCTTTTGTTCTCGATTTCCTGATCCACACCATCTTTTGTACCGTTGATGGTCACCATGCCGCTGCCGGTAATATTCAAAAATGTATAAACATTGTTGATCGTCACCTTGCCATTAACATTGATGGTGATATTCTTAGTCGCTTCTACCGTAATTTCCCGTGTATAATCACCGCTCAGGGTATAAACCGCGCCATTCGCTTCAACAAATGTATCATTGATGGTCTCACCGCCCTGCAGGTGATTGGGTTCAACCGCTTCCTGCTCACTCACCGCCGCAACGGCGTCATTTGTGCCCGCTTCCAGCGCAAATGCACCCACCGGCAGAGTGGAAGCCATCATGCAGGCCGCGAGGGCCGCGCTGACGAGCCGGATACTCTTTTTTCGCATGGTTTTTTCCTCCAATTTTTACCTTTTTTGCGGGCGGCTCTTTTGGAAACCTCGTCCACTTTATCCTTATTTTACCCCCCCCCCCTATTGTTTTTCAAGATATATCGTGCTTTTTTGCCCGCCAAAGTTTCCTGCCATTTTTCGTCACATTTGCACAAACAGCGCAAAACCGCCCCGGAAAGCTCCGGGGCGGTTCTGCAGGCTTTATGGTATCTCCAAATGGGAGGAAATGGCGTTTTTTACCCGGCGTCGGTGCGGTTCTTCTTGAGCAGGCTCAGGATCACTGCGCCCAGCACGCTGCCCACGGCCAGTGCCACGCAGTACAGCACCGCGTGGTCCACCACCGGGAACACGAAGATGCCGCCATGGGGGGCGCGCAGGGCACAGCCGAAGGTCATGGACAGCGCACCGGCGACGGCCGCACCGGCCACACAGCTGGGCAGGATGCGCAGCGGGTCGGCGGCGGCGTAGGGGATGGCACCCTCGGTGACGAAGCACAGGCCCATGATGTAGTTCACGATGCCGTTGCGGCGCTCGTCGGCCGTCCACTTCTTGGGGCAGAAGGTGGTGGAAAGGGCGATGGCGATGGGAGGCACCATGCCGCCCACCATGACGGCGGCCATCACCTCATAGTTGCCGGAGGCAAGGGCGGCCGTGCCGAAGACGTAGGCTGCCTTGTTGAAGGGGCCGCCCATGTCGATGCTCATCATACCGGCCACGATGGCACCCAGCAACACCTTGGAAGTGCCGCCCATGGCATTCAGCCAGTTGGTCATAGCAGTGTTGATCATGCCCATGACCGGGTTGATGCCGCACATCACCGCGCCGATGACCAGCATGCCGCCCAGCGGGTAGATGAGCATGGGGCGGATGCCGTTCAGGCTGGCGGGGAGCTTTTCGGTGATTTTCTTGAGGAACTGGACGATATAGCCCGCCGCAAAACCGGCCAGCAGAGCCGCCAGGAAACCGCCGGAGATACCGGTGGTCTCGCCTGCCGCGATGCCCGCGAAGTTGGTGCCGTTCATGGCCAGCACACCGCCCACGAAGCCCACGGCCAGGCCCGGACGGTCCGCGATGGACATGGCGATGAAGGCGGAGAGGATGGGCAGCATGTAGCCGAAGGCTGCACCGCCCACCGTCTTGAAGAAGGCGGCGACGGGGGTGTTCATGCCGAAGTTGGAGGGGTCGATGGTGTAATCGTCCAGCAGGAAGGCCAGCGCGATCATGATGCCGCCGCCCACCACGAAGGGCAGCATGTGGGAGACGCCGTTCATCAGGTTCTTGTAGAGGGTGCGGCCCACGCTGTCCTTGCCGGAAGCATCGTCGGTTGCCTGCGCGCCGCCCTCGGCGTGGTAAACGGGCACCTCGCCGTGGACGATCTTCTTGATGAGCTCCTCCGGCTTATGGATGCCGTCGTCCACGCGGGTGAACAGCACCGGCTTGCCGTCGAAGCGGGCGGTCTCCACCTTTTTCTCGGCCGCCACGATGATGCCGTCGCAGGCCGCAATTTCCTCTTTGGTGAGGATGTTCTTCGCGCCGTCGGAGCCGTTGGTCTCCACTTTGGTGGGCAGGCCCAGCTTGTCGCCCGCCTTGGTGAGGGCCTCGGCGGCCATGTAGGTGTGGGCGATGCCGTTCACGCAGGCGGTGACCGCCAGAATGCGGTAGCCGTTCTGGGGGATCTCCTGCTGGGTGAAGCTCTCGGTGCCGAACTGGGCGTCCTCCTGCGCGTCGATGCAGGCAAGGAACTCTGCCGGGGTCTTGGCGGCTTTCAGCTTTGCCACAAAGTCCTCGTTCATCAGCATCTGCATCATGCGGGCCAGCATGTCCACATGCAGGCTGCCGTTCTCCGGCGCGGCAATGGCGAACAGCAGGTCGGTGGTGCCGTCGTCCTCGGCGTTGTACTGCACAGGGCTTGCCAGCCGCAGGGCCGCCAGACTGGGCCGGGTGACCACATCGGTCTTGGCGTGGGGCACCGTGATGCCGTTGTCCACATAGGTGGAGCCTTCAGCTTCGCGGGCATAGAGGGCCTTTTTGTAGGCATCCTTGTCCGTGATGTTGCCGTGGGTGGCCTGCAGCTCCACCAGACGGCTGAGGATCTGCTCCTGATTTTCCAGCGCTTCGTCCAGCGCGATGGACTGTGCTGTGAATAACTCGGTGATACGCATGATCTTGCTCCCTTCTTCTCAAATCTGCTTCAGCAATTCCTCGATCTTTTCCCGTGTGGCAAGCCCCAGGCTGAAGGCCGTGGCGCTGCCGCAGGCGGTGCCCAGGCGCAGGGCATAGGCGTAGCTCTGGGTCTTGCGCCACCCGGCCACGAAACCGGCCACCATGCTGTCGCCTGCGCCCACGCTGTTCACCACCTTGCCCTTCGGGCAGCCGATGCGGTGGGTCTCGCCGTGCTCGTCCAGCAGCAGAGCGCCGTCGTCGGCCATGCTCACCAGCACGTTGCGGGCCCCCTTTTGCTGCAGGGTGCGGGCGGCAGCAATGATCTCCTCGTCCGTGGTGAGCGCCTTGCCCACGATCTCGCCCAGCTCATGGTTGTTGGGCTTGATGAGGAAGGGGTGGTACTGCAGCACATTCACCAGCAGATCGCGGGTGGCGTCCACCACGGCCCTCACACCGCGGCCCTGCAGCCGGGCCAGCAGCCGCTCGTAGGTATCCTGCGGCAGGCTTTTCGGGATGCTGCCCGCCAGAATGAGGATGTCGTCCTCGCCCAGCTGGTCCAACCGGGCTTCCAGCTGCTGCATGGCGCTTTCCGGGATGGCGGGGCCCGCGCCGTTCAGCTCGGTCTCCTGCCCTGCCTTGATCTTGACGTTGATGCGGGTCATGCCCTGTTCCAGGTGCACGAAGTCGGTGCGCAGGCCCTGAGCGGCAAGGCCTCGCTCCAGCCAGGCACCGGTCTCACCGGCCACGAAGCCCAGGGCCACGCTCTCGCAGCCCAGCTGGGCCAGCACGCCGGACACGTTGATGCCCTTGCCGCCCAGCACGCAGTCCTCGCCGTTTGCGCGGTTCACCTCGCCCACTTCCAGCGGGGCATCCAGCCGCACCACATAATCAATGGCCGGGTTGAACGTTACGGTATAGATCATAGCTCTGTCTCCTTTACTAAAGTGTACTGTTTGTACTTGGGGTTCGGGCAGCAGTTTGTCAGGATGGCACCGCCCTGCAGGTCCGCGATGACCGCCGGGTAGACGCGGGCGAATTTGGCGTCATCCACCAGAAACCAGGCTTCCCGCGCCCGGTGCACCGCCGCCGCTTTTACGGCCGCCTCCTCGGGGTCCGGAGTGGTAAAGCCCGCTTCCAGCGCCACACCGTTGGCCCCCATGAACGCCTTGGTGAACCGGTACTGCTGCAGGCTGGCCAGGGCGGGCGCGCCCACGATGGCTTCGGTCTGGGGCCGCAGCAGCCCGCCGGGCAGGTACACCCGGCAGCCCTTCCGGGCCAGCGCCCGAGCGTGGGCCACGCCGTTGGTCACATAACCGGCCTTGAGAGCGTCGCCCTCCAGCGCATGCACCAGCTCCAGCGTGGTGGACCCGGCGTCGATGAAGACGAAGTCGTCTGCCTGGATCAGCCCGGCCGCCGTCTGCGCGATGCTGCGCTTCTGGGCCACGGCCAGCGTCTCCTTGGCCGCCATGGTGGGCTCATCGGCCAGAAAACGGCTGTCCGGCAGGGTGGCACCGCCGTGCACCTTGTTCAGCTTGCCCAGCCGGTCCAGCTCGGTCAGATCGCGCCGGATGGTGGACTCGCTGGTGTTCAGCGCCTCGCACAATTCCTGCACGGTGACGGTGCGCTGCCGTTCCAGCTGCTTCAGGATCAGACTGAAGCGTTCTTCTGCCAGCATCTGCATCCTCTCCTTTGGTCTCTCACGCCATGACCGGTTTTGCACAAGTCTGGCGTGTTTTGATTGTTTGCATCTTTATTATAGCAAGTTTTGCGTCAAATTCAATCAGCTTCGGTCATTTTCGTTCGCGTTTCCTCACAAAAAAATGCGTCAAAATTTGTGCAGCACGCACAGGGAGTGGGATACAAGCAGAAAACCCGTTCAGAACAAGCTCTGAACGGGTTTTCATTTGACGGTTTTTGATCGTTTATGCATCCGAACGGGAGTAGGCGTTCTTCATCTGGCAGCTCAGCTCAAACAGAACTTTATCCAGCGTATCGGCAGCTTTCTCCTTCAGCATGGCGGCAATGGCGTCGTTGGCTTTCTCGCGCAGGGCGGGACGCTGGTCCGATGCAGCTGTCGCAAGCTTTGCGTCGTATTCATTCACCAGTGCCCGGGCGGCAGAGACCACAGCCTCGGCGTAGCGCTCGATGTGGATGAGCGACTTATTATAGGAAGCATCGGTCATGGCGGCGATCATGCGGCTGACCCAGTAGAAGTTGTCGGTGGAGACGGTGCCGGTGGTGTTTGCAAGGTACTCCGGGGTGCGCTCCACATTGGCGTAGAAGGGCACCATGGTGTTGAAGGCGTTGGACGCATAGGCGATCCACTCAATGGCACGGGAAGCTTCCGGCACGTCCGGACGCATCTGCAGCAGAGCCATGAAATCGTTGCGGTTGATGCCGATGGAGCGGTAAGCGCCCTTCATGCCCTTGTCGCCGTAGGTCAGGTAGGGGTCATAGGGCGTGCCCTGATAATGGCCGGACAGTACATACTTGACTTCTTCCGGAGTGAGCTTCTTTTCCGGCACCATGCACCAGGGCAGGTCGTCGGAGCGGGGGCCGTAGTCGGCGTCCGGGCCGTCCCACACCCAGGTAGTGGGGTTCAGGTGGCGCAGCATCCACCAGGCGCGGGGCGTGTTATAGACGTGGTCGGCGTCGTCGTGGCTGCCGAAGGCGTCCCGCGGGTTCAGGCTGCCGTCCATGGAGAGATTCAGGTGATACTTTTCCACGAACTCCGCCAGATCAGCCGAGCACATGTGCTCCCTCTGGGCACCAAGGGCGTCCTCCAGATCAAAGCTGTCGATGCCCAGCTGGTTCGGCATGACCACATAGCTGTCGTCCGGCACACGGCGGGCGATCCAGTGGTGGCCGCCGATGGTCTCCAGCCACCAGATCTCGTCCACATCCTGGAAGGCGATGCCGTTCATCTCGTAGGTACCATACGTTTCCAGCAGCTTGCCCAGCCGCCGCACGCCCTCGCGGGCTGTGTGGATGTAGGGCAGGGTCAGGTAGACGATATCTTCCTCACCGATGCCGCCGGGCACCAGCGGGTCCGCGCCCAGCACGCGGGGGTTGGAGGTGATGGTCTCGGTGGCGGTCATGCCCACATTGGCCGCGTTGACGCCGCCGGCCGCCCAGATGCCCTTGCCCTCCACCGCATTGGGCATGGCGGTGAAGCGCAGCGCACCTTCGGGCAGAGGCACCTCCACATGAGAAAGCACACTGCGGTAGGTTTTAGGCATCTCCGCAGGGTGCACCACGGTGAATTTTTTGGCGGTGAAGTGGCCCGCGCCGGAATCGTCGTTGCGGGCGATCATGGTGGAGCCATCGTAAGAAGCATTTTTGCCGACCAGAATTGTCGTACAAGCCATAATCTATGTCCTCCGTTTCGGTTTGTTTTGATTTACTATGGGTATTGTAGTCTTTTTTGAACGGAAAGGCAAGGGGTGGAAGGGGCGGCAGCAGTTTCCCGGGCAGGACGGCAGATAGTTTCTCCAGCGAATGACCTGGGGGTGGGGCCCCGGCGCGCAAGCGTTGGGGCGGGACTGGAGTTCTGCAACGGCAACGACCGCCGCCGGTGGCGGAAACAGGGAGTTGCTGTTGGGGCCGCGGCCAGCAAGACGCAAGCGATAGCGAAGCGGATGCTGGGTGCCGCAACCCGTCGCTGTTCGCGGAGAAAGCTATCTGATGGCCTGCCCTATTGCCACACGCAAAAAGGCCGCCATGCGTACCAATCGCACAGCGGCCGGAGAGATGGTTTATTCAGGGGTTACTCGGCAGTCCAGTAGAAGTCGTCGCCGGGCAGTGCGCCGCCCACAGCTGCGGGGTCGGCGTCATACAGCACCTGCAGGTAGGCGGAGGCATCGGCCTTCAGCTCGTCGCCGGTCAGGCAGACGATGTTGCAGTTGGGCAGGGCCTTCCTGGCGATGGCAGCCTTGGCCACAACGCCCTGCTCCTCGCACAGGGCGGCAGTGCCGTCCAGATCGGTGTTGGCGGCGTCCACACTCTTGGCGTAGTCAGCGAGGAAAGCGGCCACCACGTCGGGGTGGGCCTCGGCGTACTCCTTACGCACCACGGTCACACCGGTGATGAGCTGGGTGTCAGCCACCTTGTCCCACTCCTCGGTCAGGTTCAGGGCCACGCGCAGGGTGTCGTCCTGCAGACCGGCCGCGGTCACATAGGGCTGGGGCAGCACGGCAATGGCGTTGTCGGTGTTGGCCATCTGGGCGGTGACCTCGGTGGCCTCGCTGTAGTATTCAATGGTCACGTCCTTGTCCGGGTCGATGCCGTTGGCGTTCAGCAGATAGCGCAGGACGTACTCCGGCGTGGTGCCCTTGCCGGTGGACAGGATGGTGCGGCCCTTCAGGTCAGCCATGGACTGCACCGTGTCGCCCTGTTCCACCACATACAGCACGCCCAGGGTATTCACAGCCACGGCCTGGATGCCGCCGTTGGTTTTCTGGTACAGGGTCGCGGCCAGGTTTGCCGGGATGGCAGCCATGTCCAGCTCGCCCTTCATCAGCAGGGGCACGATCTCGTCGGCCGCGCCGTAGAGCTGCAGGTCATAGTCCATGGCGGCGGTGCCGTCTTCTTCCATGCTCAGCAGGTTGACAAGGCCCATGGTGGTGGGGCCCTTCAGCCCGGCAATGCGCAGGGCATCGGTGGTGGAGAGTTCTTTTGCTTCTTCACTGGAAGCGGCTTCGGATGCTGCCTCGGAGACAGCCTCGCTGGAAGCAGCTTCGGATGCTGCACCGCCGCAGGCAGCCAGGCTCAGTGCCATGGTCAGCGCCAGCAGCAGGGATACGATCTTTTTCATGTGTGGATACCTTCCTCTTTCCGCGCAAGACCGCACCCTTTCCCCCGCCGGGGCCGCATCGTTTGCGGAATGGGTCGGTCTTTTTCAAAATTTTACAAAGCAAATTTGCAAAATCATTTGCTTTGCGCGTCTAAGTTTACTATAATAGGGGTAAAAATACCGTTGCGTGTGCAACAGAATTGCAGGAGGGCTGTGGGAGCCTGTCTCTTTCCCACGGATTTGTGATGAAAAACTATCTTCCGCTGTTACAATCCACCTCTTTGTTCACCGGCATCCCCACCGACCAGCTGCAGGTGCTGCTGGCCCAGCTGGGTGCTGTGGTGCGCAGTTACGGCAAGGGCGAGGCCCTCGTGCTGGCCGGGGAACCCAACCGCCGGGTGGGCGTGGTGCTCACCGGCATGCTGGAAGCCTACCGCCCGGCCCCGGGCGGGGCGCGCATCCCCATCACCCACATGGAGCCGGGCGGCGTGTTCGGCGACGTGCTGGGCGGGTCCAGCCTTGCCAGCCCGGTGACGGTGCTGGCCGCCGCACCCTGCGAAGTGCTGCTCATCCCCTACGAGCGGCTGCTGCTTTCGGACGGCAGCCCGGCGCACCAGCGCGCACTGCAGAACCTGGTGCGCACCATCAGCGACAAGTATTTTTCGCTTTCCCGCCGCATCGACCTGCTGGTGCTGAAAAGCCTGCGGGCCAAGGTGTGCGCTTACCTGCTCAGCGAAGCCGAGCGGGCGGGCAGCCTGACCTTCAGCATCCCGTTCTCCCGCATCCAGCTGGCGGATTACCTGAACTGCGACCGCAGCGCCCTCAGCCGTGAGCTGAGCCAGATGCAGCGGGACGGCCTGCTGGACACTTACAAGAGCAGCTTCAAGCTTCTGGAACCGGAGACTTTGAAGCAAATGGTGCAGTGAGCCGGATCATTTAAAATGGCCGCCGCGTGCGCTTTGGCCATTCTCATCGGAAATTTTATTTTTATATTTGAGTTTTAGAAAAATCTGCGGATTTTTCTAAAACTCTTTTTCACGGGAAGGGCCATAACTTCAACAGCATCCTTTTTGCTGTTTATTATAAGGAGCTTTTTTATCATGTCAAAACCTATCCTCTGGATCGTGATCCCCTGCTACAACGAGGAGCAGGTGCTACCCATCACGGCACCCATGTTTCTGGAAAAGATCAACAGCCTGGCCGCACAGGGCCTTGTGAGCGAGAAAAGCCGGGTGCTGTTCGTAAACGACGGCTCCCGCGACAAGACCTGGGAGCTCATTCAGAGCTTTGCCGCGCAGGATGAGCACTTCATCGGCATCTCGCAGAGCCGCAACCGCGGCCACCAGAACGCCGTACTGGCGGGCCTGATGGAAGCGCTGCACAGCGGCACCTGTGATATCACCATCTCCATCGACTGCGACGGCCAGGACGACATCAACGCCATGGATGAGATGGTGAAAAAGTACCTAGCCGGTGCCGAGGTGGTGTACGGCGTGCGCAGCCGCCGGGATACCGACACCTTCTTCAAGCGGTTCACCGCCGAGGGTTTCTATCACGTGATGAACGCTCTGGGCGCGGATATCGTGTTCAACCACGCCGACTACCGGCTTATCAGCACCCGCGTGCTGGAGAGCTTTGCGGATTATAAGGAAGTCAACATCTTCCTGCGCGGCATGGTGCCGCTGGTGGGCTTTAAGAGCGAAGTGGTCACCTACGAGCGCCACGAGCGTCTGGCCGGTGAGAGCCACTACCCCCTGAGCAAGATGCTGGCACTGGCCTTTGACGGCATCACCAGCCTTTCCAACAAGCCCATCCGCATCATCACGGGCGCGGGCATCGTGGTGAGCCTGATCAGCTTCATCGGCGTGATCTGGGCCATCATTGATGCCATCCTAGGCAGTGTGGTGGCAGGCTGGGCCTCCACCATCTGCATCGTCTGCTTTGTGGGTGGCGTACAGCTGGTGTGCCTGGGCGTCATCGGTGAGTATATCGGCAAAATTTATATGGAGACCAAGGCCCGCCCGCGCTACATCATCTCCGAGCGCACCTGGGCCCCCTATGAAAGGAAGTATCACGGATGAGCAAACAGAGCTGGCGGGGCAGCACCCTGCTGAACCCGGAACCGCCGGTGCTGGTCTCCTGCGGCGGGCTGGATAAGCCCAACCTCATCACCATCGGCTGGACGGGCACCATCTGCACCCAGCCCAGCATGGTTTCCATCAGCGTGCGGCCGGAGCGCTACAGCCACCACCTTATCCAGGAGAGCGGACAGTTTGCCATCAACCTGCCCACCGAAGCGCTGGTGCACTCCATCGACTGGTGCGGCGTGAAAAGCGGCCGCGACGTGGATAAGTTCGCCGCCTGCGGCCTGCACGCCGCCCCCGGCAGCGTGCTGACCGACTGCCCCGTGCTGGAAGAAAGCCCGGTGAACCTCGAATGCAAAGTGACTCAGGTGATCCCGCTGGGCAGCCACGATCTGTTCCTGGCCGAAGTCGTGGCCTGCGATGTGGACGAAAACCTGCTGGACGAGACCGGCAAGCTCTGCCTTGATAAGGCAAAGCTCATCGTCTACAGCCACGGTGAGTATCTGGCGCTGGGCAAAAAGCTGGGCACCTTTGGCTACAGTGTGCGGAAGAAAAAGCCGGTAAGGCGTAAAAAATAATTTACATTTCATCGCTTGACTTTTGCTTAAAACTGCATATACTAAAGATAGGCAATGAGATGAAGGCCTGTTCCGTGGTTACCACGAAAAAACCAAAAGCCCCCCGGTAGTGTCAGTACCGGGGGGCTTCTTGGGTTAGTGCTTGCTGCCCTTGAAGAACAGGCTGTCAAGCCACTTGCACAGATAGTAGGCAACTACCTCTGCTCCGACAGTCTGTATAAATGAGACGAAGACTTCCATTGGTTACCACCTCCTTTCCGCGGTTAGGGGAATGGAGAAGGGCCGCAGGAACAGTATAGCATAAAAACCGGTATCGCGCAATTTTGACGCAATACCGGTTTTTGTGCATTTATTCGTGCTTCACACGCTGGATTTCGCCCAGATCGTAGGGGGTGTTCTGGTAGACGTAATAGTTCAGCCAGTTCTCATACAGCAGGTGGGCGTGGGCACGCCAGCGGAACAGCGGCGGCTTCGCGGGGTCGTCGTCCGGGTAGTAGTTCACCGGCACATGGATGGGCAGGCCCTTGTCCACGTCGCGGCGGTACTCGGCATCCAGCGTGTACTTGTCGTACTCCGGGTGGCCGGTGACGAAAATTTGCCGTCCGTTCTCGGTGCTCATGAGGAAGGGGCCGGCCACGTCACTCTCGGCGAGGATGCGCAATGCCTTGCAGGCATCCACATCCTCCCGGCTGATGCCGGTATGGCGGCTGTGGGGCGCATAGAACACCTCGTCGAAGCCGCGCACCAGCGGGTTTGCCGGGCGGGTGACCCGGTGCTCGAACACGCCGAACATCTTCTCCGGCAGCAGCTGCTTGTGCACGCCGTAGTGGTAGTACAGGCCCGCCTGGGCACCCCAGCACACATGGAGGGTGGAGTAGACATTCGTCTCGCTGAAATCCATGATCTCGCACAGCTCGTCCCAGTAATCCACCTGCTCGAAGTCCATGGTCTCGATGGGTGCCCCCGTGATGATCATGCCGTCGTAACGGTTATTCTTCACCTCGTCGAAGGTCTTATAGAAGGACTCGAGGTGCGCCGCCGAGACATGGGTGGCTGCGTGGCTGGCCGTCTGCATCAGGGTCATGTGCACCTGAATGGGGGTATTGGCCAGCAGGCGGGCGATCTGGGTCTCGGTGGTGATCTTGGTGGGCATCAGGTTGAGGATGAGGATCTCCAGCGGGCGGATGTGCTGGGCAAGGGCGCGCTCACGGTGCATGACGAAGACGTTTTCGTTGTAGAGGGCATCGTAAGCGGGCAGGGTCTTGGGGATGATCAGCGGCATAGTGTCGTACTCCTTTGGGGAAGTTTTTAAATCTTATCCAGCGCCTGCGCGATATCGGCAATGAGGTCTTCGCTGCTTTCCAGGCCGCAGCTCATGCGCACCAGCTCTGCGGGCACACCGGCGGCTTTCAGCTGTTCGTCGTTCATCTGGCGGTGGGTGCTGGATGCGGGGTTCAGGCAGCAGGTGCGGGCATCGGCCACATGGGTCTCGATGGCAGCCAGCTTCAGCTCCTTCATGAAGGTGCTGGCAGCTTCGCGGCCGCCGGCCAGACCAAAGCTCACCACGCCGCAGCTGCCGTTCGGCAGGTACTTTTCGGCCAGTGCGTGGTAGGGGCTGCTTTCCAGACCGCAGTAGTTCACGTAAGCCACCTTGGGGTGTGCTTCCAGGAACTTTGCCACGGCCATGCCGTTTTCGCAGTGGCGCTGCATCCGGACATGCAGGCTCTCCAGGCCCAGGTTCAGCATGTAGGCGTTCATGGGGGACTGCATGGAGCCGAAGTCGCGCATGAGCTGGGCAGTAGCCTTGGTGATGAAAGCGCCCTCCTTGCCAAAGCGCTCGGCGTAGGTGATGCCGTGGTAGCTGTCGTCCGGGGTGCACAGGCCGGGGAACTTCTCGGCGTGGGCCATCCAGTCGAACTTGCCGCCGTCCACGATGGCACCGCCCAGCACAGCGCCATGGCCGTCCATGTACTTGGTGGTGGAGTGGGTCACGATGTCGGCGCCCCACTCGAAGGGGCGGCAGTTGACCGGCGTGGGGAAGGTGTTGTCCACGATGAGCGGCACGCCGTGGGCGTGGGCGGCCGTGGCAAACTTTTCAATGTCCAGCACGGTGAGGGCCGGGTTTGCGATGGTCTCGCCGAACACGACCTTGGTGTTGGGCCGGAAGGCGGCGTTCAGTTCTTCCTCGGTGCACAGCGGGTCCACGAAGGTGGCGTCAATGCCCATCTTCTTCATGGTGACGGAGATGAGGTTGAAGGTGCCGCCGTAGATGGTGCTGGACGCCACGATATGGTCCCCAGCCTCGCACAGGTTGAACAGTGCGAAGAAGTTGGCGGCCTGACCGCTGGAAGTGAGCATGGCGGCGGTGCCGCCTTCCAGCTCACAGATCTTTTTCGCCACCAGGTCGCAGGTGGGGTTCTGCAGGCGGGAATAGAAGTAGCCGTCGGCTTCCAGGTCGAACAGCTTGCCCATATCCTCGCTGGTGGCATACTTGAAGGTGGTGGACTGCACGATGGGGATCTGGCGGGGTTCGCCGTTGCCGGGGGTGTAACCGCCCTGCACGCAGATGGTATCACGATTCATACTACATACTCCTTTGCTGGGTTTGTCCATATAGCACAATTCCCCGCAGGAGTGCAGATGCCTCCGGCGGGGAATTGAAACGTTAAATTTTGCTTCCCGACCGGGGGCTAGGGGTTACTTCCGCAGTCTCTTATCACTCTTGTTGGCCCACCAGGTGCCCACGCTTTGGAACACCTGCACCATCAGTACCAGCAGCACCACGCAGACGATCATAATGTCGGTCTGGTAGCGGTAGTAACCGTAGGACAGGGCGATCTTGCCCAGACCACCGCCGCCAATGACACCGGACATGGCCGAGTAGCCCAGAATGGTGGTCAGGGCGGTGGTCATGCTGGAGATCAGGCCGGGCAGGCACTCGGGGATCATCACCTTGGTGATGATCTGGAAGGGGGTGGCCCCCATACTCTGGGCAGCTTCCACCACGCCCTCGTCCAGCTCGCGCAGGCTGGTCTCCACCAGACGTGCCACGAAGGGGAAGGCCGCCACCACCAGCGGAACGATGGTGGCCTTGGTGCCCACCGTGGTGCCCACGATGGCACGGGTGAGCGGGAAGACGCAGATCATCAGGATCAGGAAGGGCACGCTGCGCAGAATGTTGATGACGATGTTCAGGATGTGCATCAGCCAGGAAGGCAGCGGCAGAACGCCGTCCTTGTCACCGGCCACCAGCAGCACACCCAGCGGCAGGCCCAGCACCAGCGCAAAGGCGGTGGAGAGCGCCGTCACATAGAAGGTCTCCCAGATGGCAAAGCCGTAATCTGCAATGCTCATTCGCCGGTCACCTCCTCCACCGTCACACCGGGCTGGCCGCGCATGTAGGCGGCCGCCTGCTTTGCCTGCTCCACATCGGCAGGCAGCTTGAGCAGCATGGAGCCGTAGCACTGGCCGTTCAGATCACGGGTGTCGGCACTGAGCACCGACACCAGAATGCCTTTTTCAGCCGCAAGGCTTGCCACCAGCGGCTTTGCAGTGGACGAACCGTTGAAGGTGACGCGCACCACATGGTCGTCCGGGGCAAAGCTGGAAAGATCGCGGGCAGCGCTGCCGCCGTTGGGGGCCACCAGACGCTTTGCCGCCGCCGTCTTGGGGTTCGAGAAAATTTCTGCGACCGCGCCCTGTTCCACGACCACACCGCCGTCCAGAATGGCAACCTGATCGCAGATCTCCTCCACGACGCTCATCTGATGGGTGATGACCACCACCGTGATACCCAGCTTCTTGTTGATGTCCTTGATCAGGGTCAGGATGGCATGGGTGGTGTTGGGGTCCAGCGCACTGGTGGCCTCGTCGCACAGCAGGACCTTCGGGTCCGTTGCCAGCGCGCGGGCGATGGCGATGCGCTGCTTCTGGCCGCCGGAAAGCTGGGCCGGGTAGGCGTTGGCCTTATCGGGCAGGCCCACCACGTCCAGCAGCTCCTTGGCGCGCTTTTCGGCATCCGCCTTCTTCACACCGGCCAGTTCCATGGGGAAGCAGATGTTCTTCAGGCAGCTGCGCTGCATGAGCAGGTTGAACTGCTGGAAGATCATGGTGATGTCGCGGCGGCGCTCACGCAGCTGGGCTGCGTTTAAAGTCTCCATAGCGGTGCCGTCGATCACAACGCTGCCCTCGGTGGGGCGTTCCAGCAGGTTGATGCAGCGCACCAGCGTGGATTTGCCCGCACCGGACATGCCGATGATGCCGTAGATGGAACCATCCGGAATGGTCAGGTTGATGTCTTTCAGCGCGTTCACCGCGCCGTCCTTCATCTGGAAGGTCTTGGAAAGGTGTTTGATCTCAATCACAGAAATTGCTCCTTTTTAGGCTTAGCCCTCGATCGGTGCCAGGCTGTCCTGCTTGCCGCCGTAGATGCCCATGGGCTCCACGTGGATGCCGGCAACGGTCACCAGGTGGGTGCCGTGCTCTGCATTGAAGTCGTCCAGATACGGCTGATGCTGGAAGTAGTTGGTGTCGATCTGGCCGTCCTCAACCACGTTGTTGGGCTGGATGTAGTCGTCGAACTCCTGGATGTCCAGGGTGATGCCCTTGGCAGCCAGAATGTCCTTGCAGATCTCCAGCACCTCGCAGTGGGGAGCCGGGGTAGCAGCGCAGCTGACGGTCTCGCCGTTCAGTGCGTCGTAATCAATGGAGGAGTCGTAGCCGTCGGTGGGGTTCTCGACAACGGAGACCACAGCACCCTTGTAGTTCTCCTCCATGAAGTCCTTCACCTGCTGGCTCTGCAGAGCGGCCACCAGAGCCTTGATCTTGGGCTCCTCCTCGTTGCCTTCCTTGCAGACCAGAACGTTGACGTAAGCAGAGGTGCCGTCCTCCATGGCCAGAGCATCGTTGATGGGGTCCAGGCCGGCGGAGATGGCGTAGTTGGAGTTGATGACGGCGTAGTCCTCGTCCTGCAGGACGTTGGGCACCTGAGCAGCCTCGACCTCATCGACGGTGACGTTCAGGGGGTTCTCCTCGATGTCATTCTTGGTGGCGGTCAGGCCGGCGTCAGCCTTCAGCTTGAAGAAGCCGTTCTTCTCCAGCAGGGTCAGGGCGCGGGCCTCGTTGGTGGTGTCGTTGGGCACAGCCACCTTCACCTTGTCCAGCTTTGCCACAGCGGAAGCAGCCTCAGAAGAAGCGGCAGCGCTGGAAGCAGAAGAAGCAGTGGAAGAAGAACCACCGCAGGCGGTCAGGGCAGCGGCTGCAGCAGCCACACCGGTAACTTTCAGAAAATCGCGACGAGTAATCATAGTTTTGTTCCCTCTCTATTTCGCTTATTATAAATGTACAGCGGCCCGCACGGCACAGTTCCGTGCAAGGGCCTTGGAACGGATGCATGAAAAAAGCTCCCGTCCCTGCCTTTGAGCCAACGCTCAGACAAGGACGGGAGCAGAACATACTTCCGTGGTACCACCTTGGTTTACCGCACCCTTGCGGGCACAGCCTCGATGCTGCGGCAGCTTTGCTGCTTACAGCCGGACGCTGTAACGGGCGCATCCCGTTGCGAACTTAGCGCTCATGCACCTCGCCCGCACAGCTCCGAGGCCATTTTCAGCTTCCTGTTTCCTGCCCTTTTCCACCGCCCGGGCTCTCTGGTAAGGATCAATGCGAAAGCTTACTCTCCTCATCACAGCCATTTTTGTGATATTGCATTTATAATAACCCCATCGGCGGGATTTGTCAACACCTAAAACGAAGTTTTTTAGTAGGGAATTGCGGTTTTTCTTGTCTTACGTCAAGCTTTGTGTTACACTGGTGATAAGGCGCTGATTGCATATCGGTGGTCATGCTTTCCATCCCGCATCGCTGATTCTTCTATTACTACATAGAACGAAGCAGAGGTTCCGGGAGGAAACTTTTTTTGGAAGTACCCTGCCCGGAGCCTTGAAGGCGAAGGGAGGGATGTCGGATGACTCTTTTGGAGACTCTCGCACTGCTCACGTTCGTTCTCACTCTGTTGAGCCTGATCGTGGATGTGATCCGTCTGACCGTTGAGGTCATGGCAAAGTTTTCCCAGAAGAAAGACGATGATAACAAAAAAGATTGACCGCCCCAGTTACCAGCCGAGCGGTCAATCTTTTGACTAGCAGGATGGAAAGCTGGCCCAATGCAGTCAGCGCCCCTTCTGCTTGTAGTATAGTGATTTTTTCCGCTTTTGTCAAGCAGGATCATTTTCCTCTTGTGCGCCAGCCGCGGACATGATAGAATAAACGTATCCGACCAGTGGGCCGGGAGTTTCTCCGAGGACCGTCCGCTGGGGTGGGACCCTGTTGCCCGAAGGGCAATAGGGCGGGCGATGGAATGGCCCGTTTCGTGTCCGAGGAGAAATTACCGACACGCTGGTGAAATCAACTTTATTGTAAGGAGGTGCGGCAATGAACGGCAGAGAGATCTACCCCGACGAGGAACTGCGCCGCCGCATCATGGATTTCATCATGGCGGCGGGGCAGACGCTGCTGGAAAACGGTGCCGAGGTGTTCCGGGTGGAGCAGACCATGGAGATCATGGCACGCAGCTTCCATTTGCGGGAGTTCCACGTTTATGTGCTGACCAACGGCATTTTTGCCAGCGCAGGCACCGCCGAGATCAGCGAGGTGCGCAATGTGCCCACCCGCACCACCCATCTGGGCCGGGTGGCGGCGGTGAACGCCCTCTCCCGCGAGATCGCCGAGGGCAATATGTCGCTGGACGAAGCCGAGAGCCGCCTGGTGCTGGCCCGGCGCATCCCTTTCCCCAAGGACTGGGTGCAGCTGGTGAGCGGCCTGTGCGGCGCGTTCTGCTTTGCGCTCATCTTCGGCGGCACGCTGCGCAGCGCGCTGGCGGCGGCGGCGGCGGGCCTGGCCGCCAGCTGGTATCTGCTGCTGTGCGAGCGGCACGAGCTACCGGGCGGCTTCCGCAAGATCAGCTGCGCAGCCCTCATCACACTGGTGTGCATCCTGGGCTGCAATCTGCTGGGCACGCCCGCCAGCCACGCCATCATCGGCGCGCTGATGATCCTGACGCCGGGCATCGCCTTCACCATGGGCATCCGGGACTTCGTGCACGGCGACTATCTTTCCGGCACCATCCGCATGATCGACGCGCTGCTCATTGCAGCCAGCATCGCCATCGGCACCGGCCTTGTGCTGAGCCTTTATACATTCTTTACGGGGGTGGTGGTCGCAT
>ENA-UOJO01001293-UOJO01001293.1-human-gut-metagenome-genome-assembly--contig:-P57-NODE-1293-length-32733-cov-22.699859_pt1 | contig 32733 bp, 44 predicted proteins | sample MGYA00242351_ERZ723898 | MGnify/ENA metagenome assembly ERZ723898 | reverse complement strand
GCCGGAGCCGTCGCCGTAGCCGTCGCCGTAGCCGTAGCCGGAGGTTACTGACAGGAATGCCTTGACCTTATCATCAAGCGTCATCTCTTCCACTCCTTTACGCCGCGAAGCGATACCGATGCATCATCCGTGCACGGGATGATCTGGATTGCTCCCATCACGGTCATTTCTGTGACCGTCACGGTAAAACGGCAGTTGCCCGGTGCTTTTGTGCCGTCCTGCGCCAGCTGTTCCACAGCGAATGCACCTTCCCAGCTCCACAGTTTACGCACCTCGGTCATGGTGACCTCGGAGCCGTTGCGCTCCTTGATCTTGCCGAAAAACACGCCTGCGCGGTCGCAGCGAACGATGTAGTCCTGATTGTTGTTCATGATGAAATTCCTCCTGATTTTTGTTAAAATTTAAAGCTCTCTCTGAGCTTCTTCCCGTTGAAATCGGCCTCCGCTGTAAAGTAGCGGTGCGCCTCGTTGATGTAGACGACGCGCCCGTGCGCAGTCGTCTCTTTCGTGGTCACGCTCATAATGCCGGTACTGCCCTCAAATGCGGCAGGCTTCCAGCTAAATGGTTCTCCAACGCTCATACGTCCTCCAATTTCATAAAGCATCCCCAAAAGGTCTGCGATTTTTTGCCGCTATGATGTCCAAAAAGAGGGCGTTCGCCGATTGCCGCCCAAACATCTGCGGCGGGGATTTGCGTTTCCGCCCACTTGAATATCAGCACGCCGTCCGGTTTCAGCACGCGCATGCACTCGCGAAACCCGTCGTGCAACATCTTCGGCCAGTCTTCGCCGAGCCGCCCGTATTTCTTCCGCATCCACGCATTTTCACCTACGCGGCGCAGGTGTGGCGGGTCGAACACGACGAGCGAAAACGTATTGTCTGGGAAAGGCAAATCCGTGAAGTCGCACTGAATGTCCGGATGAATAACGCACTTGCGCTCGGAATCGTGTTTAGTGCTCGTCCAGACCCCAGAACACTCTTCGTCGCGGACGTCGCAATAAACCGCGGCCGGATGCTGCTTGTCAAACCAGATCGTCCGAGATCCGCACGTCACGTCAAGAATTTTCTTCTCCACGTTCTCCCTCCTCCACATAGCACCAGCTCTGCGGCGGTCGCTTGATGTCATACGGTTCTGCGCCGAATTTCGTATTGCGCAAGCCGGTAAACTCACTCAACTCCCGCGGCGCGTCGTAGATGCGCAGATCGGTAATGTGCCAGCCGTAGCCCGTTTGCGCGTGCAGATAGTCGTGCATGTCCTTGAGGTCAAGGCAGGACTGCCGTGCGATAAAATTCGTCGTCGGCTGGTCTTCGTTCTTGACGTAGTAGCTGCCGCCGCGCGCTTTGGTTTCCAACTCGTAGATCCGGTCGCAGGTAAACTCTCCGATGATCTTGCCATTTCCTACAGCCCCGCCGACAGGGATTGCCGTTTCAGCGTCCATGCAGGCGATCAATTTCGTACCAAATCTATTCTGCATGAATGCAAGGTGCTTGTCCTTCGTGCAGTAGATATAGCACTTAAACGGCGTGTCCAGCTTCGGGCGCGTTTTGCGCACCTCGATCGTCTTGCCGCCATTGATGATCTTTTCGCACCACTTCGGGCGGATGCTGATTAAAACTGCTTTGCTCATCGCTCCTCACTCGTCCTTTCAAATCGGATTTTCATTTGTGCGGGGCAAAGGTCCACTTCCGGGCGGCGAATTCCTGTCCAGCGGAGCCCTCCGGTTTCCAACTTCCCGATATGCCCCTGCCCGCATTCCACCATTTCGCCAAGCCGAAACTGGCTGATGCGGTGCACTTCGCGAATATTCTTGAGCCGTTCGCCCAACTCTTTTTCTGTCAACATCTTTTCTTGCTCCCTCATTTCAGCCGTTGATAGCGCCGCGTCTTGAAATGGCGCGCGCTCAAGTAATCGTCTTTCTCCTGCGCTTCCCGCTGCTCTTCATCCCTCGCCGCGTTGTACTTGGCGATATCCACCTGATAGTGCGGGCACTCGCTGTGACAGCCGGGGTACCTCGTTGGTGGCTTGCAGCTGTGGCAGTGTTCAAAACTCATCGGTAAACTCCCTTGCGCTTCGCGATTTGGTCAGCGTTACTATCGTGACTGGCGTCTCATTCGTGTATCTTTTCCTCGCCGCAATATTCCATATCGCCGCGTCATCCGGGTAAGCGTACCCGTTGAGCGCATCCATGACGGATTTGACGATGTTGTCGAGGTCCCCGCGCTTTGTGTACGGTTTAGCAACCATTTCCTCGCTTCGTTTCTTCGGCGTCCCCTTCGGAATCGGGAAATACGCTACAACATCGAGTTCCAGCGCATCTCCCTCGGCAAACGGCATCACGTACTCCTGTTCCCACGCCGCGCGAATAGCGGCTTCGTATTTTCGCGTGCTCTTCGGCGTGTACGTTCCGTTCTGTGTGACGCGGGGCCTACCCTTCGGGACGGGCCTGCCGTCAACAAAAAAAAGCACTCTTTCGGCCTGCCGCCGTTCCCGGCTCATCGCCTTTCGCACCTGCTTCTGCGCATCCGGCCCAAGCCGCGCAAGGTCAGCACTTGTCAAGCCCATCGGCGGCCTCCGTCTCGCGCTTATCGTCATCCGGGTCGTCCCGCAGGCCGACCGCAATATGCATCACGTTCTTCTCGTCCACGCGCTGGTGAATCTCGTATTCCCCAAGCAGCGGGTTCACCTTCGGCCTTTCGAGGTGGAGCGCCTTCATGCGTGGGATTTCTTCTCCCGTGTCGGGGTCCTTCACTGCCTCACCGTAGGCAAGCGCGATCTGGATAATCCAAGCGTCGAACGCCATGCGCAGCTGGTTCAGCCCTTCCAAATCCTCGCGCAGCTTCGCATTCGCTTCCATCAGCTCGCCGACTTTTTTCTGATATCTGCCAAGCTCGTGCTCAAGCCGTTTTACCTTGTCTCTGTTTCTTTCGCTCATCAGTTCTCCGTCCTTTCGTAGTGCAGCGTCAGCGCCCGAGCGATCGGGCAGCGCCGCCATTCTTCGTTGGCGCAGTAGCGCCGCGTATATTCGTCCAGCTCTTCTTTCGGCAGCTTGACTTGTGCACCCTCGCAGTTGAGATAGTCGCGGTAGTCCCGCGAGTAAAACGGGCACTTGAAAATGCCCCCGCGATAGCCGCTCACGGCGCACCACCCGCCATTTCGGCAGCAGCCGCGTCCCACGTCATCCCGTGTTCCCTCGCATAGCGGGAAACGCTCGGCATGAATGCTTCCTGCTCGGCGAGCTGCTCGATGTATGGCTTCATCCACGCGACAGAAACGTGCGGAGATGTCGTCCCACGGATCTTTGCCAGCACTTGGCCGACCTTCGGCGGGAATCCCCTCGTATCCTCGGCAATCAGCGCATTTACTGCGTCCATTGCCGCAGCAGGGTCTTCCCCACCCAGCATGTCCAACCAGAGGGAGACCAGCTCTTCGGCTTCTGTGCGGGTCATCTTGGCATAGGCCTGCGGATAGGCCTGCTTTAATCGCCCTAAAAGGCTAATTACGTCAGCTCTTTCCACGGTTCTTTTCCTCCTCCAACATCTCGGAAAATACGTCGCCGCCACCAGACGTTTTACTTTGTTGCGATTTCCGGCCCTTGTTTTGCTCTTCGGCAAGCCAGTTCGTGATGAAACGCTTTATCCCCCCGCGTGTCTTTCGCCTGGTAGGGTTCGCGTCGCACCACCCTGCCATGTTTCTAAGTTGTTGCTTAACATCGACATTGGGGTATAGCGCTTCCCATTTCGATACGTCGGGAGATAAGACATCGAAAAAAGACCCATCGTTAAGCACGAGAGAGACGATTGGCGGCGTGTGAGCCGCTTGCGGCTCCGCGCATCCATACTCTTCTTTACTCTCCTCTTCTCTACTTTCCTCTACTTTACTTTGTCTCTCGATGTCAGCATTTTTCGAAAGAATGTTTACATTTTTCGCTTGAATGTCAACATTAGGCAAAATTCGGGCAACATCGACCAGAAGGATGTTGTAATCAACTTCGAGAGTTTTACGGCGGCTGACTGCCTCAAAGTACCTTTCCTGTATGCCTTTAGAGGTCAATACGTGGTACTTGTCATACTTCTCTTTGTCGAACATCCCTCGTCTGATAGAAGCCTCTATTATTTCGGAAACGACGCTCCCACCCAACCCGACCTTGCGGGCGAACAAAAGCGCAACCTCCTCTGTCCATTCAATGTAGTAACCCGCCTTACCGTAAATCTCTTGCAGCAAGTGAACGACTACACCAAATCCTGTCAAGCCAAATTCTGCTTCTATCAGTTCAAACTTTGCGTTCAATGTGACATCAAGCGGAAAGTAATCGATCCCGCTTTTTGCCATAGACTACTCCCTTAAAACGGAAACTCGCCGTCGTCCTCGCTGATCTCTGCAAAGCCGCCTGCGACGATCTCTGCGGCGTATTGCGGTGCGGCGGTGTTGTTACCCTCCGATCGCCTGTTGTCCGCGAAATACACGCTGTCAGCCTGCACCTCGTAGCTCCTGCGCTTGTTGCCGTTCTTGTCCGTCCAGTCGCGCATCTGCAAGCGCCCTTCGACGCCGATCATGCGACCTTTATCAGCGTAGTTGCAGAGCACTTCTGCCGTGCCGCGCCATGCGACAATGTCGATCCAGTCTGTGCCGCCCTCTTTGCCGTTGCGGTCAACGGCAAGAGGGAACGACACAACGGATACGCCGCTGTTCGTCTTTTTCAGCTCTAAGTCACGACCGATACGTCCCATCAGGCACACGCGATTCATGCTCACTGTGCGTCACCATCGCTTTCGATGACCTCGCCGGTCGTCTCGTCCACGGTGAAGTTCTCAGCCTCGATGACCGTGTCATCGCTCACGGAATACATGTCCTCGCTGATCTTCGTTTTGATGGTCTCATCCTGCGCCACCGCGCGAACAAAGTCGCTCTTGAGCGGCGCATACTTGAGCGCGCGCTTGAGCACAGTCTTCTTTGCCATCTCCTCGAAGTTCGTTTGCCACGGCCCGTTGCTGTAGGCCTTGGAAAAGCGCTTCGCGTGGTTGCGAACGTCCTCGACGCTCATCACGTCATAGCCAAAGCCGCCGTCTTTCGTGCGGAACATCGCGTAGACGAATTTCGGCTCGCCACGCTCACCGCTGGCGGGCTTGTGGTTGAGTTTTGGCTCAAGGCCGAAGGAATATTCAAACTCGTCGTTCTCGTAAACGACCTGCGCCTGAATGATGCTGACCTCACCGCTGCGGTACGCAAGGTCAATAAGCCCCTTGTATCCCAGTTGGAATTGGCATTCCAGCTGGCCGTGGTTGCGGTACGGGATCAGGTACGCCTGCCCAAGCGGCGTATTCGGCTCCATGCCGAGCTGTGCCGCCGTCATCATCGCGCCGAGGAAGCTCTGCGGCGTCGTCTGCGCGAGCTGCTTGTTTGCGCTCAGAGCAGAAAGCGTGATGCGCGTGAAGCGATCCAGCGTGATGACGCTCGGCAGCGCCTTGGCGATCTCGCCCTCCATCTGCTTGATGTACTGCTGCATCGTGGGATTGCCTTTCTTTACGGCCTGCGCACCCTGCGCGTTCTGAATCAATCCTTCCTTCATCTTTCTTTGTCCTCCTTCACCGCAAATTTGCGGAAATTTGTCGTTTTGTAGTAACCGCTCAAGTCCATTTCGGGGTGGTCCTTCGCAAACGCCCTCGCATCGAACGTCTGGCGGCTCTGCCCCTTCCAGTCGACCGTGAATCGCCCGCAGTATCCGCGCTCATTGTCGCCGAGGTCTTTCATGAGCTGCTGCTTGATGGCGTCCGCGCCCTTCTCAATGGCTTTCTTGCGGCTCATCAAGTACTGGTACTGCTCGACAAGCCTCTCGCGCCCGAACAGCTCGACTTCACCGCCGCCTCCCTCATAGATGGTCTCAAGCGCCTCGGTCGTGCTCGCATCACCGTCCATCGGCGGCGGGCTGTCAGCCTCCACGTAGTCGTGCCAGAAGTCCGCTGCGCAGCGTTTCAGCGCCTCGATCTCATCCGGACTGACATACACGCTGCTCTCGCACCATCCGGGAACATAGTCATCGGGGACGGTCGTGATCTGGTAGCAATAAAAGCCCTTGCCCAGCACCAGCGCCGCCAAGAACCAGCGCTCCCAGCCCGTCACGGCGAGATATGTCACGCACTGCGCGTAATAGCTCTCGGGGAATTCGCCAACTGCATAGCGCTTCATGTTCAGCGCATTCGCGGTCTTGCATTCAAGGCCCGCGTGCCAACCAGCCGGTAACACCATACGGTCAATGTTCGCATGTAGGCACGGAGCCTCATTGTTACGCAGGATGTAGTTCACCTTGCGGACACGCAACCCTGTTTTTATCTCGAATCGAGTTGCGACGTAGCCCTCGAGGTCTCTCCCGATTCGCATCGCCTCATTCTCAGGCTCTTCGCCGATCCTGCCGGTCTTCTCCGCCCACACCGTATAGGGCGAGCGGTATTTATTCAGGCCCAGCACAGCGCCCATGTCGCTGCCGCCGAGGCTCTTCTTGCGCTCTTTGAGCCACTCCTCGCGGCTCATCCCGAGCGTCGATATCTTCTGCATCTTCATCTTTCTTTACCTCAATATCTTCCGCCCCGCAGAAGGGGCAGCATAGTATCGTTTGCATCTCCACGCCGCGCTCACCGTCAAGGTTCTCGCGCCTGCGCAAGACATCGGGCTCGTCAAAGGTCAGCCCGCACCATTCGCAAATGTACATCACATCATCGCCGAGACCGCGATGAGCACCGCCGCCAGCAGAAGGCAGATACCGGCAAAAAGCATCGCCTCGTCGGCCTTGCGCTGCTCTCTCGTGCGCTTGTCGTGCTTTCTCATCGTCTGCACCCCCTGTCGATAAACGGCAGCAGATCATACAGCCCCTTGCCCACTGCGCACGCGCCGATGACGGCAAGGCCCGTCGTAAAGTCGCAGCCGTTGAGCGCGATCACCGCAGCGGCGATACCGCCGAAAAACAACGTGTCGATCATGCCTCCACCTCGCGTTCCGAGATCCACTCGTTCACGAGGCGAGTATAGATTTGGAAGATCCTGCGCTTGCCGCCGCGGATGCACACGCCGAATGGGTAAACGCGCTGCTCAAGTCCGGCTGCCAGAGATTCGTTCGAAATGCTCAGCCCGTGTTCTCTCAGATACGCCGCGCACTCGTTCAAGTCCATCGTCTGTATCGTCTTCATTTGCGTGCTCCTTCCTCTCCAAGAAACTTCTGAATGAAATACTGCTGGCCTTTGCCGGTGACTTTCGTGGTCTTGCTCACCGTCACCGTGCCGTCAGAATGTGTGATCGCCGTTTCCTTAACGGTGAAAAGCCCCAAGTCCATTGATTTTTGTGTTGGCATATTGAAGTCCGTGCCGTTTCGGCGAATCAAATAGCCGTTTTCGCGCATCCAACGGAACAGTCGGTGCTGCCCGATGTCCACGCCATTTTGCTTCAGCAGCTTCGCCAGCTCGCCGACGAGAATCGAAGTCTTGCTTGCGCTGACCGCGTCGGCAAAAAGCACCTTTGGCGCGTCGGCCTCGACCTTGCTTTCAAGCCGCTTGAGCTTGTCCCCTGCGATTTGCAGCGCGCGAGCCATGACTTTCTCCGGGCTGTTCCAGTCCTTTTCAATTTGAAGAAAATACTGGCGAGCCTGCTTGCCCTTTTCATTGCGCTGGATCATGCAAAGCTCTTTCGCCATGTCGATGGTGAGAACCGCGTCGTCGACCGTTCGGGTGACCATACGTCCGCCCTCGTTTTGAACCCGCTCAATTTTGAGTAAGTTGAAATCATCGCCGTCGGTGAAGCCATACTCACACATTCTCGGGAACCAGTCGTTATACCTTGCCCCGACCTCCAAGAAGTCGTGCAGGTCTCGCGCAGAGACCGCAGGGCGGTCATTGTTGTAAGTGATCTTGATTAGCTCGTTCATCTTTTGCGCCCTCTCTTCTCTTTCAGCAGGTCATCCACCGTTACCCCGAAGTAATCAGCGATCTTTTTCACGGTGTCCACCCTCGGAATTGACCCGTAAGTTTTCCAACCGCCAATCGTTCCGTTGCCGATTCCGCATTGCACTTCAAGCTGATGGATGCTTACTTTTCGCTCCCGGCATAGCCGCACAACATTCTCATAAACCAAAGTTTTATCCCTCCTCCCATTTGTCCGGTTCTATAGAGGATTTAGAGAAAACCCTTGACATTCGATAGACAATAGTCTAAACTATGCTTTGCTACAAACATTTTAGACGACTTTTATAATCTGAGCTTCCTCTAAATCTGCTCTTATTATATAGGCGTTCCTCTAAAATGTCAATACCTTTTTAGGCATTTGCCTAAAAATAATTTAGAGGTTAGTTCTATGACCAGCGTTGAAAAAGTAAAAGAAATCTGCAAGAAAAGAAAAATCCCAATTTCGAAGTTAGAAAAAGACCTTGGATTCGCAAATGGGTATGTCGGTCAGTTAAAAAAGGGAACATTCCCCGGTGACCGGTTGGCAGCTATATCAAAATATTTGCTTGTCCCAACTGAGTATTTGTTGGGCGAAGAAGAGGAAGAATTTTTTCCCGACGAGGAAAGCCGTGCAATATGTGTCCAAATTGTCGCAGCATTTTCTAAGGACGAAGCCCTCGAAAAGACTTTTCTGATTCCGGATGGAATAAAGAAGGAAATATGGAACGGTACATACAAATTCAGCAATGTGACCTATCCGCAATTTGAAAGCATTGTCGGAAGAAAAAAAGAGACCGCCGCCCCGAAGGGCGACGGCCTTTCCCCGATGGAATCTCAGTTGATGGAATACGTCCGCGCACTTACGGACGATCAAAAGAAGATGCTGCTGGCACAGTTGCAGGCGCTAAAGAATCAAGAATGATCCGTTTCTGTTCGTCGCTGAGATCGCGGAACGCCTGTAAGATTTCGCTGTCGATGTCTTTCATCTATGTATCCTCCGTTCAAGTTATTTCACTTATTATCTCTCATTGAAGGTAGATTCTCATGGGGATGTATAACGACCCGCAGTATTTTGAAAAGCGCACACGATACCAGCGCCGCGTAATAAAGAAGATCGTAGACCTGATTCTTTCGGTTTTCCGTGTAAAATAAGGAAGTGATGTTATGCAGTTTAATGTGGCATCTGCATTGGGTTCTCTCGCGTTGACTGCTTCCATATATGGCGCAGGGCCTCTTCTCTTGCGGTTGCGAAAAGGCCCCATTTCATCAAAGGCTCTAAAATGGCTGCACATTGGGTACACAGCTATTTTGGCATTTGCATTTTCCATCTATGATTTTTCTAATGGGTACGACATCAGTTTTTCCCCTGCGATTCTTTGGGGCAGCATTTTCTATTGGTGGAATCGAAGCTATTTTGAAAAGTTCAACTATCCGCCGGTTCAACCAGCCACCACCGCGCAGGCAGCTCCGGCTTCGCCTGATCCCGTCCTGTCAGGGCCGGAGTTGCCTGCCATCATACCCGAAAAGAAGGTCAAGAGGAATTCTCCGCGCACGTTATCAATCGTCCTTGCAGTCGCGCTCGCCTTGAGCCTTGCCGGGAATGTTTGGCAATCGTTGGCATGGAACGCAGAGAGAAAAGAGTTTGATTCAGAGCTAAAGGGAAAGGATCAGGCATTTTACAATTTGAAAAGCGCAAACACATCGCTTAAATCAGAGATTTCCGACTTGGAAACATACCGCGCTGATACTTACTATACGACAGGGTATATCGTAAGCGGGTCAGATTACTACCATAGATATGATTGTCCGGTATTCAAAGAGGCAAATACATACCAATCGCACAACACAAAGTTTTGCGAATGGCTCGGGTATAGCGCTTGCCCTGTGTGCAAGTCCGGATTTCTCATAAACTTTAATAGCAAAATGCCGCAGCAGTCTGCGCCGTAGGAGGTTTGAGAAAAGCCCTCGCCGCCTCTGCAACACCGGCGAGGGCTTTTCAGCAGCAGCGGGGAGCGGTCGCCGCTGCTTGTTTTGACCATATCGCGCTTTACCTTACCACTTCAATACCAAGACCTTGCAACACGAAAGCATTCGACCGCGTTCGACAGACCCACTTTTGGTAGCCTAAAAGTGCGGAAACCGGAAAAGTTAAGGTGATGTAAATGAACATTCAAGAGCTGTGTAGAATCCGTAAAGAAGAACTGAAACTGACCTACCACGACATTTCCGACGCTTCCGGCGTGCCGCTGTCCACCGTGCAGAACTTCTTCTCCAAAATGTCGAAAGCCCCGTCCATTTACACCGTCGCGCCGATATGCAAGGTGCTCGGCATATCCCTTGACGAAATATTCGGAATTTCCGAACACTTGACGCCAACCGAGGAAACATTGCAGGCGCGAAATGATGAGCTGGAACGCCACGTGGACGCAAAAGCAGACACGATCGAGATCATGCGGCGCGGTGTTCGTATCCGTAACGGCGTGGTTGCTATAATGTTCCTCATCATCGTTTTTCTCACTGTGTGGTGCGTGTACATTGATCTTCATTGTATAGATTACGGATTTTGGAGGGGCTGACATGGCGAATTGCATCAAATGTAAAGCAGCGCTGCCGGAAGGCGCGCTGTTTTGCCCTTTCTGCGGCAAAAAACAGGTTGCTGAAAAGCGCAAGGCGCTCAAGCGCGCCAACGGTACCGGCACAGTCTATAAGCTGCAAGGCCGCAGAACGCGCCCATGGGTCGCTGCAAAGAATCGGGTTATCATCGGATACTACTCGAAGAAGTCTGACGCGCTGGAAGCGCTGGAACGGCTCTCCGGCAAACCGTTGGACGAGCGATACAATATGACCTTTGCCGAGGTATTCGATGCGTGGAAAGCGGAGCACTACCGCGAAATCGGCTCAAGCGGGGTGGAATCTTATGACCGCGCATTTGATGTCTTTGCCCCGCTGCACAACAAGAAATTCCGCGATCTGCGCGCAGCGGATTTTCAGGCGGTTATTGACCAGCATATGAGCAAGTCCCACTCCACCGTTTCGAAATATAAGCAGCTCGCGACACAAATGTCAAACTGGGCCATGCGGGAAGAGATTTGCGTGACAAATTTTGCGCATTACATCAAACTTCCCGAAAACGTGAAAAAGGAAAAGGAGATTTTCACTGATGGCGATATTGAAAAGCTAGAATCCAACGGCAGCGACGCAGCGAAGATCGTGCTCATGCTTCTATCGACCGGCATGCGCATCGGTGAGCTATTTTCCCTGCCCGTCGCATCTTATCACGAGACCTACGTGATTGGCGGTGAGAAAACGGAAGCCGGGCGTAACCGTGTAATTCCGATTCGGGGCGAGGGAAAGCCTTACTTTGCGTATTTCGCATCCAAAGCGACTGGGCCACTGTTGCTCTCCGGCTATGAGGGCCAGCATTCCCCCGAAAATTACCGAAAGCGCGATTATTACCCCTTGCTGTCCCGCCTCGGGATAGAAAAAAAGACCCCCCATGCCACACGCCACACTTACGCCACGCGCGCGGTAAAGGAAGGTCTTCCGCCAGAAATCCTTCAAAAAGTTCTCGGCCATGCAGATTATTCTACTACTGCAAACATTTACACCCATATTGACCCCGATACGATCGTAGCGGCTGTTACAGGCACGTTACTAACAAAACCGGAATCGGGCAAAAAGAAAAAGCCTTGAAACCGTCGAGTTTCAAGGCTTTTTTGGTGGAGACTGCTGGACTCGAACCAGTGACCTCCTGCGTGTGAAATAACTACGAACGCGCGATTTGCGGAATTATGTTACAATAACACGGAATAAAGCGGAATAAATGTAACAACACAGGATTAAACGCTTCAATATTCCGCTTCATTCCTTCGCGGTTGCTAACAAATCCCTAACAGGTCTACTCCCGGAACATGTCCTGCAAGCGTTTCACTTCCGCAGCTCTCTCGATCTGCTTCTTGTGCAGATAGTCATAGAGACACTTCATGCCCTCGGGCGGCTCGCCGTGCTCCTGCCGGTACTTCTGGATGACGCCAGCAACCTCGGCGTGGAGCATCGTCATGTGATGCATCTCTTCGCCGGAAAGCTCGTAAAACGTCTTCGCAAGAGCAGGGCATTCATCCTTGTATTCGAGGGCACATTTCGCGTACTTCATCGCGTCCTCGATTTCCTCGTCGACCATCGCCGACAGTTTTTCAATGAGTTTCATTTTCTTCCTCGCTTTCTGCGGTCGGCTTAGGTATTGCCTTTTTGATCTCAGCAATCGCCGCGTCGCCGATCTGGTTGCCGATGCTGCGCCCTGTGGGCGTGGCCACCATCGCGCCAAGCAGCATACCGATCAAGAGCTGCACCATCGCGCACCTCTCAAACCCTCTGCACGCGCAGCGCCACATTATTGACCGTAGCGGCAACACCGGTGAGCACCAGCGTCAGGGCGGACCCTGCCGCGCAACAGACCTGACGCACAAGCGCCGGAATGTTGAGATCGACCGTGCCATTGGCGGCAGCAGTCTCGGATGCAGTCGCGCCGGGAACAGCGACGCCATCCTTGTAAAGCGTAATAGTGACGGTTCCGGCAGCAGTAGATGTGACGGTGACCGAGGCATCGACATCGTAGTAACCGGTGCCGGTGATGTTGACAGCATTGCCATTAAGAGCCACGTCGCAGCCGTAGCGGCGGATGAGGCTGCCAAGAGGGATGACGCCGTCGACCGCGACTGCGGTGGGCGTCTGCATGGCAGCGTAAAGAGCGGATTTACAAGACATTTTTATTCTCCTTCCATAAAAAATAGGCGGGGCCATTGCCCCGCCTGTTACCCGGCCATAGGGGCCTACCATGTTCCCTGAGTGGGGAATATGGTCTCAGAGGTTGGTGTTGCCGTTGCAGCCGCAAGACGCGGGGATGATCTGGCCCGCGCCGGTCGAAGCCACGCCGTACAGTGCGGGCTTGGTCAGCATGCGGCCTTCGATCGCATCCAGGCGGCGGTTAAAGCCGCAGCAGCAGTCGGAGATTTTCGCCGCCAAAGCGTCCGTCTGCTCCTTGGTGAAGATGCCGTTCTTGAGGTTCTGGTTCTCCATCTTGAGGTCGAAGATGGTCTCCTGCAAGCGCTGCTCGTAGATGCGGCTGGCCTGACTAGTGATAGCTTCAGTGCTGGCATTGATTGCCATGCGCGTGTCGTTGCTCTGCTGCTCGATGAGATACTGCGTGCGGGATGTGTCGATGATCCCCTGCTTTTCGACCTCGCAGTTGCTCACGCGGTTGCAGCCGGTGTCATTGACGGGATACGGCATATTGCCGCGGCCAAAGCCAAAGCCGTTGCCGAAGCCGCCAAACAGCGCCGCGATGACGATGATGATAAACAGTACCGCAAGCCAGCTCATGCCGGTGCTCTGATCGTTGTTCATAGTGCATTCTCCTTTCCTCAAAAATTATTCCAACGGCTATTTCAGCCGGGGGAATTTGGTTGAGCGCCCCGTCTTGCCCTTCTGCGGGGCCTGTGAGGCGTTCTGTACGCCGCCAAGTATCTTGTTGGCATCGGAACGTAAAGCCTCTGGGGTCGTGCCGAGAAGCCCGCACAGGGCCTTCGCCTGCATTGTGCGCCCGTAGCGCGAATATAGGCTGTCGGCAATGCCTGGATCAATGCCAAGCCTGCGCGCCGCGCTCTGCACGCCCTCCAGCGTGTCAGCCGTCCCGCTGATCGCCTGCTCCGCTTTCATTGCCGCGCCTTGCAGGTCTGCGGAGGGGAACATTTTCGACGCTGCCGCTATGATCTGCTTGAGATCCATTTTCTTTCAGCTCCTTTACTTGGTCCGAGAGGCCCTTGATGACCTCGGCCATATCGCTCATGGCCGACTGCATCTCGCTCATCAGCTGCTCCTGCGTTTTTGGCGGCGTAATGACGCCGAGCTCAACGAGCTTGTCGTAATACTGCTGCGTCGTGCCTTCCAGCTCTGCGTAGGCGGCAGCCGTCTTCCCGATGAGCTGCTGGCGGTTGCCGAAATAGTCGGTCTGGAAAATATCACCGTTGTCGATAACACACATCATGCAGTTTCCGCCGCTGTATCCGGCGATTGCAAACTGGTCCATGCGCGCACCTCCTTTTGTTGTCTCAATGATAACGAAAAAGAGGCCCCGCAAAGAGCCTGAAAAAGGTCTTTGTAGGGTCTCTTCTTTATGCGTTTTTGATGCCGTCCGCGATTTTGCTGTACGCCCGGCGTCTCCGCGTCTTCACATACTCCGGTGAGACGTGCAGCGTCTCCGCGACTTCGACGCGGCTCTTCCCGCGCACATCGCATTCAATAAGGCAGTACGCTTCGTCCTGCGGCAGCTCAAACGATAAGATATACGCCACGGCCCGCTTGGGGGCCATAGAGGATAGCTTTGCTCGGATTGCTCTGTGTGTTCCGTCCATGCCTGATTGCTGGACTTGCAGAGGGGGCTTTCGCCGTCCGTGCTCCTTCCTGTGCCCAAATCGGACACCGTTATTTTGCCGCTCTCTGGATCATCGTCACGGCCTCCTGCCGCGTGATAAGCCCCTGCGGGGCGCTGCCATCCGTGATGCCCGCTGCCTTTGCCGCCGCCCAGTCTTTCGCGGCCCACGTGGAGACGGGCTTCGTGCGCAGCTGCGCAAGGTAGCTGTCCATCATCTTGTTAAACGTTGCCTGATCCATGTATTCCTCCATTTCCGGCGGATACTTGCCCGCCAAGATCATGCTCCCTGTGTACTTGAGGTGATCGTCCCACTGGAAATGCGGGCGATCGAGGAATTTCTTCCAGTCGCCGCCCCACGAAAAGCCGACTTGCTTGCCGATCTGCCCGCAGCGGGCGAAAAACGACGGATCGTCGTACTCATGCCCCTTGACGTTTTTGCAGATATCGAACGCAAGCCCCGCCTTGACACCGTGGAACGTCGGGCGCGTCGCAGTTTTCGCCGCGTAGCCGTTTGCGGCAAGATAGCGCTGGTACTCGTCATCCCTGACCGTCTCCGTCACCAGAACTGGAAGCCCCGCCTCCTTGCAGAGGTCAAGAAAAATGACGCAATTCGCACGCACGTCCGCTCGCAAATCGGCGATATCCCTACTGTGATACATCGCCATCACCCTTGCTGTCGATCACGTCCTGCGTCTTCTGGCTCTGCGTGCCGAAGTAGAACGCGATAATGACCGCATAGATCGTCATAAAGTCCTGCGAGATGTTGCCCGTCACCGCCATGTACGCAAACACCGCCGTCAGCACCAGCGTCACAAGGCTCTTGACGCTCATCAGGTTTGCCAATCTTTTGTGAATCAGTTCCATGTTATTCGTCCTTTCCTTTGATTTTGATTCCCGCCAGTAAGCCAAGCTCCGCCGTCCACGCGGCGAACCACGCGACGGTCAGGCTGTCCGGCACTACCTTGTCATGCGCGGTCAATACAAGCACCGCAACGCAGTACCAGCAGAGGTTGAGCACTGCCGCGATGACGTACTTGTCCCGCTTTCTCAGTTTCTTCATAAGGCCACACCCGACAGCAGCCACGCAATAAACGCGCCCGCCAGCGCCGCGAGGATTTTGTCGACCAGACTGTCCCAGCGTTTCCCCGCCTTGCCCGTGATGGCTTTCACGTCCTCTTTGATCTCCTTGACATCTCCCTCGACGGTCTCCTGCTTGGTCGCCAACACTTCGACCGACGTTGCCAGCCTGTCAAGCGCCGTTTGGTGCTCCTGCAACTCATTGATGCGGTGCGTATTGCTCTTGCACCTGCTTTCGATCAGCGCGATCTCTGCGTCATCGTAGTGCTTTGCATTGTCCATTTTTCACGCCCCCTTATTTTTATGGTGTTCTCCATTGAGCGTATCATGCCGCCTCCACAAATTCACCACGGGGCAAAAGAACCTGTCGGGGATCCGACAGGTTCTTTTTCTTTACGCCGCTTTCTTCCTCATGATTGCAAGTTGCTCGTCCACCCGCGCGCGGTTCCAATGGCGAATGCTCTTTCCGACGCCGAAGTCCTCAAATAGGGCTGCACGCTGTTTATCGGAAAGCCCCTTCTGCTGATAAACAAGCTCCATGATCTGTAAGCCTTCACTGTTGCTGATGGTATCCCCGTTTTTGTCCTTCAGGCTTTCGATCCCGCCTTTTGCCAGATAGAGCGCAATATACTGGGCTTCTGAAACGCCCGTCTTTTTGACGGTATCTATGGCCTTTGCCGCCCACCCGTCCGTTTGGTAATTGCTCACGCTCATTTTCCCAACGATGTTGGCATATTCGTAGGCTTTTGCAACGGCATCTGCCTTATCGCCGTCGCTCATGGACTTATAGCTCGCAAGTCCCGTGAGATCGCTGACGATCTTATAGGAAGTCTGCCCGCGCTTTGTGGCGTACTTGACGTATTCCTCGCCGGTCAACTGTTTGTTTTCCTTATTCACGGTAAAAGATTTCGGTGCGCGCTGCGGCAGGACTTTGGCCTCACCGGTCGCCTCATATAGGCGGCTCAATTCATCTTCCATTTTGCTGTCGATTACCTTCGAGGTATACGCGGGATTCGCAAAATTGTTAAATGCCCGCGCGGCCACGCCTCCGGAGTTTTCCGTGCGCCCCCATGCGTCGATAAAGGGAATCTGCCCGTAGTCAACGCCCGGAATACGCGCGCTGGCCTTGCCGAGCGCATATTGCATATCCGGCGTCAGGAATTTGTTCTTATCCGTATAGGTCGTCATGCGCTCGCTTTCGCCCGTGCGCTCCGCCTGCCCGAAGACCGTCGGGATACCCTGCGTCAAATAACTCGTCGCCGCGCTTGCTACCGCACTGGTTAGTGCGTTTGTGTCCCCGGAGGACGCATACCCCACCGCGTCAAAAACGTCGTTCAGGCTTTGCAGACAACTCATGGAAAGAAGCGGGTCCGTCACGTTGCTTGCTGCCTGAAGCATATCACTCATAGTGAGATACCCGTTGTTCGCCTGCATCTGCTCGTAAAGGTTTGCCCCGACGAAAAACGGAAGCGCTTCCGGCGCAAGCCAATCCAGCGTAATACTCGTGCCATTTGGCAGCTCCAGTGCGTATTCCTGATGTCCTTGCAGCTCGTCGAACTTTTTCTTCTTCTCGTCATCACCGCCGCTGCCGCGAAGAATGCCCTCTTTCGCCATATAAAGGCCGAGCATCATCAGCCCCGTGCCGGTCAGTCCGGCGGCGGCCCGGTCGATCATTTCGGTCGCCTGCATATTACCCTTTTGCACTTGCACAAGGTCATAGCTTATGCTTTTGAGGAAACCAATAGGGCTGTATTCCACGCCGCGCACCAGAATGTTGGCTGGTGTCTTGCGGAACGGCAGGATTCCTTCGGCGAGGGTGCTTCCGAGGCGTTTCATCTTGTTATCCCCACGGTATCTGCCGAGATCGGAGATCATCTGTGAAAACGCATTGGTGTCTCGATAGGTCGCTTTCTGCGCCTCTCTGATCGCGTATTCGCGTGCCGCTTCAATGCCTTTCCCGCCAAAGACCTGCTCCGCGGTAATGCCATTTGCTTTGCAGAATTGCGCCAGCGCCGCCGCGTAATGCGGCTTGGAGAACCATGCGTCTTCCGCATCCAGCGCCGTGCTGTTGAATTTGCGCATCGCTTCCAGAGGCTTCAGTTTGAAGACCGTGCGCCCTTCCTCGATTTCCTGTCGCACATTGACATTATCATTGTACTTGCCGCTGCCGAGAGCTTGCTCGCGAATGTTGGCATAGTCACTCCATGCCGCCTTGATAAGCCCTGCGTCCTTCGTCGTCAGGATTGCCTTCGTGCGTCCGACTTTTCCGCCGCTCACCGCGTTCGCAGCGCTCTCAATGCCTGCGCCGATGACGTTCTTTACCGTGACAGCAGGAACAAATCCTACGTTGCCAACGATGTTGCGCACATGCGTACGTGGGTTACCAAGCATCGAAAAGTAGCGCCAAGCGTTCCATTTGTCAATGAAGCGGCTCGGCATCTGTCTGCCGATATCACGATAGATTTCCTTCATCGCCTCGGTGCGCGCATCGACGTCCTTTGCGTTCAGGAACTTCTCAGCGAGGTCGCGGTCAATCTTCAGATCAGGGGCCTTTTCCCCGTACTGCTTTTTGAGATCTTCTGTCAAGTTCTCCACGCTGCGCTGCGCCGCATAAAGCTGCGTACTGGTGTCCTGCTGCTTGAGCAGCCGCGTTGCCTGCAACGCCTGTGCCGCATTTCTCTGGCGCTTTACGATGGTGTCGAGCACATCGATAGCTGTCTCCACATCACCGCTGTTCGCTGCATTGTTGTAGAGCGCCCAGCCAATCGCCGTATTTTCCTTGCTGATCCCCTCTTTGGTGGAACTTTTCCACTTGTTCAGGGTCTTTTGCCAACCCTCGGTTTTTATGCGGCTTTCTGCGTCACTAATGGCCTGCTTGTCCGTATAGCGGTCGTAGGAGAACTCTCCTTTTGCCACCATTCGTTCCAGCGTCGGCACCATTGCGTCCGGGGTGGCCTTTGCTTCCAGCACCGTGCGGATTGTGCGGCTGACATATTTGTCATCCGCCGTCTTCTTCGGTACCTGCACTTCGCGGTATGCACGCTCGCCCGCCGGGATATATCCGTACTTCTTTTTCAACGTTTCGTAGTTTGCCTCAGGGATCTCGCGGGAGAATGCTGCGTCATCCACGCTGTTGACTTTTTCCAAACGGTCCGCCTCATCTCCGGCGATATACTCCACCGTGTTGACCCCGGCATCCTGCAATGCGGCTTTCAGACGGTCGCTGCTGTTGTCCGGGATCACCGCTGCCAAAACTTCGTCAAACCCAACGGCGCGCTGGGGCTTGGCCTCAAAGTAGCCGGTGGGCATTTCCGCCGCCTCCTGGTAGACGGCCTGGATGTCCTGGGCCGTCTGGCTGCTGATTTTGTACCCCTCCTTGGAGAAGGCCCGCATGATAGCGTCCACCGTCCTCTTGCCCTTGGACGTTTCCATCAGGATGCTGCCGATGATGTCGCTCTCGACGAAGGAATTGTCGGAATGAGCCTTGTTTCCCTGCTTGATCTTCGTGATGATGCTGCCGATCTGGTCATCAATGGCCTGGAGCTTTGCTTCATACTCGGTCCCCTCGTCCATGCCCAGCCGCCCACTGTCCGCCTTGATCTCCTGGATGCTGCGGTATTCCGGCGTCGCCACGGATTGCAGGGTCTTGGCGCTTGCGCCCCAGGTGTTGCCGCCGCGCTCCTCCTGGCCCTCCTTCATCGCCTTGACGATGTTCTCCAGGGTGTAGGCATAGTGGAGCTGCGAGAAACTGCGGAGATTGCCGGAGGGGGTGTAGGGGTCCTTGCCATTGTAGATGCCCGCCTCGCCCAGCAGGCCGTCCAGCTTCCCGGCAATCCACTCCTCAACGGCGTGGTCATCCACGGAGCTGCGCAGCGCGTCAGAGGTAGCCATCCGGTCAATTTCGCCCTTGGTCGCGCCGCCGTCCTGGTACATATCCCATGCGTGGTGAACGATGTCCTCCAGGGTGAAGATGGAAACGCCGTCCATGGAATTGTCGATGCGGTTCTGCCGTCTTTCGTTGATCTCCGCGTCGGTCCAATGCCTCTTGACGGCCATTCTGCGGAGCATGGGTTCGCCCTGTTCCCGGTAGTAGTCCCGGAGAATGTCGCGGATGACCTCGGCATTCTCACCCAGGGCGTCCTTCACGCTCTCACCGGTCTCCAGGTTGGCCTCGATTTCAGCCAGCGTGTTCACGCCCAGGCGGTCAACCACCTTTTGCAGGGTGTCGTTACCGAACTTGTCCCACACCTTGTCCATCTTCACCGGCTCCAGACTCTTGCCCTGGTCTGCCAGATAGGCCGCCCGCACCGTGTCCGTGGAGGCCAGCTTCTCCGCCAGCTCTGCCGTGCTCCTGGTGCTGGTGTTGTCGATGCCCATAGAGCGCAGGGCGGCGCTGTTCCCGAAGATGCCCCCGGCCACGGAGACATCCCCGGCCAGCCGGTGCAGCTCGTGCTCCACCTGGGATGCCTTTTTGCTGTTCACGGGGTAATCTACTCGCGGAGCTGTCGGCGTCCAGGCATCGCCACCGTACACCTTGTTGGCGCGGAATAGCTGCGGGTCGATGGTGTCCTTGCTGAACACAAGGGAGATGGGGCCGTACTTGGTGTGCCCGTCCCTGGCTTTTACAATGGCGATAGAGGGCATGGGCAGGCCGCCCAGCTCCAGCGCGGACATGATGCTGGCCTCATCCTTGTTGTGGACGGCGATCAGTTTGTCAGTCTCTTCGACCGGCGTTTCCATGCTGAACTTCAGCTTGACATTTTGTACGCCACGAGATAGACTATCTACAGAAGCATTCCCTCGCAGAGCGCCGCTGTCCGCAGCGGAAGAGCCATTAATTTGGGGGATGCTTCTTTCTTGCATCTGCCCAATATTATAGATCATCTTACCGTCTGCGCTCTGCGCTGTCGAGATTGTGATCTTGTAATACTTCCCATCAAAATCTTTGAAAAACGCCGTGCGATAATTCCAACCGCCGCTTGCCATGCCACCATGGCGGCTGTTATGATCTACAACGTTTCTATCCCCCTTGACAGAAACCTGCGCCAACTCGTCAATATGCGATGCTGCGTTTACTTTCCGCTCAAATGCCGCCTCGCTCATAGTACGCCCATCGCTGGTGTGGTTATCGCTCAGTTTCCCCGCGGAGGTAGCAGTCAGAACCAATTCATCACCATCCGCACCGATAAGCTTAACGTCTTGCCCACGGCGGATTTTCCCATTAATATAGTCTTCCAGCTGTTCGCTCCAACTTTGTGGGTCATTCCCGAAAACGACCTGCCGGTCGGCGCGGACATATTTTTTGCCATCGGCAGTCTCTTCAATGCTCGCCATGCCATTTGTTCCGCTTGGCGGTGCGCGCGTGCTTTCCTGCGCAACGGTTTCACTCTCCACCTTGATATGTGCAAGAAGGAATGCTGCCGCATCGCTGATCTCGCTGTCGGCGAAAATGTTCATATCGCCGAGGCTGTCGCAAACCACCTCTTCCCAAATCTCCTGCGCCGTCATTTCGGTGCCTGCATAAGCATCTGCATATGCCGTACAGAGGGAGTCAACTTCTCCACTGGTAAAGGTCTTATCGATGCGCGTGCGCACCTCGTTCAGATCGACTTCGCCCTTTGCGATCATATCATGTCCGGCCTCATGCCGCATGATCTGGTACGACGTAAATTCAGGATGATCCGCACGGATAAATACGCGGTCGCCCGATACATAGCCGCGCGCCTGGAACGTTTTCCCGTTCTTGCTGCGGAACGTCAGATTGTTTCCGGCAAAAAACGTCACGCGCAAGCCGCGCTCTTTGGCGAGGTCCTTCGCCTTGCGCATTTCCTCTGTCTCGTTCTTCACAAGATAGACGCTGTCATTGACCGCGCCTCTGCCGATGCCGAAGCTCGCAGTGCTTACTTTTTCTCCATAATCGAGCGCAGCTGCTTCGCTGTCTGCGAAGTGTCTCCCTTTCTTCCGGCTCTGATCTCGTCCTGTGCTTTCTTCCACGCCTCGTACTTCTCCGCGGGGATTCGCACCGTTATCCCGTTCGCTGCCGTCGCGTAAATGTACTGCTTCTCCATGTTCGGCTCCTTCCTGCTGCGCGTATTCTGCGCGCAGCTCGTCCATTGTTACCTCTCCTGTCTCGAGGGCAAGGCGGTTGTCAGTTACATACTTGTCAAAGCCGGTCGCCTGCGCCTCTGCGCCTGCGATCTGCTGCTTTGCTGCAATATAATCCATGTTTGGGGCGACCGCCGTTCCATCAACAGCAGTGTACCCATTCGTTAGCATGTCGTCAAGCACAATCTCGAGTGTTTTCGCCGCTTTGACATTCTCCTGCCCGTTATCGTTGATGATGCGCTGCGCTGCATCAATGATTTGCGTGCGCGTCAGACCCTCGTTCATTGCCTTTCGCATGGCGGGGGTCTCGAATATCTGATTGTTTCTCTGGTATCCGTTTGCCGTCCGCTGCCGCGCGCCCTTCTGCTGTCCGCGCGAAAGGCTTATATCCGCGATACCGGAGAGCTGCTCTGCCGCCGCGCTGTAATAACTGTGCAGCTCTGGGTGGTCGAACTGGAAAGCGTTCACGTTTCTGCCCGATACGTTTTCCTTCGTGCGGCTGTCAATGTGCTCGCCCGTTCCTGCCGCTTTCTTCGCGTCGTTCTGCCCTGCGACATAGCCTGCATAGGCCGTCTCATTCGTCGGGTTCGGGTTCGCTTTGCCTTCCACGCCCGCATTGTAGGCAGGGATAAAGTCCGCGACGTGCTGTGCCGTGTCCTTGCCCTCCTGGTACGAGCCGCGGATCGCCTTGCGCCCGCTCTCACCGAGGGAGTTATCAAAGCGCGCGAATCGGTTTGTCGCAGCTTCCACGCCGCCACCAATACCGCCGAGTGCCGATCCAACAAGGAAGTCATACAAGACATCACTTGCCTGCATGGCGCTGTAATTTTCCCCGATACTTTTCCCGTTATAAATCGTCTGTAAGGCAGGCTGTGCAAAATCAGAGATGACCTCCTCCAAACCTTCGCCCGTAGCAGAAAAGAGCGTTTTCAGCACAGCTTGTCCCGCCACACTCTTTGACAGTTTGGCGACCACATCTTCGACAATTTCATCTGCGGCGCCTGCGCCGTAAATCCCCGCAAGGCCGTCCGATAGCTTTTCGGTCAAGGCCTCAACGCCTCCTGTGCCTACCGAATATGCCGCCCTGCGCAAAAGGCTCGCGCCGCTGTCACTGCTTTCCAGCGCCGCCGAGCCTCCTGCGCGGACCGCCAGCGGGATCAGCGAATGTCCGCCTGTCGCCGACGCAAGAAGTAAGTCGCCTCCCATCTGCGTCGCATTTACTCCAAGCGTATTTACGAATTTCCCCACTGGGCCCTTCCCATAGTTCGCAAGGTTTTCTTCCGCTTGGGCCTCGGCAGTCAGTCTCTTTCCTGTTTCATAGTTGCCTGCCGCGATTTTCCCAGCCTCTTCTTTCCAGCGCTTCCCCTTTTCCGGGTTACCAATTAGGTTACCTACTGCTTCGCCCACCGCTGCATTGATCTCATTGAAAAGCCCTGCTGCCCCCAAGTATGACCCCGCAGAGCCTTTCACCCCCGCAGAAACAACATGCTTGGCATCGTCCGCCACGCCCTTTGCCACGTTCCCGACGCGCTGCGTGGCCGTCTGCGGCTTCACGTCCTTCACATGCTGCTCAAGGGCTTCCTTGCTCTGGTACGGCTTTGCGTTTTGCTGCTGCAAGGCTCCGCTATTGAGTCCCTGCATGATGGGGCTTTGCCACTTGGGCGTGACAACGTTCTGCTGCCGGAACATCGGGCTTGCGCCGCCCTGCGTGGGCGTCTTCGGCATCACGACATTCTGCCGCGTCATTGGTGTCGTCTTCACCGGGCTCGTGCGATATACTGTAGGTGGAGAAGAGACCGGGGCGCTCGCGCTCCCGGTCTGCATCAATTTCCCGCGCTTCCCCTGCGCAACAGTGGTCGCAATTGGCTGCTCAGTCTTTAATTTCTTCTCTTCGTTATTGGTGTTCAGTGCTACCAGCTTTCCCATATCAGTCCTCCGTGTAAGTCAGCCCGTATTCGTCCAGCATCTTCTGCACGCGCGCCTTCTGCTCGTCGCTCAGCTTATCCCAGAAAGAATCAATACCTCCGACAGCATAATCGGTACGCCCCTGTGCAAGCATCGTGCGCAGACTGCTCATAGCCGCATTGAAATTGCTCGAATTATAGCCTTCGCTTGAGCCTCCGCCGTCACTTCCGCTGTTCTCCCGCTTATCCAGCCAATCTTTATAGCCGTCATACGCGCCGCTCGAAGAGGTAAACCCGAATTTTTTATAGTTGTTGGCAATATAGCTCTTCGGGTAGCCGGACTGATATGCCGCTTCAAACAAGCCATCATAGTCCGCCTCTCTCGGCGGAGCCGTCACGTTGTTGGAGCGTCTTGTGCCGCTTGCCTTCCCCGCCGCTGCCTGCGCGGCCTGCTGCAATTTATACTGCCATTCCGCATCATAGCGTGCGTCCTCGATGGCGTCGCGTTCCTTCTGGTAGTCATAGTTCAGCTTGTCCTGCTGCTTCTGATACGCCAGCGCATCCGCCGTCTGCTGGTCGCCCACCTGATCGCGTGCGAGCTGATAGAGGTAGTTGCGGTCAGCCAGCCAGCGGTTGTAGTTGTTGTCCTCAAGGCCGATGAGCGTATTCAGGTCGGCGCGGTCAGCATTCAAGCCGTCCTGATACATGCTATAGGCAAGCTGCTGTAGCTCGGGGATCTTGTCCGTCATCCGGCTCATCTGGTAGTCGCTCGCCTGTTGGCTCGCTGCCACCGCCGCCGTGGACGGCATCCCGCCCGTCATCACTGCCGCCTTGCCGAGCACATCCTCCGCGCTGCGGTCTGCCTCGCGCGTGTACTGCTTGCGATACTGCTGATAGAGCGGGTCGCTCGCCGCGTCGTAGGAAAACGGCGTGCGATTCAGCAGCGCGTCGAGCTTTGCGCTAATCTGTCCGCTCTGATCGTAGTTGTAGTTGCTGTCGCCCAGCTTATCGAGCCAGCTCGTGTCAGCCTTTGCAGGGCTCGCGCCCGTGCCGAGTTTGATGTACTCGCTGCCGTCCACGCCGCCGGAATAGTCGTACTTCGCGCGGATTTTCTCCGCCGCGTCGTGCGCCGCCTGCTGGCCCGCCTTGTCTCCCTCGGCATATGCCTTGTTGTAGGCCTCGGTATACTGCCGGATGAGATCGAGGTCGCCCGAATCGTTGATGAGCGTCAGGTCTGTATTTTTGTGTTTGAAATTATCTGCCATTGTCCCCTCACTTTCTGCCGCCCGTCACATATTCGTACTCGAGCGCATAGAGCCGGTATTCTCCCGTGGCTTTGATTTTCAGTTTGAAGTGGTCGCAGCGGCGAATCGGGCAGTTGAGCGTGAAAACGCCCTTTTCCTGCGCCCCGCAGCGGTCGACCTCTTCCCACGCGCCGCCGTCGAACTTGACGAGAAAAGCGATCTTCGCCCCGCTTTCCGCCTCGATGCGCGCCCGCACGCGCTGCACGTGCTTCGCGTCGAACGATCCACCGTCATAGTCGGCAAACTCCGCTTCGCTGCTGACAGCGCCCTCGCGCGTTGCCCCGGTCGGGATATCTGCCGGATTTCCCAGCAGCACGCACCCGCCGTCTACTAAGGCCATGATACCGCCCGAATAGGCCATTTGCACCACGGCGAGCGTATCTTCCTTATGCCACGTCCCGTTTTCGCTGCTGTAGCAGTACAGCGCAGTTTTGCCATCCTCTTTCAGGCTCACATAGTAGTTAAGACCGTCGCTGCCGCCCACGGCGTCAGAGAGCCGCACATCGTCGCCCAGCACGCGGGAGATGCAGCGCGGCATACCGCCGCTGTATGCCATGATGCCGACTTTCGAGAGGTAATAGAGCGTTTCACCTGCCACGGCAAGGCTTTTGTGGCTGCCTTTCATCACGCCAAGCACAGCACTCGACATGAGCTGGAAGTTCGTCGGGATCGTGCCGTACATCTTGAAGATTTTGTCCTCTTTGAAAAAGCACGGGTAGCCAAGATAGCTCACGCACGCCGTAAATGCCCCCGCCGTGCCGCTCTCCACGCTGAACGCGTCCGTCGACAGGCCATCAAACACGTTCCAGTTGTACGGGTCGCCGAGCTTTGAAGCAAAGATGCTGTCGCCCTTGCAGCCCCACACGCGGTTCTCGTTCGTGCAGACAAAGTCCATGTCCGGCACGCTGCGCTTGAGCGTGACCGTCCCGGTCTCCGTGATGCTTTCCTGCCCTTCTGGCAGGCGGAAAGTATTCTCATAGAAGCGCAGCGTCTTCTTGTCCTCGCTGATCTCGCGGATGATGGGCGTGCGGTTGTTGTAGGTCTCCTTTGTGCAGCCCGAGATCGTCACGGCGTCGCCCACGTTGAACGGGAATGCCGCGCCGGTTGTCGTTATGCTGTTTGCCGCCGCCTTTTCGTCAGCATACGTGCCATTGCCGAATTTCAGGCCCGTTGCGGCATAACTCGCCTCCATCTGCTTGATCGTGCCGTCCTTTTCGCACACGATCTTGTCGGGGAAGATGAGCACGCGCTCGCCCAACGCGCAGAAGGTCTTTTCACTGTCTGCGACCGTCGTCTTCTCTTCGCCGTTGATATAGAGCTTCGCGCCGTACACCTCGTAGAGCTTCCCCGCGCAGAAAACGCCGTTTGCCGTGCTCATATTTTTGCGGACGGTATAGCGCCGCGCGCGGGGAGCCAGAAGAGGGAAGTATCGCGCCGACAGGTTTTTCATGTCGTAGAGCTCGCCGCCCGCCGCGCCGAACGTGTGGTTGATGCCGCCGAATTTCTCCTGCTGCACGCGCCGGTTCGTGTATGCCGTGATCTCAGGCAGTCTCATCCGTGCCCTCGCTTTCTTTCTTCTCCGGCGCTTCCGTGCCGTCGCAGATCATTGCGATATTGCGAAGCGACTGGCGCACCGCCGCCACCACGTCCACCGCGTCACCGTTGACGTTCAAAATGCCGATGAGACGCATCGCGTGCGCCGCTTCCTGCTTGATCTTTTCGTTCATGTCGTTCCCTCCAATCGTTTTAGCCGTTCTTCCTGCTCGCGCACCTTCGCCCACAGGACAGGGATAAACTCGCTGTAACGCAGAAAATAGGTCTCGCTGCCGTCCTTGCGCTTGGCCGCCGCCCAGCCCGCGAACTCCTGCGACGTGATCCCGCATTTCTGCATTGCCGCCTCTACCTCCTGCGCGATGAAACCCGCGTGGAATCGACCGCTCGTGCCGTTGTTCAGCTTGTAGCGCTTCGGCTCCACAAGATCGAACATGCGCACATACTTCTCCGGCAGCGCCTCGATGCTGTTTTTGATGTTCCGATCGGACCCGTTCAACTCGTTCGTGCTGCAATAGATCGTGCTCCAAACAAAATTTGGTGCGCCAAGGTTGTACCGGTTATCTGCATTCGGGGCGAAATCGCCGCGGCAATCAATGAAGTCGTAGTCGAAATTGAGCGCTGATCTTCCGTTATTCCCTGACAGATACAGGTTTCCGCTTGTCGCGTTCAACTCCATGGCCTTGCTCTCGAGCGTCATTTTGTAGTCCGCCGTGCTGGCGTACTCCGTGTAGATGTACCCGCAGCGTCGTCCCGCATCATTGCGCACGGTGATCTTGTCGCCCTCGATCTCCGTCGCCGTCAGCGTGCCGTAGATGTTCACCGCGTCCACGTACAGATCGACGGTTCCCGTGCTCGCCACCTGCACGCCGTTGTAGTTGAGCGTGAAGATCGTGCCGTTCTCGCCGCTCGACGCGCCCAGCGTGAAGCCGGTCGCGCTCTGGTCGAAGATGCTCTGTGCCTGCGTCGCGTCGATCTTGGCGCTCACCGTCGCGCGGATGCCGTTCACGTCAGTCTTGATGTTCGTGATCGCACCGTCAAGGTTTGAAACACTTACCTGTAAGCCCTTTGCCGTTGTGTCAAGCTGCGTGATGTCGCCCTCGGCATTGCTAAGGCGGGCATCTAATCCTTTCGCTGTAATGGAAATTTCATTTACATTCTCGTCCGTATCTGCAATTTTGGCATAGATCGGCTCGGAAATATTCTTGATAAACTCGCTCAGTGCGTTCTGGTTGATGTTGCTTCCATCCAGATTGAAGAGCGTATACCGCAGCTGTTCCAACAGCACAAAAAGGTAGTCATAGACCCCGTTGATCTGTTCCTGCGTGTCTTTCCCTTCTCCGTTCGGGAAAGTCGTCTCCACCAGCTGAAATGTCGTCGGCACTTGTCATCACACCTTCCAGTTGCCCTTGCTCTCTTTTCGGTTCTCGCGCCGCCACCATGCCATAGCATCGGCCACCGCCTCGTTGGCAATGGCGTGGTCGTTGGCATAGAGCGCGCTGTCCTGATTGTAGGCGTCGAGCTGCGCTGCCAAATAGAGGTGGTAACACTCATTGTGTCCGTCCGGCAGCAGCAATTCCATATCCTCGACGCTTGCGGTGTCATCCTCCACGCTCACCTTGAGGGTGGGGGCTCCCACCCCCATCATCTCGGCGATTCGGTGCTCAAGCACCATGAGAATTTCCGCCTTGCGCGGCGTGCTCAATTGATTGGGCCGCAGTGCGTCCGCGTCGCGGATAGCTTTCAGCAGTTTCATACATTAGCCCTCCGTAAAATACTGTCCCACCAGCTCGTGCGGCAAATACTGCAACACGATCTTGCCGCCGTCCGCCTCGCCGACGCGCTCGCACTTGTAGGTCTTGCCGTCCTCGCTGTCGAGGTAGTACTTGCCGTACTCGTATTCCATGCCGCGGCTTGCGGGGATGGGGTCATCCTGCGTGCCCGCGTGGGTAACGTCGATCACGACCCACAGCGCAGGCGTTGCGCTCGGCTTCCATCCCTCCTGCGAGGTGTGCGCCTGCTGGCACTTGTAGAGCTTGCCGCCGTCGCTTACGCGGTTGCCCACAATGTAGCTGACGGGGTATGCCCACGCGGGAAACAGCTCAACGGCCTTTGCTGCGTCGCCGTCCGGCAGGCTCGTTGCCGCCGCCTCAATCATCGGTCGCAGCTCTGCGGCGCGCGCCATGGTCACGACCTCGCCCGTGAGGGCGACCACCGCGCCGACGGCGGTCTCCGCCTCCGTGGGCTTGCCCATCTTGATAGATACGGTGCCGTCGCGGTGGTCAGTGATGTCACCAGCAAGGCTATAGGCACTGTTGTCGTACTCGTTGACGACCTCTTTGGTCTCGCCCGTGGGCTGGCCCTGCTCGTCCAGCACGTCCACCATGTCGCGCTGCACGATGCTCCACGGCGTATTGTCGGGCAGCAGTGCCGCGACCTGCGCGTAGGGCATGGTGAGCGTGACGGTCTTGGTGTCGCGCCCGTCCCACGTGCGGTCTTTGGGGTTGCCGTTGATCTCTGCGGGGTATTCGGTGTTGTTGACTTTGATGTAAATTGCCATAAAGTATCAGTCCTTTCTTTAGAAGCAGAAGGCGAAGGAAACGCCACTCGCGTTTCTCGCATAGTCGTAGTAGGCGTAGCCTTTGCTGTCGACAATGCAGAAATCCGAGGAGTAGCGGCCATTCGGAGAGCGCTCCCCCCAGTAGTACGCGCTGCCGTTTCGATTCTTCACCGTGCTGATGCCCGCCTTGTAGTAGTCATACTGCGTGCCCTCACCGCTCTTGGAATAGCTGACGCTGCCGAAAATCTCGATCTCGCTCAGCAGAAACAGCTTGTCCGCCGTGGTGTTGATGGTATTGCTCGTGTTGCCCGCCGAGGTCAGCTTATTCACCTCCCGGATGCCGTTCTGTACCTCCGTTGGCATCTTGGCAAGGATGGCAGGCAGGTGCGTTTGCCGCATGGCGCAGCTCGTCCAGCCGCCGCTGTTGGTGTTTGAGCTGTTCATCTGCTTTGCGTCCGCGTAGCAGTCATGCAGCTGGAACGTCAGCGGAGCCTTGCCCGAGCCGTCTGAATAGTCATCGTGGTTCTTGCCGATGATGTCGATCTGGTAGTCCACACCATTGATGGTCATGGGCTTATGGTCTGCCACCTTCCACGTGTCCGGCACTTCGTTATTGTGGCACGCCGCGATGATCTGCTCCCACGTGTTGTTGGCAAATACAGGGTCGTAGCTCGGCTTAAACGTGATATCATACCCCGTGCCGTCAATCAGCGTCCTTCCTTTGAGGATGTTGTACACCGTGCCGTTGACCATGCACTTGCCGCCCCGCACGGTGTAGGCCGTGCCGTTGACGAGGGTCTTGTGTGTAGCGGGCGGTGGGGGCGGCGTGACATTGCCCGAGCTGTCGACTTCCATGTCCTGCGGGAGCATCAAAGCGGGGCGAATGCCGCTCGAGTTGGATGCGTAGTCGTCGTTGTAGCCGCCGTCGGAGTTGACGACCAACACGTAGTTGGCGCTGTAGGTGCTCGGGGAGCGGAGCCACCAAGCAGTGGCCGTACCACTCAGATATGCAATGCGCTTGGAGTCTACTCCGGTGTTCGCGTTGAAGTAATCCAGCTTAGTGCCATCATTCGGTATATAGCTTGCGCCAGCCAAGCCGGCTTCAGGACCGGATAGCAGGAACACCTTGCAGGGCAGCCCGTTCGCGCCGCTCTGGTCGGTGCCGTCCGAACCGCCGTTCTTGCGATAGGGAATCTTCACCTGCTTAATGGCGTCCTTGATATTGCTGTCGAATAGGTTAAGAAACGTGCTGTTCAGGTAGGCGTGGATGTCGCTGCTTTCGTACTTGTTGATGTCTCCGCTCTGCCAGACACGATTCTCGTAGATATCCTTCATCAACAGCCAAGTGCCGTTGCAGGAGTCATCGTACATCGATCCGGGCTTGCCCTGATGGACGACAATGAACTCTTTTGCCGTACCGCTGACATTCAGCTTGACGATACTGCCGACGGCCTTACTGCCGAGTTTTGCATTTGCCATCTCCGCCCCTCCTTAGCCGTACAGCCAGTTGATGGCGTAATTCTCGGTCGGCGTAGTCTCAACGTTCACAAGCGTCTGCTTGACGATGTTGCCGCTTGCGATGTAGTCGCTGCCCGCTACCGCCGCCACCAGCCCACCCGAGCCATTGCCCTTGATCGGCTTGGTGGTGGTGGGGACATTGACGGGGCCTGCGGGGCCCTGCGGGCCGGTCGCACCGGTATCGCCTTTCTCGCCCTGCTCGCCCTTTTCGCCCTGGTCTCCCTTGGGGCCTTTGATGTTGACCGTCGCGGGATTGCTGAGGCCGCCGTCGTTCGTCCAGCTCAGGTCTCCCGCCGCGGACACAGCGGGCGTAAAGGTCGCGCCTTTTGCGCCGTCCGCGCCCTTTGCGCCGTCCTTGCCCTTCGCACCATCCGCCCCGGCGGGGCCCTGCGGACCCCTTGGACCCTCTGGTCCGGTATCTCCCTTCGCGCCGTCAGTGCCGGCAGGCCCCCGTGCGCCCGTGTCGCCCTTCGGGCCCTTGAGGTTCACGGTCTGCGGATTCGCCTTGCCGCCGTCGTTCGTCCACGAGAGATCGCCCGCCGCGCTCATCGCAGGCGTAAACGTCACGCCGTCGCGTCCGTTTGTCCCGTCCTTACCAGGCGCACCGTCTGCGCCGTCTTTCCCGGGCAGGCCGTCCGCGCCCTTTGCTCCATCCTTGCCCGGGGCTCCATCCGCCCCGGCAGGGCCTTGAGGACCGGTCTCGCCGGGATCGCCTTTCGGACCCTGCGGGCCTTGCGGCCCTGTGTCGCCTTTCGCGCCCTGCAAGGGGCCGTTGTTGATGAACTCGCCGGTAATACCGTCGAAAATGTAGATGTCATAGGGCTCTGCCGTGCCCACGCCGTAGGCATCGCCCGCCGCTGCGGTCGCTTTCTGCGCGGCATCCAGCGCAGCCTTCGTGCCGTAGTAGCCCAGCACCTTGAAGCCGCTGCCGGTCTCCCCCTTGGGGCCTGCGGGGCCCTGCTCGCCTCGCGGGCCGGTCTTCCCCTGCGGGCCCTGTTCACCCTGCGGGCCGCGGGGGCCGGTCTCACCTTTGGGGCCCTGCGGCCCCGTCGCACCGGTTGCGCCGGTCTCCCCCTTGGATCCCTGCGCACCTGTCGCGCCTGTGTCTCCCTTGGGGCCGGTTGCACCGGTCTCGCCCTTGGGCCCCTGCGCGCCAGCGGGGCCGGTCTCGCCTTGAATGCCCTGCTCCCCCTGCGGGCCGCGGGGGCCGGTTTCACCTTTGGGGCCCTGCGGCCCCGTCGCACCGGTTGCGCCGGTCTCTCCCTTGGGGCCCTGCGCGCCGGTTGCGCCCGTGTCTCCTTTGGGGCCGGTTGCACCGGTGTCGCCCTTCGGGCCCTGCTCGCCGGTATCTCCCTTGGGACCGACTTCGCCCTGCGGGCCGGTCGCGGCAACGCCCGTGTCGGCAAAAGCGCCCGCCGCGGCGTCCCACTTGAACCAGTTGCCCGTGGTCTCGTCGACGTATGGCATCTTGGAAACCGCCGTCTCCGCATCCGCCGCCGCCTGCAAAACCTCGTCGACCCAGCTTTGGAGGGCCGGGGGCGGCGTCTCTCCGCTGTCTTCCAGCGTTTCGCGCACGCGTGTTTTATATATCTGGCTCTTCACAATGGTATCGCCCACGGTATAGCGCAGCTCTGCCGCGCCCTCACCGGCCACCGCCGTATCAACGCTCGATACCAGCCACACGAGCGCGCCGTCATCTTCCGTCACCGTCACGGGATACGGCTGCGCATCTCCGTTTCGCTGCACGATCAGGCTCGCCACGCCATCGCCATAGGCCTCGCGCCACTTTTCCAGCACGTCAAAGACGACCTTGCGCGCCTGATTCTCGCCCCTGCGCCCGAGCTTGATCTCTTCGAGCGCGTAAGCATTTTCAATAACCATATTGTCACCTCTCTTATGGAAAACGGCGCAGCAAGAGCGACTTTTTCGTCCCTTGCTGCGCCGTGTCGCAACTCATTTTTCGTGTCTCGCGGTCGTATTCACTTACGCGTTATGGGCCTTTGCGCTCTCAACGTAGTCGCTGCTCATCGTCTGGATGAGATTTGCGGTCGAGGCGTCCTGTCTCATCTGGTTCTGGATGGCCCACAGGAACTTTCTCTTGACCTGCACAGTCACGCCGCGCTGGATCAGGCAGCTCTCGCCGTTCACGCACACCAGCAGGTCATCCTTGTACTTGCCGCTGTCCTTGAACAGGCGGACGCTGACATACTCCTCGCCCGCGGGGGCGGCGTTCACAGCCGCAACGGCGTTCTTTGCTTCGCTCATCGGTCTTTCCTCCGTTTCAGTGGCGGGGGCGGCGTTCACCGCCGCAACGGCGTTCTTTGCTTCGCTCATCGGTCTTTCCTCCGTTTCAGTGGCGG
>ENA-UOJO01001282-UOJO01001282.1-human-gut-metagenome-genome-assembly--contig:-P57-NODE-1282-length-33043-cov-20.732812_pt1 | contig 33043 bp, 48 predicted proteins | sample MGYA00242351_ERZ723898 | MGnify/ENA metagenome assembly ERZ723898 | reverse complement strand
GGGCATCTGAAAGCCGTCCCTGTCGATGCTCTCCCTGCGCCCAGCGAGGCCAACGCTGACACCATTTATTTCCTTCGTAAGAACAACAGTGAAGCTGGGAAGCAGTACAGAGCGTACAAGCTCATCCACGGCATCTTTGAGATCGTCGGCTCTGCCGAGGTGGACCTCACCAGCTATGCTACACGGGAAAGTGTGGCAAAGGCGGATGATGGCCTCATCAAGGGCATTTACAACAACATGACCGCAAGCAGCGAGAAATATCTGGGCAGTGGGAACCTGCTGCTGTTCTGGACACTTCTGAAAAGCCTGCTCAATGGCCATGAATCCAGCATCAACGACCTGCTGGCCCGCGTGAAGTTGCTGGAGCTGATTCTGAGCGCTGATGTTACCGGCAATCCATACTATGTCACCTTCAACACCCTGACGGATGTTGTGGTATCCTCTGGCATCTGGAACAAGTCGGATGGACGTATTGAATTTTAACAGGAAGGAGGAAGCGCAATGCACATACCTGAAGATGAGGCCGAGCGTCGGCGCTTGAATGAGCGTGGCCGTGAAATCCTCCGGCGGAAGAACGGCGCTGTGCGTCCGCATCGTGAGGATGGCTATGTGAACCTCCTGAACAAGTACGGAACCAAGCAGGACAACTCCGAGGCGTACAAGTTTGAACGGGAGCCGGTCATCCCTGATATGCAGCTCACCGGGCTGTATGAGGGCAACGGCCTGTTCTCCAAAATCATTGATACGCCTGCCGAGGAAGCGCTGAAACATGGTTTCGACCTGAACCTGAAAAGCGATGAGCTGAACGCCTTTGTGGAAGACGCTTTGGACGATCTCGAATGGGAGGAGAAAGCCGCCACCGCAATCAAGTGGGCGCGGCTCTACGGCGGTGCTCTTATCGTCATGCTGATCGACGATGGGCGCGGGCTGGAGGAGCCTGTTGACTGGGAACATATCCGCAGCATTGATGAGCTGCGCGTCTATGAGCGCTCCATCGTGCAGCCTGACTACGCCAGCCTGTACCAGCAGGACTACGGCGGGAAGGGCGTTGGGAACCGGGTGTCCAAGTTCGGACAGCCGGAATATTACTATGTTTCCAGCATCTACGGTTCCTTCAAGGTCCATGAGAGCCGATGTCTGGTGTTCCGCAACGGCGTTCTGCCGGAGCAGACCTCCAATGCAACCTACCTGTTCTGGGGTATGCCTGAATACGTCCGCATTCGCCGGGCGTTGCGGGAAACCGTAACAGCCCACACCGACAGCGTGAAGCTGCTGGAGCGGAGCGTGCAGGCTATCTACAGCATGAAGGGTCTTGCTTCTCTGCTGACCACGGATGACGGCGAGAACCAAGTGCTGAAGCGCCTACAGCTTGTAGACACTTCCCGTGGTCTGCTGAACAGCATCGCCATTGACTCCGAGGGAGAGCAGTACGACTTCAAGACGTTCCAGTTTTCCGGTGTCAAGGATGTCATCGACGCGACCTGCAATATGCTGTCCGCGCTGACGAACATTCCCCAGACGATTCTGTTTGGCCGCTCACCGGCCGGCATGAACGCCACCGGCGACAGTGACTTCGAGAGCTATTACAACTTTGTGGAGAAGATTCAGCGCTTGATGCTGAAGCGTAACCTCCGCACACTGCTGGACGTTGTGTTCCGGGCGGGCATCGCTTCAGGCGATGTGGCCGAGGAACCCGACTACAAACTGGAGTTCAAGCCCCTGTGGAGCCTGAGCGACACAGAGCAGGCCGCAGTTGACCAGACCAAGGCTCAGACCGCTCTGGTCAAGGCCCAGACTGCGCAGGCATACGTCGATATGCAGGCGCTCGACCCCACCGAGGTGCGCCGCCGCCTTGCGTCCGATGAGGAGTTTGATGTCGAAGACATCATCTCCGAGGATGACGAGGATGATCTGTTGCAGTCGTTGCTGGGTACTGAGCCGAGCACCATGAGCGACGTGGAAGCCGCCCAGAAGAACATTGAGCAGGGGCAGGCTCCGGGCGGCAAGGAACAGAGCGCTACCGTAGCACCTACGGCCACTCCGCCGACCACCAATGCCGATGCCGCCGACACTGACCGCGGTGTCGGCGTTCTTGTTGTGCAGGATGGCCGGTTTCTCTGCGGAACTCGCCTGAAGGGCGGCTCTGTTGGTGGACCGGGTGGACATATCGAGGCGGGGGAGTCCCCGGAAGATGCAGCCATCCGCGAAACACAGGAGGAGTTCGGCATCACGCCGAAAGACCTCATGCCGGTAGCCTTCCTGAGCGACCTGAAACCGCCGTACTGCCCGTCCCATGTGTTCCTCTGCACGGATTTTGACGGCAGCATCCGGTGCGCTGATGGCGAGATGACCTCTCCGGGGTTCATCACCGCCGAAAAGGTGGCCGAACTGTCCACTCAGAATCCGGAACGTCTGTTCCCGCCGTTTGCCCAGAGCATCACCGCGCTGCTCGACGTTTTATCGTCAAATCCCGGTTTGACATCGGATGCACAAAATGCTAAGATGAAAGATAGGATGGACTTCAACGAAGCCGACCACCCACGGGATGAAAACGGGCAGTTCGCAGAGGGCGAGGGTAGCGGCTCTGGCTCCACCGAAAGCGGGCCTGTGGTATCTCCCGAAGGCGAAAATGTCCCCTGCACTGGGTTTGCTTCTCCTGCAAGGCTTGAAGATCATGCCACCCGCCACGGGTTGGCTGAGATGGGCTTTGCGACGAAAGAGGAATACCAGCAGAAGGGTATCGACTTTCTGAAGCAGCCTTGTGGCGGTGATGTTATTGGTTATGCTCGGCCTGATGGCGTAGTTGTTCGGTTCAACACCAAAACGACAGAGTACGCAACCGGTGTTCCCGGTGGGCCGCTTAAAACCTACATGAAAGCCAAGTGCAACCGAAAGACTGGCGAGGCACGGCCCGAAGTCGCCATGAAGTATTACGAGTTCAATAGGGAAAAGGACCTGAAGGAGGAAGACGATGAGCAAGGCAGTTAAATGCCCGGTATGCGGGCAGACCGAACTTGTCGATGACGGCGATGTCTGCGATGTCTGCAAGTGGTTCCATGACCGCTATCAGGAGGAGTTTCCTGATGAGGAGGACTGCGAGAACCACATGAGCCTGAACCAAGCCCGCGAGGCATGGAAGAACGGACAGAAGGTAGAGTGATTGCAATGTACAACTTCATTGCAATCTACCGTTTGCTGGAGGATGCCGGATATATCGAGGTCTTCGGCCATAGAACGAGGACAACCCTTCGTGGACTGGAGTATCTACAACAGAATAGCCTGATGCAGCGAGCCGTAAGCCTCATGTGAGGTTTGCGGCTTTTCTGCTGTGTAAGAGCGATGGGAAACCACCGCTCTTTTTGTTTGCCCGAATTTCCCATCTCAAAAACGGAACGGAGAAAGAGCATGAACAAGGTCACGATTTACAGATATGACGAAAACAAACCCATGCGCACCCTGAACCTGAACGGCGAACCGTGGTTCGTTCTGCGGGATGTGTGCGAAGTCTTAGGGTTGGGCAACAGCCGCATGGTTGCAGACCGTCTGGACGAGGATGAGAAGGGGGTAAGTCAGATTGACACCCTTGGCGGCGTGCAGAATGCCACCATCATCAGCGAGTCCGGCCTGTACAACGTCATCCTGCGCAGCGATAAGCCGGAGGCCAAACCCTTCCGCAAGTGGGTCACGGCCGTGGTGCTGCCCAGCATCCGCAAGAACGGCGGCTACATTGCCGGGCAGGAGGAGCTTTCCCCGCAGGAGCTTATGGCAAAGGCCCTGCTGGTCGCGCAGAAGACCCTGACTGACCGCGATGCCCGCATCAAGGAGCTGACAGCGCAGAACCAGATCATGCAGCCGAAGGCCGAGTATTTTGACGAGCTGGTGGCCCGGAACCTGCTGACCAACTTCCGCGAAACCGCCAAGGAGCTGGGCATCAAGGAGAAGGACTTCATCGGCTGGCTGCTCGACCATAAGTACGTCTACCGTGACCAGAAGAACAAGCTGATGCCGTATGCGGCAAAGAACAACGGCCTGTTCGAGGTGAAAGAGGGCAAGGGCCGGCACAACGACTGGGCCGGAACCCAGACGCTCATCACCCCGAAGGGCCGGGAAACCTTCCGCCTGCTGTGCAAGGAACCGCCTGTTTTACCGCAGTTCACCGAATTGTAAATCGACATCAGGGCGATTGTAAACCGGAAAGGAACCGCTTTTCCACCGCAATCACCGAAATGGTCGGAAAACGCAAAGCCCAGAATTGGCTGTTTTTGGAATATATCCACCTGTTTTTGGATAAATATTCAAAAATGGCCGAAAACAGGCCAAAATCCGCAGGAACGTCCACCGGACAATCCGGCGGAGCGTCCGACTATAACCGTACCTTACCCAACCAAACCGTAACCTGTTGTCAAATTTTCACTTCGTTCAAATTTGCCAACGGTGCGGGCGCGGGGCCGAGCATCAGGCAGGGGCTTTTTGCAACTGCCGCAAATAAAGCCATCCAGCGGCTTTCAATCCTCTGACACAAAATTATCCCACAAGCACATTTGGGACGTTTCCCGGCACTCATCAGAAGTTCTCAGAGGGCATTAAGCCATAATCTCAACTGCGGCGGTACAAATCGCCGCTTTTTTGCTGTTCAGAACCAGAAAAGGAGGCGAAAACAGTGAATGATACCGTCCACGGACACATGGTACAAGACCTGCTCCGCCACCGCTTCGGCAGTCACGATAACCTGATATGCAAATATTCATCCAAGTACCCTGTGCAGGCGGAACGCGAGTTCCAGCGGCTCACCAATGCCTACATCCGTATCTTGAACGAACTGCTGAATGAGTATCTGCCGGAGATCAGGGACGCGGCCCGCGCAGAGTGTGAAGCTGGTCAGCGCCATGATGACGCTTCAGACCTGATTGCAAAGGTCAAAACGGTTTTCTCCAAGATGACCGTGGAGCTGGAGCGGCGCACCTCTATGTTTGGCCTGCGCAGCAAGATCGAGTCTATGGCAAAGCTCACGCGGAAGTTGAGCATCCGTGAGTGGAAGAAAGCCGTTAAGTCCACGCTGGGCATCGACCTGATGGATGACTACTACACCGGCGAGCTGTACAGAACGATGATGGAACGCTGGGTCGAGGACAACGTGGCGCTCATCAAGACCATCCCGCAGGAAAGTCTGGGGCGTATGCGCCAGATCGTGCTGGAGGGCTATCGGAACGGCAAAACCACGACGGCCATCGTCAAGCAGATTCAGCGGACGTACAGCGTAGACCGGCGGCACGCCCAACTGCTTGCCCGCGACCAGATCGCCAAGCTGAACGGTGACATCACCCAGCAGCAACAGCAGGACGCAGGCGTGGTGGAGTACGTCTGGTCAACCTCTGGCGATAGCCGCGTCCGCCCAAGCCATGCTGCACTGAACCATAAGCGGTTCCGCTGGGATGACCCGCCGGTGGTCGATGAAAAGACCGGGCGGCGCTGTCACCCCGGCAAAGACTACCAGTGCCGCTGCTGCGCGCTGCCGGTCTTCAACATCAAAACCGTTGACCTGCCGGTCACGAAAGGGGGCGATGGCCGTGGATGAAACCATCCTGTAAGACCTGAGAGGGGAGTTGTTCAATATGGAAAACGATATGAAGGTTCAGCGCTTTGACAGCCTGCCGCTGGATGCCACCTATTTCACAGATGAGGGCTACCTTGTAGACCACCCCATCGTGACATCGGTGGGCATTTTTGTTTATCACAACCCGGACGGTTCCGAGCGCCGGGAGCTGCGGTTGCCTGAAGAAGTCTTTGCTGAAAAGAGCCTTGCGTCCTACAAGGGGAAGCCCATCATCGTAACGCATGATGCTGGCTACGTTGACACTGACAACGTGAAAGATGAGAGCATCGGCACGATTTTGTCGGAGGGCTACCGGGACGGCGATGATGTCCGTGCAGAAATCATCATCCACGACACCGACAGCCTGAAGAAGTACAAAATGCGTGAGCTGTCCTGCGGCTACAACCTGCGTCTGGACGAAACGCCCGGTGTCTGGGAGGGGCAACCCTATGATGCCATTCAGCGGGACATCGAAATCAACCATCTTGCTCTTGTCGATAAGGCGAGGGCTGGTGAACAGGCCCGGCTCAACATTGATGGGCAGGGCCACGACTGCATGAAAGGAGAAAAACTGAACATGGAAAACACCACCAAGAGAACTGATGGCGCTCCCACCCCGGAGGAGCTGGCCGCTGCTGTGGAGGCGTTTAAGAAACGCCGCGCAGAGCGTTCTGGTGCTGCGGCCGACGGCGGTATTACCGCAGAGCCGCCTGCACAGACCGCCGGTGCTGCTGAAGGCGAACAGCCGGATGCAGTTCAGCAGGTCAAAGACCGCCGTGACCGCCGCGATTCTGAGGGCGACCCGGCAGATATGCCCGGCGCAATGGGCGTGATCGCGCAGCAGGACGAGGACATCGACACCCTGCTGGGAGTTATCGACGTTCTGAAAGCTGCTGGTACGACCACTGATGGCGCTGAGGGCGACTGCGGCGGCACTCAGACCGATGGCGACGGCGATGAAGGCAACGCCGCGCAGGATAAGAAAGACCGCGCAGACTCCGCCAACGACTTCTGCGAGCTGCTGCGTGTCGTCCGTGTCGGCGACCGCCTGAACATGGATGGTCTGGAAACCATGAGCGTCAAGGACGCCAAGAAGGCCGTTCTGGGCAAGCTGAAGCCCACCCTGCATCTGGACGGCAAGAGCGCCGCCTACGTCAACGCAGCGTTTGACATGGCCGTTTCCGAGATGAACGAGCGCAAGGATACCAACTATCAGCGTTCCCAGATGATGCACGGCGATGGCAAGCCCCCTGTGAAGCAGACCGGCTCCGCTTCCGAGGCCCGCCAGCGCATGATCGACCGCAGAATGAAGAAGGAGGAAAAGTAAGATGGGTGTTCAGAAAACCTACGGCTATGCAACCAGCAAGGGCGTTGCAGGTGGCATCTACGATATGTTCCACTACCCGGTGGACTCCCGTTTCAATGAGGAGGCGACCGGCAAGCTGCATTTCGGCGTTGGTGTTGTCACCGGCAAGGTCCCGGGCAGCAGCGTTGCGCTTCCGACCAGCGCAAGCACTGCTGATAACTTCGAGGGTGTTGTCATCAACGGTTTCGACCGCCAGCAGGATTTGGAGGGGAAGCTCTACGTCCTGAACAACCAGAACGTCGGTGTCATGCGCCGTGGCCGCGTTTGGGTACGTCTGGCGACCGGCGCTGCACCCGCCTATGGTGATGCCCTGCACATGATCGTGGAAGGCGATGAGGCAGGCTGCTTCGCAAAGGAGGGCGGCATCGCAATTCCCGGTCGTTTCATCGGTGCGGCCAGCAATGGCGTTGCGCCGGTGGAGCTGTATGGCGTTCCTGCCGCGAGCGGCGCTGACGGTCACGCTGCATCCACCGACGATGCCAAGCCTACTGTCTGAGAAAAGGAGGACAAAATCAGATGAACACTAACCAGAAATCCATGAGATACGACCAGAACGACTACGACGCTCTGCTGCACTCCAAGATTCCGGCCGCTCTGGTCGAAACTCCGCAGATGAACTTCGATGATGACAGCGATGCCTCCGTGTTCTTCGCCCGCGAGCTGGATTACGTCAAGTCTCAGTCCTACGATGTGGAGTACCCGGAGTTCACCGCGCTGAAGCTATTCCCGGTCTCCAGTGAAATCAACCCCGGCGCCGAGACCGTCACTTACTACAGCTACGACAAGACCGGCATGGCGAAGATTATCAGCAACTACGCCACCGACCTGCCCCGTGCTGATGTGAAGGGTAAGCCCACCACCGCCATCATCAAGTCTCTGGGCGACAGCTACGGCTACTCCATTCAGGAAATGCGTGCCTCTGCTATGGCAGGCAAGTCGCTGGATGCCCGCAAGGCAGAGTCTGCCCGCTACCAGATCGACTACCTGAACAACAAGATCGCGTGGAATGGCGATGCCGAGACCGGCCTGCGCGGCGTTCTGTCCAAGGACAACGATGTGCCGCTGTACGTCCCTGCAACCGGCGCAAAGGGTTCTACCAAGTGGGCCGACAAGACCGAGGACGAGATTCTGGCCGACATCACCGGTATGCTGAAGCAGGTCGCCCGCACCACCAAGAAGGTGGAGAAGCCGGACACTCTGGCCCTGCCGTCCGAGGCGTATATCGAGATTCAGAACCGCCGTATCGAAAGCACTGCGACCACCGTGCTGAAGTACATTCAGGATAATATCACGGATATTGCCCGCATCGTCTCCTGCCCGGAGCTGGACCCCGACAGCGTGGACACCAACCCGTATGCGGCAGAAAGCGATGGCAAGGGCGTTGCACTGCTGTTCAAGAACGACCCCCGCAAGTTCACCATCGAGAACCCGCTGTCTTTCATGCAGTACCCTGTGCAGCCTGAAGGTCTGGAGATGGTCGTTCCCTGCGAGGCCCGCACCGCAGGCGCTATCATCTACTACCCCATGTCCATGCTGATTGCTACTGGCATCTGCTGATTCACCCGTGGAGCTGCCGTGTGTTTATGCGGCGGCTCCTATCTTTTTGTAAAGGAGCCATGATATGAAACTGAAGAATATCGGAAACAAAATCATCAGCATCGGCGCTACCGTGATCCTGCCGGGTGAAGCCAAGGAAGTCACCGGCTATGATGATAACGAGGTCGTAAAGTTCTTCATCGGGCAGGGCAATCTGTCCGAGGTCAGGAGCCGCACCACCGCGAAGGAGAAATAAGTCATGGAAGATGCCGTCAGAATTTTCAGGCTGGTTGCCACCGAGTTTGACGTGCTGAACGATGAGACCGTTGAGGCATGGCTGAACCTCACAGCGCCGCTCATCAGCAAGAAGGTGTTCGGGAAGCTGTATGACCAAGCCATCGCACTCCTGACGGCACATCGTCTGAAAATGGCTGGCTATGGCGATAACCAGTACGGCAGCGTGGGCGACGCTCTGCGCGTTGGAAGCTACACTGAAGGCGAAACATCTGTCAGCTTCAACGTAAATCAGGGAACCAATCTGATGGCAGATGCCGAACTGGCGCTGACTCCCTATGGTCTGGAGTACCTGACGCTGCGGCGGTTGGTCGTGATCTCGATTCGTTCTGCGGGTGAATGCCGATGACCGGCGGGTGGGACCGGTTGACCCCGGAGGGGGAGAAGTTCTTCCGGCAAATTGATGAGCTTCAGGACAAGGAGGTCTTTGTAGGCTTCCAAGCGGGCAAGGTCACGGATGACCGGGGCGTTGATATGGCGCAAATCGCCATGTGGAACGAACTGGGAACCTCGACCGCGCCCTCCCGACCGTTCCTGCGCAAGAGCGTTGATGAGAACGCCGACCCCATCAACGCCATGTGCGCCCAGCGGCTAAAGTCCATTACTGCGGGCGGAACGGCCGAACAAAGCCTGAAGCAAATCGGCGTGTTTGGCGTTGGCTTAGTTCAAGAGAAAATCGAGAGCGGCAGCTATGAACCGAACGCGCCCTCCACCATCCGCAAGAAGAAATCGGACAAGCCGCTGATTGATACCGGCAAGATGCGGCAGTCTGTCAAATACGTCATCCGCAAGAAGGGAAGTGGTTGATATGGGTCTGGGCATTTTTCGCAGAGCATTTGTTGTGCGTCGCTTCGGCGAGGAGAACATTGTCGATGGCTATGGGGTTTCCGGGTATAAAGACTTCATTGCGTCCCTGAATGTTCAGCCGCTCTCCAAAGATGAGCTTCAGGCGCTCCCGGAAGGTGAGAACACCGTAAAGCGCATGAAGGCTTTCGGCGATTTCGTTTTCCACACGGCAGACCGCTCTGCTGGCCGCAGAGCCGACTGGCTTTTCTATCAGGGGCGGATGGACCCGGAAGGACACTGGTATGAATGCGTCAGCTCGCTGGGGTGGGACCACACGATGGTGGGTCACTGCCGCAGCGAGTTTGTTCAGGTTTCAGCAGCAGAGGCCAACCGTATGCCGCGCCCTGAAATCCGAGCAGATGGGAAAGGCGGGTATTGCTGCGTATGACGCTTGCCGAACTGAAGAAGCTGCTTGTGCAGCTCACCCAAACGTACTTTGCCGGAGCAACCGTGACGTATGCCAAGCAGAGCTTTGTAGCAAAGCCCGGCAGTCCGCTGGTCACGCTGACCACCGGCTCCGTCAACCGGTCGAGAAACCCGCCGGTCAAAATCATTGAAGGCACACCGGTAGCCTTTTATCCTGCATCTGTTCCTGTGCAGATTGATCTGTTCACGCATGGCAGGCAGGAAGAAGTGGCACCGGGCTTCACCCCCATTGCCGAAAACACGGCTGAAGATGATATGCTGGCCTTTGAGAGCTTCCTGAACTCCCCGTTCGTAACACAGTGGTGTCACCAGCATGACATCGCCATTGTCGTTCCTACGGCGGTTCAGGATTTGACCGGGCTGGTGCATGATACCAACTACGAGTTCCGGGCAATGCTGGAAATCGCGGTTTATTTCACCATGACGGCCATCGGCATTACCGGAACGCTGGACATCGACAGCGTGAAGCATTCCGATGGCGAAGATGACATCCAAGCTGATGATGTCATCAACATTGAGCCGCAGGTAACCCCGACACCCAGCGGCGGCGGCAGTTCGGAGATGACTGCCCATGAGGGCGAATATTTCACGAATGCCGAGATAAATAACCGACCTGCAAAGGAGGAAAAAGATATATGAGCAATAGCCTCGATAGGATTTGTACCGTTGACATCTCGCTGGCGTCCCCCATCTCCAACGATGCCAACTTCGACAATATCCTGATTCTGGGTCCTGCCCCCGCAAATCCGACTGGGGATGTACCTGCCATCGGCGTGTACAACAGTCTGGAGGAGCTGACGGCGCTGGGCATCGCTGCCACCGGTGAACGCACTGACCCTGTTGGCGTGGCTGCACGGGTGGCTTTTTCGCAGTCTCCCAGACCCCACGAGGTCTATGTTGCCTTTATGGGCGACATCGTGGACAAGGAGACCGAAGACCCCGCATTGCAGACCGTAAGTGCTGTTCTGGAGAATGCGCTGGCCGTCAATGGCTGGTACTGCATCTGCCCGGTCGGCCTGGCGGATGAAAAGGTCAAGGAAATCATCCAGTGGACCGAAACCCAGAACAAGCTGTGCGGCTACATCGACAAGGACCCGGATAAACCCATTGTGGATGCCGGCCTTTATCTGCGCAGCTTCCCGTTCTTCCCGAAAGAAACGGCCGACCAGTTGGAGAACGACATCCCGGCTGAGAACCTGTACGGCATGGCTGTAGCTGCGGCCGTCAAGGCGATGAACTACCACGCCGGTCAGGAAACGTGGGCGCTGATGCCGCTTGCGACCGTTTCTCCTGCAAAGCTGACCAGCACGTTTATCAAGAAACTGGAGGCTGCAAATTTCAACTACGTCATTACCGTGGCATCCAAGAACATCACGCAGGGCGGCAAGACCGGCGGCGGTGAGTGGATTGATGTTATCCGCTTCCGCGACTGGCTCCAGAACGATATGCAGGTTCGTGTCGTGAACCTGCTCATCGTCAACCCGAAGATTCCCTACACTGACAACGGCATCGGCCTTGTTGAGAACCAGATGCTTGCATCCATGAAGGACGGCCAGAAGTACGGAGGCATTGCTCCTACGGAGTATGATGCAGACGGTAATGCTATTCCGGGCTACACCACGTCCGTGCCGCTGGCAGCAGACCTGACCAGCACCCAGAAGGCATCCCGTATCCTGAAGGACTGCAAGTTCTCTGCCCGCATTGCTGGTGCTATCCATGTGGTGGAAATCAAGGGTTGCCTGACCTACGAGAATCTGTAAGGGAGGGAAAGTAAATGTCCAGCAAGATCAAGACCTACAACCCGAAGGAAGTTATCGTCACCTGCGGTACGCACATTGTCACCGGCTATGCAGACGACAGCTTCATCAGCATTGAGCCGAACGGCGACGGTATCACCAAAAAGACCGGCTGTGACGGCGAAATTGCCCGTTCGATTTCGCCGGATAACACCTACAAGGTCAAGCTCACCCTGTTGCAGACCAGCGACAGCAACTCGTACTTCTCCGGCATAGTCGATCTCGACCGCGACACCGGCAACGGCCTGTTCCCGATTCTGATTAAGGACCTGAAGGGCGGTCTGGTGTTCAGCACGGAAGCTGCATGGTGCGTGAAGAAAGCTCCTGTCACTCGCGGCAAAGAGACCAACAACCGTGAGTGGGAGCTTGACACCGGCGATGCCACCATGAACGAGTAAGGAGGACACCGATGAATAACCTGAAGCAGCTCGAAACCCGCGAAGTAACCGTGGGTGAAAATATCTTCTACATCCGTCCGCTTCCGGCGTTCAAAGCAGCGAACATGACCGGCGAACTGGCAGCGCTCGTTCTGCCGCTCGTATCTGGCCTTGCACCGCTGCTGTCTGACGTGGATACGGAAAAGGAGGGTGACGGTCTGCTCGACATCAAGGTAGAAGATGCAGCTCCCGCGATTGCGGGGGCTTTCTCTTCGCTCGATGGCGATAAGGTCGAGAAAATCCTGAAGCACCTGCTGATCGCGGGCAGTAACATCTCGGTGGAGCAGCCGGGCGAAAAGGTGCGCCTGCTTACGGAAGACCTTGCCAACGAGGTGTTCTGCACCGATGTGCAGGATATGTTCATTCTGGCGTTTGAGGTCATCCGCACCAACTACAACGGTTTTTTCAAGAAGCTCGGCGACCGATTTGGCAAAGTCGCCGAGTGGGCGGAGAAGACGATGGCCCGGGCCCGGAACGCTACGGCGACCTCGACCTCAGCGGTTTCACAGAGCTTGAGCTGAGAATGTACATCCTCATCAAGGCCCGGTTGGCATCCATGTGGGAGCTGAAGAACTGCTATACGCTGGACGAAGCTCTGAAGCTCTATGCGCTGTACCGCATGGAGCAGGACGTGGAAGCCGGCCGGGTAGAGGATATGGCTAAGGAGGTGAGCTGACCAGTATGACCATACGCGACATCGGTATCCTGTTTGGCTACAAAGTCGATCGGGCCTCCGAGCAGAAGGTAGAGGGCAGCATCAAGTCGCTGAAGTCGATGGCCTCCAAAGTTCTCGGCGCGGTCGGCATCACGCTGTCCGTCGCGGGCATCAAAAGCGCCATTGATGGCTGCGTTGAGGTGGCATCCTCCATTGAAGAGATGCAGAACAAGTTCGATGTTGTCTTCGGCGATATGCGGAATGAGGTCGATAAATGGGCGCAGGAATACTCCGATGCCATTGGCCGCAATAAAAACGACATCAAGACCTACCTTGCCGATCAGCAGAACTTGCTGGTCGGCTTTGGCATGACCCGCCAAGCTGGCGCTGAAATGGCCGAGCAGATGACCTCGCTGGCCCTCGACCTTGCCTCGTTTGGTAACATGGACGAAACAGCGTCCGTAAACGCCATGACGAAGGCTGTCATGGGCGAGTCTGAAGCCGCCAAGACGCTGGGTGCGGTCCTGAACGACAGCACCAGAGCGCAGGCGATGGCTACGCTGGGCCTGAAGGGAACCTACGATAAGTTGGACCAGCTCACGAAGATGCAGGTCAACTATCAGTCCATCCTCCAGCAAAGCCCGGATGCTATTGGCGACTGCCAGCGCAGCCTCGACAGCTACGAAAGCACCAAAAAGCGGTACATCGCCAAGCTGAAGGAAATCAAAACGATAGTCGGCCAGTTCTTCCTGCCGACCTATCAGAAGATTCTGAGCATTGGCGCAAAGGGTCTGACGATGATTCGTGACTGGCTCCAGAAGCTCACCGACCTTACGGATAAGCTGGGCGGCTCACAGCGTGTGCTGTCTGTTCTGGCTGCGGCGTTCACGGCCATGCTCGTGGCGATGAACCTCAAGAAAATCGGAGCGGCCATAAACGGCTTTACGAAGCTGGCGCGGGCAATAGGGCTGGGCCACGGAAAGGCGCTGGCCTTTTTTGCGGTCTTCCTGTTGCTGGCCCTCGTGATTGAGGACTTCATCTCGTTCATGCGGGGCGACAAAAGCCTGCTCGGAACCATGCTCGAACGAGCTGGCGTAGACTGCGAAAAGCTGCGCCAGAACATCGTTGGAGTATGGACGAAGATCAAGCAGGCCATCGGCTACATCGGCGAAGGCGTCCGTAATGTGGTTGTTCCCATATTTGAGGGCATCCGAACTGCGGCGGTGGTGGCGTTTGAGGAGATACAGAAAGCCGTAGCCAAGGTAGCCCCCGGTATCGCTCAGTTCTTCAAGGAATTGTCGAGCGGGAAGGTTGATAAGAAAAAATGGACAGACATCGGTGAATCCATCGGCAGAATTGCCGTGGGCGTGGTGGCTGTCATAGCTGCTGTCAAGGGCATCTCGGCTATCTTTGGCGTGATTACAACCGTTATTTCTGTTGTGAAAGCGGTCATTTCCGTTATTAAGCTGGCCTTTGTTGTTGTAAAGAGCATCATCACCGTTATCAAGGTGGTCGGTGCGGTAATCTCTGTTCTTGCCAGCGCCTTCGGCCCGGTCATTCTGGCAATCGCCGCTGCAATCGCAATCGGCGTTTTGCTGTGGAAGAACTGGGACAAGATTCGTGAGGCAGCAGGCAATCTGCTGGAAGGCATCAAGGCTACGATTGGCAACGTCCGCGATGCCATTGTGACGGGCATCCAAGCGGCCATCGACTGGATAACATCTCTCCCGGCTGAAGCCCTGAAGTGGGGCTCCGACATCATCGACGGCATCGTATCAGGCATCCAGTCTGCGGTAGGTCGTGTAGGCGAGGCTGTAAAAGGCGTAGCCGATAAGATCAAGTCGTTCCTCGGCTTCTCGGAGCCGGAGGATGGCCCCCTGAGCGACTTCCACACCTATATGCCGGACATGATCGACCTGATGGCATCGGGCATCACTTCCGGCAAGAAGAAGGTGAAGGATGCACTGGAAGGCATGACCGGCGAAATGTCGGTCATCGCCAAGGCCAATGTGGTTTCCAAAGCTACCGGGCGGGGCGCAACCGGCAGAACGACCGGTGGACGCACTGTGACCCAGAACGTAAACATCAACAACCAGTTCAACGGCGACCGCGCCGGGCAGCAAAAGAGTTCTGAGGCTATGGATAAGGCCGCAGGCGATGCTACCGGCGAGATGGCCCGTGCGCTGGCATTTGCAAAGTAGGTGAGAGTACATGGCAAGAGCAAAACAGCCCGTCAGCGTCGATGACATCGAGTTTGATGCCCTGATCGACTCCGAAGAAGGCTATGAAGCGGATGTGCCTGAGTACCCGACCGAAAAGGGCTTCAGTGTAAGCGACACCATCGTGCTGAAAGCCGACACCCTGAACATGACGCTCTATGTGACCGATACGCCGGTGACATGGAGGGAGCGTACAGGCTCCGGCCCCGGAAAGACGGAGGGCGTTGTTCGTCGGCTGAAGGACTTGTATTTCGCCAAGAAGATTCTCGAAGTCACGACCACTGACTGCGTGTATTCCAACATGGTGATTACAAGCATGAACATCAAGAAGTCTGTGGAGGTCGGCTACGCCCGTGAGATTCCGATAGCCTTCAAGAAGATCGAGGTGACGGAAACCGCCACCGCAGAAATCCCGGCCAGCTACGGCAAGTCGGGCAAAACTGCAAAAGCCGCTGGAAAAGCGAGCACCACCGCCGCAAGTACAGCAGGAAGCGGCTCGTCCGGCGGCTCCTCTGCATCAAGTTCTTCGTCCAGCTCTAGCAGAGGTTCCGTTCTCTATAACGCTGCCAGCAGTTTCGGCTTGCTGGGATAAGGAGGGCGTTCGTGGACTACTTCGTCATCGAAGTCCCGGACATGAACGACAGCGTTGTCAAAGTTTCCCTCCAAAGCAGGCTGTATCAACTGCGATTCACATGGAATGACACCGGCGGCTACTGGATGCTCGGAGTGATGGATTCACTCGGAACGCCACTGCTGCTCGGTGTCAAGATGGTCCCGCAGTTTCCGCTCAACCTGCTGTTCGGCCGGGATGATATGCCCAGCGGCATCTTCGCTGTCCTGACCGAAAAGGAGAGCGTCGGTCGGCAGGATTTTGCCGATGGGACGGCTCGTTTTGTGTTTGTCCCGGCATGATGCTGGAACAAATCATCCGGTAAAATCAATTCTCATTTTGAACAAATATCTGAGGGCGGGTTTGACAATTCGTTCTCAGAAGGTTCCAGACAAATTTCCATATACTTTTACTGGTAAAGTCTGGGTTTAATCAGAGGCTTTTCAGAGGTTTTGGGATGAATGTCGCTCAAAATGGCTGATTTTATACGGAATCCGCTGGATTGTCCGCCGGACAGTCCTCGGACTGACCAAAACGGGAAACTTTCGCAAAACGCTCATATCATTGGTCACTTTCATTGCATTACCGGAACGGTAAGTTAGAATGAAGATGTGAACCGGGCAAACAAAAAAGAACCAGCGGTAAGCCGTCAGAAAGCACCGCTGGTTCCTATCTCATGCCCGGAACGATATGAAGAAGTCCCGTTGCCGTAATTATATCATACCAGCGGGCTTCTTTCAACATCAAAAGGAGTGAGCTGATATGAGTGGCAACGATCTTGAACGCGAAGTTATCCGCATGGGTGATGTCGGTGTCGCAATCGACATGGTGGACAATAACCTTGCGGAGGGCAAGCTGGAGCAGGCGGAACGCGCCGTCGTAATTCTCCGGGAAATTTTTGCAGCCCGTAATGATGGGCTGCGGAACTGCTTCTACGGAGGTGAGTGGAATGCGTGACAACTGCGTGATTTTCACCACGCCGGAACGGCAGGAATTGCGGGTCGTCTTCGACCCGGACGGAACCCCGTTCTTCTGCGGGCCGGACCTCGCGGCAATCGCTGGCTATGAACAGCCGAGAAAAGCCGTCACCGGCGGCAATCAGGGCGTGAACCGTATTGAATCTGTTTTGAGGAAAGTTCCTTGGGACAATGGTATGCGGCGTGGTCGCTGCGATTTTACCTGCTTTTCTGCGGAAAACGCCGTGAAGCTCCTGTGCCGCAGACCTGCGCCCTATGCAGCGATTCGCTGGCTGGAGGATGAAGTGATACCGAAAACGCAGGAAATGGGAGAGGAAGTCGCCAGAATGTATCCGGCATGGAATAAAAAGCCGGCACAGCAAGAACCGACGGAACTTCCCCAAAGTCTCAAGCCGGAACCCGAAGCCTTTAAGCGGGAACCGATGCAAGCAGGTGGAGGAGCGCTCATTGAGCGTCTGGACAATATCATTTTGGAATGCGTTTTGCTGAAGAAGGAACTCAGCAAGGCAAAGTAAGAGGAAACCTTCAGGGCTGCGGAAACGCGGCCTTTTTTGTTGCCATCGAAAGGGGAGAATGCCGTGAAGAATTTCGACAGACAGTACCGGCTGGCGGCGGGCAAGGCAGGCTCGACCGGGTTTGAAATTGGCAGCGGCAAGCGACCGCTGCACGTTTCGTTTTCGGTAGAAAAGGCCGACACCAATAGCCAGAATACAGCCAAAGTGACTATCTGGAATCTGAGCGACGAACACCTTGCAGAGCTGAGTAAAAACGACTGCGTGGTCGTACTCCATGCGGGGTACGGCGACACCCGTCCGCTCATCTTCACCGGCGTGGTCACATTTGCCACGACAAAGGCTGACGGAGCAGACAGGTCAACGGAGATCGAGCTGGTGGATAACCGCATCGAAGTCCGCGACACCTACGTTTCCGTCAGTTATTCCGGGGCTGTGAACTGCAAAACCCTGATTCAGGACACCGCAGATCAGATGGGCGTGACGGTATCTTTCTCCTACAACGCAGAGTTCAAGGACATCCCCAATGGATACAGCTACGTTGGCCCAGCCAGAAATGTGCTGACGAAAGCCTGTGAAACCAGCGGGCTGGTCTGGAGCATCAACAACGGCGTCTTGCAGGTCAAAAAGCCGGGAGATACGATGAGCCGCGAGGTGTATGAGCTTTCGGCAGAAACGGGCCTGCTGGGCCTCCCAGAGCGTGTCCAAATCTCCAATGAGGACAAGGGATACAGCTACGGCTGGGACGTGGAGTACCTGATGAACGCCGCAATCGGGCTGGACGATTATGTGTACCTGAACAGCAAAGTAGTCAAGGGTTATTTTCGGGTCTACTCGGTGCGGATTGAGGGCGACAACATGGAAGGTTCGTGGAGCTGCACAGCCCGCCTGCTGGAGGTGAAGCAAGAATGATGCAGGAGTTTGTTGACCAAATCAATAAAAGCGCCCGCAGCGCGACGGAGGATATGCACACGGCCCTGCCGGGCGAGATAAAAAGCTACGACCCGGACAAGGGTGTCGCCACAGTGTTACCGAAGGCAAAGTTCACAAAGCCTGATGGCAGTACGATGGACTTCCCAGAAATCTCAGGAGTCCCGGTCATGTTCCCGCAGAGCAAAAACGTCACCATTGCATGGCCCATCAAGAAAGGCGATGGATGCCTGCTGGTTTTCAGTGAGCAGGCGCTCGATTACTGGATGTACGGCAAGGAAACTGACACCAAACTGAAGTTCGACTTGACCAATGCCATTGCCATTCCGAATCTCACATCTGGCGGCAACAGCACCATGAAGCTCGCCTGCGATGAGGACGCTGTGGCGATTGCAGCGGGCGACACCACCGTCAAGATTACGCCCAGCACTGTGCAGGCCGAAGTTGGCGGAACCGTTCTGACGGTATCGCCTGATGGCGTTACCATTGAAGGCAAACTCACGGTCAAGGGCGGCATTGTTGCCCGGGATGATGTTAAAGCGTCCAACGGCAGCATCAGCCTTGCAAACCACACCCACAAGGGAGACAGCGGCGGCATGACTGGCAAGCCGCAGTAAAGGAGGTAAAAGCGTGATAGACCTGAAGCTCGATGCCACCGGGGACTTAGAACTCTCGGCGGCAGGCGACATTTCAGCTACGGACAGCATCATACAGGCTGTCCGTATTCGTTTGCTCTGGTTCTTTGGAGAGTGGCGGCTGATGCCTTCGCTCGGCTTTCCGTACTTTGAGAACCTGCTGGTCAAAAATCCGAATGAGTCCAAACTCCGGCATCTTATCCGGGAAACCGTGATGTCTGTCGATGGAGTGACGGATGTATCGGAAATCCTGTTCAACATCGACAAGAAAAGCCGTAGGGCATCCGTGGAGATTACGTTCAACACGGATAAGGACAGCTTTAGAGAGGAGGTCAAAATCCCGTGGCAAAATATGGCCTGACCCCGCAGGGGCCAAATCCGAAACGCCTTGATGTCATCCTTGAGGATATGCACAGCAAGATGACAGACCGCCTCGGCGTAAATACCCGGCAGAACCCGCAGTCTTTGCTGAATCACATTCTGACCAACGTCGCAGATGAGATTGCAGAACTGTGGGAATTTGGCGTAGACGTGTACCACTCGCAGTACACGTCCAGCGCAACCGGCGTAAGTCTGGACTATGCAGCACAGTTTGGCGGCTCCACCCGTGAAATGGCGGCGAAATCCTATTACAGCATCCTCTGCACGGGTTTGGACGGAACAACCATTCCGGCAGGAACGGTGATTGCATCCGACACAAACCCGGCAACCAGTCTGACAGCTACCGCAGATGCAACCATCACGAGGTCAGCTTTCAACAAGGCCACCGTCATCCTTGCATCACCGGCGGCTACAACAGCCCTTGGGGTGGCTCTTAACGGAAACCTATACACCATCACCCCTGACCCCAAACAAAGCACCAGCGAAGCCCTAGAGGCTCTGGGAACAGCCATCACGGATAAGGACTTCCATGTGACGGTCATCAACGACACCATCGTGATCGAGGCAGTCGATGAAACCAGCTCCAATACGCTGGTCCTGTCAGAAAACCTGACCACTGCTTCTGTGGGCAGCATCGTCACATTTGAGACTGCCGAGCCGGGCGACATCTTCATTCCAAACGGCGTAATCACGAAGATCACGAAAGCTGTTCCGGGCATGGAGTCCGTGCTCAACGTGGGAAGCTATGTTGCCGGTCAGCTCGCAGAGAGTGATGTGGAGTTCAGAAAGTCCTACACGAACAAAATCTACAACCGCTCGTCTGCCATGCTGGAAAGCATCAAGAGCGCCATCCTGAAGAATGTGCAGGGTGTGGTGAGCGTAGCTCCCTATGAAAACTGCACAAATGAAGTCGATTCTGCCGGCCGGTGGCCGCACAGCATCGAGGTCGTAGTCGAGGGCGGTGACGCAACGGAAATCGCCCAGCAAATCCTGAACACAAAGGCTGGCGGCATCAATACTTTCGGCAGCGTAGAAACCACCCTGCACGGCGTTTACGGCGAAGACATCGTGGTGCGTTTCAACCGGCCGACGTACGTCAAGGTCTGGTTCAAGGTTGGCGTCACTCTGAGTCCGAACACAAATCCGCCTACCAACTATGTCGAGCTTGTCAAAGAGCAGATTTTGGAGAAAATGAGCGTACTGGGGGCGGGCGAGAACGTCATCCCGCAGAAGTTCAACCTTCAGGTGTCTGGCATCGACTACATCGACGTATGGTTGTTTGCAACACCGAATGACGGCGATATGCCCACTGGCTACACCCAGCGCAGCGTGTCCATCTCGGCACGGGAGCGGGCCGTTACGGACGAAAACAGGATTGAGGTGGTCATGGATGGCTGATTACGTCCAGAAGCTCCGGGATGATCTTGTGGAGCAGTTCAAGGGCAAGCCGGTCATTGACGCGCTCATGGAGGCCGTTGGTGATGAGCTGAACGAGGTTCGACAGTTCTACGAAGACCTGCGCGACAAGCGGAATATCCAGACCGCAGTTGGGAAGCAGCTTGATGGCATCGGCGACAATGCGGTTCTGACCCGCCTTGAAGCCGGTGCTTTGGCCTGCGCCAAAGAATCTGTGTATGTACTGGATGATGATGCCTACCGGACGTACCTGATATACAAAATCTGGAAGAACACCAACAACTGCACCTACTATGACATCATCCGGGCGTTCAAAATGTTCTGGGACAAGCCCCTGCATTACCGCGAGGACCCGGCCATCCCGGCCACCATGATTTTTGAAACCGATGCCCTGACACCGGAAGCTGACGTTTCAAAACTGCTGAACGCTCCGTTCATCAAGGCGGCGGGTGTGGCAATTCTGATGGTGGCGAACACCGAGGCTCCTGAAATGGTTGCAGATGTGCCGGTCGAGGGCATTCTTGGCCGGGGCTATACGACAACGACCCTGCCGGAGATCGAAACCGGCGAAGCATTCATCGACACCGTGCTGCCGGTTCCGGCTGCACAGAACATCACGCAGACAAAACTGCCTGAACTTGAGGAGGATGAGTTATGAGCTACTATGGCTTTGTTGTTACTGACAGCGGCCGAGAGCTGATTGCCAAGCTGGTTGCCGGGCAGCAGCTCCCGATTTCCAAGATTATGGTGGGCAGCGGCACTATCCCGGATGATGTGAAGCCGGCCGCGATGACCGCGCTGGTCGAGCCGGTGGCCGCTGGCACATCGACCGCCCCGGTCTATGATGGGGCCAGCGTCCGCATGATCGTGGAGTACCGCTCCGACCTGAACGGCGGGCTTGACCACGGATTTTGGCTCCGGGAGTTCGGCGTGTTCGCATTTGACCCGGACAAGGGTGAAGTCCTCATCTACTATGGCACGCTGGGTGACTACCCGCAGTACGTCAGCGCTGCATCCAATACCGGCGTGGATGTCCGCCGCTTCCCGGTGTGCATCGTCATCGGCGAGGGGCTGGGAGTCACCGTAGACTACAAATGCGAGGCGTGGATGACGGCGGAAGATGTGGAGCAGTATTGCTCGGTCACGATGCTCCCGGCATTCCTGAAGGAAGCGCAGAAGCTCGTAGATGCCCACAACGACGATGAGGAGGCTCACCACTCCATCCAGAACAACATCTCCGACGTGTCCGCCCGGCTGGCTCTGCTGGAGCTGATGTTCAATACCTCCGTCACCGGCAATCCGTTCACGGTCACATTTGAGACGCTGGACGGCACGGTGGTAGAGGGCGTCTGGAACACCACGGCAAAGAGGATCGAGTTCTGATGGAGCACATTGAATTTTCATGTCCGCCCAGTGAGCTGTCCTGCATCATCGGGAATTTGTTCGTCAGCCTTGAACCTCCCTGCAAATATGTGCGAAGTACGCACTTGATGCTCTGCGGCATCACTCACAGCGGAAACAGCGGTCGCCTGACTGTTTTGGGCGACCGCTGCTCTTTCTATGGGCTTGCCAGCGATTTGGAGGCTGCGAGGAATGGTCCCTGCCTCGAAAGAAGGTGTGACCGTGGCTGACAAAGAATATCTCCTCGGAAACAAGGCACGGGAGCTGCTGAAATACACGAACCAAGCGACGAAAACGGTGGCCGAGGATATTTCACGCAAAGACGTTCGGCAGATTTTCCAGAAGATAGCCGCGCTTGACGACATCCGGGACGTCCAGAAGGTCTGCTCTGAGTCCATCGCATATCTCGACCGAACGCACCGGGAGGGCTTCACAAAGGCGCTCTACCGCTGCTACGGCGAAGATATGCGTCTGATTGCCAAGAGCATCGTTCGAGACATTCACGCGGCCAACGGAAAGATGTTCCAGACTGAGTACGAGGAACGCCTGCGGCTGCTTGGCGTAGTCCTCGACGAATGCTCTTGGCTGAATGAGAATATCCAGCTCGTTCTGAACGACGGAGTTATTTCCATAAGCAAAAGTGCCGTCTGGACCCGGAAGGTTCAGGACGTAAAGAATATGGTTCTGTCGTGGAAGCAGAAGGACACCGCCCGCGCTGAAAAGCTCCGGGAGCAGGCCCGTCAGGCAGAACTCAAGCAGCAGGCGGCGATGGTAAAGGCTATCGTCCGCGAACTCCTGAAAGAACAGGAAAAATCAAGGTATCCTGCGGGTTCCCCGCTTGATATAGGGTGCGACTCGAATCGGCCACCGTCTGGTGGCTCCGCTCTCCGAACTGCAACAACTTCAACAACGCCCTGTACGTCAACTCCAATGGCGACTGGAACAACAACAACTGCTCCAACTCGTACGGCATCCGCCCCGCTCTGATGGAAAAGCGAGATGAGTAACCCGGCAACGGGCGAAAACAGTGCACCCATCATCAAAGGGAGTCGCATCCTGTCGGAAGCCTTTATGGCGGACGATAAACACATCATACCGAGGCGGGCCGTCCTCTGCGGGCGCAGCCTGCTGCCGCGAGGAAGCGGACCGGTATTAGACGAACACCCGGCTGGGAGCTTCCTCTACCACCTCAGCCGGGGGAAGAAAATAAGTGTGAAGACACATGACATATCAGGAAATGTGCGAGTTCCAGACCCTCTATGAGGCATATCTGGAAGCACGAAAGGGTAAGAGGAGCAAGCCGGGAACGGCTCAATATGAGGCCAACGCTCTGATCTGCACCGATAAGCTATCATACGTTCTGAACCAAAAGACCTACAAGCCCAGCGGCTTCGAGGTCTTTTATGTTTATGAGCCGAAGAAACGGCTTGTGCAGGCTCCCACTTTTGTGGACAAGGTAGTCCTCCATACACTAACGGACAATGTTTTGTACGACACGATCTGCACCAGCTTCATCCGCGACAACCACGCTTCGCAGCGCGGAAAGGGGACACTGGATGCCATCGTGCGCCTGAAGGGCCACATGGTCGATTACTACCGCAAGAACGGCAGCGCAGACGGATGGGTGCTGAAGTGCGATGTTCACCATTTCTTCGCCTCCATCGACCATGACATCCTGAAATCAAAACTGCGGGCCTTGATGCAGAAGCGCGGCGTAGATATGGCGTTCTATGACCTCATGTGCATCTACATTGACAAGACCGACGGCCTGCCCCTTGGGTATCAGACCAGCCAACTGCTCGCCCTGATGTTCCTTGATGAGTTCGACCATTACATCAAGGAAGACCGGGGATGCCGCTATTACGGACGATACATGGACGATTTCTACGTCATCGCCCGGACAAAGCGGGAACTTCAGTTTCTTTTGAAGGACATTGAGCGTTGGATGAGCGACCTCCACCTCGAACTCAATTCTAAGACAGCAATTTTCCCCTTGAAAAACGGGCTGGATTTTCTGGGCTTCCATAGCTACCTGACGGAAAGCGGAGCCTGCGTCCAGAAGCTCCGCCGCTCGGAGATTCAGCGCATCCAGACCCGCGTCAAATACTGGGAAAAAGCCTACCCGGCAGGGGAAGTGACCAGAGAAGCTGTTATCACCAGCTTCGTAGCGTGGGATGCCTTTGCATCCTACGGTGACACCTACGCATTACGGCTGAAATACGCCAAGAAGGTCTCGGTAATCATCGGTGTGGACGTAAAGCCTCGGAGGAAAATTAACTCCACGAGGAGCGTCCGCGCCTTGCGCCGGGTAAAGCAGGAACAGAACATCCGCCGGAAAAGAGGTGACATTACGCCCCGCAAAGACCTGTTCCAGCCCGAACCGCGTCCCGACAGCATTCCGCCGTGGATGTAATACACAACAGGAGGTTCTTTTTTATGGCTTATGTGACCTTGAGTTCCAAAGCAATCGGCAGCACCATCAAGCTGAAAGTAAATGGTTCTGTCAAAGATTTCATCGTCGTCCATCAGGGCAAGCCGTCCAGCGTCTATGACGATAGCTGCAACGGTACTTGGTTGCTGATGAAGGACATCTACGAAAACCGCCAGTGGCATAGCTCGAACATTAACGATTACGCCAACAGCACCATCCACTCCTACCTGAACAGCACGTTCCTGAACCTGTTCGAGTCGAACATCAAGAACGCCATCAAGCAGGTAAAGCTCCCGTACCGAAAAGGCAGCGGCACGTCCACGACCGTTACCAGCGGCTCGAACGGCCTGTCTGCGAAGATTTTCCTGCTCAGTGCGACCGAAACGAGTTTCAGCTTCTCCTCTATGCCGAGCGGTGAAGGCGCGGAGCTGGCCTATTTCAAGGGCTGCGCGGACAACAGCTCGGATTCTAAGCGTGTCGCATATCTCAACGGCTCCGCCACCGTCTGGTGGCTCCGCTCTCCGTACTGCAACAGCTTCCGCAGCGCCCTGTACGTCAGCTCCAATGGCGGCTGGAACGACTCCAACTGCTCCTACTCGTACGGCATCCGCCCCGCTTTGATTTTGCCCTCTACTCTCTTGGTGTCTGACGATGGCACGGTCTCGACTAACACAGCACCCTCGACTCCGGGGAGCATTTCCGTTCCTTCGTCCATCATGGGCGGAACGAACATCTCGATCTCGTGGGCAAAAAGCTCTGATGCTGAGAGCAATCTCGCCGGCTACAAGGTAGAGCGTTCGACCAACGGCGGCAGTTCGTGGAGTCAGATTTATCAGGGTACGGCCACCAGCACCACGAACAACGTCGCCTTCGGCACCACGTCCGTGATGTACCGCGTCAAGGCATACGACACCGAGGGTCTGGAGTCTGGCTGGCGCACCAGTTCGCAGGTAACGGTGGTCAACAACAACGCCCCGTCTGCGCCGCCGTCCATCGCGGTGCCGAATGATGTCAAGGGCGGCAGCACACTGGTGATCTCGTGGACTGCGGCCAGTGACAGCGATGGCAACCTGAGCGGCTACATTCTGGAGCGCAGCACCGATGGTGGCTCCTCCTACACGCAGGTGTACAAGGGCAATGCGCTGACCTACACCGACACCATCACCAAGGGCTGGTCCACCGTGATGTACCGTGTCAAGGCGTATGACAGCTATAACGCTCAGTCCGGCTACACCACGTCCACCAAGCGCACGGTCGATAACAACACCGCGCCGACCATCACGACCTCCAGCGCAGCCAACCTCGGCACCAAGTCCAGCGGCTTCACCATCTCGTACTCCGTGGATGATAAGGACGCAGGGGACACCCTGACCGTCACCGAAAAGCTGGACGGCACGACCAAGCGAACCTACACCGCGACCCGCAAGACCACCAACAGCTTCGCCGTCACCGGTGAATATTTCCAGAAAATTACGAACGGCAGTCACACCATGACCGTTACCGTGACCGATGGCAAGGCCACCGTCACCAAGACGTTCACCTTTACGAAGGCCGTCACCGCCGCCAGCATCACGCTGGCGAAGCCGATGGAGGCGGATGCCCAGATCACGCTCTGCGCCATCACCGTCGGCGGTCTGATTCCCGCCGACGCCGTGTTCAAGGTGGAGGTCACGAACAACGGCAAGGACAGTTCGCCGGTATGGGAGGACGCCACCACCGAGGCCCGGAATGGCCGGAACCATTTGTTCACGAACCAGACTGCGGCCAACGGCTTTGCATTCAATTTCCGCGTCACCGCAGAGCGCGGCGCAAGCGGCGAGAGCGGCTATATCGCTTCGATTCAGGGAGGTTTCCAGTAATGGGTTTGAACAGAGTAAGAGTCGATTCTGTAGCTAAATTGCAGAAGAAGAAAACGATGGCGGAATTGCAGGAGGAGAATGAAGCCCTGAAAACCAAGGTTTCTTCTCTGGAAACCAACCTCGATAATACCCAGATGGCGCTGTGCGACGTGTACGAACAGCTCATCGCGGTCACATCCGCCGCAGATAAGGAGGCATAATCATGGCAGAAGTCTATGCAAACCTCATCCGCCGGGGGCGGAAAACCATCGAGCAGGTGCCTGAGCACCTGCGGGAAGAAGTCAAGGCCATTCTCGCGGCGGACGGCAACGCATGAGCCGCCTGCGGGAATTTGCCTTAAAAATATTACTGAGAAAGGAGAAAGGCATCATGGCAGTCATCTATGCAACCCTCATTGTGAAGGGCAAGAAGACCCTCGATCAGGTTCCGGCGCTGATTCGGAAGCAGGTTGAGGAAATCCTGAAGGACCTCGAAGTCGAGGTCGAGTGATCGCGCAGGGGAGTCGGGAAAACCGGCTCCCCTCATTTTTTGTATGACGAAGGAGAGGAGGTTCAGATGGACCAGCCTATTACGCGAGCCGAGCATGAGGAGTTCAAGCGTCGGCTCGAAGAGGAAAATGCCCGTCAGGACAGACGAATCGCCTTGCTGGAGGAAAGCGTAAGCAAAATGAGCGCACTGTCCACTTCGGTCGAGAAGCTGGCCCTGAGTATGGAGAGCATGGTCAGGGAGCAGGAAAAGCAGGGAAAACGGCTGGAAACTCTGGAGAGCCGCGATGGAGAGCTGTGGCGTAAGGCCGTCGGCTATGCAGTAACGGCCATCATCGGTGCTTTTCTCGGCTATGTGTTCACCCAAATCGGTTTTTAGGAGGTGTGCAAGTTGAGCATCATTACGTTCCAGCGCGGCGACAGAACCGCGCTGACGAAGAATTTCAACCGCTCCGAGTTTCAGTGTTCCTGCGGCTGCGGACAGCAGTCGGTTGACATGGAGCTGGCCGAAAAGCTCCAGCTCCTCCGGGACAAGGTAGACCGTCCGCTGAAGATCACGTCCGGCTACCGCTGCATCACGCACAATGCGGCTGTGGGCGGAAGCCAGAACTCCAAGCACCGCTATGGCATGGCGGCGGACTGGAGGACGGAGAACCGCAGCATCAACCCGGTGGCACTGGGCATCCTTGCTCAGGCCGTGGGGTTCGGCGGCATCGGTATCTACTGGCACAGCCGTGGGGCCTTTGTCCACGCCGACACCCGTGGCACGAAAGCAACGTGGCTCTGCACCACGCCGGGAAAGTACCCCAGCACGACTTACAACAAGTTCGTGCTTCCCACCATCCGCCGGGGATGCACCGGGCCTGCAAACCGCAGCGCCACCATCATGCTCCAGAAGCTCCTGAAGCTGAAGGCTGATGGCCTGTTCGGAGAGGGTACGGAAAACGCCCTGATGAAGGCGCAGGAGGCGCATGGCCTGACCGTGGACGGAATCTGCGGCCCTGCATCGTGGAAGGCGCTGTCTGGCGCTGATAAGTACCTGTGAGAGGAGATATGCTCTATGACGAATAGCAAAGTGTCCATCGCTACGCTGGCCCGCACGGCCGCTCTGGCGTTCGCTCTAGCGAATCAGGTTTCGAGCGCCGCCGGGAAGCCCCTGCTGCCCATCGAAAGTTCGGAGGTCGAGCAGTTCGTGACCACCGGCCTGACCATTGCCGCCAGCGTCGCTGCTTGGTGGAAGAACAACAGCTTTACCGCTGCCGCCATCGAAGGAGATAAGCGGATGAACAGCCTGAAGAATCAGGTTCACTGAATGAAAGGAGTAACCGAATATGAATGAGTTTACGAGAAGCCTGCTGTACGTTGCCCTGCTGGTCTGCGTTCCCATCGTGACCGCCTGCATCAAGAAAGGCATTGCAGTTGCCGTTGATGCAATCAACGCCCAGACTCAGAACATCAAGGTGCAGCGGCTCGTCCGGGAAATCGGCGATGCCGTTGCCAATGCCGTGGCCGCGATGAACCAGACCTACGTCAACGACCTCAAAGCCGCCGGGACGTTCAATGAGGCCGAGCAGAAAGAAGCTCTCATGCGGGCCGTGTCTGCCGCTCTGAAAAGCATGAGCCGTGACGCACAGGACTACATCAAGAGTAACTTCGGCGATACGACCCAGTACCTCGAAAATCGTATTGAGGCTCAGATCGACGCCAACCACGTTGCCGCCAAGCAGGCTGCTGTCCAGAATACGCTGAATCTGGGCTGAGTCAGCGCAAAGTCAGCGTAAAATGATAATCCCCCTGTACCATGACCCGTAAAAAGGCTGGTGCAGGGGGATTTTTTTGTTTGCACGGAAATTCCGATGGAACAGCTCCACCAGAAAAATCAATTCTCAAAATAGCCAAATTTCGTTATGTACTTTTGACAAATCCTTCTCAGAAAGTCCCAGACATTTTCCAATACACTCTTACCCGTAACCAAAACGTAAATCCAGAGGCTTTTCAGAGGCTCCCAGCGGCTCGGCATCAAATAGCCAGTGGATATAAAAAATATTTTGGAAAAATTAAAAAACAGATTGACTTACCAGTTGGGTAAGTTATAATGATACTAAGATAAATTACCAAAAAGGTAAGTTATCTACAATTACCGGCATCCAGCTGGTAAGTTGGAAGCACGAGCAGGAGGTGTAGCAAAATGAAAGGTGAGTGCAGTATGACAGCTCTGGAAGCCTCTCGTCTGATCGACTGGCTGAAAGCTCACGGTCATACGGACGCGGACGCGACGGAGTGCATTAAGTGCATTGCCGGAGTCCTCGACCCGCAGACCGAGGAGCCTAAGAAACAGTAAAGGCTAGGTCCCCCCACAAAGTTTGACAGCCACGTGGGAACCTAGCCGGTCGGAACGGGATGGGACCTGCCCCATCTCGTTTCGATTTTATCAGTATAGCAGGGGAAAGTCAAGAGGTTCATAGCTATGTTTGATTTGCGTGAGCATAAAGGCCTCATTCGCCGTTTGGTTTCCGAGGCAAACAAAAATGATGCCAACTGGCACTGGTCACTAAAAGCTCTCAGCAAGACCAAAGCCAGCATTTTCTGGAGCTATCTGGAGTACGAAGGCCATAAGCCGTGCTTTGTGATTGAACTTGTCGAGGACGACGATGGCTGCTTGATTTATGCGAAGGATGAGCACGGAGACACACTCAACTTTGAGATAGTTGAGTGTGTAGGTCTTCCTCGCCTGAACACCCCGATTGATGAAGCCATCAAAATGATGGCCTACTCGATTATCAACACCGCCCATGAGTGCTACTGAGCGCACAGCCCGCCGATATGCTTCCTCCATCGGGTTTGCGGTGACCGGTAGGCTGGCCCGGAAGCCCGAATGGGATGGAAGGTTCCAGAACCCGGAGATCGGACTGGACGGTGAGTACCGGGTTCTGGTCGATGAGGGAGGGAACGCCTACTACGTCAACGGCTGGCAATGTGTCATCATCGACCCGGAGGGCATAGTCTTTTGACCGCAGGTAAAGCCCCGGACGTACTCCGTAAAATTTTTCGATAAATCTTCAAATTTCGTTTGACACCAGAGGTGGGTAAGTTAGAATGAAGATACAGAAAAACATACCAAAACGGTAAGATTATGGAGGAACAGAATATGAAGAACGAGTACATCGTAGCGATTGACTACAGAGCGAATTACAAGCCGCTGACCATTGATTACAAGATGCTGAAGGCGGAGAATCTGCTGGATGCCATGAACGAGGCCGAGCAGTACATGGACAAAGAAACGGTCTACCTTCTCAAGATCATGAAGCGCAGCGGGGCAGCTCACAAAGTCAAGGGCGTGGATGCACGAGAAGCCACCTACACCGACGTTCTCACCAACCGGGGCAATGGCTGGCACAGCACCGATGTAGCTCACTGCGAGCAGCCTTGGATGAGCCAGATGTGGATGTACAGCAACGGTTTTGTTGACCTCTACTACTGCGAGGAAGTCCGACCCGCCTGTACGACATCCTGATGAAGTGAGGAGGTGTAAACGATGCGTTACCAGATTGTTTACTGCAAGCGGGGCTGGCCGCTCACCACATGGGCCGACAACGCGGACAGGGCACGGAAACTGGCCGAACAGCTCCGCAGCACTGGTTATTCCGTCGATGTGTGGCAACACACCAAAGACGGAGCACAAAAAACCGACATTTAACCCGCCTGATGATGGCCGCTGGCACCGGCCGAAACGCCCTGCTGGGCGTCGCGGGAGCCACCCGCAGATACATGATATTTTGGAGGTTTTAGCTATGGAAAACAAGAACATGACCGCTGCTCGTGAGTGGGAGAACGACCCGAACTGCTTCCTGCGGATGCTGAACAGCCCCGCACAGCAGCGGAGCCGCGCAGCACGCCGCCAGAAGGATGCCGACCGGGAGCGTTTCAACAACGTGCTGAACGCCGTTGCCATCGGCGCAGCAGCCTTTGCCGTCACCCTGCTCGTTATCTGCTTCGTTCTCTGATGGAGGTATCAGCTATGGATAACCAGAACATGACCTATCCCGAACTGCGGGACCTGTTCGCTGAGCGCAACAAGACCCAGCTTGCAAAGCCGGTGAGCGCCTGCATCGTATTTGCTGAGAGCAACTGGCCTGACCGGCATTACCCGCTGCGCAGCCGCACCTATGAGGTCAGCAGCGACAACAAGGCTTTCCGGTCGAGCTGCTGCTCCACCAGCCTGTTCGGTTCCTGCTTGGATGGCACCGACCAGATGGTTCGCCTCGACTGGTACATGAAGGACTTTGGCAACAAGGGCGGCTGGGTCGTTGACCACTGCTACCTGAAGGAGAACAGCGATGAATCCGATGTATGATTGCTCCGGCCGGCTTGACCGGTTCGGCGGAGTAACGGAGCCGCCTGATGATTACTATTTCTCGTACAGAGAGTCTGATGATTCCTGCAACGAACAAGTGGAGGAGGACTGTGACAATGAATAACTCGCGGCGCAAGCGTATCAGCAAGATTGCAGATGCCCTGAATGAGCTGAAGGGCCAGATTGATGAGCTTTACGAGGAGGAGCAGGAAGCCTTCGAGAACATCCCTGAGAGCTTGCAGGGGACTGAGCGGTATGAGGTTGCAGAAAATGCGGTCGATATGCTCGAATCTGCATCCTCCGGCCTCGAAGATGTCATCTCGTTCCTCGGAGACGCGGAGGGCTGATTTATGGGACGTGGCAATGTTTGTGTGACCGGCTCGTATGAGGGTCTGTTCTACATCGACAACGATGACCTGCGGGTGTACCGCAAGGATGGCCCGGGAACAGACGATTGCGAAGATCGCCTCCAGCGTGATCTCGACTATGCCGACATCACGGGACCGGACTGGTATCTCGATGAAGTCGGGAGCAGCTACGAGGAAGAAGACGTTCTCGAATGCTTCTGCGCCGAACTGCGGAAGCTCTGTCCAAGCTTCCAGCCTGCGGCCAACTCGAACGTCTGGCTCGGCAATGAGCGCCGGGTCATCCTCGAAAACGAGCTGTTTTACATCTGCGTGGAGGACAACGAATGGTCGCTGGCTGTCGAGCTTGTCCAGAAAGACGGCTACTCCGACTGCGAGAGCGCATGGATGGCCGGTCTTCAGAAGCGGCGCTACCGGGGATACCTTGATAGCATGAAAAAGGCCCTGCTGGCCCGCCTGCCCAGCATTGGCATTCGCACCGGGGCATGGACGAGCGGGACTATCACCAGAGAGGAGGCTGGCGTATGCTGAGTGACATGATTGATGATCTCGTCCGGGCCGACTGCCCGCAGGAAAAGGAAGCAGCTTACCGGCAGCTCGAAAAGCTCGGCGTTGACCGCATTACCGCTGATGTCATCGCCGATGAGCGCCGAAAGGAGGCGCACCTGTGAGCCGCTATATTCCCCCTGAAGAGATGAGCGAGGCCCAGATCAGGGAGCAGTTGGACGCTGAGTATAAGCACTGGGATGACCTGAAGAAGAACGGCTGTTCTGACCCTGCATGGCCGGATGGCGTGAATCTAAACCTTGTTCGGAACCACATCATCTACTGGTATCGGCTCCTGCGGGAACGTACCAGCCAGACCGTGCAGCTCTCGATGTTCGACGCTGGTATGGATTTGAGGAACGAGCGGCCGTTGCCGCCGGAAGTCCCGGACAGGTACATGGTTCCGACCGGGAAGTACCCAGACCGTCTGAACGGCAAGTGGGATGGCCTGATTTTTGACCCGACAATTTGATGAAAGGATGAAGAAAGATGACCGATGAAAAGAAGTTTGAGGTTCATGCAGAGATTACGGCTCGGCTGACCCAGCAGGATGTTGATGACATCATGGTTTCTGCGCTGGAGGGCGGCATCAACTACTGGTGCAGGCGCGTTGTTGTGCAGGGCAAGTATCTTGGGGAGTACGCGAGCGACCAGATTTCTCGCGGTGGACAGCTTGCCGTTTGGCTCGAAGAACCGTTTGAGGATGACAAGACTTGTTATATGCTCGATCTCGACAAGTTCCTCGCTGGATTTAAGCAGTGGCTCGAAAATTGCTACGCCAACTGCGATGTTGTGGACAGCACAGATGGCTCCGTTGACTGCGGCCAGATTGATGCCGCCTGTGCGGACGAGATTGTCCAGCACGCACTGTTTGGCGATTTGGTATTCGGCTGAGGGGAGGAAAAATGATGATGGCATGGTTGATCGTGGTAGATCAGTGGCTCGAAACGGCCACGGACATCCTCTGCGCTGC
>ENA-UOJO01001278-UOJO01001278.1-human-gut-metagenome-genome-assembly--contig:-P57-NODE-1278-length-33075-cov-8.362598_pt1 | contig 33075 bp, 49 predicted proteins | sample MGYA00242351_ERZ723898 | MGnify/ENA metagenome assembly ERZ723898 | reverse complement strand
AGCCAACCTGTACGGAGCCGACCTGCGCGAAGCCAACCTGCGCGAAGCCAACCTGCGCGAAGCCAACCTGCGCGAAGCCAACCTGTACGGAGCCAACCTGTACGAAGCCAAAGGTACATACATGGCTTGCCCCACCGATGGCAGTTTCATCGGATGGAAAAAGGCTTCGGGATATATCGTGAAGTTGCAAATCCCGGAGGATGCTCGACGAAGTTCCGCCGGAGGCGAAAAATGCCGTTGTGACAAAGCCTTTGTGATTGAGATTCAGAACTTCGACGGAACCAATGCCGACATCGAGACGGTTTGTTCGGATCATGACAAAAACTTCGTGTATACGGTCGGCGCTACCGTCGAGGTTTCCGATTTTGACGATGACCGTTGGAATGAGTGTGCTCCGGGAATCCACTTCTTCATCGACCGCCGGGCGGCCGTGGAGTATTAACGGGGGAAGGCTATGAACCGGGACTCAATATATTGCGGCGACGCTGCCGATGTGCTGGCCTCCTGGCCTGACGGGTGTGTTGACTGTTGCGTAACCTCTCCGCCGTATTACGGGCTCCGGGATTATGGTGCAGAGGGGCAGATCGGCTTGGAATCGACGCCGGAGGAGTACATCGCCCGGTTGGCCGGGGTGTTTCGCCAGGTGCGGCGTGTATTGAAGCCCTCGGGCACTCTTTGGGTGAATATCGGGGACAGTTACGCCGGCAGCGGCAAGGGCGCATGGAAAAACAAGACGGCGCAAAAAGAGGTTTATGTGCCCGATCCGGGGGACAAGGTTGCCCGAATCCCGAAAGGCTGGGCCGGGATCAAGTCAAAAGACCTGATCGGAATTCCGTGGATGCTGGCATTCGCTCTGCGGGCCGACGGGTGGTATTTGCGTCAGGATCTTATCTGGTCGAAACCGAATCCGATGCCGGAAAGCGTGACGGACCGCTGTTGCAAGTCGCACGAGTATATTTTCCTGCTGTCGAAATCCGCGCGGTATTATTTCAATTCGGACGCCATCAAACAGCCTGCGAAACCTTCGACCCTTGCCCGTGTCGCGCAGGATGTGGAACACGTGGCGGGATCTGCCCGGAGCCTGAAAACCAACGGACGGATGAAAGCTGTGATCGGCGGCCGCAAGCGTCAGCGGGCAAACGAATCTCTCGATTCTTCCGATCCGATGTTTCGGCATAATACATACCGGGAGTACGAATATACGGGCCGCGTGAACAAACGGAGCGTGTGGAATGTTTCGACTACTCCGTTCAGCGGGGCGCATTTCGCGGTCTATCCCGAGGCGTTGATTGTGGACTGCATCAAAGCCGGGTGCCCGGAAAACGGCATCGTGCTCGATCCGTTCATGGGCGCCGGAACCACGGCGCTGGTGGCGAAAAAACTGAATCGGCATTTTGTCGGGGTAGAACTCAATCCGGCCAATGTGGAGTTGTCGCTCAAACGGACCGAGGGTGTCCGGAAACAGCAAAATTTATTTTGACCATGAAAGTCATCGTCACCTTTTCGGGCGGGAAAGACAGCCTTGCGGCGAACTATTACGGATTACGAATAGGGTTCGAATTTAAAAATTACAAGGGATGAAAATAACAGAATGGGAATCTTTTCTCGGCTTTGATGACATTATGAATCTGCCGGGCCGCATTATGGAAATCGTCACAGGCGATCAGTCCGAACGCGATGATATATATCGCGAGGCGATCAAGTTGCACGGCGGAGATATGTCTTACGACTGGTTTTTCGAGCTGTACGAGGAGGAGTTAGCGCAGCGGAAAAAACGGCAGCAGGAATTTACGCCTCGCCAAGTTTCCGAAATAGTGGCTTTATTGACAGAAGTCGATGGCGTCGTCCACGAGCCGACGGCCGGAACCGGGGGCCTGCTGATTCAATATTGGTGGAATAAGGCGCGTGCGAAACTACCTTGGAAATTCAAGCCATCGACCTGCATTATGAGCTGCTGGGAACTTTCTAACCGTTCGATGCCACTCCTGCTGTTCAACCTATCGATTCGTGGGATTATGGGCGAAGTCTTTCATGGCGACGTCTTGGAAAATTCGGCTAAAGCCCGCTATGTACTTTTGAACGAGAGAGATGACGCATTGGCCTTTTCGGACATAGTTCGAGATGACAGCATATTAGGGTATCAGCACGGGCGTCCTTCGGAAAATCCACAGCCCGGACTTTTTGATAAAATCTGAATCGCTATGACATTTTACGAGTTATATGAAATATGGAAATCGACCAAGGGCTTCTACGTAAAGCGCAGCACTATCAGCGTTTACGAATTATCCCTCCGTAATCGCATCTTGCCTGCTTTGGGCTCAATGGATGTTGCCGAGATTAAAACACACACTTTACAAGCGTTTTTAAATGAGCTTATAAGTAGCGGATTATCCATAAAATCGGCGCAGGACACTATGATCGTCGTGAAGATGATTTTGCGGCATGGTGCGGATATGGATTTGGTGCCGTATCGGAAATTTAACCTTAAATATCCGTCCCGGAACATTGACGAGGCCAAAGCCATCGAAACATATACGATAGAAGAGCAAAAAAAGATTGTGCAATATGTAATATCCAACCCTGCGCCGCGTAATTTAGGGATATTGATAGCGCTGTGTACCGGGATGCGTATCGGGGAGTTATGCGCGCTTAAATGGGAGAACGTGGATATTGAAAATCGACTTATCAAAGTACGAAGCACTGTCAACCGTATTTACGAAGTTTCCGAAGGTCGACCCCAAACGCATATCGAATTCAGCAGGCCCAAAACAATCGATTCAAACCGCGATATTCCTATTCAGCGAGATTTGTACGGCATTCTAAAAAAATACAGAAGCGTTGCTAATGATAATTATTTCGTAATTTCCGGAAGCGATCATTTGAGCGAGCCGCGCACGTATCGAAACTACTATCGGGATCTCATACTGAATAAAGTGAAATTAGGCCGTTGTATCAAGTTCCACGGATTAAGGCATACTTTTGCAACGCGGCTTATTGAAAAAGGTTCCGAAGTGACGGCAGTCAGTAAGATCATGGGACACTCGGATGTGTCGATCACAATGAACCTGTACGTACATCCTACGACTGCCACCAAATCAGATTACATCAATCGATCAATGAAAGGATTTTTCTAATTAAAATTATGAGACACGAATCGGTACGCTACGCCATCGAAAAATACTACACATACTGGCGTAATTTCGCTAAATGGAAGTGTTTTCAGCTGGGCATGGTGTCTTGGGCCGATGATATTCTTCACAATGCTCTTGTCGAGTTGTTGTTAAAAACCGACCTGCAAATGACCGATGCCTTGTATATCAAGAATTACGTTGTCCGCTCGATCAAATCGCGCACGTACGATGTAAAACGCGCAAAGCGTGATCTTTTAGATATAGATTCACAGTATGAAGATGTGCCTGAATATGCCGATTCCTCCTATAATGGGATGAGTGACGAGGATTTCGCCCGGTTTCGCGAAGTGAGCTGCAATACACGTTGCGACGATTTCATCGTCCCCTTAGAGAATGGATTTTACGTAACCCCCATAGAAGGCTGGGTGAGCGGGTGGATTCATAGCTACAAGTTGAAAGGTCGAAGATATACTTACTGGCAATATAGCGCATTTGTCGGGTCGAGGTCTAAAGGAAATATCCCGAAAAGAGTGAAGACTTCAGCCAGTAAACATGAGGCATATATTGGGCTTATGAAATACAATAAGCGGTTATACCATAGTATTTTACCATGAATGTGAAATTTGAGAATTAAAAGCCATGAAAACACGTCTACTGAAACGACTGCGGGAAGAGGCTCGTATGCACTATTCATCTATGCTTTTGCGCGAGTTTGCATTGTCGCTTGGATGGAGCTATACACAAGCTAATAAATATATCCGCACGAAACAAAGAATCTATATCCTCCGTCGCGTTGCGGAGCTAAAAGGAAGGAAAAAATGAAAATCAACAGACCAATAAACGAATGTCATTGCTATAACTGCCGAAAGTACGAAGAATGCCGAGCCCAAGGAATATTCGACGACGATCCGGACTTCGACTTCTGCGTGAACTATGAGGATGTGAGCTATCCCGATGAACCTGATGACGAAAACGATTGAGTTATGAAAAGCGAAAAAGCAAAACGATTACTGAATAATGGCCGATTCCATGTGTTCTGTTTGAAGGGGGAATATCCCGAACAGCGGTTTTCGCCAGAGGGGAAATATATTGAATATGCCCAGGGAGCGTCAGCCGTTAAACTTGCCGAGCAGGAGGCCGAGGAGCAGATGCGTGAGAAAGCGATTGAGGCGTTCAAATTCGCTTGCACGGATAACTATGGAGGTGAGTGTTGGGCAAATGACAATCATCATATCAAATGCAGCGGCAAATGCGCGAAAATGAATGATTTCATCAAAAAACTGAACGAGGTATGAAAAGTAAAAAAGCAGAAGAAGCTATCGAAAGGTATCGGCAAGCCTTTTCGGCGCCTTATCAAGCCGATGAAACTGCCGAATATTGTCGTCTCTTCAAAGAGCTCGCAGAGATAGCCGAGCAGGAGGCCGAGGAGCGGATGCGGGCTAAAGCGATTGAGGCGTTTTGCGTGGATTGCATATGTGCATCCGATGGTAAACATTGTTCATTTGGGGATGAATGTGCGTTAAAGGTTGATTTTATCCAAAAACTGAACGAGGAATGAAATTTACCACCCCGTGCTTTGTCCGCGTCGAGGATGCGGAGAAGCGAGACGAGTTGCTTGATTGGTTACAGGATATCGGTTATGATCTTTATCAATCCGCGCGATCATTTAATTATCCGATCTTATGCTGCAATATGATTGACGATGAACCCGGAAATGTATATGGAGAATATGCCGAAGAGTTGACGGGTCTATGCGGCATCTTTGCTTACGACTGTGGCGAAAACATCGAGCTGTTCAAGGCGCTGGCGGCGATGAACGACGAGAATTACAACGAGCAGTATTTTGTTACCGAGTTAGCCGGGAGTTCGTATTGTGTGCACAAAAATCGAAATACAAACCTTGCTTATTCTCTTACTTGCCGCAAGGCCACGGCCGCAGAGATCATCGGACACTTTAAGAAACAGAGGAATAATGGACACGAAACTGACAGTCGATGAGATTCAGATCGCATTACGCAATAGCGGGATTTGGAACAAGCGGCAGGATATATTCATCCCGAACCTTTCGTGGGGTCTGCTTAATTACGAGGCGGATTTAGTGATAATCACCAAGTCGGGGTATCTGACAGAGGTGGAGATCAAACGGTCGTGGGCGGATTTCAAAGCCGATTTCAAGAAAGGACACGAACACGATGATCCGCGCGTCTACAACTTTCACTACTGCGTCCCGGAATCAATCTGCGAGCGGGTTGTAGAGTTCTTACAGGAGAAATATGGCATTGGTCGCCCGTCGGTGCTATGCGTATCCGAAGAGGGTAATATCAGACATTATGACGGAGGTATTTCGCATCGGGGCGGCCGTAAATTATTCCTCGAAGAACAGCTCACCGCAGCCCGGCTCGGGTGTATGCGGGTTTGGAATCTGAAAGAGAAACTTATAAAACAGCAGAGCTATGCAGAAGATAAACTTTAACGACCGCTACGGGTTGACGCAGGCGGTTATCGAGGGTCGAAAGACCATGACGCGACGGATAATGATTCCGCAACCGGACTTTTTATCTGACAACTTCGGATGGGCGAAAAGGAATAATGGGGATGTGATATTGCCGAAATACGGGGTCGATGAGATCGTGGCCGTGGCACAAAGATATTCGACGATTGCCGCCGGGCATCCGGATGTCGATACGTTTTTGCTCCAGGTGGCCAAAGCGCATAAAATATCCCTCGAAAGCGTGCAGGACCTTGCAGGGTGGAATAACAAGATGTTCGCCAAGGCCGAATTGATGCCCCACCAAATTCGCATCACCAGAATCAAGTGCGAGCGGTTACAGGATATTTCGGACGAGGAGTGTTTACGGGAAGGGATCAGGCAATTTACGCCGAACTTTCCAAAAAATTTCCCCATACATCCAACCCACTTTGTAATAGGAGACATTTTAAAAGACACTCCCCGCGAAGCTTTCGCGTCACTGATCGACAAGGTTTCCGGCCGCGGAACCTGGGGCCTTAATCCGTTGGTGGTGGTTTACGAATTCGAGTTGGTGAAATAGCGAGATTCTCGCAAAATCTCGAAAAAACTTTAAACAGTTTGAACGACTTTGAAAAATTTGCAAACAATGAAGACAATTGAAGAAATGTCGCGCGATTATCAGCGCAGTGACGAAGATGATGGAACGACAGCAACGGCATTCCAGAACGGCGCGGAATGGATGCGCAAGGAGCTCACGCGCTGGCACGACCCGAAGGATTTGCCAGAGCGCGGCAAGGACGTGTTATTGAAAATGGAATTTATCGAATCCGGAGAACTGATGTATTCAGTTGGGTATTGGTATGACTCTTATTTCAGCAATACGCTTGGACATCACTGTGAAGTTATCGGCTGGCAGGAAATTCACGAATAGAGCTATGGATATTCTAACCCCACATGACGGCCTCACGAACGAGAAGATTTGCAAAGCGCAGATCGAGGCCGTCGAAAAGAAACAGAACGAATACAAACTGATCGGTCGGCTGACGAAGGTCCCCGGTCACACCCTCTACAAGTTCAACACGACTACGCGTGAGGCTTCGAAAGCGACCGTGGAAAAACGTTCGGGGTATTTCTATGATCCGGAAAAAGGTCCGAATATGCAGATCAAACACCGGTTCAACGTGAAGATCGAAAAGTACTGCTACTACGAACAGGCGTTGAACATGAAGAACTTCATCAAGCGCCTGCGCCGCCGGGGGATCATCGGGGCGGACGAGAATGTGAAAATCGTAAAATGAGATGGTTATGCGAGAAATTAAATTCCGGGGCAAGCGCCTCGACAATGGGGAATGGTTATACGGTTCGTTATTGGTTAGTCATTTCAAAGACGATAAAAAAGAACGGTATTTCATCACTCAATTTTCCGGTAATTATACTTTCGAACATGAGGTTGATCCCGCCACCGTCGGCCAGTACACGGGCAAATGCGACAGGCAACAGCACAAGGTCTACGAAGATGATATAGTTCGTGATGAGTTAGGCTCAATCGGAGCGGTGATTTTCATGGAGGGGATGTTTGCGGTTGATTTTGGGGAAGGTATCGAACTCCAGGAACTCAACACGGGTGTTTTCGAAGTATGTGAGATTATTGGCAACTGTTTCGATAATCCGGAATTACTTAAAACTGAATAGATTATGAAGAATTTCGATTTGGAGGCCGCCAAGCGAGGTGCGGCGGTGTGCACGAGAGGTGGGTTTCCTGTCAGGATTATATGCTGGGACATGAAATGTAAATCTTATGGGGACATGGATCGCATTGTATATCTGACAGATTATACTGGGGATGAACACCTTTCGTCTTGCTGGCTTAATGGGTCGTATCTAACTCGTGGTGCAATGGATAAGAGTGACCTGATGATGCGCGACGACGACTATCTGGAGAAGCTGGAGAGGGGAGAGTATGACCATATTGCTGACGCCCGCAAAATGGTCGGACCGACTATTAAGCAAAACTTAACAACTGACCGCGAGTACTGGCGACGGGTGTATGCCGGGCAGGCGATGCAGGGAATATTTGCCGGAAGGAATTGGCGCAGCGGGGAAATGATCCCGGATTGTATAGGGTTTGCCCGGAATGCGGTCGAACTCGCCGACGCCTTGATTGAAGAACTGGATAAAACGGAGAAGAAATGAGGCGCTTTTGGTTGCGATTGCGGATAGTTATGTGGTATGTGTTATTGCTACCCTTTTTTATGCTATCCCCGGTTATATGGATATTCACGGGATTCGGGTTGGAAAAATATGTGGAGATTCTGTGGCGTGCATTTGATGAACTGGAGTAAATGGGATCAAATTGTTCAAAAGGTTTGTGTTTGTCCGAGGATAAAATCAGCTTAAACCCCTAAAATCTGTTCAAAAGGTAATAAAATATGAAACATTTAATATTGTTTAATAAAGAATATGGCCCCGTTATTTTACAATCATATGATAAAAGTGTGGATGATATGTCTAACGATTTTACTGACAAAATGTCTGATGAAGATATAGCCTCTTTTATTTCTCGAAATACTGGATGTGGCATTGAAAGAGCGAAGGCGATTGTGAAGGAAGCCAATATATTAAATTCAAATGTTGTAAAAAACGATCTCCTACAACTTGAATTTGACATCAAATGCCTTGTCGAGAAATTTATTGAAAAGCACGAAAAATATCCGTATGGAGATATAGATATTGATAAAAAACCTTTCACATTTGACGTTGTGGTCAGATTGAACATACGAGAATAAAAAAGAGGCAACCCCGAAAGATCACCCCTACGCTCACAACGTAAAGGTAGTGATTAATTCGGGAAAACAATGGGTGAGCAGAAAGAAAAACGCAGAGGCGGCCAGCGGGACGATTCCGAGGTTCATATAAGCTATTCGAGAGGGCGGTTGATGCAACTTATTGTGGACACGGATCAGAAACTCGGGGTCAAATACGATCACGACTTCAAATATCATTTCAAGAAACATAGGTCATTGCCGCATTTATGGCGAACCTTCAAAAAGATTTTACGGGAACATATTGACGGATGGCAGCAAGAACTGCCTTTATTCTAATATAGGTATGGGAGCAATTACAAAGAATGAAATTCGCAAGTGGGTATTCGAGGCTACGGAGGATTGTTTCAAACGCTTGATAGCCGCCCAAACTTATCACACGAATGAGCACCTGACAAAGGACCAGGCTCTCGCATTTCTTGATGGGCGTGGATATAAAACGACGATAAGCAAACTTTACAAATTGTCCGCCGCTGGGGAAATACCGTCTACCAAGATCAACGGCAAACTGTCTTTTTTGAAGTCTGATTTGCAGGAATGGGTGGACCAGCAGATTGAGCATGATGTGTCGCGGGCAAATGCGGGAAAATTGTTAGCGGAAAGTGCGATGCGGAAAGAAAATCGGGGGACTAATTTGTAGAATCATTATCCCGTCGTCAGTTTTGGCGGCGGGATTTTTTGTGTATATTTTTACAGATAGGCGCAAATTGTGTGAGCGGCGGCAAAAAATTAGGAGTTACAAACTATTGTAACTCCTTGATTTTTAATTGTGGAGAATACGAGATTCGAACTCGTGACCTCTTGCATGCCATGCGTATTTTGTTGGTTTTCATAGTTTTTCATAGCTTTTCATGCCGTTTCTGGCAACACTTGCCGGACAATTTTCTTTTTCATATCTTTGCATAGCTTTGCACGCAATAACTAATGTGTGTGCAAATAATGTGCAATGAACAACCACTACTACTCAAAGGATGGCGTGACGGTAGCCACCATTCTCGACACGCGCCGGGCGTTGGCAAACGGCCAATATCCCGTGCGTATCCGGGTATCGTATCGTCGTGTGCGCTCGTACTACCCAACCGGTAAGAGTATGATGCCCGACGACTGGGAGCGACTGAACGCAACGCGCTTCCACTCGCTTGTATCCGTTCGCAAAGATATAGAAAATAGTTTTGAATTGGTTCGACAAGCTGTCGAAGATTTAACGTCTAAAGGTTGTTTTACACTCGAATTGTTAAGCGCTCGTTTGAAAGGGGCCGGTGCTACTTCAGTAAATGCGGCCATTCAAATCAAAGAGCAGGAATTGCGGAAAACATCCCACATAGGCACAGCGGATATTCTGCGTGCGTTGTTGCTGTCGATGAATGCTTTTTCAAAGCGGGAGGTACAATATATAGATGTTTCTATTTCATGGCTGCGTCGATTCGAAGAGTTTATGCGCGCTTCGGGTAAGGGACAGACAACTATTGCGATATATATGCGTGCTCTGCGGTCGATATTCAACCAGGCCCGGGCTATTGGTATTGTAAAGGAGGCGCAATATCCATTCGGTCGAGGACGCTACGAGATACAAGAGGGTGAGGGCCGCAAACTGGCCCTTACATTGGAGCAGATAGGCTTGATAGCCCGTTATGATGATGGATACGAAGCAACGGCAAAATACCGCGATTATTGGCTGTTTATGTATTTGTGCAATGGGATTAATGTTGCCGACTTTGTAAAGCTGCGATATAGTGATATTGAGGACGGGGAAATAAGCTATGTACGGAAAAAGACGGAGCACCGCACAAAGTCCCGGAAAGCCGTGCGGGCGATAATTGTACCTCAAATGCAGGATATTATATCACGATGGGGGAACAAAGAAAGCCCCGACGCTTTCATATTCCCGATTCTTACAGGCAAAGAATCTATTGAGGAACAGCGGCAAAAGGCGAAAGACCTGACGAGTCGTATAAATCGTAAATTTAGGTCTATTTCTAAGGTGTTAGGGTTGCCGCCGGTTTCAACATATACGGCTCGCCATTCATTCGCCACCGTATTGAAGCGTTCCGGAGCAAGTATTGCCTATATTTCGGAAAGCCTCGGACACACGGATTTGAAGACGACAGAAAATTACCTCGCCTCTTTTGAACGAGAAGAACGCGAGAAAAATGCCGCACTGCTGACGCGGTTTTGATTCACATCACCTCCATGATCTTTGCGATAACCAGAGCGAACAGCGGCGCCGAGCACTCGTTTATTTCAAGCTGCGATACCCAGTATGTCATTTCTTCATTCATAATAAAGTAGCGTCCTCGCATTACTTGCGAGGACGTTTTCTTACATCAGTTCGTTTTCGAAATACTCGCGGATAAAGTGCTTCCGGTCCTTGTCGCAGAGTTTTTCTACTGCTTTCCGGTAGCACGATAGCGCCATTTTCTCGGACGGGATTTCAGACGGGGAGGCGTGCCCCATATCTTCGGCGATGCTCTTGGCATGATCGCTGTATATCATTACAGCCGTGACCCATAAGGCATTGTCGTTGTAATACGGTTCTTTTTCGATGTCTCCGCCCAGCTTTTCGACGGTTTGCAAGAATGCCTCCTTGCTCCATCTGGGCCCGGTACTTCCGTCCTGATTGATCAGTTTTGAAGCTATCGTCTTTGCTTCGGCATCCGACAGATAGTTGTTCCAGCATATCGCTTCCAGTTTTCCAAGCCATATCTCCGCAATGGCCGGCGATGATTCCGCCACTTTTCCGAATGCCCACATCTGGGCCCCGGCAAACACTTTTTTTGCGTGTTCATCATCCATGTCGGCCATCTTGTCATGCAGCCGTTCGTAGCGTTCCTTTAATTCGATTGAAGTCATGTCTAACAGTTTTTACACACCGACACACGCGGGAGCGGTTTATACACTCCTACGATATTCGGCGTTTGAATTATTACTGCCGGTTCGGTCTTTTCTTTGGAAGTTTCCGTTCCGGACTTCTTGTCGTTCTTTGCCATAATGTTTCGTATAATTTATCCGCACCGTAATATGCGAATCCAATCCAATTAGCAATGTATGCCATAAATAGGGATAACCCTACTGCACATAGTATGTTGCATCCGTTGACGAGCAGCACGAACAACGAGGCCCAGAAAGAGAGGCATTTCGGACATACCATGATCTGACTGCCGATCTGCGCTATTTTTTCAGCCAGTCCAAGGTGTTGCGCAATGGTGGCGCATACCATAGTGAGTAGGGCTATCCACAGCATACCGCTACGCTGTTTGGGTTGCGGCCGTTGCTACCGTAATCGTCAGCGGCGTTTCCGAAACGAATGTACGGCTGCACGGCTGGCAGGCAGATGCTGCTACTGCGTTCATTGCAGCTCCCTGCTCGATGGTTACGGTGGGTGCCGACGCTGACTGAATGGGAATCGTGAAGTCCTGCGATAGAGGCTGCTGTTTGGTGCATCCGCATCCGCCGTTGCACGGAACATAGGAGATGATGCCTTCGACGTGGATGGTAGCCACATATCGCCCCGTTCCAACCTGAGACAACGATTTCAGCGAGAACTGCGGATTGAATACCGGAGTGTTGTCTGCACACGTCGGATAGCAAAGACGCTGAGTGATGTTCACCTCATAAAAATACGGTGAGGCTACTGATCCGGCAGCCAGTACGGGTGTAATAACTGCCGCTTGAATTTTGTTACAACTCATAAAATGGGTAATTATTTGGTTTTGCCTCCTACTGTCTCTATTTTTTCATCCGCGCCGGAGGCATTAGGCTCGGAAGTAGGGTATAGTGCATCGTATATCGCGTTTATTTTCGCCTCGAAGGCGTCTACGCGGCCGTGCAGCGTCACGATATTGTCGTTCGTTACCTGCACGCCAAACAGAATCTGTTCGAAAAGGTTCCGCGGTTGACGCGGTTCCTGGGGATTAGTATTCTCGCTCATCGTTTCAGAAAGTTTTGCACGAAAAAGTTGTTCTTGTATTTTATCAGCAGGTCTTTCAGTTTGGACGCTGTTACGAGTCCGCCACGCTGGTAGTTTTCGTTTACGAAATCATAAGCGGCTTGCTGTACTTCCCTGGCCTCCTGCTCGGATTCGGCATATATGTATACTTCGATCTTGTATGGTTGCATGGTTTATAATTTCGGTAATGGTGGAACATCTGCAATGGGGGCGGCGCTTACGGAACTTATCGGTTCTCCGCTTCTGATGGCTCTGAATAGGTTGTAAGCGCCTACTAATTTGTCCTGATTGGCGTCAGCCCATCCGAACAGTTCTCCGATGGTTGTCTTTGCCTGCTGGAGCATAGAGGGCGGCACCGGATCGAAATCGGGGACCTTTTCCATGTCTTTCATGTAAAAGTCATACATTCTTTCCATTGTGGCCACATCACCTTGATACATCTGCATTAGTGATCGTTTCAGGGCATCTTTGGATGATGTGCGGATCATATCCATATTGTGATATTCTTTTTTGGCGAATAGCATATCGTAGCGGTTTTTAAGAATTAAGGGCGGGGCGGAAATCCGCCCCACCCCGGAAGGGCTAACCCTGGCACGTGTCGCAACCGCAAGGCTGCGGGGCGGAGTACCTCGCTACGCGAAGGAAGTTGCATCCTCCGATGGCGGAGTTGATACCCGAATTGCCATTGATCGCCTGAGCCAGTGCGATCGCTTCGGCGTTCGACAGCGCGTTAGCGCCTGCACCTGCCCCGGCACCTGCCCGTACATCAACGTACTGGCTGATCGTAGGCGCGTGGTTGTTCTGCCACCCCTCCCGCGAAACGCGCTCTTGGAGCTGAGTTTGGGCGAGGATGTCGATAGCCTTGCTTGCGCCCTCGCTGCGAGCTTTGGATGCCTGGTTGATGCCCCAGATACCGGCCGCAGCCAGAAGAAGCGCGCCGCCGCCCAAACCGGCAGCCAAACCGATTCCCGTGGCAGCCATACCGTCACGGTGCTTGTAACAATGGCGATTGTTATCCCACATAGCCAGATCGCCTTTCGTTAAATAATCTGCTTCCATGTATATACATGATTTCGTTCGCCTCTTAACTCTTCAGCGATTGAGACGGGAACAGACTGATGGTTCCCGCACAACAAAGGTCCGAATAGGCGTGCCCGAAGGCAATCAGTCAGTTTTCAAGACGTTGCCGACACGAATAAATGTTATTTCAAATATTTTCCCGCTCTGTTTCCGACGCGTTTCGAACTGACGTAAAATGGCACCCACGGCCTGCCGTGTTATGCGGAGCATGCGGGCGATGTCGGATTCGTAAAACCCCGCGTATTTAAGGTAATAGACGGCCAAATACCGCGCATCCACCTCCTCGCGCGTTTTACCCCCCCCCATGATTTTTTCGATAGGTATTTCGGCCTCTTTTGCAACCGCAGACAATACGGTCTCGAATATTTCCGATTTGCACATATCCGATGTTTTTTATAGATTTGCGAACTCTCAACTTACAAACAACAGGTGCCAACACACCCAAAGGCTTATTGCCTCTGTCGTGGTGTGTTGGCACCTTTGTCGCTCCCGAATGAAGTTGAGAGGTCTTCGGGAGCGGAGATGGGGGCATTTTTATGCCCCTATATTATCAATTTGTCAGTCCTGCATCGGCGGCCGCTCTTTGTGTGGTATGTATGGGTATTTCCTATTGGAGATGTACCCTATCCAAGCGAACATATGCTTCCACCAGCAGCGGGTGTATGATCGCTTATGCTCATTGTAGATGGCCTCGGTTTCGAAGCAGCTATTACCATAGGCACTATCATAGGGCGGCAACAGGATTTCGATGCCGACAGACATACCGTAGACGATGAACGGTGCCGGAATAGAAGCCGTCATCCACCACCACGATCCTCCTGTTATGGAGATAAGTCCCGTGTTGATTACAAAGCATGCCGCTACGATTTCCAGCTGCTGCCGCATGTGAATCTTTTCGTGGTTGTACAGCCTTTCAGTCAGTTTCGCCGGTAGTTTCACAAATAACCATACCAACGCGGTCAATGCCGTAAAACGTCCGAATGGTATTGTGTTGTTGTAAATAATATTCATAGCGGTAATTATTAAAAATTCCACAGCACTACGCCCGCCTGCACCCCGATCGTCGGTTGCAAGCCTTGCGGCGTGTATCCTACACCCACCCCAGCCGTCACGGCAAACCTGTTACGTTTTGTAACGGTTCGGGTAATGGTCCGATTGTAGGTCTCGATCCAGTCCAGCCGGGGCGCCAAATCCCCGATAACAGGGCCCGACACCCGGGCATAGTAGGTAGAATCCCGGTATTCGAGCGTGCGCACCGGAACCTCCATCTGCACGCTGTCGGTGCCGTTCACAGCCTCGACAACACGCACCACCGTATCCGCGGGAGCAAACAGCAGCCGCGGGACATTCACCGTCACCAGCTGTTCGGAAAAACCGTACGACTGCGGCCGCTCGTAGAACACGGTATCGATACGCACTTCCGACCGGATTCCCACCGAGGCCGCTCCCCGGCGGTATCCCCATCCGAAGAGCAGCGCCCCGGCGACGAACGCAGAGAGCAGATATATGATCAGTCGTTTCATCCCTTGACGAACAAATCCCACCCGGCCTGAACGTCGGGCATCTTGGCTTCGACTCCGTTTTCCACATACGACATCGCCGCAACGATAGGTACCATCACATCGCGGTTCGTCGTGGTGATTCGGCTGTCGGCGGGTACACCCGAGCGCTCGGCCACGGTACGGATATAGGCGTCCGTGTGGTTCTCGTTCGACGGCGCCCAGCGGTTGATCATCTTTCGGATGGTGTCCAGTCCGTAGTTGCGCTGGTAGTTGTTCAGCAGCTTGAAAGCCGCCCGGTATCCGTAGGCTATCGTCCTGAATTGCGCGAAACGGCTGTCTTTCGACGGCACGATCTCGCCCTGCCAGGGGTTGCCGCCCTTTGTCTTCTCGATGTTGAGCGGATTGTTGTTTCTAAGACCTCGTGTCATGTTGATTTTATTTATTAGTTCCGTCCAAATACTTTTTGGCCTCTTCGACCGGGACCTGCATTTTTCGGGCGACTTCTCCGGCCAGCACTTCGCGGAATATTCGCAGAAACGGCATTTTTGGGCTTACGATCAGCGCTGATCCGCCCATCGACCAAAGTTCGACCAGACAGATCAGGGTGCAGATAGCGATCACGGCGAGTTGCGATTCCAATTCCGCCATTCGTTCGATCAGCACAAACGCTGCGATCACCGAAGCATACAGCGCCAATTTGGACAGCATCCCATGCCGTCCGAGTTCGGAGAGCGCGAAATGTCCGCGTTTGATTTGGGCCGCAATGCCCCAGGCAGTATCGAGGGCCACACATACTACTACGGCATTGATGGCCATCTCATACCCAGCGAAGAAATTCACGATGAAAATGCCTGCCGCAGCGATCCATCCATAAACCGTTTGGAAAATTTCGCTCAGTTTGTAACCGATGTTAATGATTATTTCAGTCATCCGTGCCATATTATCCGATGCCGAGTTTAGTTTTCAGTGAAGCTATGAAGTCATCATCTGCAAGCAACTCGTCGGCCGACTGAACCCCGATATTTGCGCGAGCCTGCGCCTGTTCACTCATAGAAAAGTTCTGAGAAGAATATACCGAAACATAGGTGGGATTGGACCATCTGACGCCAGTATTAAACTTGAAAATTTTTGTCGATTTGGTATAAGAACACCTAAGACAAAACTCGTTGTTTCGGATTGCAAAGAAATTTACAATATCTCCTCCTTGATAGTCACTAAAATATATTTTAGTAAGTACCTCCTTGCCCGCATTTACCGTGCCCCGCAAAATGACTCCCTTGGATGACAACAAAGCTGCCTCCTGCGCATCAGTAAGCGTAGCTTGCCCGTTCTCTATATCCAAAACGAACAACTCAGACCCGATATTGGACAGGGCCGTATTCTGCTCCGATGTGGTTAAATCCTGAGCCTTATCATAACGAACGAAGGATTCATCCGGTTCACCGGGTTCGCCTTTAAGACCCGAGAACTTGAGATCAATAGTTCGCTTCTCGGGGGTGCCGCCCAATTCAATCTTTACGCTTGGAGTGCCGGTAGTGTTATCCACACTGGCCGTGGCGGACGTAATCTGGCCGGCCTCGCCCGGATCGCCTTTGTCGCCTTTCAACAGGCGTTCGACGATTACTGTAACTTCCGGCGGCGTGTCCCCGTCACTAGGACCCTCCCACAGCTCTATATTGACGGTGCCGGGGATGGTGACATTCATCTCTCCGTCGGGGAAAAGGCTGTCGGGGGCGTCCGTCTGCAAATAGTAATGCAGGATTCCGGGGACCAGACGATGATGGTCTACAAAAACCATAATAGATTCATCGTCGAGCGGCGAACAGTTGTTGTATGTTGTCCCGTCGAACGAGGCAACATACATGTTATATGACGGTGTGTTGGGCGTTTTAAGCCCTAAACGCCACGGATAATCGGGTAACTTGCCGTCTGGAAATGCGAATACAATACGGAAATCGCTGGCACAGTTGACGTGACGAATATTGTCATCGGTCATATTTATTCCTCTTTGTGTTTCGGAGATACCGTTTCGTACTCGTCGTAATCTTTTGCGAGTGCTTCGAAATCGTCACGGTGTTTCAGGTCTTGCGCGATATACCATTCAGCCGCCGGAGCCGTGATATTGTCGGCGGTATATACTTTGCCTTTGTATCTGAAAGCGATACCCCTCTTAAGGATGTATCCGCCGTTTTCCTGCTTGTTCATAGTCCGTAAAATTAGTATTGCCGCATCGTGATGACAGTTCGGGCATCGGGCATTGAATGATGCGGTGAAATCCTTGCCCGTGATCTCCTCCCAATCCGCTCTGATAGCAGCCTTGTCGGCATCGGATAGAGAGGGGGCCGAAACCCTCTCTCTATACCATTCCTGTGTCTGCATGATTAGGCAGCTGCCGAACACAGCGATTCGAGCGCCGCCTTCGTCGTTGCGTAGTCCGTCTTGTAGAAGAACAGTTGCGACGTCGGGGCTCCGGTCTCGGTAATGTTGCCTGTCCAGCCGCCGGTGTCCCCGCTCTTGTCCATGTTCAGGTCTACTCCGGTTGCGCCCTGCTCCCAGCCGATGACGACAAACGCTTGCTTACCTGCGTCGCCTTTCTCCATGTTCTCGTAAATGCAGACGTATTTGTCCTGCTTGAGCCCCATGATGGCGGCGGCGTTCTCCGGGCTGTCGGCCAAGAGGGTAACGGGCAGAACCTTGTCCCACGCGGTGTCGATGCTCGGGTTTTGGTCTGTGATGGTGATAGCCGGGGTTTCATTCGACGGGTTCCGGACCTTATACCCCCGCTTGCCGGTCAGAGCCACCAAGTTGGTAATCACGTGGCCCTCGCGCGTGGATTGGTCCCAGTCGATAGCATCCCGGGAGACGAAATAGAAAAACTTTTCCACGCCTTTAGCGTGGGGCTCGTTGCAGTCGTTGAGAATGTCCCGCCCGAGCGTAGTGGTGCATGTTTGTACTGCCATTAGTTTGATGTGTTAAGTTAGACAAAGCACTTCGCGCTTATGGCAGATGCGGCCACGAAAGGGTGGCTATATGTATGTGTCGTTTCGTACATGATTCCGCGGCTTATATCCTCATAAGCGTTCGTGTCAAAGGTGCTAACCTTCGGCACATTGTGCAAGAATTATTCGTATTTTTTCCGTCCTAATTTTCCGAGGCTGTTTTGAACCTTGACCCGCTTCTGCCCCTTGTTGATGTCAACCACCGAAACAATGGGCGCCGGCATATTCATCAGGGCCCGTTCCATCATGCGCTCCATCCCCTTCATGCCGTCGTTACGCTGGGGAAGATTCGATACTTGGATGGCGTTTCCGCCGCTTGCCACGTTCATGGCCGATAGCATTGCGCCCCAGTCGTTGACAGCCTGGGCCGTCATCACAGCTTCGCCGTTGGATAACATTGCGGGGATGCTGTCCGAAGTTCCGGTTCCCGGGCCCGTGACAAGGCCGCCGGAGGCGTATTTAGGCGTTTGCGCCGAATCTGTGACTTGTGTAGCTTGCGCAATGGCTGCAATTACCGCGGCGACGCTGCTTGCAATCTGAACGGGAAGCAACCACGGAATGGAATACTTGGCAGCATTGGCGACAGCGCCCGCAATAGCTTGTGCCTGCTGTAACGCAACCTCGAATATGGCCAATGCTTTCGAAAACTCGGCATAACGTTCGCCCTCTCCGCCCAGTGCTTCAAACATTGCAGAAAAGGCCCCTGTCATGCCTGATAATCCGCTGAGAGTTTGCGCCGTCTGCCGTGCCGCTTCTTGCGCTGTGCGGTCCTGCTCCCGGGCGATGCTTTGTTCGGCGTTCGCTATTTGCATACGGAGGTCAAGCCGTTGCCGCTGCAATTCCACATCGTCCCAGCCTAACCGGTTGACAAGCTCTTCATTGCTGGCTATATCGTCCAACTGCGACAGTTGCTCTTTGGCTATTGCAATAGTTTCTTTTGCCGTCCCTAAACTTCCGCCCGACAATGTGGCTTCAAGAAGCCTATTTTGATACTTTCGCGCCTGCTCTTCTAATTGCGATTCGAGCCCTTTGGTAATATCATTGTTCCCATCCTTGAAAGCATCGGCCAATTCTTTATCCAAAGCATTACCGATTGCCGTAATGTCTTTTACGATGGATTCCCGCGCGGCTTTTACTGCTTGGGCTCGCTGCTCCGCAAGTGTTATGCCTTTTTTTACCTTTTTGTTTACTTTATCATTGGCGGCCTCCTCAATACCTGCATTTTTGAGTATTTCAGATGCCGTATTTTGGCTTTCAACGGATACATTTAGGTACGCTTCGGCTTGGGCTTCTAAAGCACGGACGGGGGCCATTAATTCCTCTTCTTCGGCTTCTGTGTAAGGGCGGGTTGACCTCAAATCCTCCCCGTTAGGAGAACCGCCAAAAACATATCTTTGCGTCGTGTACCCTTTCTTTATTTCCTCCTCTACCTTTTGTTGCTCGATTAGTGCCTTTTCATAGGCTTCGGCAGCCAATTTCATCCCCGCAGCCGCCCGCGCTCGCATGCTTAGAGCATTTATAAAATCGCCCGTATTTGTTACAAGAAGGTTTTCTGCATCATTTACATTCGTTACCTTGACCCCGAGATCGTCGAATGCGTCTTTATTATCGACAATGAACTGCTTTCGCGCCTTTAGATCGTCCCCCAAAGCCCTCCATTGCATTTGCAATTCTTTCACTTTGGCGATTTGTTCACCGATGCCGTACCCGTCTTTCTTCAAAGCGTCATTCACCTTATCTTGTGCCTCGGCCATAGAGAGCGCCGCTTCTTTGGCCGTAAACAGACCTTTCACCCACGCCCCAATCTCTTTCCCGTAGGCCGTCAGCAATGTGATACCCACGACCAATGCCGTTTGCCAGGAACCAATAGCCGAAAGCACTTGTTTGAACACCGAAACTGTCGGCTTGCCCTCTGCTCGCAGCGCTTTGTTGGCCATCCTTGCTCGGGTCAATTCGTCCGCAAACATCGGCAGGTTGTTTGAGATCGCCAAGAAGAACTGCTGAAAAGACATTGTGAGCGACGGCATTTCACGCGCCAGCTGCTGAACTTGGAACGACAGCGGGGTGAATCCTTTTGCCGCACTTGCATAGTTGCCGACATTATCCCGAAAGTTCAGCAATGATGCGTTTGCTTCGTTCAACTCGGTCTGCATCTCACGAATTTGAGAGCTCAATTTGCCGCCTACATCTGCATTGTTCCGCTCTTCACGGCTTAGCTTGTTGTATTGAGCCGTAAGGGCTTGAACCCCCGCCCGGAGTTTCTCAACGCTTCCGTCCAGGTTGATTTCTTCTCGAATATTTGCCTGAATCTCCCGGGTGTAGGCCGACATCTCGGTCCGCAATGCTTTGATAATCTGGGTTTGCTTGGCAACGCCTTCGGAATCACCTGCTTTCTTAAACTCTTGTAGTTTGACTTTTGCGGTGTCAATAGCCGCCGAGGCGGCCTCCCATCCTTTGATTAAATCCGAATATCTGAACTGGATATTAATGATCTTGTCGATAGTGTCTTGTGCCATATCTCTTCATATGGGTTAAATGGTTAATAACTAAACTAATTCAGCCTCGATGTTCCCGGAGGCAGGGACTGGCCCGAACCAACATTCGCCGTTGTTGCTGGCTTCGATATAGAACCGCTCACCTACATGGTCTGCTAACTCTTGGCCCATCATGCTGGATAATTCGTTGAACGAAACTCGAACCGTCAGATCGTCTAATACATCGAACCTGCCAAGCCACGAAGTAGTGAGTTCGAACATAAGCTCTATATTATCGCCGGCTTCAACCCCGCAGGCGTGCACGTCGATGATGACCATGCGCTCTGCTGCGGCCGCATCCTGTATCACAACAATTTTACGCTCTATTGATGGGGATTCTTTAAGATATACCGTCACCTGTCCTGTTCTTTGCTCGCTGGTAGTGTTGGCATATGAATAAATATTGACAGCATAGGCATCTACCTCAGCGAGGGCAACGGCGTCTCCGGAATAGCTCAATATTTGAGGCGTTCCGTTAGAACTCCAAGATACGCGATTTTGCTTGGCAGCGGCTTTGATATTGATTGATATATCTCCGACGCTGCCATTGAGCGTCAGATAGTATTCTTTGCCTTTCTGCGATATGCTTATTTCCCGGCGCACATGGTCGGCTTCGCTGATACCAAGAATGACGGGGTCGTAATTGATTTCAGCATCCGAAATGTTTTCAGGGATATTAATATTGATAAACCTGTCTGACCATGATAGAGGAGGGGTATTGCCTAAAGTAACCATTATCAGGCAATCTTCTTTTGCATCGTCGGGGGTTAGTACTCTGTCTCCATTCCGTGTTGTAATCGTGTATTTCACATAAACAGCACCTTTTGGAATTTTAGCCACTGTGGGAAAGGATGTTATCCAATCCCAACTTACTGGGTCGTTAATATATGAATACTCCTCGTCGTAAAACAACCATATAATCTTATAGATGTCATTAAAGGAGTTTACCGATATGTATTCGCCGGATATAGGTTGAAAACTCTTCGATCTCAGTCTCGTGTTGTTTGCCGCCGGGACTCCGGTTCCGTTATTAATAGCCCCTTGCTCCATATCGGATAAAGAGAATATATTACTTTCTTCGGCAGTTTGAAGCGTCACCGTCAAACGGCTGTCTTTCGAAACCACATAGGGCGTACCATTCGACTGAACACTATACGTAATAGTTGTTTCGGCAGATGTTATGTCGGTCTTGCTTTGGTCGGCATTTTGGCCATCCAGATACAGGTAGTAGTGGGCAGGCACAACCCCGTCTACTTTCAATTTCAGCAGTTGGCAGTCGCAAATGCTGTCCTCGCCCGTTTCGACCGAGTAGATGGCGAATATCTGCCCGAATTGGGCGATATATACCGGCTTCGTGTAGTCGAGGTTATAGAGATCGAGAGCTGTTAGTTTTGCCCGGACGGTGATGATCCTGAGGCGGTCAACGACTTTCTGATAGGAGGCGTATCGGGTCTTCACGATGCCATTTTCGCCGCCGAACTTCATCCACGGGTCGAAAACGCCGATGGCTTTTATATCAATGGTATTATAATATCCACCTCTAACCGATAATATCCGCGGTGAACACTCCGAATAATTGGCACCTCCTTTGCTGTCATCCTCATATATGGGGACGAGGGCGCACGGCCGATCTAATCCCGCCGTCGTCGCATTTTCCGATGCTGAGAAGGGAAGCGACACAAGTTCGGTTTCTTTTTCGATATTCTCATTACGAATGGTAATGGTGCCGTGCGTGTCGGTCTTTACATCGTCGTCGTTGTCGTAGTCGAGAATATTGCTTTGCGCGAGGTCGTCAATGGTGAAAACCGACGCATCGGGCATATCCACCCGGTGAATATCATTCAGAATTACCCGGTCGCTCCAGTCTATGATGTCGTTTTTCTGAACATTGGCGATTATGTCGTCGATGCTTATCAACTTTATCGTGTTCGGGTTGTCTTTGTCCGCATAGGCGAACAGCCCCTGCATATTCATCATGGCGAGGATAAAATCGCCTTGTGAGATGTCGGGGAGGTTGGGAGCAATAGGGAATTTTGTAGGGAACGCGCAATCTTCCCAATCGGTCCATACTCGGACCGTGGGAGCATTTGAAATGCTATTATTGTTATATATCAAACCGCCGTACGCGACGATATGGAACGCTATTTCGGTGTTTTCGAATATATCAAATGACGTTTCGAACGGGTAAAAAGTGGCCGTATATGTTAAGTAGTCGCCACCGCCTCCCACGTTGGAAAAAGACGACGCTTCGGCTATGGGTTGCAATACTTCCCAATCGGATACATCTTCTTTCCAAACTAAAACTACAATCGCAAAGCCTGTGATCTCTGATGCTGGCAGATATGTCCCTACGTTGATAGTGAATGTATCGGCCCCGTTGGATGGCGTCATAGATATTCTGACTTTCCTATTTCCTTTGTCGAATTTCACCGTGCACTTCCCGTATGCAATTCCTTGCTGGTCTTGAATAACAGACGACCAGCCGATAACACCTTGAATCTGGTCATCTTTCAGCGTCGTGAGGGCTGCGATAAAAGTGAATGCCTCTGTCTTATTTGATATTTCATCCCCGTTCTTAGAAACCAGCGGTATAATAGGGCCGCCGTGCGGACTGTACGCAAGGCGATCTTTCCCGTCGATAGTAATCCCGTTATACTCTTCGATATATCCCAATATGGCAGATACCGGAACCGATGGGTGCAGGTATTTGGGATTGGAAAGCCCCATTCCGAAATTAATCGCCCAAAATGCCGCATCGGGTTCTTCTCCTGTGGAATCCAATAATTGTGTATTCTCGTTCCACTCTATATAAGAAACCCAATCACCCTCTGCACCTTCCGGAGCAGGAATATATATGGTCAAATCCCGCAGATTCGCGTCGAACAAAGGCTGGAAATTGTCCGCGTTGCCCCACGTGAGGGTCACGTTGATAGTGTCCGCAATATCCGTAACCACGGCGAACCCCTGCGTGAACAGCGGCACCCCGTCCTGATACAATGCCGCCGGAAGGCGCATATAGGGAGCGTCGGCATCCACATCCGGGCGGGCTGCCTGACCGATAGCCCGCATATTCGCAGGCGTGGGAGGCAGCGCAATGTTATAAGATCGGTTCGACTGAATACTGTCGAGGCTCGAAAAGATCGGACTTTGATAAAGCAGGGTTATGACCTCGTCACTCGACAGGTCGCACAGAATATCGTTGATATAAAGTTCGTAGGTCGTCATAGGTTGTACTCGCGTTTTACGACTTCAATAACCAGGTCTTGCATCGGAGCTCCGCTGTCCTCGGCTTCGCTGTCCTCCATAGAGCAGCGCACCCAATCGGAAAGGGTAGTATCCCACATCCACACTGCCTGGCTTCCGATGATGGTTTTGCACATCTCGTATATATCCCGCTCGACGATTCGACTGTGCAAGGTGTATCGCTTGGTCAGGGTCTTGTTCTGAACCTCGAAAGGCTGGAGGGTTTCATCGAGTTGTGTATAGGTGGAATCTACGGACATCTCGTCAGTCGTTATCTCCGGGGTCCATCGGTATACATACGGGATACCCGATTTGTCGATCCATTTGAGGAATACGCCGTTTGTGCACAGGTCAACTTTTACGGGGATAGATATAGACATCTCGTCCCCTGCGTCATATAGTATAGAAGCCATCAAAGCTGTCGGCGTATAATCCAAATCTTCTACAGACACAGGGTCGAATTCAATATATGGCCCAATCTCTTGGGCGAATGTTAATTGCCGTTCGGGATCACTCAATGTAACGGCATTGGACGCCGGGACGAATACGGTTTGACGAAACATTCCATAAGGATATATGACTATCTTTTTCGCCGCCGGGTAGTTGGTGGCGTTTGTGTCGCCTTTGGCTTCCACATTGAGGGCTTTGATTTCATAGTCAGCATATCCGACAATCGGACGCGAAGAATATCCGACACCTCCGCCCGGATAGGAGGCGTTGAACATCACGACAATACCTTCGCCGTACTCCTTTACCAAAGACTCGCACACGGCGCCGATGGGGAATATTGCGACGCCCCGATCATCGGTTTTGCGGGCAATGGTTATCTTGCTGGCGTCCTCGTTGGCCACGTCATAAACTTCGAGGGTTACGTCTTGATTGCGCACGGGCTCTTCTAATGCCACCTTGACGTATGCGTATCGGCTTTTGGTGCAGAAAAAGGTATTAGGCACCGTTATTGAATTATTCCCTCCCCAAATAGTTTTCATAGATCTATCGTCGCATCTAATAGTTTATAAATGGAGGTGTCGAGCTCCTCCGTGATTCTTTTGCTGATTCTTTCGACAACTTCGGGCAGCAGGTCTTTCATGATCTCCGTTCCGCCGCCCTCCTGATGGAGTACGTTTCCGTGATCCCAGACGCTCGAAGCAACGCCATACGCATTTATCGATCTTGGTTCGAGATTCCACCGCGATTCTTTGGCTCGCGCCCACCGCTCGATGGCATTCAGAAAGGCCCCGAAACTGCCAAACTCCTCCTGCACGTCCTGCGGGGAACTTCCCTCGTCGATATTCTTGATGCCTTTGCGCCCGACAAATGAGACCGTAAGTCCGCCGTTCGTAGATTCATGGATGGTTTTAAGGCTTTCGGCCGTCGCTCCAGTCGTTTCCTCCGGGAGCCCCAAAGCGTTGACATCGGCGCCGCTGTTGGTCCTTTTGGTCATTATGTTAAAGGCGATCTGTTCGGCGAGCGGACCGAACTCGTCCTCGCAGATGGTGATGATCCGCTCGGGGCTGAACACCTCTTCTATTTGCCGGATGGTGGGCATATCAGCAGATGTTATAGGTCATAATAGCGCTTAGGGTTACGCCCGCCACCAACACGTCGAATTTGCCGTAAAAGGGCGTCGCGTTGGCCACAAGCTCGACCTCTATACCCATCGACCGCATCCGGTTGATAAATGCAAAGGCGCGTTCTTCCATCTTTTCGACGATTGGCTGCACTTCGGTCTCCGTGTCCGGCTCCGCTTTCCCGAGGGCGTCGCAGAAATAGAGCGTCGTCGTCCGGCGCCGCGTGTCCGACATCCGTGTTTCGGAAATCGTTTCGTTGAACTGACGGAGCAATACGGGGTATTGCTTTACGTCATCCATCAGATAATTAGCTTCAGCTATCCGGGCGTACATATAGGAGCACAGTCCCTCCGCCTCGGCGCATTCTCTGAATATCTCGTTAATGCTTTTTTTCATCGTCCCCGTCTCCCGTTAGATTTGTTTGCTTCATAGATGGCCCGCTGTTCCATGTTGTCGCACTTGCAGGCTTCGAATGCTTCGTATACTGTCGCCCACGGCGTATTCCATGCTTTATTCATGTCAACGGCGCCGTTCATGATCTGGCAGTATTTCCGGCATACGGCGACAAGTCCGCGATTGGGTCGCTTGACACGCGCTTTCATCTCGGCGGCCGTGAGGGGCATTTCCAGCTTTTTCCACGATTTGCCGATACCTTCCAACCCTTTCTGTATGGCGATGAAATAGCGCTGGGCGCGGATGAACCGGAGTCGCCCGATCTGCTCTTCGTCTACGCTGAACCCCGCGGTCCAATCCGGATTGCCGTCAGCGCCTATGCGGTTGAATTTCACGAGCCCGAGCATCACACCGAGCACGATGCAGAAATATTCGTACGACGGACTCCGGGCTTCTATGGCGTTCAGCTCGCCCATCGTGATCCCGGCAATGTCACGCACGGGCAGCCGCTTGTCGAGCCACATCCGGCGTTTCATAGGCACGAACTCCGGCTCCGGAAGGTCTTGGATGGCTTTTACGATACGTTCGGTACCCATGCTGAATAATGCACGGTTGCGCATCACAATATCATTAACCGTATCTTTGGGGGTTATTTTCATATGTTATATACGTTGATAGGTACAAAGATGTCGGCGCCGAAGTCCGGGGACAGCTCCACATCGTCGATGCTGTGAATGATCTTCCGGCATTCGTCTACCATATCGTTCCACACGCGGACGAGCCGATGTGTCGGAGATGTTCGGGTGCTGCTTTCGGTGTTCTTCAGCTTTTCCCCGGCAACGGTGTTGAATGTCATATGGTCACGCGAATAGTAGAAATAGACATATTTGGCGATTACGGATGTCCCCTTGTCCGGTTGGGCCAGCAGTGCCACAATCGCCGGGTAATCCTCGATATTGTCGGCGACATCCGACCCCAGAAGCATTCGCAGAAACCGCGGTTCATACTTGGCGATATATGCCTGAATATCGCTTATGATTTTGGGGGCAGGTCCGGCGGGTTTACCGTCGCTCTTGGTCTCTATTCCCGCAATATATGTCTCGGGATAGGTGAAATATCGCTCGTCTAAAATCATGGCATTTTGTTTTAAGAAAGGGGCGGCGTGTTGCCGCCCCTTTCCGGTTATTCTTCCGGGGCCTCTTTGTAGAACCCCTTGGCAATCATCATTTCCGCAGTAGCCCGCGACTTGATGAGAATCTCGCCCTTGTTGATCCCGTCATGCGCTTTGATGACTTCTACACGCATGACCTGAGATTCGGGAGCGCTACGACTGCGCCTAACGGGGGCGCGTGTCGTAGCTGCTTCATCTTTCGTTTTCATGGGTTACTCCTTTGCTTTTTCGATGGCGGCCAGAGCGGTGTCGATGTCGGCGACATAGATATTCGCCTTCATATCCGGCCGTGTAACGAGGGCCTGCCCGCGATACCACAACCACAGACGATACGAATCCGTCTCCGGAACGCGCTCGATCTCCATCGTGATGTTGCGCTTGTCGTGCAACTGGAGCGTCATGGAATCGAGCACGACGAGCTCCGCGGCCGAGAGTTTCGAGGTCGGGATGATCGTCATGCCGTGCACCGACAAGGCCCCATTAGGCAGCACCGTGATGTAGTCGCCGAGGGTGTTCTTCAGCGTGCGCATCTTGAACTCGGTGGCGTAGTTCATCAGCACGTAATTCGGTGCCATAGAATCGTTGGTCCCAACCTTAGCCTGCGTTTTCATGGCAAGGATCAGGTCGGCGATGTTCGGTGCCGATACGCTGGCTGCCACACCCGCCGTCGTTGCATTGAACGCCGTAACGCCGGATGTTTTCAGTCCGTAGATGTGCTTGGGCTGGGAGGCATCCACGCCGTCGCCGTCCCACAGCAGCGTGTCGAGCTTGGCGGCGATGCCCTCCTGGGCTTTGGTCTGAGCCCACGCGAGGAAGTATCCGAAATCCTCAGCGCTTTCAGCCGAGAACGGCAGTACGGCCCCCAGTTTCGACAGCTCGCGGTATTTGCCCTGAAGCGTGGCGGTGTCGGTATTGGTGTGCTTGGTCATCTCCTCTGCATACCCGGTGCCGTCAGTGTAGGACGCGTCGTTGTACATGATGCGGTTCTTGTCGTCGGGCACATTGATGCGCGTGAAGAGTTGCACAAACGCATTGCGGGGGCTGGCGTCTGCGTAAATCTTCGTCGTCAGCACGGTGCGGTTGGGGTCTTCGTTCGTGACGTTCGAGGTGTCAAGTTTGAGTGCAAACTCGCCCGTAGACTTCATCCCGCGGCCGTTGCGCAAATCCTTGTAGGCAGCGGCGAACTCTTCTGATTTCAGCACCTCTTCCATCGCGGCGACCAGCGTTTTGTGTCCCTCCTGCTTGGGGGCGCCTTTCTTCATCGTGGCGATCTCGACACCTTGGGCTTTAAGCGCGCCCTCCAGTTTTTCGATCTTCTCCGGCGACAGCCCGAGTTTCCCGAACTCCTCCTTGACAGCCTCGATGATCTCGTTCTGCGACTTGATGCCTGCGACCATCTCCTCGAACTGCCCTTTGATATAATCTCCGAGCGCGTTCAGGCCCTTTTTCTCGTCCTCGCTGAACTCTACGCCAGCGGGAAGCACAAATGATTTAATCTCCATTCTTCTTTGTGTTTTTTGGTTAATTGATATGTGAACCTATTTTCCCGAACATGTTTTCAGTGAGTGGTTTCTCCGGCTCGGCTGCGTTCAATGTCTCAATGATTTGCTTTTTGATCTTCATTTTCTCCTCCAATGACGCCGCATTGAGAGCATCGCTCATAACCTTGATGGCGTCCGGTAAACTCTTCACAGCACCGACGAATGCCGTTTCCTCGTTGGCTCCGGCGGTAACGACGGATATTTCATGCAATACGACTTCCTTAACGATGAACGCGTCGAGGGCTTCGTCATATTCCATTTTGTCCCACACGTAATTGAATCCGAACGAGAACTGATTAATATCGCCGTCTTTGAGTTGGAACCACGCCCGCTTTGCATTCGGCACCGCGTCGAAGTTGCTCAGCTTAACTTCTGCATATGCACCGTCTTCGCGCTCTTCGATAGACAGTATCCGGCCGATAGGGTCGGCGAAATCATGTTGCCACACGAACGCGATTTTGCGGTTTGTGGCCGATCCCGGACCCCTGTCGTTGATGGACTTGGCGAAGCATCCTTTGATAAGAATATCGCCCGCGCTGTCCTTGTTCCCGAAACTGGCGAACTTCACGAGGATAATATGCTCGTCTTCGTTCGATATGTCCGCTTTCGTAACGGCGAACTCTTTGCGGCAGGCATTGCCCATTGCCGCCCGGCGCGCTTCTATTTGCTGAGATAAGTTCATGTTATACGATATATTTCAAAAGTTCTGTTTTAGCCTGCTCCGTGGTCATCAGGCCGCCGGATACGGCGTTATTCAGGGCATTCACGAGATTGGTCATGCCCGCCGCCTGTTCGCGCTTAGATTCTTGGAAGAGTTCAAGATGATCGTAGTAGGGCATCACCTTGAAATCCTCAAAGCCATATATCCTGTTGAGCACGGAGAATATATTATTTGCCTCGGGGATTATCGCGTCGTTATATAATATCGTTTTCGCTTCTTTGGCGTTGGCGTACGTTGAACCCTCTACGTCGAGCAGCACGCTCGGCACTTGGTAGATGTCCGCGATTTCTTTCTTGCAGGCTTTCTGTACGTCTGTCAGTCCCAGATCGGTAATCGTTGACGATACCGGACTTACGGCAGCATTCATGGACGTGATCGCGTATTTGAATTGATCGGCCCGGATGCCGTACTTTCTGAATGCCTGTTGTATGTTTTTCTTCTCCGACTCCGTTTCCGGCAGATTAGCATCTCGGATAATATCGCCGCTTCCGGATGTCAGCGAGATAATAGCCAGCATACCGCGGTTGACCATCAGTTCATGCACCGCTTCGTAGGATGCCACGAAAGTATTCACCGGCTTCTGTAATGATACCATTCGGGAGATGTTGCCGCCGCAAGCATTGAGATCATAAGAGGCATCCCTCACGATGAACATATCTTCTTTGGCTATCTTCATCGAAGACCCGCAAATGGTCACCGTGTAATCTACGATGTCCGCATCGGGCATGAACGATAACGCCGGAGATATTGCGGCATTTTCCGTGACGCAGAGATTGGGGACGACGAACAGCTCGAAAGATTCCGGGAACCCCACCGATTCCATGCGTACGATATAAGCTTTGCCGAAAATCTGCGTCATGGCCTCGATGTATGCCACGAAGTCCGCGATGCCTTGCACGCTATTAGGGTGCGACATGGTCCGCACAGCGTCCGGTCGTTCGAGGTCTTCACCGTCGTCCGTGGTAGCTGCAAGACGTAGGTTCTTAATTGCCGCGCATTTTTTCGAGATCACAGACATCAGCGGCGAGCAAAGTGCGTATGCTTTGGCTTGTCCAGCTTTGCCACTGGTGTCGATCGTCCCCACGGTTTCAGTTGATCCCTGAAATACCGGAGGTACGTTGATGTAGCTCAATGTCGATATCGGCAATTTTGAGTCTGTATTATCGCTTTTCCTGCGTATTTCGTAGCCGAATAGATTCATTATGCAGCTATTTGAATAAGGTTCTTGAATTCAGACTGAACGGCATATCTGGCAGCGTCCCATAGATGGTTGAATTCGTCGTGCGGGTAGTTTATGGCGATGCCGTTCACCGTCTCCCACACGTACGAGTTTGCTTCTATCTGCATGTTGCGCGAACGCACGCAGTGTTTCTTACATCCTTTCATGGCCGTGATGCCGTCCATGACAGACCCCGGGTATTTCCGCACGGGGATGACCGTAAGCCCTTTAATGCGCATTGCGGTTATCATGCTTTCGGGGGATTTGGCATATTTGTCAGCGCTATCTGCATAGCATCGGGATACTCCGTTTGTGAAGTGCGGCGAAAGCGCTGCATACAATTTCGAAGTGTCGTCGATAGGCTGATATATCAGCTCCTGCAAATAAAGATGGTTCGGGGCACGGAATCCGGCAAGTACGCAGGCCGTGGGGTCTGCTGTGAATCCGAAATCGAGGCCCAATACAGCGCGTTCGATGTCTTCGGGGAATTCGTCGATCCAGTCGATGTCGGGGAATATCAGCCCCTCCTGCGCGGCACGTACTCCGAGGCCGTACACTTTCCAACGCCATTCGTCGGCAGTTCCGGCGGCGATATTCTCGGGTGTGGGTTCGTATCCCTCAATTGTGCGACGAACCCCCGCCGGGCAGAAGGGATTATCCTTGTACGTCGTGTGCGTGAAAATAGTATCCGGGGCGCCCTCCATATGGAACGCCCAATGCTCCGTGTATTTCGGGTTCCAGTCACCGATGACCATCCGCGTGCAGCGCATGGTGATATTGTCGAATTGCGCACGGCTTACACCGTCGAGCATCTCGTTGAAATATACTATGTCGCAGTCGTGGCCCTCTTTGACATCCATTTTGTCGAGACCCCGGAAACGAATCACACTATCCTTGATGCGATATTCAGGGAGAATATTTTCGCCACGCATACAATCGGGATCGTATACGCCGCGTAGTTGCAGCTTCTTGCGGAAGTCGTCCAGCGTCTTTTCCTTGCAATCTTGAAGCGTGGCCCGATAACAGTATATTTTAAGAGGTACGGACGATGATGCGCAGATGTCATACAGAAAGTCCGCCGTGTCGAAAGTCTTTCCGGATCGGGAACTTCCCTCGTCGAAGATACGGACGACGGCGCCGCTCCCGGCGTATAGCTGGTAGAGGTACATTTTGACTTTGTATGTCTTGCCTCTGTATGTTACGGGATCGGGCGTCATTCCTTTACTGTCATTTTGCCTATGGACTGGATGATCTTAGCAGCTTCGGGATCGAGGACCACGGGAATAGGCTGTGTTGCAACCGTTATCGCCTTGCCGTTTGTTGTCACATCCTGGCGGTCGGCAAGATGAAGAACACGCGACGCAATCGTCGGGTTGTACTGCTCACACATAGCACCCTCCAGCTGATCGGATTCGATTCGCGCGCGCACGCGCGCACACACGCCGAAAAACTCGTCGAGTTTCTCGTATTCTCTGAATGTATCAGGGATTATCCCGGCGAATACGGCGAAGCTGGACAATGTCAGCGGGCGTTCATAGGGTACGGGAATAATAGAGCCGTCGCCCAATACCTTGTTGCTGTATCGCGGATTTGCTTTCACCCATTCGACATACTCTTCGAACTTGGCTTCAAGAGCTTCGGGGGTATATGCACGAGGGCGGCCCACTTTGCGGGTGGGCTTGTTGCCGGTTGTCTTCTTGATTCCTTCCGTTCTCTTTGCCATAGAAAAAAGGGTCTGCGGCCGGATGAATAGCCACAGACCCTTCCAAGAACTACTACCAACAACGTGTGTCCTACAACGTGTCCTTTCGTCGTTAAGATTCGCGGATGCTACCGCTCGTCTTGTCCGTGGGCTATATCTTCATAGCCTTACGATGCAAAGGAGCCAACTCTCGGCACATTATGCAAGAGTTCGAAGAAAAATTTTCAGATTTTTTTGTGGCCAGGGGATTGATGGGACGAATTATTCAAAAAGTTTGTGTTTTTCTTAGGGGAAAAGCCTGCTTCAAGGCGATTTATTGTTCAATATGTACAAAAAATCCCCGGGCCACGAGCCTGGGGATTGATGGGTGTTTGGTGTTATCGCTATTGGTCGCCTTCTGTATTTATTTCCGGATGGACTTTTAGATACATGTCACGCAATGGGATACTTAATACGAAACACACATCTGATATGGAAATAGCATAATTAACGTCTTTCCCCTCTTGTTTAATTTGAATTGATGGATAATTGTATACTATGTTTTTAATCCCATCAAATATAGGGCTACTCAAGAGGTCAATAAGAACCTCTTTGGCTGCAATCTCTACGTCCAGCGGAGTGCGAGGTTTTTTACTATCGATATGCTCAAATAAAAGCGTCTTATTATCAGTAAGGAATTTATCACCTACTATAATGTCGTATATCTGCTTTCCGTTCTCATTGAGAACCATCGGACTATTTTTCATCGCTAAAACGTTTATTGCTTTTTGATCTTTTGTTACCAAATAATCTTTGATGCTCTTCACATCCATTTTAACGCTGTCAATATCCTTTCGCAAGGTTTTCACGTCGTTTCTTATCTCCTCAATAGCCGGCTCGTGAGCCTCACATGCTTTTACTCTTGCCTCAAACTTAAAATACCAACGACTAACTGTCCATACAACAGCTGCAACCACCAGCATAGCAAATATGCCGGGGTAGTTTTCCATGATCCAGTTCCAAATAGTTTCAAGCATAGTAGTGGTTCTTT
>ENA-UOJO01001277-UOJO01001277.1-human-gut-metagenome-genome-assembly--contig:-P57-NODE-1277-length-33101-cov-9.345579_pt1 | contig 33101 bp, 30 predicted proteins | sample MGYA00242351_ERZ723898 | MGnify/ENA metagenome assembly ERZ723898 | reverse complement strand
CATACTTGTCGGTATGGTCGCCGATGATCTTGATGGAGTTCTTGTTCGCGCCGACAGTGCCGTCACCGCCAAGGCCCCAGAACTTGCACTCGATGGTGCCTTCGGCAGCGGTGTTCGGGCAGTTCTTGTCCTCTTCGAGGGAGAGGTTCGTGACGTCGTCGACGATGCCGATGGTGAACTGATGCTTGGGCGCATCCTTCTTCAGCTCATTGTAGACCGCAAACACGGACGCGGGAGGCGTGTCCTTGCTGCCGAGGCCGTAACGGCCGCCGATGATGGTCGCCTGCACGCCGGCGTTGGCCAGAGCGGTGACAACGTCCATGTAGAGCGGCTCGCCGAGGGAGCCAGGCTCCTTCGTGCGGTCGAGGACTGCGATCTTCTTGGCGGTGGCGGGGATGGCCGCGACCAGCTTGTCCGCGCAGAACGGGCGGTACAGGCGGCACTTCACGAGGCCGACCTTTTCGCCGTGGGCGTTCATGTAGTCGATGACTTCCTCTGCGACGTCGCAGATGGAGCCCATGGCGACGATGACACGATCAGCGTCGGGAGCGCCGTAGTAGTTGAAGAGCTGATAGTTGGTGCCGAGCTTTTCGTTGACCTTGCCCATGTACTTCTCGACGACTGCGGGCAGCGCGTTGTAGTACTGGTTGCAGGCTTCACGGTGCTGGAAGAAGACGTCGCCATTCTCGTGGCTGCCGCGCATGGCCGGATGCTCCGGATTCAGCGCGTGGGCACGGAACGCCTCGACAGCCTCCATGTTGCACATTTCCTTCAGGTCGGCGTAATCCCACACGGCGACCTTCTGGATCTCGTGGGAGGTACGGAAACCATCGAAGAAGTTCAGGAACGGGACCTTGCCTTCGATCGCGGCCAGATGCGCGACGGGGGACAGATCCATGACTTCCTGCGGGTTCGTCTCGCAGAGCATAGCGAAGCCGGTCTGGCGACAGGCCATGACGTCGGAATGGTCGCCGAAGATGTTCAGCGCGTGGGTGGAGACGGTACGGGCCGAGACGTGGAACACGCAGGGCAGCTGCTCCGCCGCGATCTTGTACATGTTCGGGATCATCAGCAGAAGACCCTGAGACGCGGTGTACGTCGTGGTCAGAGCGCCGGCGCCGAGGGAGCCGTGCACCGTGCCGGAAGCACCGGCCTCAGACTGCATCTCCGCGACCTTGACAGTCGTGCCGAAGATGTTCTTCAGGCCAGCCGCGGACCACTGGTCGACAAAGTCGGCCATCGGGGACGACGGGGTGATGGGGTAGATGCCGGCGACTTCGGTAAACGCATAGGATACGTGAGCCGCGGCATTGTTGCCGTCCATCGTTTTGAATTTACGAGCCAAAACAAATTACCTCCTAAAAGTAATTACATAATCATGCAGAACCACTATATCACATTTTTTTGATTCTGTAAATCAAAATTCATATATTTCAGAAAAAATTCGGTGCGTTCTTATCGAAACCGGGAAAATGCCGCCGGGAGCTGGTGAATTTGGAAATTTCAGTTGGCTTTTGCGCAGAAATGCGGTATGATAGGAGACAGAAAACACGAGAGAGGGGACGTGCGTATGCTCAGCCGGGTACGGTCGATGGGACTGAATGGGATCCGGGGCTATGAGGTCTCGGTGGAATGTTATATTACGAACGGGCTGCCGGGCTTTGAGATCGTCGGCCTGCCGGACGCCGCCGTCAAAGAGGCACGGGAGCGCGTGCGCGCGGCGGTGAAAAACTGCGGCTTCCGTTTCCCGGTCAGCCGGATCACGCTGAACCTCGCGCCCGCGGGCACGAAAAAGTCCGGCACGCTCTATGATCTGCCGATCCTGCTCGGTATCCTCGCGGCGAGTGAACTCGTCCGTCTGCCGAAGACGGAGTGCGCGTTCCTCGGTGAGCTGAGTTTGGAAGGCAAGCTGCGGCCGGTGCGCGGCGTGCTGCCGATGGCGCTGGCGGCGCGGGAGCTTGGCGTGCAGGAGCTGTACGTCCCGGCGGAAAACGCGGCGGAGGCCACGCTGGCCGACGGACTGACGGTCTACGGCGTGAAGTCGGTGCGGGAGCTGACGGCGCATTTCACGGGCGAGCAGCCGATGGAACCGGCCCCGCGCTGGGAGCCGGAGGCGGAACGACAGTTTCTGCCGGACTTTGCTGACGTGAAGGGGCAGGAGAACGCGAAGCGCGCGCTGGAGATCGCGGCAGCCGGCGGACATAACGTCCTGCTGATCGGCCCGCCGGGTTCGGGCAAGAGCATGCTCTCGAAGCGTATCCCGTCCATCCTGCCGGATATGACGCGGGAGGAGGCGCTGGAGGTCACAAAGATCTACTCTGTGATGGGCCTTCTGCCGCCGGAGCGGCCGCTCGTGCAGACGAGGCCGTTCCGCGCGCCGCACCATACCGCCTCCGCCACGGCGCTGGCCGGCGGCGGGACAACGCCGCGGCCCGGCGAGGTCTCGCTGGCACATAAAGGCGTGCTGTTCCTCGATGAGCTGCCGGAATTCCACCGCGATACGCTCGAGGTGCTGCGCCAGCCGCTTGAGGACGGACACGTGACCATTTCCCGGGTACAGGGCTCGATGACGTATCCGAGTGAGTTTATGATGGTCTGCGCGATGAATCCCTGCAAGTGCGGCTGGTACGGCGACCCAAGCGGACGGTGCACCTGCTCTCAGGCATCGGTCGACCGGTATCTGTCCCGCGTGTCCGGGCCGATGCTTGACAGAATTGATATCATTGTAGAGGTGCCTGCGGTGAAGTTTGAAGAGCTGAGCCGGAGAAGCCCTGCCGAGCCGTCGGCAGAGATCAAAAAGCGAGTCGATGCTGCGCGAAAAATTCAGAACGCTCGATTTGCGGACAGCCGAACGCAGTGCAATGCGCTGATGCAGCCGGGAGAGCTGCGGGAGTGCTGCCGGTTGGACAGCGCGTGTACTGCGCTGATGCAGCAGGCGTTCAGCGCGCTGAATATGACGGCCCGGAGCTATGACCGCGTGCTGAAAGTTGCCCGAACGGTCGCCGATCTCGACGGCAGCGCGGACATCCAGCCGCAGCATATCGCGGAGGCCATTCAGTACAGAACGTTCCAATTCGGGAGCGAACGAGTATAAAGGAGACAGTATGAAGGAACTATTTTTGCTGAAATTGGGCGAGATCGTCCTGAAAGGACAGAACCGCCGAACATTTGAGGACAAACTGAAAGCCAACACGCGCCGGAGAATGGCCGTGTTCGGCGACTTCAAGGTGACGATCACGCAGTCTACGCTCTATGTTGAGCCGAAAAACGACGACTGCGACCTCGACGGCGCGTGGGAAGCCTGCGGCACGATCTTCGGCATCGCGCAGATGTGCCGCTGCCGCGCGTGCGAGAAGGATCTGGACGCGATCTTCAAGACGGTTGTGGAGTATCTCGGAGACGAGCTGGCGGTGCAGAAGAGCTTCAAGGTGGAATCGAAGCGGTCGGACAAGCGGTTCCCGCTGAATTCCATCCAGATCTCGCAGGACATCGGCGGCAGAATTGCCGAGGAATTTCCGCAGGTGGCGGTCGATGTGCACAATCCGAGTTATGTGGTGAACGTTGAGGTACGTGAGACAGCGGCGTATGTGCATGGGCCGTCGGTGCCCGGTGCGGGCGGACTGCCGACCGGGACGGGCGGACGGGCCGCGGTGCTGCTCTCGGGCGGCATCGATTCGCCGGTTGCGGGCTATATGATCGCGAAGCGCGGTGTGGAGCTGGAGTGCATTCATTTCTTCTCGTATCCGTACACATCAGAGCAGGCGAAGGAAAAGGTGCTGGAGTTGGCGCGGATCATGACGAAATACTGTGGGCGGATGACCGTGGACATCGTTGGCTTCACGGAAATTCAGGAGGCCATCCGCGACAATTGCAAGGAAGAATACTTCACGATTATCATGCGCCGGTTCATGATGCGCATTTCCGAGCGCATCGCGCGCGACCACGGGGCGAAGTGCCTTGTGACGGGCGAGAACCTCGGTCAGGTCGCGAGCCAGACGATGGACGCGATGGCGGTTACGGGCGCGGTGCTGAATATGCCGCTGTTCTGCCCGCTGATCGGCATGGACAAGGAGGAGATTGTGACCATCGCGCGCAGAATCGGCACGATGGAGACGTCGATTTTGCCGTATGAGGACTGCTGCACGGTGTTTACGCCGAAGCACCCGAAAACGAAGCCGGTGCTTGCGCTCGTCGAGGCCGAGGAGGCAAAGATGGACGTCGAGGGATTGATCGCGCGGGCGATCGAGAACACGGAAAAGGTGGCGATCCGGTATTATGAACCAGAATCTGCCGTTTGAGGTTTTGCGTCAGCTGCGCGCACAGGGCAAGACGCTTGCAACTGCGGAATCCTGTACGGGCGGGCTGATTGGGAAGCTGCTGACGGACGTTCCCGGCAGCTCGGAGGTCTACATGGGCGGCGTTATCTCGTATACAAACGGCGTGAAGCACCGGCTGCTCGGCGTCAGCGAGGACACGCTGCGCGTATACACGGCGGTCTCGCGCCAGACGGCGCATGAGATGGCGCGCGGCGCGCGCGAGGCCGTGCAGGCAGACATCGGCGTGAGCGTGACGGGCCTCGCCGGGCCGGACGGCGATGGGACAGGGCGGCCCATCGGGCTCGTCTATATCGGGATCGATATGGAGGGCTTCTCGTTTTCACAGGAGCTGCATCTGACCGGTGACCGCGCGGCCATCCGGGAGCAGGCCGCGGAGGCGGTTCTGAATTTGATTTTGGAATATGCATAAGTGAATTGCTTTTTGCGAAGCCGGGTTCTTTTCGCATTCAGAGAAAGAGAGACAACTTTTGCACCCCATTCTTTTTCCTCTATTCGGAGAACGGCCGATGCGGCGGCAAGGGTGGGGCGATGAGGGCATCGACCCCTACAAGGTGCGGTGCAAATCAGCAGTGTAGTAGGCGGGCGGACAGAGCCGTCCGCCCCTACAAGAAGTGCGGCGTGATATTTGGATAGAAAAGGCGCTCCCGGCGATGGCCGGGAGCGCGATTTTTTATCGGGTCTTCCATTTGCGGCAACGGCGGGCCTTGCGGCGGCGCCGGGCTGCGTTCTGGATCGTGAAGAAGAGTATGACGGCCACGACGGCGGCAATCGTCAGGACGAGATAGAGCGTCGTGTTGGAATTTGACGTCTTGACGGAGAGCCAAAGGTCGTTCATCTGCTGTGTGGCCTCGATGCTGAGTTCGGCAAAGGACTCACTCCGTGCGAGCGTCTCATCGTCGGGATAGGCGACGGGATCGTTCACAATCTCCTCATCGAGGTATTCCTTCGCGGCGGTCTCGGGCGTGGAATAGCCGATGTAATCGAGGTTGGCGGCCGAGATGTCCGGGCGGCAAAGGAAGTTGATGAATGCCTCTGCCCCCTCCTTGTTTTGGCAGCCCTTCGGGATGCACATGGCGTCGATGAAGATGTTGAAGCCCTCCTGCGGATGGCTGAAGCCAAGGTCGGGATTTTCTTCGACCATGGTGAGATAGTCGCCCGCGTAGTAGGGTGCGGCCCACGCTTCACCGCGCTCCATCTTGTCAAAGATCTGGTCCATGACATAAGCCTGAAGCACGGGGGACTGCGTGGCGAGCAGGTCGGCAGCGTTTTTTAGCTCCTGCTCGTCCTCGGTGTTGTAGCTGTATCCGAGCATATTTTCCGCAATGGCGAACGCATCACGCGGGTTGTCGAACATCAGGATCTTGCCGGAATACTTGCTGTTCCAGAGGCAGGACCAGCTCTGCGCGTCCTCCTCCGAGATGTAGTTCGTGTTGTAGATCAGACCGACCGTGCCCCAGGTGTAGGGGACGGAATAGGCATTGGTGGGATCGTATGCCTGGTCGCGGAAGCTGTCGTCGATGTACTGGTAGTTCGGGATGTTGTCAAAATCCAGCGGCTCGAGCATATCCTCGGAGATGAGCTTCGCAATCATATAATCCGAGGGGATGATGACGTCGAACGTCGTGCCGCCGGTCTTGAGCTTGGTGTACATCGACTCGTTGGAGTCAAAGGTCAGGTAGTTGACCTTGATGCCGGTCTCTTCCTCGAAGGCCGCGATGACATCGAGGCAGTCATCCGTGCCGTCGGAGATGTACTGGCCCCAGTTGTAGACCGTGATCTCGTTGGCGGCGGCCTGCGCCGTTGTGGGCAGCATGGCGACGAGCAGCAGCGCGATCAGCAGGAGGGAAGCAATGCGTTTTTTCATGCGCGCACCCTCCTTGCCTTGACACGGTTCTTGTCGGACTTCGCCTGAAGCAGGTTCATCACGGACATCAGGATCAGGATCGCGAGGAACATCAGCGTGAACAAGGCATAGATCTTCGGCTGGATGGGCTTTTTGACATAGTTGTAGATCTCGACCGGGAGCGTGATGAAGCTGGAGCCGGTGACAAAATACGAGATGACAAAGTCGTCGAGGCTCATCGTGAAAGCCATCAGCGCGCCGGAGATGATGCCGGGCATGATCTCGTGGATGACGACCTTGGTGAACGCCTGTGTGGGCGTGCAGCCGAGGTCCAAAGCGGCCTCGACGAGGTCCTTGTCCATCTGCTGGAGCTTCGGCATGACGTTCAGGATGACGTAGGGGAGGTTGAACGTGATGTGGGCGATGAGCAGCGTCCAGAAGCTGAGGATCGAGTTGATGCGGAGCATCGTGCCCGTAAAGGCGAACAGCAGCGCAAGGGCGACGCCGGTGACGATATCGGGATTCGTCATCGGGATGTTCGTCAGCGTCATGACGGCACTGCGGAGCTTGCCCTTCATCGAGTGGATGCCGACGGCGGCCATCGTGCCGACAACGGTGGCGATGACGCTGGAGAGCACGGCGATGATCAGCGAGTTGCGCAGGAGCGTCAGCAGCGTGGAGTCCTTGAAGAGGTTCGCATACTGCCGGAGCGTGAAGCCCTTGAACGTTGCGATGTCGAGGCCCGTATTGAACGAGGCGACGGCCAGCAGGATCATCGGGATATACAGGAAGATAAAGACCAGAATGGTCACGGTGCGGTTAAAATGTTTCATACCTTTGCCATGACCTCCTCATCCTCGTTTTCGCCGAAGCGGTTCATGATGGACACGCAGACAAAGATCAGCACCATCAGGATCAGGCTCATGGCCGCGCCGAGATTGGGGTTATAGGCGGTCTTGAACTGGGACTCGATGACGTCGCCGATGAGGGTCGTGCCAGTGGAGCCGAGCTTCTGCGAGATGTAGAACGTGGACACCGCCGGGACAAAGACCATCGTGAGGCCGGACAGGATGCCCGGGCCGGAGAGCGGCAGGATGACCTTCGTGAAGACCTGCGCCGGCGTGCAGCCGAGGTCGCTCGCGGCCTCGATGAGGCGGCGGTCGATCTTCATGATGACGGTGTAGAGCGGCAGGATCATATACGGCAGGTAGTTATAGACCATGCCGAGGATGACGGCGCCGTTCGTCCGGATGAGCGGCAGCGGCGAGAGGCCGATGGCGCGGAAGAAATTGTTGAGGATACCGGTGTCCTCGAGCATGGCGACCCACGCGAGCGTGCGGAGCAGGAAGCTCATGCACATCGGGAGCATGATGAGCATCTCGAGAAAGCGCTGCGTGAACGGCTTGCACTGCGCGATGAAGTAGGCCACCGGATAGCCGATGACCAGGCAGATCAGCGACGCGAAGAGCGAGAGCCAGATCGAGCGCAGAAAGATCGGCAGGTACGTGCCGATGCTGGCGAGATTGGCCAGCGTGAACTGGCCGGTCATGGAGTCGGTCAGCGCGTAGTAGAAGACGATGCCGAGCGGGATGAGCGTGAAGAGCACCATCCAGACGATATACGGCGCGGCGAGGAGTTTATTCTTCATCGGCTTCTTCCTCCGACGCATCGGCGATCTCATCATATTCCGCACTGTAGGACGAATAGTCGCCGTAGAGGCCGGAATATTCGCTCTTGTGCATGATATGGATGTCTTCGGGGTTCAGGCGGATGCCGATGAAGGAATCCACGGGGCAATAGTCCGTGGTCTGGATCAGCCATTTGAAGCCCTTGAAGTCGACAATGGTGTCGTAATGGACGCCCTTGAAGGTGACGGAGGTGACAGTGCCGGTGAGGTGGCCCTGTTCGGGCGGGACAATGTCGATGTCCTCGGGACGGATGACGACGTCGACCGGTTCGTTCGGGGCGAAGCCCTTGTCCACGCACTGGAACTTGCGGCCGAAGAACTTGACCTGGTAGTCTTCGAGCATGACGCCGTCGAGAATGTTCGATTCGCCGATGAAGTCGGCGACAAAGGCGTTTTTCGGCTCGTTATAGATGTCCTCGGGTGTGCCGATCTGTTGAATCTTGCCCTTGTCCATGACGACGATTGTGTCGGACATGGTGAGCGCCTCTTCCTGATCGTGCGTGACATAGATGAACGTGATGCCCATGCGCTGCTGGATGTTTTTCAGTTCGTTCTGCATGTCCTTGCGCAATCTGAGGTCGAGCGCGCCGAGCGGCTCGTCGAGCAGGAGCACCTGCGGCCGGTTGACGAGGGCGCGAGCGATGGCGACACGCTGCTGCTGGCCGCCGGAGAGGCTTGTTACCTTGCGGTTTTCAAAGCCTTTGAGGCTGACGATCTCGAGCATTTCGGTGACGCGGTCGTCGATCTCGGCCTCCGGCAGCTTCGCCAGGCGCAGGCCGAAGGCGATATTGTCGTAGACATCGAGGTGCGGGAAGAGGGCGTATCGCTGGAACACGGTGTTGATCTTGCGTTTATACGCGGGCAGGTCGTTGATGCGCTGCCCGTTAAAAAACACATCACCGGACGTAGGCGTCAGAAAACCACCGATAATTCGTAACGTTGTAGTTTTTCCGCATCCACTGGGACCCAGCAATGTGAGAAATTCCTTATTGTTGATGTACAGATTGATTCCATCGAGGACTGTAACGCCATCCTCGAATGTCATGGAAAGATTCGACAAGCGAATGAGCTTTTCCGACATTTATCATCCCCCGTTTCATTTTAATATTTCGGCAGAACTGCCAGATTTCAGCGCACGGCCCGCTTGCATCTTTTCCACGATACGGTAGAAAAATCCTCGGGAATCCGACAGGATTCCCTGCGGCTTTTCTTTGCCTCGCGGAAAATCTGCGGCAGTACGGCGCGGATGGTCAGGGCTGCCGTTTGGGTGGGTTTCTTCTGAATGACAGAAGAACAGTACATCCGGCGTTACGGATGTACTGTGTTGAATCATATATGGAAAAGGGCGGAATGTCAATAAAAAATGTGTAATTTTCAGACGAAATTTTGCGAAAGTCCGGGGGAGAGGTCAGGAGAAGTATTCCTGCACAAAATCGACGCGGTCTACGGTGAAAGTTTTGCCATTTAAGTACGAAAGGCAGCCCGCGTCGGTCGTGAACCGGAAGGTCAGCTTGTACGAATAAAGCGCCTGATAGGTGCGGGCGGGGTCCTTGCCGAGCTTGCCGTATTTGCCGTCGCCGAGCAGCGGATGACCCGCCGCGGCCATCTGGGCGCGGATCTGGTGCGTGCGGCCGGTGATAAGCTCACATTCGACGAGAGACAGGCCGTTTTTCGTTTGCAGCGTCCGATAGAGCGTACAGCAGGTCTTCGCGCCCTTCTGCGGCGTTTTGGTGACGTAGACACGGTTTTTGACGGCATCTTTGAATAGGTAGCCCTCGAGGCGGCCCTCGCGCGGCTGCGGCGTGCCGTGGATGATGCAGAGGTAGCGTTTGTCGATCTCACGGTCTTTGATCTTCTGGTTCAGGATGCGCAGCGCCTCGGCGGTCTTGGCGGCGATGACGATGCCGCCGGTGTTGCGGTCGATGCGGTTGCAGAGCGCGGGCGTGAAGGAATGTTCTTCGCGGGGACGCCATTCACGCTTGGCGTAGAGGTAGGCCTGAATGTGGTCGATGAGCGTCTTGCCGTATTCCGCGCCGTCGTGCGGGTGGACGGCCTGGCCGGGCTTTTTGTCGACGAGGAGGATGTTCTCATCTTCGTATACAATATTTAGTTTCGGCGCGGCGACGGTCAGGTAGGCATTTTCCTGTTTGGGGGTTTCAAAAAACTCGTCGTTGATGTATAATTGCAGCAGATCGCCCTCGGCAAGGCGCATGTCACGTTCGGCGCGTTTGCCGTTGAGCTTCACGCGCTTGAGGCGGATGTATTTCTGCGCCAGCGAGGCGGGCAGCAGGGGAACAGTTTTGGCGAGGAAGCGGTCGAGCCGCTGGCCCGCGTCGTTCTTTGTGATCTGGAATTCTTTCATGGCGGATACCCGGCGCTTTCTGAATTGGTTTTTGGTTATTTTACCACGCGGGAGCAGGAATTGTAAAGCAGACAACAAAACACAAAAAAATTTGAAATTTTTTTGGAAAAAGTATTTGACTTCTTCGCCGGTTTTCGATATAATAGCATCCGCATGATTGTGGATTGGAGGAGCTTATGCTGCTGGAACTTCGAAAGATCCTGACGGAGCCCGGCGCATCCGTTCCGTTTGAGACAAGCCTGGATCTGCACGATATGGCGTTTGGCGGCTGCTGCCCGCTGACGGAGCCAGTCCTGGCATCTGGCCAGGTTCGGAACACCGCCGGTGTGCTGGAGCTGAAAGGCGAGGTAATGACCACGCTGCATGCGGTGTGTGACCGCTGCGCGGCGGAATTTGTCCGCGAGGTCCGATATCCGGTCGAGGCCGTGCTGGTTTCGGGCGAAGTGACCGACAGCTATGAAAACCCGTGGGTATTCGAGCTGGAGGACGGCTGTGCCGATCTGGACGACATCGTGACGACGGCGCTCGTGCTGAATATGCCGAGTCAGCTGCTCTGTAAGCCGGACTGCAAGGGCCTGTGCTTCCGCTGCGGCGCCAATCTCAATCTCGGGTCTTGTAACTGCAAGCCCGAACCGGACCCCAGATTCGCTGCCTTGCAGCAGCTTCTGGATAAAATGTAGACAATATGCCGTGAGGCATTTAGGCCAAGGAGGTGTACAGCATGGCAGTACCCAAGAGAAAAGTATCCCGCGCGAGAAGAGATAAGAGACGCAGCTCCCACTGGAAACTGGCGATCCCCGGCGTCGTCGCTTGCCCGAAGTGCGGCGAGCCGCGCCTGCCTCACAGAGCGTGCAAGGCTTGCGGCTACTACAACGGTCGCGAAGTCATTTCTGTTGAAGCAAAGTAATTTCGCTCGATACGAGAATGAGAGGGAGGCTGTAAAGTCTCTCTCTTTTCTTTTCAGCCCCTCGGAAACTTAGGATAGAATTCGTAGGGGCGGTGCAAAATTGCGGGGATCAGCGGAATATTGGCTTCTGTGTAAAAAGGAGGTAATGATATGGCAAAACCCATTGTCGCCATTGTGGGGCGGCCGAATGTGGGCAAATCGCTGCTGTTCAACAAATTGACCGGGCGGCGGATGGCCATTGTGGAGGATACGCCGGGCGTCACGCGCGACCGCATCTACGGCGACTGCGAGTGGAACGGGCGGAGCTTCCTGCTCGTCGACACCGGCGGCATCGAGCCGGGTACGGGCAGCGAAATGCTGAAATTCATGCGCCGGCAGGCGGAGATCGCCATTGAGACGGCGACGGTCATCGTGATGGTCGTCGACGTGACGGTCGGCCTGACCGCGGCGGACGCGGAGGTCGCGTCGATGCTGAAGCGGTCGAAAAAGCCGGTGGTGCTGGCGGTCAACAAGTGCGACCAGACCGGCGGCGTGAACCCGGAGAGCTATGAGTTCTATTCGCTCGGCCTTGGCGACCCGATCGAAGTCTCGGCTGTGCACGGACACGGCACGGGCGATCTGCTGGATGCGTGCGTCGAGCAGTTCCCGGAGGACGACGGCGAGGACTATGACGAGGACGTCATCAAGGTCGCCATCATCGGCAAGCCGAACGTCGGCAAGTCGAGCCTGCTCAACCGCATTCTCGGCGAGGAGCGCGTGATCGTCTCGAACATCGCGGGCACGACGCGCGACGCGATCGACAGCTATTTTGAAAACGAGTTCGGCAAATATCTGTTCATCGACACGGCGGGTATGCGCCGCAAGTCAAAGGTCGACGACGCGGTCGAGCGCTATTCCAATCTGCGCACCGTCTCGGCCATCGAGCGCGCGGATGTCTGCCTCATCCTCATCGACGCCAACGAGGGCGTCACCGAGCAGGACACGAAGGTCGCGGGCCTGGCCCACGAGGCGGGCAAGGCGAGCATTATCGTTGTCAACAAGTGGGACGCGGTTGAAAAGGACACGAACACGATGAACGAGATGACGAACAACATTCGCCGCGACCTCAGCTATATGACCTACGCGCCGGTGGTATTCATCTCGGCGCTGACCGGCCAGCGTGTGGACAAGCTGTTTGAGATGATCAACGCCGTCTCAAACCAGAACTCCATGCGCATCACGACCGGTATGCTCAATAATATTCTGGAAGATGCGACCGCGCGCGTCCAGCCGCCCACGGACAAGGGCCGCCGCCTGAAGATCTACTATATGACGCAGGTCGGCGTGAAGCCGCCGCATTTCGTCATTTTCTGCAACGATGCGCGGCTGTTCCACTTCTCGTATCAGCGGTATCTCGAAAATCAGATCCGTGCGGTTTTCGGCCTGACGGGCACGCCGGTGAAGATCACGATCCGGCAGAAGGGCGACGACGCAGAAAAATAAGCGTTTGCTGGTGAGGCAAACGCGCGTGCCGGGCATTGCGGCACGGCCATTCCGGCAGACCGGAAAAAATTCGCGGAAACCGGAAAAAAGTGCTTGCATTTTTCGGGGAGTTCTGCTATTATAATGGTCGGCGTTTTCAGACGCCGCACGACTTTCAATGGCAAGGAGGTGCAGTGATGGCAAAGTGCGATATTTGCGGCAAGGGCGTTACGTTCGGCATTAAGGTCTCCCATTCCCACAGACGTTCCAACAGAGCTTGGAAGCCCAACGTCAAGCGCGTCAAGGCGATCGTTGACGGTACTCCGCGCCATGTGTATGTCTGTACAAGATGCTTGCGTTCGAACAAGGTTGAGCGCGCCATCTGATTCGATGACACATAAAAAGACAAGCTGAAAGGCTTGTCTTTTTCTTTTTTCTGGCTGTGTGACCTTGGTAACTGGCACTTGCGAAAACCGGCAAAACGTGATATGGTAATAACACCACAAAAACTGGGGTGAAGAGATGGCAAATATCTATTCCATTCCGCTCTCGGACATCGTTTCGGAGTTTAATCTGGATTTTTTCTATAAATCGTCGGATTTTGACAAGATCCACGTGACGGTCGACGAGGTCAGCCGTCCGGGATTGCATCTGGCGGGCTTCTTCGATCATTTCGAGCCGATGCGGATCTACGTCTGCGGCACGGTCGAGGTGGCGTATCTGCAGAAGCTGTCGAGCGAGGAGCGCAGCATCATCTTCGATCATTTTCTGTCGTACATGTGCCCGGCGCTGATCTTTGCGCGCGGCTATGAGCCGTCGCCGGAATGTCTGGAGATTGCGAAAAAATACGATGTGACGGTGCTTAGGTCAAAGAGCGCGACGTCGTATCTGATGTCAGCACTGATTGTCTATCTGAAAAATGCACTGGCCCCGCGGGTGACGCGGCACGGCGTGCTGGTTGAGATTTACGGCGAGGGCGTGCTCATCAACGGCGACAGCGGCATCGGCAAGAGCGAGACGGCCATCGAGCTGGTCAAGCGCGGCCACCGCCTCATCGCGGACGACGCGGTCGAGATCAAAAAGGTCTCGCCGCACGAGCTGGTCGGCTCCGTACCTCCGGTTTTGAAGCACTATATCGAACTTCGCGGCATCGGCGTTATTAACGTCGCCAAGCTGTTCGGCATGGGTGCGGTCAAGGAAAGCTCCAACATTGACCTGATCATCAATATGGTCCCGTGGCGCGACGGCGAGGCGTATGACCGCCTCGGCATGGAGACGCAGTACACCGAGATCCTCGGCGTCAAGGTGCCGAGCGTGACCATCCCGATCACGCCGGGGCGGAACCTTGCCGTCATCCTCGAGGTCGCCGCGATGAACAACCGCCAGAAGCGCATGGGCTACAACGCGGCGGTCGAGTTCACGGAGCAGATGAGCCGCTTCTTTGAAAACAAGAACCAATAAAACGAAAAGTCGAGCGTTTTACGCTCGACTTTTTTTGTTCCAATTTGCGCCATGCTGTGCTATACTATATCTTGAGTAAGTTTGTTTCGGAGGTGGCCATGGACTTCAAGGACGAAGCCGTGTGCAATGCACGGGAGGCTGGGATCGAACTGCGGGAAAATGAACCGCTCGCGGCGCATACGTCGTTCCGCATCGGCGGCCCGGCGCGTTGGATGGCGTTCCCAAAGACTGTGGAGGAGGTGCGGACGCTGCTGCGCCTTGCACGGGAAGCGGACATCCCGGTGCGCCTGCTCGGCGCAGGGACGAACGTGCTCGCGCCCGATGGGGGCGTGGACGCGCTGGTGCTCTGTCTGAAGGACGCGCTGCGCGGTGTGCGGCTTCCGGAAGGGAACTGCATCGAGGCGATGGCCGGAGAAACGCTCGCATCCGTTGCGGTGTTTGCCAGAAAAAATGGCCTGACCGGGCTGGAATTTGCACATGGCATACCGGGGACGCTCGGGGGCGGCGTGAATATGAATGCGGGGGCCTATGGCGGAGAGCTGCGGCAGGTCGTGCGGCAGGTGACATTCCTGCATGCGGATGGCCGTCTGGAAACATTTGAAAATGGAGATTGCGCGTTCGGCTACCGCACGAGTGTGTTTGAGAACATGCCGGGCGTGATCGTCTCGGCAAGATTGGCCCTGCAGCTGGGTGAACCGGCGGCCATTGAAGCGAAAATGCGGGAGTTGATGGAAAAGCGCCGCGCGTCGCAGCCGCTGGAGCTGCCCTCGGCGGGCAGCACGTTCAAGCGGCCGGCGGGGCATTTTGCCGGGCCGCTCATTCAGGACGCGGGGCTGAAGGGCCGGGGCGTCGGCGGCGCGAAGGTGTCGGAAAAGCACGCAGGCTTTGTGGTGAATTTTGACCACGCGACGGCGGCAGATGTCCGCGCGACAATCGCACTCGTGCAGAAAACGGTATATGAAACCTCTGGCGTCCGGCTGGAGCCGGAGGTGCGGATCTGGTAGGAGAATGGTATGCAATTTGTAATTGTATCTGGCCTTTCCGGGGCCGGGAAGAGCAAGGCCGCATCCGATCTGGAGGATTTCGGCTTCTATTGTGTGGATAATATGCCAGCGGAGATGATCCCGCAGTTTGCAAGCCTCTGCCTGGCGACGAAGGGGCGATATGAGAAGGTGGCGCTCGTGACCGATGTGCGCGGGAGCCTGACGTTTGACACACTGTTCCGCAGTCTCGACCGGCTGGACGAGATGCACCTGAACTATTCCATCCTCTTCATCGAGGCGGGAACGGAGACCATCATCAAGCGCTACAAGGAGACGCGGCGAAGTCACCCGCTCACAAAGGACGGCACGCCGATCTCGGATGCCATCGCCCGCGAGCGAGAGCTGCTTCAGCCCATCCGCAACCGGGCCAGCGCCATCATCGATACGTCCAATCTCTCCACAGGCAAGCTGCGCGGCATGCTGATCGACCTGGTCGCGGGCGGCATCCATGAGCGGGCGATGCACGTCGATGTGCGCTCGTTCGGCTTCAAATACGGCCTGCCGCTCGACGCGGACATGGTCTTTGACGTGCGCTTTCTGCCGAACCCCTATTACATCCCGGAGCTGAAGCACCAGAACGGGTTGGATGAGCCGGTGCGCAATTTCGTGTTCCAGTATCAGCAGACGAAGGACTTTGTGGAAAAGACCGAGGATCTGCTGGATTTCCTGCTGCCGAATTTTGTGGACGAGGGAAAGTCGGAGCTGGTGATCGCCGTCGGCTGCACCGGCGGCAAGCACCGGTCGGTCTGCCTCGCAAAGGAATTTGCGGACTTTATCACGCGGCGCGGCTATGCCGTCACGCTGGGACACCGCGACATCTCCAGAAGGTGAGCCGATGGGAACATACACGGAAAATATCCGCCTCTATGAGCCGGGTCACCGGCCGCCGCGCCTCGTCGCCATCGGCGGCGGGCATGGCCTGTCCGCGATGCTGCGCGGACTGAAGCGCTATACGCGCGACATCACGGCGATCGTCACCGTTGCGGACGACGGCGGCGGCTCCGGCGCGCTGCGCGAGGATCTCGGCATGCTGCCGCCCGGCGACATCCGGAGCTGCATTCTGTCGCTGGCCAACACGGAAAAGACGATGCGCGAGCTGCTGAACTACCGCTTCACCGAGGGGAGCCTCGCGGGGCAGAGCTTCGGCAATCTGTTCCTTGCGGCGATGAACGGCATCTCCGGCTCGTTTGACGAGGCTGTCCACCGGATGGGCGACGTGCTGGCCATCACGGGCCGTGTGCTGCCAGTGACGAATCAAGACGTGCATCTTGAGGCCGAATTTGAAGACGGCTCCCGCTGCCTTGGCGAGAGCAAGATCTACTACGCGAAAAAAGAGAACGACTGCCGCATCCGGCAGGTGCGCCTTGTGCCGGAGCACCCGCAGGCGCTGCCGGACAGTCTCGAGGCCATTGCCCGGGCCGATCTCATCATCCTCGGGCCGGGGAGCCTCTATACGAGCATCATCCCAAATTTCCTTGTGGACGGCATCGCAGACGCCATCCGGCGCAGCCGCGCCGTGAAGGCACTGGTACTGAATGTGATGACGCAGGACGGCGAGACAGAGGGCTACACCGCGAGCGACCATGTGAAAGCAATTTTGCACCATGCAGGGCCGAACGTCGTGGACGTGTGCGTCGCGAACTCCCGCCCCGTGCCGGAGGAGAGCCTCGCGCCGTATCTGGCTGAGGGTGCGGAGCCGCTCCGGCTCGACCGTGAGGAGATCATGGCGCTGGGCGTGGCCGTGCGGGAATTCCCGCTCTGCTCGAGCGGACGCTATATCCGGCACAACCCCGACGAGCTGGCGAAGGCCGTGCTCGATGTGTGGAAAGAATTTCGAATTCACTGAAGGAGAAAATAGAATGTCATTTTCCTCCAATGTCAAGGCGGAGCTGTGCCGTCCGCCGATTTCGCGGCGGACGGAGGCACTGGCCGAAGCCTACGGCGTGCTGCTCTACTGTAACACGTTTACCGGCTCCGTCGTCCGCGTCGTGACCGAGAGCCGCGACTTTGCAGAGCGTCTGCCGCGCCTGTTCAAAAAAGCGTTCGGTGTCGGCTTCGACGAAACGCCGAATCCCGATGAGCCAGGCAAGCTCCTGCTTGCCATCGAGCAGAAGGACAAGCTGGAGCGGTTGCTCACGGCGCTCGATATGCGGGCGGACGGCGAAGTTGCGCTGCACGTGAACTTTGGCTTGCTCGAAGAGGAGCCGGAGCAACTGGCCTTTTTCCGGGGTGCGTTCCTCGCGGGCGGGTCGGTCACAGACCCGGCGAAGCGCTATCATCTGGAGCTTGCTACGCCGCACCTCAAGGTTAGCGCCGAGGCGTCAGTCCTGCTGCGGGAGATCGGCTTTTCGGCCAAGGAGACGAGCCGTGCGGGCAACAGCATTTTATATTTCAAGCAGAGCGACACGATCGAGGACTTTCTGACGGCCATCGGCGCACAGGTCTCGGCGATGGGCGTCATGGAGGCGAAGGTCGAAAAAGACCTGCGCAACGGCGTCAACCGCCGCGTCAACTGCGAGACGGCAAACCTCAGTAAAGCCGTTGACGCCTCGTTTGAGCAGCTGGCGGCGATCCGGCGGCTAGAAGAGGCGGGCGTGCTCGAGACGCTGCCGCAGAAATTACAGGAGACGGCGCGGCTCCGCCGGGAGAACCCGGAGGCGACGCTCTCGGAGCTGGCCGAAATGCCGGATCCGCCGGTGAGCAAGTCGGCGATCAATCACCGAATGCGAAAATTGATGGAACTTTCAAAGACACTGTAAGGAGAGACGTTATGGGCTTCGTGCATCTGCATGTGCATACGGAATATAGCCTGCTCGACGGCGCGTGCCGCATCCGCGACATCATGGCGCGCGTGAAGGAGGTCGGGCAGGAGGCCGTCGCCATCACCGACCACGGCAACATGTACGGCGTGATCGACTTCTACCGCGCGGCGAAGGCTGCGGGCGTGAAGCCCATCATCGGCTGCGAGGTCTACGTCGCGCCGCGCACGCGCTTTGATAAGGAGCACGCGTTCGACCGCGAGGCATATCACCTTGTGCTGCTCTGCGAGAACGAGACGGGATACCGCAACCTCAGCTATATGGTCTCACGCGGGTATCTCGACGGCTTCTATAACCGGCCGCGCGTCGATATGGAGCTGCTGCGGGAGCACCACGAGGGGATCATCGCGCTCTCGGCGTGTCTGGCCGGGCGGGTGCCGCAGGCACTGCTGCACGACCAGTATGAGGAGGCCAAAAAGGCCGCGCTGGAATACGCGGAGATCTTCGGGCCGGAGCATTTCTATCTCGAATTGCAGGATCACGGCCTCGAGGAGCAGCCGCGCGTCAATCAGGGCATTCTACGCCTGGCTCAGGAGACTGGCCTGCCGCTCGTTGTGACGAACGATGCGCACTACCTCCGGCGCGAGGATGCGCGGACGCAGGATATCCTGATGTGCATCCAGATGGGCAAGACCGTCGACGATCCGAACCGCCTGAAATTTGAGACGGAAGAATTCTATCTCAAATCCGAGGAGGAGCTGCGCGAGCGGTTCCCGCAGGCGGACGAGGCGTTTGAAAATACCGTGAAAATTGCCGAACGCTGCAATGTGGAATTCACGTTCGGCAAATATCACCTGCCGGAATTTAAGCTCCCGGCGGGCTATGACTCGCTGACGTATCTGAAGGAGCTCTGCGCCAAGGGCTTTGCAGAGCGCTACGGCGAAGTGCATCCGGAATACCGGCAGCAGCTGGATTATGAGATCGACATGATCGAGAAGATGGGCTTTACCGACTACTTCCTGATCGTGGCGGACTTTGTCAACTTTGCAAAACAGGCGGGCATCCCCGTCGGCCCCGGGCGCGGAAGCGCCGCGGGCTCGATGGTCACGTATACGCTCTACATCACGGAGATCGACCCGATGAAGTACGGGCTGTTCTTCGAACGGTTTTTGAATCCGGAGCGCGTGACGATGCCCGATATTGATATGGACTTCGGCGACACGCGGCGCGGCGAGGTCGTGGACTATGTGCGGCGGAAATACGGCGACGATCATGTGGCGCAGATCGTCACGTTCGGCACGATGGCCGCGCGCGGCGCGATCCGCGACGTGGGCCGGGCGCTGAACTTCACCTATGCCGAGACGGACGTCGTGGCGAAGCTCGTGCCGGGGACGCCGCACATCACGCTGGACGAGGCGCTGAAAGTCTCGCCGCAGCTGCGCGAGATGTACGAGGGCGACGAGCGTGTGCAGACGCTGATCGATACGGCGCGCGCCCTCGAGGGCATGCCGCGCAACACGTCGACGCACGCGGCGGGCGTCGTCATCACGCGGCTGCCGGTCTACGACTATGTGCCCCTCGCGACGAACGACGACACGATCGTCACCGAGTATACGATGACGACGCTCGAAGAGCTGGGCCTGCTCAAGATGGACTTCCTCGGCCTCCGCAACATCACGGTCATCGATGATGCGATCCAGGAGATCCGCAAGACGGATCCCGATTTTTCGATGGCGCGCGTCACCGACAACGACCCGAAGGTCATGGACATGCTGACGCAGGGGAAAACGTCGGGCGTGTTCCAGATGGAATCGTCCGGCATGACGGGCGTCTGCGTGGGGCTGAAGCCGCAGTCCATCGAAGACCTCTCCATCATCGTCGCGGCCTATCGGCCGGGCCCGATGGACTCGATCCCACGGCTCATCGCCTGCAAAAACGACCCGAAGCTCGTGCAGTACAAGCACCCGATGCTCGAGCCGATCCTCTCCGTCACCTACGGCTGCATCCTCTATCAGGAGCAGGTCATTGAGATCTTCCGCAAGCTCGCGGGCTATTCGCTCGGGCAGGCGGATATGGTGCGCCGCGCGATGAGCAAGAAAAAGGTGAAGGACATTGAGAAGGAGCGCGGCGCGTTCCTCCACGGCGATCCGGCGCGCGGCATTGCCGGCTGCGAGGCCAACGGCATTCCGGTCAAGGTTGCCGAGGACATCTACAACGAGATGTACGACTTTGCGAATTACGCCTTTAACAAGGCCCATTCGGTCTGCTACGCAGTCATCGCGTATCAGACGGCGTGGTTCAAATATTACTATCCGAAGGAATATATGGCGGCGCTGATGACGTCGGTGCTCGACAGCTCGGTAAAAATTTCGGAATATATCGCCGAGTGCAAGAACATGGGTATTGCGCTCCTGCCGCCGGACATCAACGAATCGAACGACCATTTTACCGTCGTGCCGAACGGCATCCGCTTCGGCCTCGCGGCCATCAAGAACATCGGCCGCGGCTTCATCCAGAAGGTCATGCAGGAGCGGGAGAACGGCGGCCCGTTTCCTGATCTTGAAAACTTCTGCAACCGCATGTACGGCACGGATCTCAATAAGCGTGCGATGGAAAACCTCATCAAGTGCGGCGCGTGCGACTGCTTCGGGCTGCGGCGTTCGCAGCTGCTGGCCATCTACGACGCCGTGATGGAGTCTGTCGCGGCCAGCCGCCGCAAAAACGTCGAGGGACAGATGGGACTGTTCGGCATGATGGAGGGCGATGACGCGCCGGTCTCTGACATTCACGTGCCCGATCTGCCGGAGCTTTCCGCGCAGGAGCGCATGAGCATGGAGCGCGAGACGACGGGACTCTATCTCTCCGGCCATCCGATGGACGATTACCGCGAACAGCTGAAGGGCACGGGCGTTGTGCCCATCGGGCGGATCATGCAGAGCTTGGAAGAACACGACGGCGTCTATCAGGACGAGCAGGTCGTCTCCATCGCGGGCATCGTCCAGACGGCAAAGATGAAAACGACCCGCAACCAGAGCCTGATGGCCTATGTCACGCTCGAGGACAACACGGGCAGTATGGAGCTGCTGGTGTTCTCGAGCATGCTGAACCAGTACGGCAGCCTCATCCATGAGGGCGCGGCCATCGTCGTCAGCGGACGTATCTCCATCCGCGAGGACAAGGATCCGCAGATGGTGGTCAACCGCGTCTGGGCCATCGGCGATATGCAGGCTGCGCAGCAGGACGCCGCGCCGCAGTATCATACGCTCTATCTCCGCGTCGCCAGGACCGGCCAGAAGGGCGAGCAGAAGCTGCTGCCCATTTTGCATATGTTCCCCGGCAAGCTGAAGACCGTCATCTACTACGCCGACACCGGCGTTCGCCGCGGCGGAACGTGCGCGCCGCAGGAGGTCATGCTACAGGAGCTGCGCGAACTGCTCGGCGAAAAAAATGTGGTCTTAAAATAACGCTTTTTTACAATTCGGCTACACATTTGTGACAAAGCATGATACAATGATTCAGTTAGGGACAGCAGAGAGGAGGGACGCTGTGTGAAACGAAAAATATGGGTCGTCGGCGTCCTGACGCTGCTGCTCACGTTGGTGCTGAGCGGGTGCTTCGTGAAGACAGTGGACGAGCTTTATACGCTGCCGAAACATTCCGATGAGTATAATGATCTGCAAAATGCCATTGACGGCTTGATGGCCCAGGGCGCGGCGTATTCCGCGCCGGTGTCCGGCGCGAACCAGCAGTCCGTCCAGCTCGCCGATCTCGACGGCGACGGGCAGGACGAGGCGATCGTCTTTCTGAAGACCGGCGGCGATAAGCCGCTCGGGGCCTACATCTTCGACCTGATCGACGGCGCGTATCAGAACATCGCCGTCATCGAGGGCGGCGGCACGGCCTTTGCCAGCGCGGAATATGTCCAGCTCGACAACGAGGGCGGTGTGGAGATCCTGATTGGGCGCAAGCTCTCGGATCAGGTCATCCAGACGCTCGGCGTCTATTCGCTCTCCGATGGGCACATTGTCGAGCTGATGAACGCAAATTATTCGGAATATACGCTCGCCGATCTCGACGGCGACGGAAACAAGGATATTTTCCTGATCCGCTTCGACGCGGAGCAGGCGCAGGGCGTGGCGGAGCTGTACCGCTTCCGCGACGGGCAGATGGCTCGCGAACCGGAGGCGCAATTAACAGCAGGCGTGCAGTCTGTGCGGCGGATCGTCGTGGGCGACCTGACGCGGAACGTCCCGGCAGTGTTCACAGCGGGAGTGTATCCCGAGGAAGGAATCGTGACGGATGTGTTTGCGTTCCGCGGCGGGAGCTTTCAGAATGTGACGCTTGCAGACGAGGACCGCGCCGTCCAGACCGTCCGTAACTATTATGTCTACGCAACGGATATCGACACCGACGGACTCATCGAGCTGCCGGAGTTGGTGCCGCTGGCGCAGACAGAGAACAGCGACGACGGCGACAGCCTTATCCAGTGGTACAACCTCGATCTGGCTGGGAACCGCACCGTCAAGCAGACGACCTACCACAATTTTTCCGCTGGCTGGTATCTCAAGCTGCCGGAGGAGTGGGCTGGGCATCTGACCGTCGCGCGTGGGGACGAGGTCTCCGGCGTGCGAGGCACAGCCTTCTCCGGCTATCTCTACAGTCCGGAGCTAGCAGAGCCAATCTTCACGGTCTACGCTTTCACCGGTGATGATCGTGATCAGCTTGCCGCGGCGGACGGGCGCTTCGTCCTCTCAAAGAAGGGCGACGTCACCTACGCGGCCTCCTTCGGCACAGACCGGCGGGCCAAGGGCCTCACCGAAGAAGATCTCAAAGCCATGTTCAACTACATTCACATCGACTGGAATTCCGGCGAGACATAAGGGGAGAAGAGTATGAAAAAAGTTTTGATTCTCGAGGACGAGGTCAGCATCCGCAGCTTCGTCGTCATCAATCTCAAGCGTGCAGGGTATGATGTTGTCGAGGCCGGGACGGGCGAAGAGGCTCTGGAGCTTCTGAAAAGCAATCCGGACGTCGGCGTGGCGATTCTGGATATTATGTTACCCGGTATCGATGGATTTGAGGTTTGCCGGAGCATTCGCGCGACGGATAAGAAAATTGGAATTATTATGTTAACTGCGAGAAGCCAGGAGATGGACAAGATCACGGGCCTGATGACTGGCGCGGACGACTATATGACCAAGCCCTTCAGCCCCGCGGAGCTGACGGCGCGCATCGATGCGCTCTACCGCCGCGTCGGGCCGGAGCCCGGCGGCGAGAGCACGGAGATCACGCAGGGCCCATTTGTGCTGAATACGCGCAACCGGACGCTCGAAAAAGAGGGCAAGCGCATCAAGCTGACGCAGGTGGAGTATGCCATCATCAAGCTCTTCATGCAGAACCCCGGCCGCGCCCTGTCCCGCGAGGACATTCTGGCCTCGGTCTGGGGCCGGGACTACGACGGCGAGCTGAAGATTGTGGACGTCAACATCCGGCGGCTGCGCATCAAGATCGAGGACGACACGGCAAATCCGACGTATATCACGACGGTTTGGGGCTTCGGATACAAATGGGGCGTCTGACCGCGCGCGGCAAATGAGGTGACGGGGCTTTGGAGAAAAAGAAGCGGCTGGCGGGACTGGAAAAACGCTGGCTGGTCAACAACGTCAGCATCATGATTGCACTGGCCGTGATCTGCGTTGCAGCGGTGACGGCCTCAATGGCGGCGTATTACTATTCCAACCTCAAATCCGGGCTGGAGGCCAAGGCCAAGACCACAACGGATTTCTTTGCGAACTACATCAACCAGAGCTACAACGAATATTACCAGTCCTGCATCAAATTTGCGCAGACCTTTGAGGACAAGGACCAGCTGGAGCTGCAATTCATCTCGGCGAACGGCAAGCTCGTCGCCTCGTCCTACGGCCAGTGGGCAGGGAAAGCGCCGACGACGCCGGACATTGCGTCCGCGATCGAGACGCAGCAGCTCGCCTCCTACAAGGGCGTCAACCCGCCGACGGGCGAACGCATCATGGCCGTGTCCAGCCCAATGATCTACACGAATGGCGAGGTCATCGGCGTGCTCCGCTATGTGACGAGCCTCCGCACGGCGGACAAGCAGGTGCTGATGATTGGATTGATCGCAGTTGTGGCGGGGCTGATCTTTGTGGCGTTCATGCTGTTTACAAGCAGCTTTTTCATCCGCTCGATCATCGAGCCGGTCAGCCAGATCACGGCGACGGCCAAGCGCATTGCCGCCGGCTCCTACGGTGTCCAGATCCCGAAGCTCTATGACGACGAGATCGGCGAGCTGGCGCAGACGATCAACGACATGTCCGTCAAGATCGGGCAGGCGGAGAAGACACAGTCCGAATTCATTTCCTCCGTCTCGCACGAGCTGCGCACGCCGCTGACGGCGATCTCCGGCTGGGGCGAGACGCTGCTGGCCTCCGGCGATCTCGAGCCGGAGACGAAGCGCGGCATGCTTATCATCCTGCGCGAAGCGCGGCGGCTGACTGGTATGGTCGAAGAGCTGCTGGAGTTCACGCGGATGCAGGACGGGCGCTTTACGCTGAATATCGAGACCGCAGACATTCTTGCGGAATTTGAAGATACAGTCTTCATGTACGGCAGCCGATTGAAGCAGGAGGGCATTACGCTCAACTACGATGGCTGCGACGAGGAGATCCCGGAGATCCCGTGCGACATCGCACGCATGCGGCAGGTGTTTTTGAACATTCTGGACAACGCGGCCAAGCACGGCGGCGACGGCAAGCGCATCGACGCGGCCATCTCGGCCGAGGATGGCGAGGTCGTCTTCCGCATCCGGGACTATGGCCCCGGCATCCCGGAGGAGGAGCTGCCGCACGTGAAGATGAAATTCTACAAAGGCAGCTCCAAGGCACGCGGCAGCGGCATCGGCCTTGCGGTCTGCGAAGAGATCGTGACGATGCACGGCGGCACGCTGACGCTGGAAAACGCGGAGGGCGGCGGTACGCTCGTAACGGTTAGGCTCCCGATGGGGGAAGAATCGAGGTAATCATGGCAGAACAGAAAGACGTTCTGCGCGAAGCGCAGAGCAGGGAAAAATTCAAGACGATGATCGGCGGACAGGCCCTGATCGAGGGCATCCTGATGCAGGGTCCGGAGAAGCGCGCCATCGTCGTGCGCAGCCCCGAGGGGCTGGTGGAAAAGGTGGAGCCGCTGAAAAAGAAGAGCGGCTGGATGACGTGGCCGCTGATCCGCGGCGTGGTCAACTTCGGCTCTTCAATGTACGGCGGCGTGAAGGCGCTGATGTACTCGGCAGAGTTCTTCCCGGAGGAAGAGAATGCGGAGCCGAGCAAGTTTGAAAAATGGTTTGAAGGAAAATTCGGCTCGGAAAAGCTGGAGAAGGCGGTCGTGACGCTCTCGATGGTGCTGGGCGTCGGATTTTCCGTGGTGCTGTTTTTCCTGCTGCCGACGCTGATTGGCGGCTTCTTCGACCGGTGGATCGGCAATGCCGTCGTGCGGAGCCTCATCGAGGGCGTGGTGCGCGTGATCATCTTCCTCGGGTATATGATCGGCGTCTCGCAGATGAAGGACATGAAGCGCGTCTTTTCCTATCACGGCGCGGAGCATAAGACGATCCGCTGCTACGAGGCGAAGCTCCCGCTGACGGTGGAGAACGCGCGGCAGATGACGCGGCTGCATCCGCGCTGCGGCACGAGCTTTTTGTTCGTGGTCGTCATCCTGTCGATTCTGATTTCGGCAATTTTCAGCGCGATCTGGCCTGTGGACAACATGCTGGGCCGTCTGGGCCTGACGCTGCTGCGGCTGCCGCTGATCGTGGCGATCGCATACGAGTTCAACCGCCTCGTCGGGCGGCACGACAACAAGCTGACGCGCATCCTCTCCAAGCCCGGCATGTGGCTCCAGCTCTTCACAACGCAGGAGCCGGACGATTCGATGCTCGAGGTCGGTATCCGCGCGCTGGAGCTTGTCCTTCCGGAGCACGAAGGGGAGGACAAATGGTAAAGCAGTACGGCCAGCTGCTGCGCGAGACGCGCGCCCGGCTGCGCCCGACCGAGGGCGAGCTGGCGGCGCAGACGGCGCGGGAGCTGCTCGCCATGGCAAGCGGCAAGACCGTCGCGGCGCTGCTGGCCGATCAGAAGCTATATGCATCCGAGGCCATCGAGGCGCGGCTCGGCGACCTGACGGCGCGGTATCTCGCGGGCTGCCCGCTGGCGTACTTACTTGGGCAGTGGGATTTCCGCGGCCTGACGCTGACGGTGACGCCGGATGTGCTCATCCCACGCGATGATACGCTTGCGGTCGCAGAGCTGGCCATTGAGCGTCTGCAGGGCCGGGAAGGGCCGCTCCGCGTGCTCGACCTCTGCACCGGCTCCGGCTGCATCGGGTTGGCCATTGCGGATGCGGTTCCAAACGCGCGCGTGACGCTCGGCGATGTGTCGCCCGCAGCGCTGCGCGTGGCGAAGCAGAATATCAGCGATCTGGGCTTTTCCACGCGCGTGACGGCGTTTGAACTGGACGCCCTGAAACCGGCCCCGGCCTTTTTGGGGCAGTTTGACGTGCTGGTGTCCAATCCGCCATACATCACGAAGGCGGAGATGCCGGAATTGGAGCCTTCGGTGCGCGATTTCGAGCCGCATCTGGCGCTTGACGGCGGCGAGGACGGACTGGATTTCTACCGGGCCATCGTCCGGAACTACGGCGGCCTTGTAAAGCCGGGCGGCGCGCTCTGCTTTGAATTTGGTATGGGGCAGGAGGATGCTGTCTGTGCGATCCTGCGCGAGGGCGGCTTTGCGGAGCCGGAGCTGCGGAAGGATTACCGCGGCGTAGTGCGCGCAGTGGCTGCAAACAAATAAAACAAATGTTTGATTTTTGAAAATCAATGTGCTATACTAAGGCAAGACCACAGCCCTCGTCAAGAGCATTCGGCAAAAGATTTATGCTCAAGACGAGGCTTGGAAAACGCAGGATTACTTTGTGTCTTTCAAGTTTTCCAAACCGATGGATTGGGTGAAAAGATTCGGCGAAGACCGCAGACGAGGTCTGTGGTGTTGCTGCAAAAATAGAAAGGTGCGCTGATTTATGGCTATGGAGAAGAGAAAACCCGGAGAAGCTGGCATCAATAACGACAAAAAACAGGCACTCGAGACGGCGATCAAGCAGATCGAGAAGAATTTTGGCAAGGGCTCGGTCATGCGCCTCGGCGACCGGCCGGAGATGACCGTCGAGGCCATCCCGACGGGTTCGCTCGCGCTGGACGCGGCGCTCGGCATCGGCGGCGTCCCGAAGGGGCGCATCATTGAGATCTACGGACCGGAGTCGTCCGGTAAGACGACGCTGGCGCTGCACATCGTGGCGCAGGCGCAGAAGCGCGGCGGTGAGGTCGCGTTTGTCGACGCGGAACACGCGCTCGACCCCGACTATGCCGCGCGCATCGGCGTGGACATCGACTCGATGCTCGTCTCGCAGCCGGACACCGGCGAACAGGCACTGGAAATTACGGATGCGCTTGTGCGCTCCGGTGCGATCGACGTTGTGGTTGTCGACTCGGTCGCGGCCCTGACACCGCGCGCGGAAATTGAGGGCGAGATGGGCGACACGTTCGTCGGCTTGCAGGCGCGGCTGATGTCGCAGGCGCTGCGCAAGCTGGCGGGCAACATCTCAAAGACGAACTGTGTTGTCATTTTCATCAACCAGCTTCGTATGAAGATCGGCGTCATGTACGGCAACCCCGAGACGACGACCGGCGGCAACGCGCTGAAGTTCTATGCCTCCGTCCGCATCGACATCCGCCGCACTGAGGCCATCAAGAACGGCAGCGAGATCATTGGTAACCGGACGCGTGCAAAGATTGTGAAGAACAAGGTCGCGCCTCCGTTCAAAGAAGCGTATTTCGACATCATGTATGGCGAGGGCATCTCGAAGTGGGGCGAACTGGTTGATCTGGCGGTGCAGCTTGACATCATCCAGAAGAGTGGCAGCTGGTTCTCGATGGGCGACGAGCGCATCGGGCAGGGCCGCGACAGCGTGAAGACCTATTTGCAGGAGCACCCGGACATTGCCGACAGCGTCGAGCAGCAGGTCCGCGAGAATATGTGGAAATTGCAGGGCGCGCATGCCCGCCCGCCTATCACGGCGGCGGCCAAGCCCGTGAGCGTCTCTGCGGACGATTTTAATGACGAGAAATGAGGCTCGAACGGCTCGAGGCCACGCAGCGGCCGGAGAAGCTGAAGGCAGTCTTTGATGGCGAGACGCTGACTGTCTCCGCTTCGCTTTGTGTGCAGTTTTCACTCTGCGCAGGCATGGAGCTGGACGAGGAGGCGTTTTCCGCGCTGAAAGCCGCCGTCGCGAAGGAGGCCGCGCGGGAGCGCGCGGTGCGCATCCTGACGGCCTCGGCGGTCTCGGAGCGCGAGCTGGAAAAGCGGCTCGTCCAGAAGGGGGTGCTTCCGTCCGACGCGGCGGACGCCGTCGCATGGCTGAAGGAGCACCGGTTCCTGGACGATGCGGCGACGGCGGCCCAGTTGGTGGATTCTGCCGTGCGAAAAGGCTATGGCCGCGCGCGGGTCAAAAACATCCTCTATGAAAAGGGAATCCCGAAGAACCTCTGGGACGAAGCGCTCGCGCGCATCCCGGCGATGGATGATGCCATCGACCGCTTTCTGGCCGCGAAGCTGCGCGGGCGGACGGCGGATGAGAAGACCATCAAAAAAACAATTGATGCGCTGCTGCGCCGCGGCTTTTCCTATGGGGAGATCCGCGACGCGCTGCGGCGTTATGAGGCAGATCTCGAAGATCTGGAACTGGAGGAAACAATGACGGAGGAACTGGAATGACGCATACGATCGGCATGATCTCGCTCGGTTGTGCCAAAAATCAGGTCAATGCCGAGCAGATGCTCTATCTGCTGCGGCAGGCCGGATATGAAATTCTGTCGGACCCCGATGGGGCGGAGCTGGTGATCATCAACACCTGCGGTTTCATCGATTCGGCCAAGGAAGAGGCCATCGACCACATTCTGGCCATGGGCGCGCTCAAGCAGGAGGGCCGCGTTGGGAAAATTCTCGTCACTGGCTGTCTGGCCCAGCGCTATCAGGAGGAGATCGTGAACGAGATGCCGGAGGTCGACGGCGTGCTCGGCACGGGCTCGTATTACGACATTGTCCACGCGGCGAAGGAGATCCTGGACGGGAAGAAGTATGAGCGCTTCGACGACATCAGCGCCCCGCTGAACGAGCCGGGCCGCATCCTGACGACGCCGGAGCAGTATGCCTATCTCAAGATCGCCGAGGGCTGTGACAACTATTGCGCGTTCTGCATCATTCCGAAGCTGCGCGGCCATTACCGCAGCCGGAAGATGGAGGAACTGATCGCCGAGGCGAAGACATTGGCCGAGGACGGCGTGAAGGAACTGATCGTCGTCGCGCAGGACACCAGCCGCTATGGCGAGGATCTCTACGGCGCGCGGAAGCTGCCGGAGCTGCTGCGCCAGCTTTGTAAGATCGATGGCTTCCACTGGATTCGTGTCCATTACCTCTACCCGGAGGCCATCAGCGAAGAGTTGATTGACGTGTTCGCGACGGAGCCGAAGCTCGTCAAATACTTCGACATCCCGTTCCAGCACATCAACGATGAGATCCTGAAAAAGATGAACCGCCATACCGACGGCGCATACATCCGCAAGCTCGTCACGCACCTGCGTGAGCGTGTGCCCGGCGCGGTGTTCCGCACGAGCCTTATCACCGGCCTGCCCGGTGAGGGCGAGGCGGAATTTGAAGAGCTGTGCGAATTTTTGAAGGAATATAAGCTCGAACGCGTGGGCGCGTTCGTCTTCTCGCCCGAGGAGGGGACGCGCGCAGCGGAGATGGAATACCCGGATACGGAGATTGCGCGCGAGCGCGCGGAGCGCGTCGCGGAGCTGCAATCCCGGATCATGGACGAATACAACGAGCGCTGTCTCGGCGAGACGATGGAGGCTCTCTGTGAGGGCTATGACCCGGACGAGGGGAGCTTTTTTGGGCGTACATACGCTGATTCGCCCGATGTGGACGGGAAGATCTGGTTCACGTCGGAGCAGCACGTCAAAACGGGTGACTTTGTGCGCGTGCGCATCGTCGACACGTATGATGGAGAACTGGTAGCAATTGCGGAGGATGATATTGATGACGACGGCGAGTAAAATTACATTGGTCCGGGTGGTTCTGATCCCGGTGTTTATGGTGCTGCTGCTTTGCAGCGGCGGGAATGACGCGCTGCGCTGGGCGGCGCTCGGCGTATTCGTGGTCGCGAGCATCAGCGACTTTGTCGACGGCTATATCGCGCGCCATTATAATCAGGTCACGGATTTCGGCAAGTTCCTCGATCCGCTGGCCGACAAGCTGCTGGTCACGGCCTGCATGATGATCTTCGTCGGACAGAGCCGGATGGCCAGCTGGATCGTGTTTATCGTCATCGCGCGCGAGTTTGCAGTCACCGGTCTGCGCCTCGTCGCTGTCGGCAACGGGCGCGTTATTGCCGCTGGTTGGAGCGGCAAGATCAAGACGTCCTGCACGATGGTCGGCCTGATCCTGATGATGGCCATGACCGGCTCCGACACGCTCGATCTCATCGTCAGCATCGTCATCCTTGTCACGACGGTCTATTCCGGCGTCGAGTATTTCTGCAAGAACTGGGACGTTCTGAATCTCAAGGCTTGACAGCATCGGCGCAAAATGCTATGATGTTGCAGTAATCATGTGAATATCGCGAAGAACGAAAAGAGTAACGCCGACTTTCTTTGACAGAGAATCCCCGCCATCGGCTGGAAGCGGAGAGCAAGGGCGCGGCGCGAAGTGCATTCGGGAGCGAAGGGGAGACCCCGTTGGCCGCGTCAAGGCCAAAGTGAGAAATCAGAGTGGAACCGCGAGTTTTTGACCCGCCTCTTGAAGTTTGTTCAAGAGGCGGTTTTTTATTTCCGCTGTGCAGGCCGCGGCAGCTGCATGCACGGCAGCTCCGCATTTTTACGCAGCCATAAGTCTGGAGGAACCGTTTTTGCATATCATTGAGGACATTCGGGCATACAAACGAAACGATCCCGCCGCGCGCAGCGCGCTGGAAATTTTGCTGCTCTACAACGGCCTGCACGCGACGATCGATTACCGCATCGCGCACTGGCTGCACCGGCATGGATGCCGCTTTCTGGCGCGCGCGATCTCGCAGTGGTCGAAGATGTGGACGGGCATCGAGATCCACCCCGGCGCGCAGATCGGCCGCCGCCTCGTCATCGACCACGGCACCGGCATCGTCATCGGCGAGACCGCCGAGATCGGCGACGACTGCCTGCTCTATCAGGGCGTGACGCTCGGCGGCACGGGCAAGGACGTCGGCAAGCGGCATCCGACGCTCGGCAACAACGTCATGGTCGGCTCGGGCGCGAAGGTGCTCGGCCCGTTCAAGGTCGGCGACAACGCGCGCATTGCGGCCAATTCTGTCGTCCTGCGCGAGGTGCCGCCCAATGCGACGGTCGTCGGCGTGCCCGGCCGGATCGTCCGCCTCTCCGGCGAAAAGCTTGACCATATCCACACGCCAGACCCCGTCATGCTGGAGATCGAGGCGCTGAAAGCGCGCGTAGAGCAGCTGGAAGCGGCAAATTCGAAACAAACGGAAGGAGAATGAACATGTATCTGTACAATTCCGCAACGCATAAAAAGGAAGAATTCAAGACCCACACACCGAACCACGTCGAGATGTACACCTGCGGCCCCACAGTCTATCACTTTGCCCACATCGGCAATCTGCGCTCGTACATTATGGAGGATGTGCTCGAAAAATATCTGCGCTATGCGGGCTACAGCGTCAACCGCGTCATGAACATCACCGACGTCGGCCACCTGACCTCCGACGCCGACGAGGGCGAGGACAAGATGCTCAAGGGCGCGAAGCGCGAGCATAAATCTGTCATGGAGATCGCCAAGTTCTACACCGACGCCTTCTTTGAGGACTGCCGCAAGCTGAACATCAAGCGCCCGGACGTCGTCCAGCCCGCGACCGGCCTGATCGACGACTATATCAAGATCATCACGAAGCTGCTGGACACCGGCTATGCCTATCTCGCCGGCGGCAACGTGTACTTTGATACCAGCAAGCTCGAGCGCTATTACGTCTTCAACGACCACAACGAGGAAGACCTCGCCGTCGGCGTCCGCGAGGGCGTCGAGGAGGATACGAACAAGCGCAACAAGAACGACTTTGTCCTCTGGTTCACAAAGTCAAAGTTCGAGGATCAGGCCCTGAAATGGGACTCTCCGTGGGGCGTCGGCTATCCGGGCTGGCACATCGAATGTTCCGGCATTTCGATGAAATACAACGGCGAATATCTCGACCTGCACTGCGGCGGAATCGACAACGCTTTCCCACACCACACGAATGAGATCGCACAGAGCGAGAGCTATCTGGGCCATCCGTGGTGCCCGCAGTGGTGCCATGTGGCGCATTTGAACACCTCGAGCGGCAAAATGTCCAAATCCAAGGGTGAATTCCTGACCGTTTCGCTGCTCGAAGAAAAGGGATATGATCCGCTGGCCTACCGGTTCTTCTGCCTACAAAGCCATTACCGCAAGGGCCTTGTATTCACGTGGGAGAATCTCGACAACGCGGCGGGTACGTTCAAGAAGCTGATCGCGAAGATCGCCGCGCTCGACCCGGCGGAGGCCCCCATCGACGAAGACGCCGTCGCCGCGCTGCGCGAAAAGTTCCACAAGGCGCTCGGCAATGATCTGAACACCTCGCTTGCCATCACGGCGCTCTATGATGTGCTGAAATATCAGACGAACGACGCGACGAAGCGGTATCTGCTGAACGATTTTGACCAGGTGCTCAGTCTCGACCTGCTGAAAAAGGCCGACGAGGAGCGCAAAAAGCAGGCGTCCGCGAAGGCCACCGGCGGCGACTATTCCATCATCGCCGAGGATGGTACGCCCGACGCCGAGATCGAGGCGCAGATCCGTGCGCGCTATGAGGCAAAAAAGGCAAAGAACTTTGCCGAGGCCGACCGCATTCGTGATGCGCTGAAGGCTGCGGGCATCGAGGTGACCGATGTCCCCGGCGGCGCGAAGTGGAAAAGGATCTAATAGAAAATCCCCCCGCAGACGCTTTGCCGTCTGCGGGGGTTCTTCCTTTGTAGGGGCGGACGACCCTGTCCGCCCGTCCCCGCCGCAGCGGAAAAGCCTTCCCTTGGGGGAAGGTGGCTGCGGAGCGCGGC
>ENA-UOJO01001273-UOJO01001273.1-human-gut-metagenome-genome-assembly--contig:-P57-NODE-1273-length-33166-cov-24.436532_pt1 | contig 33166 bp, 28 predicted proteins | sample MGYA00242351_ERZ723898 | MGnify/ENA metagenome assembly ERZ723898 | reverse complement strand
CCAGCTTCTGGGTGCTGTTCGCCATCCTGCTGTTCGGCGGCCTGTGGGGCTTTGTAGGCATGATCATCGGTGTGCCGCTGTTTGCTGTCATCTATGATGTCATCAAAAAGCTGGTGTTCCACGGCCTGAATCGCAACGACGAATCCGGCATGGTAAACCTCTATCACGATGCCTTCGGTGACCCCGACGACGAGTGATCCCAAACACAATAGAATCGCAAAACCGGCTCTGTCTCCTGCATGGGAGACAGGGCCGGTTTTTGTATTCCTACCGCATGATTTTCTCAGAGCAGCCGAGAAACGCAAAGCTCCCCCTTCCCGGCGCTGTCTCGGCGCTTGGGGAAGGGGGAGCTTCGGCTTTCAGGGCAGATAAACCAAAAAGGAAGATTTCAGGGGGAGTACCTGCAATTACTGCTGATTGGGCTTCCAATCCTTATAGTTCTCGTAACGGCTCTCGCGGATCTTGGTATGGGACCAGATCTCGTCTGCCGTGGGCTGCCAGTTGGCGGCGTAAGCCTTGCACTTCTCGCACAGGTGCTCGACGCTTTCCGGGGACTGCAGGTCGGTGCTGTGGGCACCGGTCTCGTGCACCATCTTTTCCAGCAGCTCGGGGTTTTCCAGCATCGGGCAGGGACGCAGATGGTTCTTGTTGAAGGGCTGGCCGTTGTGGTAAGCCATGAACAGCGGGCTGTGCAGGATCTCCAGAATGCTCTGGTCGTGGATGTTGGCATTGGAGTAGTGGATGAACACGCAGGGCTCTGCGTCACCGGCCGAGTTGATGTGGAAGTAGTTGCGGCCGCCGGCAATGCAGCCGCCCACGAACTCGCCGTCGTTCTGGAAGTCCATGGGGTAGAACGGGATATCACACTCAGAGGAACGCAGGTAGCGGATGCGCTTGATCATGTACTGGCGCTGCTCCGGGGTGGGCATCAGCTCCGGCGCCGCATCGTTGCCCACCGGCATGTAGTGGAAGTAGAAGCCGAAGTGCGCGCCCTTCTCGCACAGGAAGCGCATGAACTCGTCGTTGGTGACGGCCTCGATGTTGTCGCGGGTGTAGCAGATGGAGGTGCCGAACACGATGCCGTGCTCCTTGAGCAGGTCCATGGCGTGCATGACAGCGGCATAGTGGCCGTCGCCGCGGCGGGCGTCGTTGGTCTCCGGGGTGCCCTCGATGGACAGCATAAAGGCGATGTTGCCCAGACGCACCACCTCTTTGCAGAAGGGCTCGTCGATGAGGGTGGAGTTGGTGTAGATGGCAAACTGCACATCGTTGTGCTTCTCGGCCAGCTTGAGGATATCAGCCTTGCGCACCAGCGGCTCGCCGCCGGTCAGCATGTACAGGTACACGCCCAGCTCCTTGCCCTCGGTAACGATCTTGTCCATATCCTCAAAGCTGAGGTTATTCTTGTGACCGTATTCACCGGCCCAGCAGCCCACGCAGTGCATATTGCAGGCGGAGGTGGGGTCGAACAGGATCAGCCAGGGGATGTTGCACTGGTACTTGACGCGGTTCTCACGGATGGTCTTAGTGCCACGGAAGAAGGCCTCATAGCCCAGGTTCAGGGCCGTGGTGCGGGCCACGTTGGGGTCCAGCTGGTTCAGCATACAGTTGATGAGCTTCGACCACTTGCTGTTGGGGTCGGTCAGGGTCTGCTTGGCGTGTGTGTAGGTCTCCTCGCTGAAGGAATCGCCGTAGAACTGCTTTGAAAGATCTACGATCTGTCCAACCGTCTTGGCGGGGTCCTTCTCGGCATGAGAAAGCACGAGATCCACAGTCTTGCCCAGTGCAGCACGCTGCATTTTGTGCGTCAGAGAATCAAATGCGGTATTCATTTTTATTTCCTCCAGATTCAATAGAATTTTACAGGGCTCTCTTCCCTGCCTGCCGGGCTGAATTCCCGGCGCTCAGATGATCTTATACTCCAGCAGCAGACGGCCCAGGTCGGTGTCCTGTACCTTTTCTACCGCTTTGCCCAGTGCAAATTTTTTGATCCAGTTCATTTTCAGATCACTCAGGGGTTTGCCATCCCGCAGCTGAACAGCGGCGTTCAGCAGGTCGCGGACATCGTAGGTGCTGCCCCAGACCTCCGGCACGCCCCGGTCGATATCCAGCAAGGTGTACACGGCTTCCATGCCGGTGCGCATGGAATACTCGGTGGTGAAGATGGTATCCCGCTTCGTCTCGGCAAACTGGCCGATGAAGGCAAAGTTCACTGCGCCCTCCGGCACCACCGCCGGGCGGTCGCCTGCCGCGCGGGGCATGAAAAAGGCTGTGATATAGGGCATCATTACGGGCACGGTATTGGCACTGTGCTCCGCCAGGTCCTCGATCTGGTTTTCGGGGACCCCCAGATGATACAGCCACTCCATGCAGATCTCCTTGCCGGTGCAATCCCGCATGGGCTTTTTGATGTAGTCGCCGGGCGTGTTGCTGAACAGGCCGTAGATCCATCCCACAAGCTGGCCCTTGGGCTGATCCCGGAACTGGGGCTGACGGTTGAATGTCCAGCTGAGCAGCCAGCCGGAATCCCGCGCCGTGACGATGCCGCCCGTGACAGTCCTGCCGCTGAACGGGTCACGCTGGCAGATGTTCTGGATGTAGGGCACGATGCGTTCGTCCAGCGTGGTGACCGTGGCACTCATCCAGTTGGTCTGTTCCGGATCGGAGCAGAACTTTTCCGGGCGGCCAAAGGCCTCATCCTGCGCGGCGATCTTCTTCCACAGATCCCAGCCGTTGCCGGGCCGGAGGGTGGGGTTGAACACTGCAGGCTGATCCTGGGAGCCGATGGAAGTGCTTTCCACGCAGCCGCCGTTGGTGATGAACACCAGATCATTCTCGGTCAGGTCCACCCGTTCCGCTTCATCGTCCACCAGCAGGCAGATGGTCCTGGCCTGCTTTTTGCCCTCGGTCAGCTCAAACTCAATGTTGGTGACCTTGGTGTTGTAGTGGAAGCGCACGCCGTGCCCTTCCAGATAGCGGATCATGGGCAGGATCATGCTCTCGTACTGGTTGTACCGGGTAAAGCGCAGTGCCCGCAGATCAGGCAGACCGCCCACATGGTGGATGTAGCGCTTCAGATAGAGCTTCATTTCCAGTGCGCTGTGCCAGTTCTCAAAGGCGAACATGGTGCGCCAGTAAAGCCAGAAGTTGGAAGAGAACACCTCCGCGTCAAAGACATCGGTGATGCGCTTATCATAGAGCTGCTCATCCGGGGTAAAAAAGAGCTTGATGAGTTCCATGCAGCCCTGATCCGAAAGGCCGAACTTCCCATCGGTGTGGGCGTTCTGCCCCCGGTTTTCCGTGGCGCGGCAGAGCGAGTAGTTGGGGTCTGCCTTGTTCAGCCAGTAGTACTCATCCAGCACGCTTGCGCCCTCGGTCTCAAGCGACGGGATGGAACGGAACAGATCCCACATGACTTCAAAATGGTCATCCATCTCCCGGCCGCCCCGCATCACATAACCGATGCCGGGGTACTGGCAGCCATCACAGGCACCGCCGGGGATGGACCCCTTTTCAAAGAGATGGATATGTTCCCCTTTCATCTGACCGTCACGGACCAGGTAGCAGGCAGCTGTCAGCGCCGCCAGACCGGTGCCCACGAGATAGGCCGATTTCCGATCCACTCCCGCAGGCTTTTTCGGGCGCGCAAAGGCCTCATAGTTCCCGCTGGAATAATACATTTTATTCCCTCCGTTTGCTGTGGTTTCCAGGTTTTCACCTTTCATTTTGCGCTGACCATACTGTAACATTTTGTCAAACGGAAAGCCATAAACAGAAAAAGCACCGTGATGGAAAACCCATCACGGTGCCCGGATTGATAAAATATTGTCAGTCGTCAAGATCTGCGGGGCTGCGGTCGGTGCGGAAGCGGCGGAGCGCCCGCTCAAGCTCGCCATGAAGCAGAACATTCAGCCGCTCGGTCATCCGGACGGGGTCCTCCTTCATATCCCTGCGGATCCATTCCAGTGCCATGCCCACCAGCGCGTATTTGTAAAAGTCGATGATGAACTGCTTGTCGGAATCCTGCACGGTAAAGCCCTGCGCACTGCGGTCCACAAAGTCCCGCAGCATGGAGTCCAGCAGTTTATATAAGTACTGTTCCAACTGCTCACGGCTCACGGAGCGGTAAACATTCATCACCAGAACCTTGTTGTCCTGCACCTGATGCAGGATGTCCAGAAAGGCATCTGTCCAGTTCTCAAAGCTCTGTCTGCCCTCCAGCGCCTTGGCGGCATCTTCGACCATAATCCAATCCACGAGGTCGTAGATGTCCTTGAAATGGTAGTAGAAGGTCATACGGTTCACGCCGCAGTCCTCGGTGATATCATTGATGGTGATCTTATTCAGCGGCTTTTGAAGCAGCAGCTTTTTCAGCGATGCTTCCAGCGCCCTTTTTGTAGTTTGCGACACGAGATCCATCCTTTCCCAGCGGCACACACTGTGCCGCCGACCGTGGTGACCGCCCTATGGGGCCAGAGAAGTAAGAATACTTCCTTTATACTATAACGCAAATGCCCCCCGTTTTGCAAGTTCAAAATCTCTCATTTTGATATTTTTTTCACGTTCTTCTCCATTTTGCAGCCGTCCCGCCGCCTTTTTGCCGGGTTTCCGGGAGGTTCCTCTTGATTTTCTGGCTCCGGATGCTTACAATGGATGGAGTGGAACGAATGTGCGTTCCATTTATTTATTTCTTTCTGAGTGAGAAAGGAAGGGAAAGCAAGTATGATCAAGACCATCGGATTTTTAGGCTGTGGGAACATGGGCGGTGCCATTGCGCGGGCCGTCTGCAAGGCTGCCGACCCACAAAATGTTTATCTTGCCAACCGCACTGCCGCCAAGGCAGAGGCGCTGGCCGCAGAGCTGGGCTGCAACACCACCACGAATGCCGAGGTAGCGGGCCGCTCCGACCTGATCTTTCTGGCGGTCAAGCCCCAGATGATGGAGGCTCTGCTGGCTCCGCTTAAGTTCACCCTGAACGAGCGGCCGAGCCGCTTCATCCTGTGCAGCATGGCGGCAGGGCTTTCCATCGCGCGCATCCAGGAGATGGCGGGGGAAGATTACCCCGTGATCCGCATCATGCCCAACACCCCGGCTTCGGTGGGGGCAGGCATGATCCAATATTGCTCCGCCAATGTGACAGCGGAGGAGGAGCAGGAGTTTCTGAAGCTGATGGCACCCGCCGGGCGGCTGGACGCTGTGCCCGAGGCCCTGATCGACGCGGCAAGCAGCGTTTCCGGCTGCGGCCCGGCCTGGGTGTATCAGTTCATTGAAGCGCTGGCCGATGGCGGCGTGGCCTGCGGCCTGCCCCGGGCCAAGGCGCAGGAATATGCTGCCCAGATGGTATTGGGCAGCGCCAAGCTGGTGCTGGAAAGCGGAAAACACCCCGGTGAGCTCAAGGATGCGGTGTGCAGCCCCGGCGGCAGCACCATTCAGGGCGTGCGCGTGCTGGAAGAGCACGGCTTCCGCGGCGCGGTGACCGATGCGGTGATCGCCGCCTACGACAAGACAAAGGAAATGGGAAAGGGTTAAGTTTATGCGCATCGTCGTCAAAGTGGGCACCTCCACGCTGGCACACTCCACCGGGCGGCTGAACATCCGCCACACGGAGGATCTGGTCAAGGTACTGAGCGACCTGAAGAACGCAGGGCACGAGGTCATCCTCGTCTCATCCGGTGCCATCGGCATGGGAGTGGGCAAGCTGTCCCTGCCCTCCCGCCCCGGTGATATGGCCACCAAGCAGGCCTGCGCCGCTGTGGGCCAGTGTGAGCTGATGTACACCTACGACCGCCTGTTCACCGCCTACAACCACAACGTGGCGCAGATCCTGCTCACCGGCGTGGATGTGGAGCACGAGGGACGGCGGCTGAATTTCCAGAACACCCTGACCCGGCTGCTGGAGCTGGGTGCGCTGCCCATCATCAACGAAAACGACACCGTTGCCACCGACGAGATCACCTCCATCGGCGACAATGACACGCTGGCCGCCATCGTCACCTGCTGCATCCATGCGGATCTGCTGGTGCTGCTGAGCGACATCGACGGCCTGTACACCGCCAATCCCCACACCCACCCGGACGCAAAGCTCATCCCGGTGGTAGAGCGCATCACTCCGGAGGTGCTGGCGCTGGCAGACGGGGCAGGCTCCGCATTGGGCACCGGCGGCATGTCCACCAAGCTCCGTGCCGCCCAGATGGTAACGGCAGAGGGCGCGGACATGGTGATTGCCAACGGTTCCCACCCGGAGCTGCTCTACGACATTGCAGACGGCAGATCCGCAGGCACCCGCTTTGCGGGCAGAAAGGAGGGCTGATCCATGACGACACAGGAGATCCTGGAAGCCGCCCGCGCAGCCAGAAGCGCGCTGGGCCTCTCCTCGGGCGAGGTGCGCCACGCCGCCCTGCTGGGCATGGCAGAGGCGCTCTGCTCCCCTGCCCGCCAGCAGGCCATTCTGGATGCCAATGCCGCCGATCTGGAAGCCGCCAGAGGGCACATCTCGGAGGTCATGCTGGACCGGCTGGCCCTGACACCGGAACGCATCAGCGCCATGGCAAAGGGCATCCAGGAAGTGGCTGACCTGCCCGATCCGGTGGGCAAAGTTCTGCGCCGGGTGGAGCGCCCCAACGGGCTGGTCATCGATAAGACCGCCGTACCCATGGGCGTGATTGCCATCATCTACGAGAGCCGCCCCAACGTGACCAGCGATGCCGCCGCCCTTTCCATCAAGAGCGGCAATGCCTGCATCCTGCGGTGCGGCAGGGAGGCATGGCGCAGTTCCAACGCCATTGTAGCGGCTCTGCGGGAGGGCCTGCGGGCAAACGGCCTGCCCGAAACAGCGGTCTGCCTGATCGAGGACACCACCCACGCCTCGGCCAACGCCCTGATGACGGCGGTGGGCTATGTGGATCTGCTCATCCCGCGCGGCGGGGCCGGACTCATCCGCGCCTGTGTGGAAAACGCAAAAGTCCCCTGCATCCAGACCGGTACCGGCATCTGCCACATCTTCGTAGATGCTTCTGCCGAGCAGGATAAGGCGCTGGACATCATCGAAAACGCCAAGGCCAGCCGCCCCAGCGTCTGCAACGCGGAGGAGGTGTGCCTGGTGCACCGTGACATTGCGGCAGAGTTCCTGCCCAAGCTGGCCCGGCGGCTGGGCCCTGACCGCGCGGCAAAGGGACTGCATCCGGTGGAGCTGCGGTTGGACCCGTGTGCCGCCGCTATCATCCCCGGCACCCCTGCAGGCCCTGCGGATTTTGACACCGAGTTTCTGGACTACATTCTGGCCATCAAAATCGTGGACAGCGTGGAGGAGGCCATCGGCCACATCGCCGCGCACTCCACCGGCCACAGCGAAGCCATCCTGACCCAGAACGAAGCCCATGCCGCCCTCTTTACGGCGGCGGTGGACAGTGCGGCGGTCTATGTCAACTGCTCCACCCGCTTTACCGATGGCGGGGAGTTCGGACTGGGGTGCGAGATGGGCATTTCCACCCAGAAGCTCCACGCCCGGGGCCCCATGGGGCTGGCCGAGCTGTGCAGCTACAAGTACATCATCCACGGCAGCGGCCAGATCCGCTGAACCGTTCAATTGCGAAAACATTTTTCCGTTTTTTTCTCACAGGCCGCAGTGGAAGGACAGCGGCCTGTATTTTTGTTTTACAGGGATGGACTGTTTTTGTTATAGAAACATTTTCGGACCAAAATTTCGAAAATTATTTTTCCGTTTGTGCCATGATGTATTTTTCGTTTCTCCATTCTGCACAAAAATAAAGTCGTACTTTTATCGGAAATTAGGGTAAAAATTCTCATTTTCCCCTTGACAACCCCTATTTCGACGCGGTAAAACTATATTGGAAAGTGTTGGAACAAATTCTGCAGAGCGCTCTGAAGTGCGCTCGGAACTGTCCTTCTCACAACTGCAATCCATTTCAAACAGATGTCCGCATGACGACACTAGTACAAAGGAGAGAGCGAATTATGACAATTGCCATTCTTGCACATGATTCCCGCAAAGAACTTGCACTTCAGTTCTGCACCGCCTACAGTGGTATCCTGTCCCGGAACACTGTCATTGCCACCGGTACCACCGGCCGGATGTTGAACCAGGCCACCGGCTTGCCAGTTCACTGTTACCTCTCCGGAAAGCTGGGCGGCATCCAGCAGATCACCGCCCGTGTTGCCTGCGATGAAGTGGATCTGGTGCTGTTCTTCCGCGACCCGCTCCGGGCCGACAGCGGCAGCTCCAACGAGCAGAATCTGCTCCGCCTGTGCGATATGCACAGCGTGCCCATTGCCACCAACATTGCCACCGCCGAGGTACTGCTCCGCGGCATGGATCAGGGGGATCTGGACTACCGGGAAGGGATGCACCCGCCGGTGATCGAGCCTCTGGCCGCTCCCCGCCGCGCCGTGTGCTGAGGACTGCCTGACATTTTTTGTGTATAGAGGGAAACGTAAAACAGCGCCGCCGAAGCTTTTCAGGGCTTCAGCGGCGCTGCATTTTTATGCGGTTTTCAGTTCATTTTTTGGGGAGTGACATCATTCCAGACCGGCCATCTGCTTGATGCTCTTCATGGCGAAGGTCAGGGTGCGGCCCATAGCCACACCGGCCATCAGGCAGGGATAGTTGTTGGCAAAGAAACTGCCGGACATATCGCCGGTGATATACAGGCCGGGCATGGGCTTGTTATCGTTGTCCAGAGCCTGACCCTTTTCGTTGATGGCAATGCCCTGCTCAGTGGTCAGCAGAGAGGCACCCAGCCAGCAGCCGTAGAAGGGAGCGGTGCGGATGGCGCTGAGGCGGTAAGCGGGCTTGCCGAAGTCCTCGTCGTTCTGCTTGTCGTAGAGCTCGTTGTAACGCTCCACGGTGGCAAGGAAGGTGTCCTTGGCAGCACCGGTAAAGCCCATCTTGTCAGCCAGCTCCTCAAGGGTGTCTGCCTTAAAGAAGCATCCCTCCTTCTCTGCGGTCTCAATCTGCTTGTTCAGATAATCCTCGCCGCCGTTGCGGGTCTGGGCAGAGCAGCCGATGGTGTGGAAGCGCTTTGCGTCCTCGATGAAGTTTGCATCGCTGATCTGAGCGTAGACACGGCCCGGCTGGTGAGCAGCGGCGTAGACGATGTCATTGTAGGGGCTGCTCTCGTTGGCAAAGCGCTCGCCGTTGCGGTTCACCTTCAGGAAGGGCTGGGTGCCGGGGTTGTACTGACGGATGGTACCAGGGAAAGCCTTGCCGCCAAAGGCAGTGTCGCTGTCCACATAGCCGCCATCCACGCCGGGGGCCACGATGCCACGGTCAAACAGCATGGGAGCGGCCTCCTTGTCCAGATTGGCACCGGCCCACATTGCAGCCCGAATGCCGTAGCCCTTATCGGAGGGAGAGTAGGAGCAGGCAGTGGTGACGGAGGTTCCCAGCGGGTCCAGCTGCTCCATCATGTAGGGGTTGCCGGGGAAGCCGCCGCAGGCCAGCAGAACGCCCTTGTTGGCGTTGTAGCGGATGAAGTGGTCATCCTCGGTGCTCTGGGCGATGATGCCGGTAATGCGGCCATCGCTGTTCTTTTCCAGCTTGGCCAGACTGGTCTTGAAGTCCACATCGTAGCCCAGCTCCTGAATGTACTGAAGCAGCAGCTCGTTCCGGGCGGCACCACTGGAGCGATCATAGGTATACTCGATCTCGGGGTACATATAATCGGTGTTGTGCTCGGCGTTTTCTGCAGGCCATTTGGCCTCGTCACCGTAGGTGTAGATCATCTTCACGCCGTACTTGTCCTCCATGATGGAGCGGACAAATTCAATCATCTCGGCAGACTCGTTGATCCAGGTCTTGACCACGCGCTGATCACACTTGCCGGAGGCGTAGCGAGAGACCTCGCTCAGCAGCTTGGCACGATCCATCTTGATGCCCTGTTCCTGAGCACCAAAGCCGTCCACGGCACCCACCCAGTGACGGGTATCCTGCACATTGCCGTTCTGCTCGATGACACGGAAGTTCAGGCCCTTGGCAGCGGCATAAGCAGCAGCGAACATACCGCCGTTGCCGGCACCCACGATGAGGATGTCGGTGTCCACGGTCTCGGTGATGGCAGCCTCGTCAATGTCAGGCTCCTTGCCCAGCCAATCGGTCTCGTCACCGGTGGGCAGCTGAACGGAAGTTACAGTTGCCTCTCCCTTTGCCTGTGCAAAGCAGCTCTTGGCGGCCTTCTTCACGGCATCGGAGGTGATGGTGGAGCCGGACACGCCGTCGATCTCGTCAGAGCCGGCGTTCAGCAGCTGGTTCTTCAGCTCCTCGGCAGCAGCAGCGCCGTAGGAAGCGGTCTCGCCGGAGGTATCGACCACAACGTCGGTCACAGCACTGTCAGAGAAGGTCATGGTGACCTTGACGGTAGAGGAAATGCCCTCGGCAGTGCCGGTGTAGGTACCGGGGGTGTAGCTGCCTGCTGCACCGGAGGAAGCGGCGGTGGAGGAGCTTGCAGCGTTGCAGGCAGCCAGTGCACCGGCGGTGACACCGGACATGGCAGCGGCAGCGGCGATCTTCAGAAAGCCTTTACGCGAGATCTTGTTCATGCTTGGATGATCCTTTCTTCTCTTTTTCTGTTCTTATTCTTTGATTTTCCTTCTTATCCGAAACGTACCGCCACAATGCGGTGCAGACTTCGTTCGATAATAAATTAACACAAAGTCCGCCTGTTGTCTTTTAAGAATTCTTAAACATCTTTTCCGTTTCTTCACTGGAAAATTCCCGTTTCCCACTTTGTTTGATAAATAACGGTCAAATCAAAGCAGAAAAAAGCACCCACGGCTTAAGTTTCCTTAAGAAGTGGGTGCTTTGAGGGTTAACGATATTTAAGACAGCAAAACCATTTCAGGCCTCCGTCTCCCCTTCCGGGCGGAAAATATAGCCTTTGCCCCAGACATTTTTGAGGTAGATGGGCTTGGCGGGGTCGGGTTCGATCTTACTGCGGAGGTTATGGATATGCACCTGCACAGTGCGGACATCCCCCAGGCTTTCCTTCCCCCAGATCTTCCGGTAAAGCTCGTTTGCGGTAAAGAAAGTGTTGGGATGCCGGATGAAGAGGGTCAGGATGCGGTACTCCATGTCGGCCAGATGGATGCTCCGGCCGTCCATTTCCACGCAATGGCTGTTGGAATCCAGCGTAAAGGCCGCACAGTGATAGCCGCTGACGCTGGGCTCTGCGGCATCCATCTGGACACGGCGGATGTTTGCCATGATGCGAGCCAGCAGAACTTTGTGGTTGTAGGGCTTGGTCAAGAAATCATCGCCGCCCAATTCCAGTGCCCGTACCACTGTGTCTGTATCGTCCAGACAGGAAGTAAAAATGATGGGGCAGTGGTGCCAGCTGCGCAGGCGCTGGCACAGATCCATGCCGTTGGTGTCCGGCAGAAGGATATCCATCAGGATCACATCGAACTTTTCCCGGGCGTGGCTCAGCGCTTCGCCGCCGGTGTCAGCGCAGACCACCTCAAAATTCTGCTGACATTTCAAGAAATAGCTGGTAGTGTCCCGGATCACCGGATCATCTTCCACCAGAAGAATGCGGATCATGCGGTTTGCCCTCCCCTTTTCGGCGTGAATTTGCTATAATATCTTTATCTAGTATACCGTATTTCCGGGCTGTTCTCAACCGATTCTCCAAAGTTTTGCAGGGGGTCTTTTTATGATAAAAAAGCGATTTCTGCTTCCGGCTGCCGCCGGGGCACTGGCACTGACCATTGGGTTGGCAGGGATCTGGTTCAACCAGCGACTGCCGGCGCTGGCGGATTTTGGGGTTCCCGGCATGGACTCCGAAGGCCAATTGATGGTATGGGCTGCCCTGTTCCCGGAAAAAGAAGTGGCTGCCCTGACCTTCCGCACGGTGCTGCAGTGGATGGCCATAGCGGTATTCTGCACGCTTGGGGCGGTGGTGCTGGCCCTGTACCGATACAAGCCTCAGAAGGAACTGGGGTATTTTCTGCTGTATCTGACGGTGCTGACCCTCTGGGCTCTGGTGATCATTCTGGCTCCGGTGGGAAGTTCCGGCTGGAGCGTCTTTTTCCGCCGGGGATTCTTTACCGTCACGGTTCTGGCAGGTATTCTGCTGTGCGCCGCCCTGACAGGGGCTGTGCCGGTGTCCCACGGGCAGCGGCTCGGTTCCCTGCTTCTGACACTGGGGTATCTTGTTCTGACGCTGATTCCCCTCAGCCGTGTACGGGCGGTGGGGCTGCTTTTGGGCATGGGCTACTGTCTGGGCATACTGATGGCAATGTATGCCCGGGGCTCCGACGCTGCCCTGCTGATGCTGTTTCCCTGTGCCATCACCATTGGCTTCCGGGTATGGGTGGTCCTGCCGGGCATGCACGTGCCGTTTTTTCAGGAGAGCGTATTTTTCTACCTGTTCCGGTGTGCCCGGATCTACGATGCGCCTTTTACTCTGGGCTGCATGGCCTACGTCTGCCGCCGGTATGCCCTGCAATTTGATCGGGCGGAGCAGCTGGCCCGGGAGCTGGATGCCCGGGTCATTCAGCGGACAAAGGCCCTGACGGAGGAGACTGAGGCCCGGAAAAGCATGATGCTGAACATTTTCCACGACCTGCGAAGCCCCCTGTTTGCGGTCAGCAGTGGCCTGGACACGCTGGAGGCTGCTCCGGAGGCCCTGCCGGCCCTGCTGCCCGCCTTACAGCAGCGGACGGCCTTTCTCCGCCGCCTGACGGAGGATCTGTTTCTGGCTGCAAAGCTGGAGCAGAAACAGGTGATGCTCAACGAGGACCGGGTATCTCTGGGGGAGGTCATCGCTGCGGTCTGTGACAGCTGCCGGGAGGAGGCTGAGAAGAAGGGCGTGGTGCTTCAGGCTCCCCCGGCTTCGGAGCTGCCGGTGTGGGGCGACCAAATCCGGCTGCAGCAGATCCTGCAGAACCTGTTGACAAATGCCATTCACTACACCCCTGCAGGAGGGAGCATCACCGTCAACAGCCGGGTGGAGGCCGGTGCTGCTCTGGTGAGCGTCCGGGACACGGGCTGCGGCATTGCGCCGGAGGATCAGGCCGCCGTATTTGACCGGTATTTCCACACCACCACCTCTTCCAAGCACGACTCCACAGGTCTGGGACTGACCATTGCGCAGGAGCTTGCCCACCTGCACCACGGAGAAATCCTATTGGAAAGCGAAGTAGGCAAAGGCAGCTGCTTCACGTTGAAGCTTCCCCTATTATCCGCTTAACAGAGAAATCCCCTTGCCTATGGCGGGGGGATTTCTTTATAGCATCTTATTTAAATTCAAGCCAGCGGGTCCCACAGCTTCATGGGCAGGGGCTCCTGATCCAGCAGGGCGCGCTGGGCATCGCTCAGCAGACTCTTGCGGACGGTGATCTGGTAGACATTGGCCTTGAACCACTTCTCGCTGCCGATGTAGTAGCCCTTCTGGCCGGAGGCATCGCCCCAACTGTTCTCGATCTTCCAGCGGTCAGCCTTGCCGTTCTCGTCCAGATTGACACCGCAGAACATCATGCAATGGTTCATGGTGCTTTCACGGGTGAGCAGCCGCTCGGCCTTGGTCATGCCAAAGGTCAGGCCGCCCAGCACCTCGCCGTACTGGAAGCAGTCGGGGTCCCAATAACCGTTAGCGCGGTCACCGTCGGGGTGGCAGTCGCAGCTGAACATGACCCCCTCCCCTGCCTGCAGCTGGCGGATGGTCAGATCCTCCAGCTCCTCCTGCGAAAGGTTGAGCCAGAACATATTCTCCTCCACCACGTCACCCATAAAGGGCTGGCAGTAGGTGCGGTTCAGCGCATGGATGGGCGAGGAGATGATGACGACGTAATCATCCAGATCATTGTCCACATATTTCTCCAGGAAGGTGTGCGGGGTCAGGTTCCGGTCGCAGTGGTAGTGCTCATCCTTGTCGGTATACTCAAAGTCAAAGCTTCTGGGAGGCTGGCCGTAGAGGATGCACAGGGCGTTGTAGATCTCCGCCAGCATCTCCTCGCGGCGGGCGGCCGTGTCCTTTCCCTCTTTTGCCATGGCCCGCAGTTCCAGCGCATCCTCCCGCAGCTTGCGGTTCAGGATGGGCAGATACTTGGCCGTGCCGGTGGAGTGGACTGTTTCCGGCATGACCCAGGAGGGCACCACGCCGTACTTTTTGATCAGGCTGATGGCCATATCCCACTGGCCGCCGTCGGGCAGCGGGTTGCCCAGCAGGGTGTAGGTCTCGCGGTCGGTCAGGTCCTGATCCGCAAAGTGGAGGATGTTCTCAAGGAAGAGATTTGCCTTTTCCAGCTTATCGTAGAACGCCAGATAAGTGGGAGAGAAGGAGAAATCCTCCAGATCGCACTTGGCGATTACCCGCTGGCGCAGGACGTTCAGGGTAGAGAACATCCAGCAGCGGCCGCTCTGCTTCTGGTTGGTGATGTTATTGGTCTTGACCAGCACAGAGAAGTCCATCCGCAGCTTGGCAGCGGCTGCGGGCACAAAGGCCGCGTCCGGCAGAGCCGTGCGGGAAACTGCATTGGACATCACATTCAGCTCCGGGCGGGCAGCATAGCCCTGCTCAAAGCGTTCCAGCATCCGGGCATCAATGGGAGTAACACGATTCATTTGATTCACGCTTTCTTTCTGAAAAGATCAATCCTTGAAATAAGCATTCTGCACGGCCAGCAGGACACCGGCACGGCTTGCGGCAAAGTTCAGGCCGCCCTGCAGGTAGCAGGTGTAAGGCTCACGCAGGGGGCCGTCGCAGGAGAGCTCAATGGTGCTGCCCTGGGTAAAGCTGCCGCTTGCCATGACGACTTCATCGGTATAGCCCGGCTCCGGAGAGGGTTCCGGTGCGGCATAGCTGTCCACGGGGCTGGCGGCCTGAATGCCGCGGCAGAAGCCGATGAGGGCATCGGCGGTATCGGCATCGAAGCAGGTCACGATATCGTTGTGGTCCTCGCAGTAGCGCGGGATGGGCTTTTTGCCCACCAGCTCCAGCAGGCACTGGGCATAGATGGCGGTCTTGATGGCCTCACACACCACGCCGGGGGCATAGTAGAAGCCAAGGTACATATCACGGGGCGTTTCCAGCGTACAGCCCAGCTCCTTGCCCAGACCGGGGGCGTTCAGGCGGTAGGCACACAGCTCCACCAGATCCTTCCGGCCCGCGATATAGCCGCCGGTGGGGGCGATGCCGCCGCCCGGGTTCTTGATGAGGCTGCCCACCACAAGGTCAGCACCGGCCTGGCAGGGCTCCTTCATCTGGGTGAACTCACCATAGCAGTTGTCCACAAAGATGATGATCTCAGGGTTGGCGGCACGGGCCGTGTCGGCGATCTTCTGAATGGTATCCAGATCAAAGGCATTGCGCTGCAGGTAGCCGCGGCTGCGCTGGATATGGCAGACCTTTGCCCCCGGGGCCTTTTGAGCGATCAGCGCGTAATCCGGGGTGAAGTAGGCCTTGAGGGGGACTTCGTCGTACCGGATGCCGTAGTCCATCAGGGTGCCGGTGCCCTTGCCCTTGCCGTCCAGACCGATGACGCCCTCCAGCGTATCGTAGGGGCGGCCGGTGGCGGCCAGCAGGGTGTCCCCTGCCCGCAGCAGGCCGAACAGGGCCACCGCCAGCGTATGGGTGCCGCTCTGGAACTGACTGCGCACAAGGGCATCCTCCGCGCCCATCACCTGGGCAAAGATCTGCTCGAGCTTGGCGCGGCCGGTATCCCACAGGCCATAGCCGGTGGTGCCCAGCATATCGGTGGAGGACATCTGGGTATCGGCAAAGGCCTTGAGCATTTTCAGCTGGTTGTAGTCCCGGATCTCCTCCATGTGACGGAAATAGGGCTGGCAGAGCTCCATGGCTTTTTCGTCCAGCGCCAGGACTTCGGGTTTGTAATCAAAAAAGTGGTTCAACATTGACATTTTGGTTCCTTAATCTTTTTGTAAGTTTATGCTATGATGACCCGTCGGCAGCTTTCTCCTCGGACACGAGTTCGGATTGCGGCTCCCAGCATCCGCCGCGCATTGCTTGCGTCTTGCTGGCCGCGGCCCCAACAACAGCTTCCTGCATCCGCCACTGGCGGCGGTCGCTGTCGTTGCAGGCCATTCCATCGCCCGCCCTATTGCCTGCGGCAACAGGGTCCCACCCCAGCGGACGGTCCTCAGAGAAACTCCCGCCGTGTCAGACTGTGGCTTCGTACCGGGCATACTCTCCCAGCTTTTCAAAGCCGAGGCAGGTATAAAAGTGCACCCGTTCCGGGGAGCAGAGAAAGAGGGGCTGCAGGCCCTGCGCTGAGAGGGTGTTGGCCAGCCGGACGATAAGCCGCCCGCCGATGCCGCGCCCCCGCAGGGGTTCCACAGTCTCGCCGCAGGCCATGTAAGCCTGCTCCGTTCCAATGGCATAAGCGCCCACGGTGCAGGCAAGCTCCCCGCCCTGCTCCAGAACCCAGACCACAGCCCTGCCGCGGGCGCGCTTTGAGCAGAGCTCAGAGTAAAAATCATCCCGCCGCGTGGGGCGGTTCGGAAACAGCATCTGTGCAACGGGGCCCGCCGGGGGCTCCGGGTCAAAATGCAGGGAGGCCCAGAGCGTTTCTTCCACAGCGGGTTCCGGCAGCTGCTTTCCGGGTGCCAGGCCAAAGACAAAATGGGACTTTGCACGGGCCCAGCCGGTGGGCGGCGGGCACTCGGCTTCGTCCAGGATGACCGCCTTGCAGCCGCAGAAATGCAGGAAGCTGTCCAGTTCGGCCGGGTTGGCGTGGCCCGCCAGCCAGGCGGTGCTGCCGCCCACATCCAGCGCCAGCGTTGGCCCGGCGAAGAACCTGCCCGGCTGGCTTTTGCCGAAAAGCTCCAGCGCCTGCGGCATCGTGACCCCAAGGCAGAGCTTTCCGCGGCAGGCACTGCGGAACCGCTGCCTCTGGCGGGGCGTTCTGACCTGCGTGATCATTTCAGTGCGTTGACGATGTTCTTGAACTCGCGGCCGCGCACCTCAAAGTTAGGGTAGAGGTCGAAGGAGGCGCTGGCGGGAGACAGGATAATGATATCGCCGGGCTTTGCGGCGGCACGGGCCAGCTCCACAGCGTGCTGCATATTGTCCGCGTGCTGGATGGGCAGTGCGGCCTCGTTGAAGCCGGGATCCTCCCGCAGGGCCTTTTCAATGCGGGGGCCGGTGGCACCCATCAGCACCAGATCCTTGACGTGGGCCACGATCTCGGGAGCCAGCGGCTCATAGGGGATGTGCTTATCGTAGCCGCCCGCAATGAGGATGACCTTCTGGTCAAAGCTGCGCAGGCCCGCAATGGTGCGGGTGGGGCTGGTGCCGATGGAATCGTTGTAGTAGAGCACACCGTCCAGCGTGCGCACCGGCTCAATGCGGTGCTCCACGCCGGTAAAGGTGCTGCCCACCTTCTGGATGGCCTCCACGGGAACCTCACCCCAGACTGCGGCGGCAGCGGCCAGCAGATTCTCGATATTGTGCAGGCCCCGCAGCTTGATGTCCTTCTGGGCCAGGAAGGGCGTTACCACGCCGTCCTCGGCCATGCAGAGCATATTGTCCTCTTTGCGCAGGAAGGCACCGTTGTCGGTATCGTGCAGACGGGTGAACCAGACCTGCTTACCCTTGCAGTCCTTCTGCATGGAGCGGCTGATCTCGTTCTCGTAGCCCAGCACGGCACGGCAGGGCGGGTTCTGGTAGAGCAGGATGTTGCGTTTTGCGTCGATGTACTCCTGCATATCCTTATGGTGATCGAGGTGGTTGGGGGTGACGTTGGTCACCACCGCGATCTTCGGGCTCTGGTGCATGCTGATGAGCTGGAAGCTGGACAGCTCCACCACAGCCACATCCTCCGGCCGGACCTCAGGCAGCATGGGCAGCAGGGCCGCACCGATGTTGCCGCCCAGATGCACCTTGCGGCCTGCGGCCTCGTAGAACTTGGAGATGAGGGTGGTGGTGGTGGTCTTGCCGTCAGAGCCGGTCACGGCCACGATCTCGCAGGGGCAGAAATCGAAGAAGAGCTCGACCTCGCTGGTGACCATGGTGCCCGCCGCCATGGCATCCTGCAGGGGCTTTTCAAAGTAACCCACAAAGCCGGGGGTGCGCATGATGATATCCTGGCCCTTGAAGCCGTCCAGATAGTGTTCGCCCAGGCTCAGGTCAATGCCCAGCTCCCGGATGGTAGCGGCATAATCGCCGAACTCCTCCACGCTCTTTTTCTGGTCGCACAGGGTCACATGGGCCCCCAGCTCCACAAACTCCTTGATAAGGGTCTTGTGGCTGACACCGGCACCGATGAACGCCACCTTTTTGCCCCGGATGAGTTCTGCAAGCTTCTGCTGATCTTTCTGCATAAAGAAAGAACCTCCTCTATGAAAATTCAGGCTGAAATTGATTCACTGCTCCATTTTACACCTTTTCCAGCCAATTGGCAACGCCAAACCTTGTTCTGGCCCCGGATGCACCGAAATCCTATCTGAATTCACAAAATGTCGATTGTCTTTTTCGACCGTTTCCGCTATACTTTAATTGTATCATCTTACAAGGAGCGCATTTTCTTGAAACATTCCCTGATCCGCTTTTCCGCAGTGGTGCTGACCATTGCGTTTGTTTTTGCCCTGACCGGCTGTGGTTCGGGCTCCAACAGCTTCACCTGGTTCGTGGACAGCATCCCGGCCAACCTTGACCCGCAGGTGGCCTCGGCTTCTGCGGATGTCATCACCTGCGAGAACCTGTACAGCGGCCTTGTCCGCAAAGATCCCAGCGGCGAGTATGAGCCTGCCCTCTGCGAACGGTGGGAGAAGTCCTCCGATGGCCTCACCTACACCTTCTACCTCAAGGACGGCCTGACTTACACCGCCGCCAAGGGCAACGCCACCGACTACGCCATCACCGCCGAGGATTTTGTGTTCGCTTTCCGGCGCTTGTTCCGAGCGGAGACCAACTCCCCCTACGCGGTGGAGTTTGCGGCCCTTGAAAACAGCGCCGCCGTGCTGGCCGGGCAGATGCCCGAGAGCGCGCTGGGAGTCACGGCCTCCGGGCCGCTGACGCTGGTGTTCCACCTGAGCAGTGCTGACGACAACTTTCTCGAGAAGCTCACCCTGCCCGGTGCCATGCCCTGCGATGAGGAATTTTTCAATTCCACCCGGGGCACCTACGGTCTGAATGCTTCGTCCACCCTTTCCAGCGGCAGCTTTTACATCTACAACTGGACAGCCAGCGGCCTGTTCCTGCGGCGTGCCCCCTCGGGCAGCCTCATCGACAGCCTGCGGCTGGTGCAGAACACCAACAGCGCCGGGCAGTCCGCCGCAGAGCTGATCGCCAACGAGAAGTGCTCTGCCGCCCCGGACGACACCGCCGCGCCCACCACCCTGACTTCCCTCTCCTACTCCGATACCACATGGAGCCTGCTGTTCAACTGCAGCAGCGTGTTTGCTTCCACCGAGCTGCGGCAGGCACTGGCCTCCGCCGCGCGGGGTGCAGCCGAGGTGCCGGACGGCGGGCTCTATGCCGCCGCCAACGGTCTGGTACCGGACGGCCTGACTGTGGACGGCATGAACTACCGGGATACCGCCGGGGATGTGACCCCCGCCGCGGTGGATGCCCGAGCGCTCTACCTCACGGCGCGGCAGACGCTGACTACCTCCGACTTCAACAAGGTCAGCCTGATGGTGCCTGCCGGTTCCGGCGTAACCAGCGCCGCCGAGGAGATCAATGGCGTGTGGCAAAAGGAGTTTTCCCTCTTCTTCTCCGTAGAGGAGGTGGACGAGGAGACCTTTGCGAAACGGCTGGCCGAGGGGGACTACACCATCGCCCTGGCCCCCATCAGCGCCGAGGGCGGCAGTGTGTACAACATGCTGAACCAGTTCACCGCAGCGGGCGGCGGCCTGACCGGCTATGCAGATTCCCTGTATGCCACCCAGCTGCAGGCCAGCACCCAGGCCACCGGAAGCTCCCGCTGCCGTCTGCTGGGCGATTGTGAGCGCCAGCTGCTCAGCGATGCCGTGGCGGTCCCTCTGTTTGCCCAGCAGAAACGCCTGCTGATCGCACCCGGCATCCAGAACCTCACCTTTGACCCCTTTGGCCCGGTGCTGGATCTGACCTATACCACAAAAGAATGATGTGCCACAAAAAATACCGGAGCAGCCGCCTGCCCCGGTATTTTTCTTATCCTTTTTTGATGCCGAACAGCCTGCGCAGAACGCCGCGCAGACACTTTGGGCTTTTGATAACGACCACCTGCATCGCTCTCCCGCCTTTCGTGGTGTGATACCACAATATAAGCGGCAGGGCGGCAAAGTGTGCGGCTCAGGCCTTGTTCCCGGTCAGGATCGGTGTATCCTGCACCGTTTCCACGACCACCAGCGCCCCCTTGCGGGTGGAGATGGTGATGCAGTCCGAGCCTTCGGCATACTCATTGCTGACTCCCAGCGGGTAACCGGCCACCAGCACATCGTCGGTGAGCTCATAGTAGGAACCGCGCTCACACACGCCCTCCGCCCTGCCCTCCATGGGGAAAGCGGAGAAGTAGAAGAACTCCTCCTTCGGGTAGGCGCGGGTTTCGCCGGGGCGGACAAAGGTGACGCGGCTGCGCTCATCCTGAAGCGTTGCCCGCACCCCCCGTTCTTCCAGCCCAAGGCCGGTGGCAAGATTCGAGAGGGTATGCTCGATCCGCCTGCCGCCCAGCGCCCCCAGAAGAAGCACCTCGGTAAAGCCTTTCTCACTGGCAAGCTTGGCGGCATATTCGGTGTCGGTGTCGTCCTTGACGTGAGGCAGGACGATGATATCGTCGTTCTGCTGCACCGGACAAGGAGCGGTATCGAAATCTCCCAGGATGATATTGGGCTTGCAGCCCAGCGGCGCGCAGTTGCGGTAGCCTGCATCACAGGCGATGATGAAGTCATCGGGGCGGAGCAGACGCTTCAGCTCCGGCGAGACCGGGCAGGCCGAGAGGATCACGCAGCGCATCACATTCCCCTCCTCTGCCAGTCCTTGACATCCTTGACTTCCTCATACATGGCACAGTAGCTGTCGTACCGGGTCTGGGAGAGTTTTCCCTCGGCCAGAGCGGCACGGATGGCACAGCCCTTTTCCGTGCGGTGGGAGCAGCCGGTGAACTGGCACTGCCCAAGGTAGGGCCCGAACTCCGGGAAGGCGTGCTCCAGATTCTCCTTGGGGATGAACCCGGCGCGGTTGGCTTCCAGGCTGGCAAAGCCGGGGGTATCCGCAATACGGCCTCCAAAGGCCTCAAAGATGGTCACCTCGCGGGTGGTATGGCGGCCGCGCCCCAGCTTCTGGCTGATGGCACTGGTCTCCCGCTCGGCCTGAGGCAGCAGGGTGTTCAGCAGGGTCGATTTGCCTACACCGGAGTTGCCGCAGAAGGCGCAGAGCCGCCCGCTGATCCACTGCCTGACCTCGTCCAGCCCTTCCCCGCTGTCGTAGCGGATGGCAATAAAGGGCAGAGTGGATCTTTCATAGGCACTGCGCAGGAACTCCACCTCACCGAGGTCAGCCTTGGTGCAGACGATGACGGGCTGCACCCCCTTGTCCACGGCGATGGCCGAGAGCTTGTCCAGCACCAGTGTGCTGGGGGTGGGCTGGGTGGTGCTGGCCACAAGGAACAGCACATCCAGATTGGCCACAGGCGGCCGGACAAACACGTTTTTGCGGGGTGCGATCTCGGCAATGACTGCCGCGCCGTTCTCGGTCTCCAGCGTCACCTCATCGCCCGCCACGGGGGTGATCTTCTGTTTGCGGAAAATACCCCGGGGCTTGCACTCGATCACACCCTCTTCGGTCTTGACGTAGTAAAATCCGCCAATTCCTTTTACGATATATCCCTTCATCCGTTCCTCCCTCAGGACAGCAGCGCGCTCCACCAGTCGCCCAGGCCGGTGCCCTCGCTGCTGGAAGAATCGCCGCTGCTGGAAGAGCTGCCCCCGATCAGGCCGCTCCACCAATCGCTGGAGGAGCTGCCCGGCTGTTCAGCCGGGGTCTCAGGCACCGGCTCGGGGCCTGCGCTCACGGTAATGCTGACACGGCTGTTCACCTTGACGGTAGATCCTGCCGCCGGGCTCTGGCCGATGATGGTACCGGCGGGCTGGTCGCTGTACTGCTCGGTGGTGCTGCCAAGGCCCAGCTTGTTCTGCACCAGCACGGAGCGGGCATCGTTCACGCTCTTGAGACCGGTCAGGGCAGGCACCTTGGCCGTGGTGTTGACCTGCGGGCGGCTGACATAGACCACCACTGTGGAACCTGCGGCCACCTGACTGCCCGCAGCAGGTTCGGTGCGGATGATGGAGCCTGCGGCCACGCTGGGTTCCACCGCCTGGGTGATCAGGACAGAGACCCCCAGATCCTTGAGCTGCTGCTCACCATCTGCCTGCACATAGTTGGAGACATCCGGCACGGTGACATACTGGATGCCCAGGCTGACGGTCAGGGTCACGCTCTGGCCCTCGCGGACGGTGCGGCCCGCCACCGGGGACTGCCGGTAGACGTAACCGGCGGCGTAATCGTTGCTGTAGGCCTGCTCCCAGTTGATGACGATCTGGCCGGATGCCACCTGCTGGGAAGCGTTGACCTCATCCTGGGTCATGCCGCTGTAATCTGCCAGCACCACATCAGCCTTTTCCCCCATCAGGGAGCTGGAATCATTCAGGATCATCCAGCACAGGGCCGCGCAGGCCAGTGCAAAGGCCACAGTGATGCCAAACAGCACCGGCAGGAACACGGTGCGCTTTTTCTTTTTTCTGCCTTTTGCCGGGGCACTGCCGCGCTCCGGACGGGATTCTTTTCTGGGCATAGGGGGTTCCACCACCTTTTCAGGAATTTCATCGGGGAGATAGGTGTAGTTGAACACGATGGCCGGGTTCTCTACATAGGCGTTGAGGGCTTCCAGCATCTCAGCGGCGCTTTTATAGCGGTTTTCGGGCCGCTTTGCCATGGCGCGCTCGGTGATCTCCACCAGCCCCACCGGCACCCAGGGAGCCAGTTCCCGCAGGCTCCTGGGCTGATCCGAGATCTGCTTGATGGCCACCTCCACCACGTCATCGGCATCGAAGGGCAGATGCCCTGAGAGCATCTCGTACATCATCACGCCCACCGAATAGAGGTCGCTGGTGAAGTCGGTCTCATCGCCCTTGGCCTGCTCCGGGCTGATATAGTGGACGCTGCCCATGGCCTTGCCGCCCGAGAGCTGGTTCTCGGCCCGGGAGATGCGGGCAATGCCGAAATCCATCATCCGCAGCTGGCCGTTGTCCAGCAGCATGATGTTCTGGGGCTTGATGTCCCGGTGCACCACACCGTTGGCGTGGGCGTGCTCCAGCGCCTTGAGGATCTGGGAAATAAAGTGCACGGTCTCCCGGCTGGTGAGTTTGCCGCCCCGCTCGTTGAGGTATTCCCGCAGGGTCATACCGTCCACATATTCCATGACGATATACTGCAGCTGGTCGTTGACCGAAACGTCGTATACCTTGACGATGTTGGGGTGGTTGAGCAGCGAAATGGCCTTGGATTCGTTCTTGAACCGGCGCACAAGCTCCGGGTCGTGGGTGTACTCCTGCCGGAGCACTTTCACCGCCACCACAGTACCGGCGGGCACCGGGCCGTTGCGGCCCAGCATAACCGCCTTGTACACGTTGGCCATGCCGCCGGAGCCGATGAGTTCCTTGACTTCATACAGCCCATCCAGCTTTTTGCCGATCAGGTTATCCATGGTGCACCTCCAGCGGCTCCACGCCCAGCAGCAAGGCCGTGATGTTGTCCTTGCCGCCGTTCTCGTTGGCTGCCCGGATCAGCAGATCCGGCAGGTCGTAGAAGCTGCCAGTACGCAGCAGCTGTTCCAGCTGAGGCCGGGGTACCGCGTTGGTCAGGCCGTCGGAGCACAGCAGCAGAATGTCGCCCGGATGCACAGCCACACTGGTGAACTCCGGGTCCAGGCGGTAATCCACGCCCAGCGCCCGGGTGATGATGTTCTTCTGGGGGTGATGCTCGGCTTCCTCGGCGGTGATGGTGCCGCAGTCCACCAGCTCCTGCACATAGGAGTGGTCGTGGGTGAGCTGGGTCAGTTTACCGCCCCGGCAGAGGTAGGCGCGGGAATCGCCCGCGTGGCAGAGGGTGGCTTCCCCACCCCGCACCAGGGCACAGACTGCCGTGGTTCCCATACCGGCCAGCGATTCCTCGTGGGCGGCTTTGTTGAACACATAGCGGTTGGCGCTGATGAGGGCCTTTTTCAAAAAAGCGCCCTCCTGCCCTGCTCCGCACTGGGCGTACTGCTCCTGAAACACCTGTTCGATGACATTGCAGGCCCCCTGTGAGGCCTCGCGGCCGCCTTTGGCACCGCCCATACCGTCACACACCAGTGCCCAGACAGCACCGCCGGGCAGCTCCCCGGCACGGTAATCATCCTGATTTTCCTGCCGGACGCGGCCCACATCCGTTTTTCCTGCTAGTTTCATAGGCTTCTCCTCTTGCGATTTACGCCTTACCATTCATTTCGTCCCGGCGCAGCTGGCCGCAGGCGGCGCTGATCTCGCTGCCAAGACGGCGGCGTACCGTGGCGTTGACCCCCAGGCTCTCCAGCTTTTTCTGGAAGCGCTGGACATTGGCGGCATCGGTAGCTGAGTAGGGGCTTCCGTCCACCGGGTTGATGGGAATGAGGTTCACATGAGCACCCATGCCCCGGATGAGGTCGGCCAGCTGTCTGGCGCAGGCATCGGAATCATTGACACCGCGCACCATCGAATACTCAAAGCTGACCCGGCGGCCCGTGGTCTCCTGATAGCGGCGGACAGCGGGCATCAGCACCTCCACGGGGTAGGCATCATTGACCGGCATCATGCCGCTGCGGATCTCGTTGTTGGGAGCGTGCAGGGAGACCGAAAGGGTCAGCTGCAGCTTTTTCTCGGCCAGCTGGTCGATCTTGGGCACCAGACCGCAGGTGGAAAGGCTGATGTTGCGCATTCCGATGTTCACGCCCTCCGGGGAGGAGATGTTCTCAAGGAAGCGCATGACCTCGTCAAAATTATCCAGCGGTTCCCCGATGCCCATGAGGACGATGTGGGAGATGCGCTCCCCGATGTCCTTCTGGGCGGTATAGATCTCAGAGCAGATCTCACCGGCTTCCAGGTTGCGCACCCGGCCTGCCTGGGTGGAGGCGCAGAAGCGGCAGCCCATCCGGCAGCCCACCTGCGTGGAGACGCAGACCGTGTTGCCGTAGTGGTAGCGCATGACAACGGTCTCGATGCAGTTGCCATCGGCCATCCGCAGCAGATATTTCACGGTGCCGTCCTTGGCTTCCTGCCGGCGCTCGATCTTGGGGGCAGCAATGTAAAACTGCTCTTCCAGCTTTGCCAGCAGGGTCTTGGGCTGGTCGGTCATGGCAGAAAACTCGGTGACCAGCTTCTGGTGCACCCAGTGGAAGATCTGCTTTGCCCGGAAGCCCGGCTGACCCATGGCTTTCAGTGCAGCGGTCAGCTCGGCCAGCGTCAGGGAAGAGATACAGCGTTTTTGTTCCATGGTATTCTCCTATGAATCAATACGAACCGGACGGCGGGTTCATTGCGTTTTCTGCATGGCGCAGAGGAAAAAGCCGTCCATCCCGGTGCGGGTGGGCACCGAGAGCGCCCCGTGTTCCCCCACTGTCATTCCGTCAGGGAACGCCACAGCGGGCCGGACCACCCGGAACTCCGGGTGGCGGACAAGGAACGCCGCCACCTGCTCCTCGTTCTCGGCGGGGTCGATGGTACAGGTGGAGTAGACCAGCCGCCCGCCTGCTTTCAGCAGAGCAGCTGCTGTGTCCAGAATGGACGACTGGGTGGCCAATAATTCATCGTGGCGTGCTTTTTCCAGCGTCTTATAGCGGATATCCGGCTTTTTTGCCAGAATGCCCAGGCCGCTGCAGGGGGCATCCACCAGAATGCGGTCTGCGGCGGGCAGCTTTGGGTTGGGGCGGGTGGCATCATTGCAGAGAGCGGTGACATGGGCAAAGCCCATCCGTTCCACAGCGCTCCGGATGAGCCCGACCCGGTGCTCTGCCACATCGCAGCTGTACAGTGCGCCCTGCCCCTGCATCTCCTCGGCCAGCAGCAGCGTTTTACCGCCGGGTGCCGCGCAGAGGTCGATCACGGTATCGCCGGGCTTTGCCTCCACACAGAGGGCTGCCAGCTGGCTGGCCTGCCCCTCCACATGGAAACAGCCCTCCTTGAAGAGCGGGTGCTCCGCCGGGCTGCCCTCGAACTTTGCCAGCACGCTGCCGGGCACAAGGCCGGGCTGTGCGCTCTTCACGCCGCTTTCCAGCAGCTTTTCGCAGAGGGCCGCGGCATCCATTTTCAGGCAGTTGGCCCGCAGGCTGGTGCAGCCGCCGTCGGCGGTGTGGGTCAGGATGCCCAGCGCCTCCTCGGGGTAATGGGTGCGCAGAAACTCTGCCACATCCTGCCCCGCAGAGCCCAGCACCATGAGGCGCTGGGTCTCGTTCCGGAAACGGGCAGTTTCCAGATCATAATTGCAGGCCTTGCGCAGAACGGCATTGACCAGCCCGGACGCACTCGCCTTTTTGAAGGTGCGGGTCAGCTTGACGGCCTCGTTCACCGCCGCCGACACCGGCACCTGCATATAGCGGGCCTGCGCCAGCGCGGCCCGCAGGATCTCGCGCACCTGCGGGTCCAGCCTGGCAAGGCCCTTGGGCAGGAACTGTTCCAGAATGAAATCCAGCGTGCCCTGATGTTCCAGCACGGTGTAGAAGATGGCACCGGCAAAGGCCTTATCCCGGCCCTCCAGTTTCTGGCGGCGGAGTTCGGCATCCAGCACAAGGTTTGAGAAGCCGTCCTGCTCCTGCCGGACCAGTGCAACCACTGCCGCTGCCCGTGGATTGGCCGCCATCAGAGGGTATCCCCCGCTTTGAGACGCAGACCGGCCGCAAAGGAGGTGCCATCCATCGGCTTTTTGCCCTCAGGCACCACATGAAGCAGCTGGACCGCGCCATCGGCACAGGCCACCGTCAGGGGCTTTGTGGAAAGCACCGTGCCGGGAGCCTCACCGTTGGAGGCAGCCACGCGGCACTCGGTCACCTTGACCTTTTTGCCGCCTGCGGTCACGAACCAGGCCATGGGCCAGGGGTTCATGCCGCGCACCCAGTTGTGGATGTGCTCGGCAGTATCGGTCAGCCTGAACTCCGCCAGCTCCTTGTCCAGCATGGGGGCCAGGGTGGCATTCTCATGCTGCTGGGGCTGGGGCTGGAGGGTGCCAGCTTCCATGGCGGGCACCGCCTCACAGAGGATGCGGGCACCTACGGCGGTGACCCGGTCGAACAGCTCGCCGCTGGTCTCCTCCGGGCCGATGGCGATCTTCTCGCAGACCAGCACATCGCCGGTGTCCAGCCCCTCGTCCATCTGCATGATGGAAACGCCGGTCTCGGTGTCGCCGTTCAGAACAGCCCACTGCACAGGGGCGCTGCCGCGGTACTTGGGCAGCAGGGACACATGCAGGTTGATGCAGCCATACTTCGGAGCTTCCAGCACGGATTTGGGCAGGATGCACCCGTAGGCCACCACCACGATGAGGTCAGGGGCCAGCGCCCGGATGTTGGCATCCTCGCTGCCGTCCCGCAGGGTGCGGGGCTGGAACACGGGGGTCCCATGCTCCAGAGCAACTTCCTTGACCGGGGGCGCGGTGAGCACCTGCTTGCGGCCCACCGGCTTATCCCGCCGGGTGTACACGCCGCAGATCTCGTGACCGGCGGCATACAAGGCCTTCAGGCACTCCGCAGCGATATCCGGGGTCCCCATAAACAGAATGCGCATCAGTTGTTTCCTTTCGCTTCACGGGCAGCCTTTTTGCCCTCCTCGGTGTCCTCGTAGAAATACTCGCTGGACTCCATGATGGTAATGCCGTCCAGATGGTCATTCTCGTGCTGGATGCAGCGGGCCAGCAGGTTCTCAGCCTCCAGCTCGAACCAGTTGCCGTTGCGGTCCTGTGCACGCACCTTGACGGCAACGGGACGGGTCACGGCACCGTTGTGACCGGGGAAGGACAGGCAGCCCTCGTAGGCGGTCTCCTCATCCTCAGAAACAGCCAGGATCTCGGGGTTGACGAAATCGATGAACTTGTACTCATAATCCTCGGGGATCTCCTCGGGGGCATCGGTGGTGTCCCACACCACGAAGACGCGGCGCAGCATGCCCACCTGAGGGCCTGCCAGACCCACGCCGTCGGCGGCGATCATCGTCTCCCGCATGTCATCCAGCAGGGTGGCAAGGCGGTCGTCAAAGTTGGTCACGGGGCGGCAGACCTTGTTCAGGATGGGGTCGCCCTCTTTTACGATATTGCGGATAGCCATAGTGGTACCTCCAAAATTTGTTGTGTTGTATCAGATATCCCCGTCCGAGTGCAGATCGACCACAACGGTGGCCTTGCCGGGCAGTTTTTCCTGCTCGTAGAGGGTCAGCGTTTCCCGGATAAGGTCCCGGAAACGGCGGTCGTTGCGGCACTTGACGGTGAGTTTATAGCGGTAGGAATCGTTGATCTTTTCAATGCTGCCGGGGGTGGGGCCCAGCACCCGCAGGGGCAGGTCGGGCTGTTTGGCTGCCTGCCGGCCCAGCAGGGCCGCAAAGCGGGCGGAAGCCCGGGCCACCTCGCTCTCCTTTGGCCCGGCAAAGCCCACAACGCAGAGCCCGCAGAAGGGCGGATAAAGCCCCAGCTTCCGGTAGGCGATCTCTTGCTCGAAGAACGCGTCGTAGTCCTGCGCGGCGGCAAGTTTGAGCACCGGGTTGTCCGGGTCGGTGGTCTGGATGATGGCAAAGCCGGGGTCTTTTGCCCGGCCGCTCCGGCCCACCACCTGCGTGACGAGGCTGAACACGGTCTCATAAGCCCGGAAGCCCTGGGCGAACAGGAGCGAATCGATGCCCAGCACGCCCACCAGCGTCACATCCTCGAAATCCAGCCCCTTGGCCACCATCTGGGTGCCCACCATGATGTCATATTCATGCCGGGCAAACTTTGCCAGCAGCTTTTCATGGGCATCCTTGGCGGCGGTGGTATCCTGATCCATCCGCAGGATGCGGGCCTCCGGAAAGAGCTTTGCCAGCTCCTCCTCGGCCTTCTGGGTGCCAAAGCCCCGGTACTGCAGTTTTCCGCCGCAGGCGGGGCATCTGGCAGGGGGCGGGTCCAGCTGGCTGCCGCAGTAATGGCAGAGCAGCTTGTGGGCCGATTTGTGGTAGACCATGGGCACGCTGCACTTCTGGCACTTAAGCACCTCGCGGCAATCCTCGCACTGGGCCACGGTCTGGTAACCCCGGCGGTTGAGCAACAGAATGGTCTGCTTGCCTGCCTCAAGGTTGTGCCGGATGGCATCCTCCATGGCAAGGCTGATCTCCCGGGGGTTGCCGGAGGCAAGCTCGGCCCGCATATCCACGATCTGGACTTTGGGCAGCGGGTTGCCGCCATAGCGTTTGGTCAGGCGCACCAGCTGGGTGCGGCCATGCTGGGCGGCATAATAGCTCTCGGTGCTGGGGGTGGCGCTGGCCAGCAGGAGCAGGGCCCCGTTCTCCGCCGCGCGCTGCCGGGCCACCTCGTGGGCCGAGTAGCGGGGCGCGGATTCGGAGCGGTAGGTGTGCTCCTGCTCCTCATCAATGATGACAAGGCCGATGTTTTCCAGCGGGGAGAAGATCGCGCTGCGGGTGCCCACCACGATATCCGCGCCGCCGTCCTGGATCATCTGCCATTGGAGCAGGCGCTCGGTGTGGTTGAGGGCAGAATGCTGCACGGCCACCCGCTTACCGAATTGGCTTTTCAGCCGCAGGATCATCTGAGGGGTCAGGCTGATCTCAGGCACCAGCACCAGCGCCCGGCGGCCCATCTGCAGGCAGTGCTCAATGAGCTTCAGGAACACCAGCGTTTTGCCGCTGCCGGTCACGCCGTAGAGCAAGGCCGAGTGCGGGGCAGCATCCTCCAGCCCGGGCAGCAGCGCGTTATAGGCGGCCTGCTGCTCCTCCGTGAGAAGGATGGGCTCGTTCTTCAGCGGGATGGAAGAATACAGGTCAATGGATTTGTTCACCTTGCTGCATTCCAGCACGCCCTTGGCGCAGAGGTTATCCAGCACCGCCCGGCTGATGCCCTTTTCCTCCAATGCAGACAGGGTGCGCTCACCCCCGGCCAGCAGGGCCACTGCGGCCAGCTGCTTGGCGGTCGGCCTGGGCTTTGGAGGCAGAGTGCCCACCAGCTTGTAGGCATTTTCCGTGTGGCGGACGAGCTGCTTTTGAAGCACCGGGGTCACGCCGTCCTCCGCCACGGTGGGCTTGTACTGCGCGCCGTAGGGGATGACCGCCTTGACGGCCTCGTAGTAGGTGCAGAAGGTGCGCTCCTTCAAAAAGTGCACCAGGCGCAGCAGCTCCGGGGTGAGGCAGGCAGAGGCCGGGGCCACATCGAACAGGAACTTGAGCTTTGCGCTCTCCGGTTCGGCATCGCAGGCCAGCACCACGCCCATCCGGGCACGGCTCCCCCGCCCGAAGGGCACCAGCACCATGCTGCCCAGCCGGACGGTATCCTGCTGGTCGGGCATGACGGCATAGGTGTAGAGTTTGTCGAAATGAAAGGTCGCGTTGCTCACTGCAACGCCTACCGTTTTGGGCATTCAGGCAGCTCCTTCAAAGCGATTTAGCGGGTCAGGCCCGCACGCTGGCAGATGACATCATAGAGTCTGGCGGCGCAGGCATCCACCTCGTCGTTGACCAGCTTGAGGGTGAATTTATCCTGCTGGGCCAGCTCATTGCGGGCGATCTCCAGGCGCTCCCGGATGCTCTCCTCGGTCTCAGTGCCGCGGCCGCGCAGGCGGCGCTCCAGCTCCTGGGTGGAGGGGGGCAGCAGGAAGATGGTGGTGGCACCGGGATACATGCGGCGGATATTGGCCGCGCCATGCACATCAATGACCATGACCACCAGCTTGCCCGCGTTCAGCCGCTTGTTGACCTCTTCCTTCAGGGTGCCGTAGTAGTTGCCGTTGAAGAAGTTGTGTTCCACGACCTCATCCTGATCGATGAGCTGCTGGAACTGCTCCTTGGTGCGGTAGTAGTAGTCTACCCCTTCCTGCTCCCCGGGGCGGGGGGAACGGGTGGTGGCAGAAACCGTTTTTTCGATCTCGGGGTGGGCCTTGCGCAAAGCGCTGACCACACTGTCCTTTCCGGTACCGGCGGCACCGGAAACGACAAACAGATATTTTTCATTTTCCATGGTCTTACTGCTCCTCTTCTGTCACTGTTTTGCCCTCGGCCTGACCGGCAGCACGGCTGGCCACCGTTTCGGGCTGAAGGGCTGAAAGGACAACGTGGTCGGAGTCCATGATGAGGACGGCGCGGGTGCTGCGGCCATAGGACGCATCAATGAGCATCCCCCGCTCCCGCGCTTCCTTGACCAAACGCTTGACCGGGGCAGAATCGGGGCTGACCACAGCCACCACCCGGCCCGCGCTGACCAGATTGCCAAAGCCGATGTTGATCAGTTTCATCTTTTCCTCCGAACCATCTGAATCTCAGGGTTTACTCCAGATTCTGGATCTGCTCACGGATCTTTTCGATCTCCGCCTTCATATCCACCACGATGCGGGTGATATCCAGATCCTGACACTTGGAACCAATGGTATTGGTCTCACGGTTCAGCTCCTGGGTCAGGAAATCCAGCTTGCGGCCCACGGGCTCGTCCAGCTCCAGAATGGAGCGGTACTGGGCGATATGGCTGCGCAGGCGGACGGTCTCCTCATCCACGGCGGTCTTGTCGCCAAAGATGGCGGCCTCGGTCAGGACACGGGCATCATCGATGTTCCGGTCCTCCAGAATGACCTTGAGCTTTTCGTACAGGCGGTTGGTGTAGTTCTCCACCCGACCGGCGCTCAAGGTCTCCACCCGGCCCACGCATTCTTCCAGAAAACGCAGGCGGTTCTCCACGTCAGCCTTCATCTTGGCACCCTCAGCGGCGCGCATCTCCACAAAGCGGTCCAGCGCCTGGGCGGTGACAGCGGAAACATCCTCCCACAGCTGCTCCTCATCCACATCGGCGTGGCGGGTGGTCAGCACATCGGGAAAGCGGGCGATCATCCCGGCGGTCACATCGTTCTTGACCTCCAGCGTCTCAGACAGGTCCCGCAGGGCCTGCTGGTAGCTCTTGGCCAGCTCCTGATTCACAGCCACCACGGTATCGGCGGCATCCACGGTCTGCACCGTCAGGCTCAGTTCTACCTTGCCGCGGGTCACCCGCTCGTTCAGCTGCTTTTTCAGGCGGCTGTCCAGATAGCTGCAGGTGCGGGGCATCCGGGAAGAATACTCAAAGTACCGGGAATTGACGCTGCGCAGCTCCACCGTGATCTCACGGCCATTGCGCACAGCAGTTCCCCGGCCAAAACCGGTCATGCTCAAAATCATGCTTTTTTCCTCGTATTCCAAAGGGTTTTCTGCGGACATTCTTCGTATATGTATCCGCTTTGGGGCACACAGACCCATGTTACGATACATATACTATATATTTTACTCTGCCGCCCCTTTTTTTGCAAGCAATGCGGCGAAAAAAATCTATTTTACCCCCTTGACAAGGGGCAGAAACAACGCTATACTATGCATCGTGAACAGTGTTCATGTTGAGGGGGTGGTCACACGAATCCGATGGCAACGTCCAAGGAGGAGATCCTGAAAACGAGCCGGGTCCTCATCCAGCAGAATGGATGGGAAGCGGTCAACATCCGTGCCGTGGCAGCAGCCTGCGGGGTATCCGTGGGGTGCATCTACAACTACTTCGGTTCCAAGACCGAACTGGTGAGCGCGGCGGTGGAAAGCATCTGGAGCGATATCTTCCGCCACCCGGACGACCCGGCGGTGTTTGAGGATACTCTCTCCTGCATCCGCTGGATGTACCGGCAGATGGAGTACGGCTCTGAGCAGTACCCCGGCTTCTTCACCCACCACGCGCTTGGCTTTGTGCGGCAGGATACCGCCGATGGCAAGCAGCAGATGCGGCAGACCTGGCAGCACATCCTGGATGCGCTGACCATGGTGCTGACCAGGGACAAAAAGATCCGGCCAGACGCATTTACTGAGGAGTTCAGCCGCCAGAAATTTGCGGGCATCCTGTTTTCCCTCATGCTTTCTGCCGTGGTGCAGCAGGATTTTGACCCCACAGCGGTATTGGAGATCATCCGCAGGACCATTTATGAAGTGTAAAAAACATCCCACAGTCTTGTGGGA
>ENA-UOJO01001253-UOJO01001253.1-human-gut-metagenome-genome-assembly--contig:-P57-NODE-1253-length-33594-cov-86.505859_pt1 | contig 33594 bp, 29 predicted proteins | sample MGYA00242351_ERZ723898 | MGnify/ENA metagenome assembly ERZ723898 | reverse complement strand
GAGAGCCTTAAGCGCCCTGCACGCGGCCACATAGTCGCCCGAATCCATGCATTCGCCAAACTGCTGCGCATAGGCGCACGTCTCAACGTCATCGGAAGATATGAATTCCAGCAAGTCGTCAAGGCCAGGCCATGCGCCCTCAGAATCATCGACAGTGCATTCCTCATGGTTATACAAGTGCCACACCATACCGTCGAGATTCCAGCAATCCGCCCCTTTGCCGTTCAGTATGTCGCCGAACGTCTCAGGCCAATCCATAAACTCGTAATCGACAACGACAGACAGCGACAGATTATTGTCGTCGTACAGGTCGGCCAGTCGGCTCCACCATGCTCCAACGGAACCACCGTTGTACACGTCCCATATGCCCTTAATTTCGTCGGCCATATCCTTGTACCCGGGCGGCGGCACCGGACTATCATTGCCACGCATGTACGCAAGGAACTCAGGCGACGGCGCTGTGATAACGTCAAGGCTGCAACCGTCCAGACCGTCCGGGAACTCGGCACCATTGCATGGATACAACTCCAACGTGCTGCCGGACTGTCCGGACTCGTGCAAACCACGGAAGCCAGCCATGACGTCGTAAAAAGCGCCCACGGAATTAAATCCAGACATGATTACCCACTTTCATAGAGAATGTTGTTCCGCCGCCACATGACGGCACAGTGCGCGGGTGAGGAATCGCACCCCACAGAAACCACTAAGCCGCGCCATAGCCCACAGAGGGCTACAAAGTCAGATGAGTTTCAGGAACGAACGCGGCACCACGCGATCGAAATGGTAAAAATCGTAGGCGTCGCCACTATGCGACGTCATGGTGAACCCGTTCGCCGTGAAAATGTCGATAATCGTTCCCATGCCGCACGCGTTCGCGTTCATCTCCCAGCCGTAATCGCAACGCTTCAGCCCATATAGCGGCCTATCGGAACCGTTGTATGGAATCGACGCATACGTGTGCTTGAATCCACGCCACATGAGAAACGTCTGCCACAACGGCAACTCACGCATGGCTTCATCCACCGCCGCAGAGAGTTTGTCATACCCACAGCCGGACGCATGGCCGGAACCACGGTCACGCCTGACAGTAACGCCATCCTCGGCCAGTAGTGCGCCAACGGTAGCGGTAGGGCACATTCCCCACATCGCACTGCGCCGCCATTCCACGCTGATGTTCACAGATAGTTCGATCTTCCCAGTCATAATAAACACCTCACTTGTATTGTTGACTACAATTAGTTTCGCGTCATGTAAGATTCAAGCCGTGCAACGCATGACTCATCGCCCGGAACCCGATGCATGTCAAGCCACTGCTCAGCCGTGACCACGGCGTAACGCTCGCCCGGCTCGCCGTTGCGCTTGACATTGCGGCTGACCACATACACCACGCCGTCAACCCACCTTATGGCGTCGGCATTCCACGCGACATCACACGGATCAATGCCATGAGCGTGCTGGAAATTCCACGCACGATTACGCCGCGCAATCTGCGTAGAACGCATATCCTTGCACCATTGCACGAGATTGTCAGAATCAGACATAGCTCCCCCTTTATTTAATCTTATTGTATTGTTGACTACATAAGTCAAACGAGATTGACATAATCACGCCTGACGAAATACCAGCCGTGGTCAGTCCATTCGAACGTGTCCACCTGCCCCATAAGGTACGGCGTCGGGGCGTCCGATACGGTATCGAGCACCGGAACGCACCTAACCTTGTAGTGATACCCGGTATTCGTCTCGCAACACACTGCCACACGGCGCATGGACGCAAGGACGCGTGTCACCCGCACGTCCGGAAGGAATCCGGAACGATAGTCAACACTCTTAGACCTGAGCGCGGCCACCCTCAACGCCGCGACGATCATATGCCGCAACGTCGTAGACGCCATATCCTCGGCCCTCGAAGTGTTGAACGTAATCATTGGCATGTCTGAAACGTAGATGCATGAAGCGTACACCGGCAAAGTCTCACGCGCCGTTGTAAAACAATCGCGAACGATTTTTACAGCCATTTTTTCGTTGGTATCCATAATAAACCCCCTTAAGGTCTAGTGTTGATTGGTTAATTGCGTGCCACTAGAGGGTATCGCACCCCCTCATGGTCTGAACAGTGGCGAGAGGGGCGCAACCCTTGCGGATTACGCCCGTGAAGATTTGTTTTTGGCTAACACCACCCGCAAAGTGGCGCAGGGGCGCATATGCACCCCCTATAGACTTTTAATGTCCGCATAACCCCCAAACGTAAGACGTTTGTGATCAACCGCCCATAAAGCAGTTGACGGGCGCTATAGTATGTCTACCCTCGCAACCCGTTACGCCGTGGTTTACAGTCAATGCCGCCAACCACGCTCACGCATGGCGAAACATTGACATTGCCACCTATCTATCGGCCTATCCTCATTGGCGGTAGTCTCTCACACTACGCCAAACGTCGGCGGTACCCCCTTACGAGTTCTCGCGCTCAACATTGTCAATCGAGTTCACGCGCATTGCCTAGGCAAAACCGACACTATCGGCCACGCCCACATAGTGGACATTATGCACACACCCCGAAAAACGCCGCCACCTAACCCCCAACAATAGGGGGTGAAGCTCAAACTACCGGCCTTCGGTAACACTCTTCATTTGTCAAACACTCGCAACGCTCACAGACGGGCACACTACACCTCAGCACAGTGACCACCGTTCCACACGTGACTGATTCGTAATGCGCACATGTTCAGTGCGCACCACCTGACCGTCTCAGGTCAGGCTATGCGGTGCCTAGGCACCTAACCGCCACGGCTTCATCTGCCGGTTGCTACAGCCGGTTGCAAGTGGTGTGGTCTAGAGTGTCACACCAACCTTGCTAGGCTGACTGCCTAACCGGTTGTTGGTTATCACTATACACACCAATAATGGTGTAAGCAAATTGAGAAAACAGACCACGGCGAAATGTTGGAATAACGCCGTTCTATCGGCGTGTCTCAACACAGTGAGGGGGAGTGAAAACAGAAAAAGAGACGTGACTACCACGGGAAAAAATAAAGTCAAGCAAGATACCAAAATACGGACAAAAAATATTGAGCAAGATAGATATAAATAATAAGGAATACGACACAATGACGCGCATACGTACAACTGTACGAACGAACATTTGTACCATCGAACGAACGTTCTAACCGGGGCTGGGGGAGGGTCCTCCGGGTGTGCCCGTCAGGGCCGTCGGGTCAATGGTAGAAATAGTGCGCGCCGTCTGAAAAAGTCCGCGCATGAAACGTGACATGACAACGACGATGTTGGGTTCACATTGAAATCGTCTTCAGCATACCACGCGACACGCCGTATTCTACGCCGTTTCCATTGCAACGTTGATGCAACGTTAGGTATGAGTATGCTGTCGCATGTCGGAATGAATTTTGGAGGACGCGTGGCGTCCTTGTGGGTGTCGTTCCGGCAAGCGGTTCGGTGGTGCTCCTTGTCTCTTGGTTAAGGATTCCGACCGTTGGGACGTTTGTGTTCATAAGGAGCACCGCTAGGGACAGTTGGCTGAGTCTGGTTTAAGGTAGTCGCTTCGAAAGCGACCGACTCTAACGGGTCCGGGAGTTCGAATCTCTCACTGTCCGCAGATGGCATCTTCCTAGGTAAGGTGCGATTCGGTTTCAAGTCCAATGCGAGAGGCTTGTTGGTACCGCCGTTTGATCTCGCACATGGTTCCTATCGCTCTTGTGGGAGTGTTAGTCGCGCATGGGTTTCTGGCTCTCTTGCCTATGCGTGGTGAGTTGCCGGTTCGAATCCGGCTGGGGACCCTTTGAGGGTGGATGAATCCCGGAATATAGTGTGTGTTTTTGGATTGTCCGTGAGATTGCGTCCATCCTCGTTTCTTGTGCCGGTCCCATCCGGTGTCGCCTATATGGCTGCGCCATTTGTTTTTTGGGGCTGACTTGCAATCCTGTTGGCACAGCCTTTTGGTTGTCGGGTTCGATTCCCGGGGTTTGCTCTAGGTTTCATGGGGGTAGCTGCCTGTGAGATCGATGGTATTGCTCGAATATCCCCGCTGGAACATGTGGGGGATAAGAGGCTCCCTGCCTTAATCAGGTGGTTGATGACCGAAGGGGAGGCACGGCCAAACGGGTGCATATATACATACATGTTCCTTGCCGTTGGTGGTAAAGCCCATTCCACCATGCCGAACGTCCTGACGACTTGGACGTTAACTAAGTCGGTATATGGCATTGGTGCAACTGGTAGCATGGCGGTCTCCAAAACCGTCGATGTTGGTTCGAGTCCAACATGCTGTGCTCAGCCTACCCACAGGTTGTGGGAAAGGTCTTCGGAGTCGTCTTGTGGCGGCTCTAGTTTCAGCTGACCCGCCTAGTCTGCGGGAACAGTCTCCTGAGTCGTTGCGGCGGCTCTTGCTTTTGGATGCTTGGCAGAGTGGCTTATTGCACCACCTCGCTAAGGTGGCGACCGGGAACGGTCCGGGGGTTCGACTCCCTCAGCATCCGCGCGCCGTGGCTGGCGGTAAAAAGCCATTTTTGCCATTGGATTTCCTTATGGCGGTTTGGGTTAGATGCCGGGCAATCCCCATGTTTTGTGGTGAGTGTGGCATGGGGATTGCCTGTTTTCTTTTGCTTTGGTGGCGGAATGGTAGACGCGGCGCACTCAAAATGCGTTGTCCTGTGACGTGAGGGTTCGATTCCCTCCTGAAGCACTGAGGAGTGGTGATGACCAACGATTGGAATAAGTCGCATCGCAAGGAACGGTTCAATCCTGGTTGGGAGCGGACGCGTCGTGAGGTGTTGGATTATTACGGGTGGCGTTGCCAGTATCCGGTGATCGGTGATGATGGCGTGTTGCGTCCGTGTGGCGCTCATGCGAATGAGGTCGATCATATCGTTCGTGCCGAGGATGGTCGGCCTGATGATGATTCTTGGGATAATCTTCAGGTTCTTTGTCGTGTTCATCATGCTTATAAGACTGGTTTGGAGTCGGCTGATGCGCGGCGAAGGAAGAGGGTTGAGCGTGAGGAGGCTCGTTGGTACAGGCATCCTGCGTTCGGTTAGCTGAGGGTGAGTGCAGTGTGAATGGGTGTGATGGGCCTGTTCATGCTCATGGGATGTGTAGGTCTCATTATGATCGTTGGCGGCGTAGTGGCAGTGGTGCCCGTAAGCGTCGTATGAGTCGTGCGTGTCTGGCATGTGGCTCTTTTTTTGAGACTGAGCGTCGGGACAAGGCTTTTTGTTCGGCTCGTTGTCGTAAGCGTTTCCAGCGTTTGAAGGCTGATGGTGCGGCTCCCAATCGTACTCCGCAGCCGTTGAAGTCGGTGTTGTGGGAGCCTCGGTCGAATGCCCGTGTCGGGCGGCGGGGGAGTGTTCCTACTGGTTTTTGGACTGCCGAGGACGAGTGGAACGCGTGTTCTCATACGTGTCCGGTTTGTGGGTTGCCGCTTGACCGGTCGGTTGATGTTTTGAGTGATGATTTTCCGGTTGGCGCTTGGCGTGTGCCGTTGGAGCAGGGTGGTGAAAACTCGTTGGCTAATCGGATTGTCGTTCATCGCAGGTGCGCGTAGTGCCGTAACGGGCTTCGCGCTTGTCGTCCCGTAATGGGGCTTTGCGGGGAGTGATGTTATGGGCAGGAAGACGAGTGATTCCGGTAATCAGGTTTTGGAGATTCCTGATGGGAAGTTGGGGCCTGATTTGCCTCCGGCTAACCAGATTTTCCCCAAGGGTGGGGAGTGGTTGCCGTTGGTTGCTCATTGGTATGAGGAGTATCGGCGTAGTCCGAATGCTTCGATGTTGCGTTCGGCTCCTTCCTGGATGGCTGTCCAGTTGGGTTTCGCGACGATCAATGAGATGCTTTCGACTCGTCGTTATGCGACGTTGATGCCGGTCGTGCGCCAGTTGTTTGACGAGTTGGGTTGGACTCCGGCTTCGATGCGTGCGTTGAAGTTCGATGTGCCGGAGGCCGACGACCATGCCGCTTCGGATGGTTCGAATCATGCTGTGATTCAGGATATCGATGCTTGGCGTCGCAAGATCGAGGCGGCTGGCTGACATGCATTTGATGATTCCTAACCTGACTTATGAGGATAGGCGTAGGAGTCTTGGACGTTTGGCGTTGTGGTGGGTTGAGACGTTCAGTCTCATAGGTCGCGGCGGTGCGACCGGTAAGCCTGTCACTCATAGTCCTGAGTATATCCAGTTCTATTTGAACGCCTATGCGTTGAAGCCGGATGGTCGGCGCAGGTTCAATCGTGTGAGCTTGTGGCGTCCGAAGGGTTGCAACAAGAGTGGCTTGGGTAATGATCTGGCCTTGTTCGAGGCTTTTGGCCCGTGTCGTTTCGACCATTGGGCTAAGCCGGGTGAGACGTATACGTTTCTTGGTCAGACTTACTATTATCTGCCGGGCGAGCCTGTTGGCCGTCCTGTCCAGCGTCCTGAGATTCTGTGTTTGGCTACGTCCGAGGACCAGTCGGGCAATATCTTCGATTCGATTTACTATAACTGCACTTCCGGCCCGTTGGCCCAGTTGCAGGGTTTCGGCATGGAGGTCACGAAGACCCGTATCGGCTTGCCGGAGGGTGGGGAGATCATTCCCACGACTTCCGGTGATGCGTCGAAGGATGGTGGTCTTGAGACTTTCGCGTTGATGGATGAGGTGCATCTGTATACGCTGCCGAAGCATCATTCGATGTATAAGACGGTTCAGCGTAATCTTCCGAAGCGTTCGTTGGATGCCGACCCTTGGGTGTTGGAGATGACGACGTATTTCCGTCCGGGTCAGAACAGTGTGGCGGAGAACACGTTGAAGATCGCGGAGGATATTCAGGCTGGCCGTTCCAAGCATTATAAGGGCTTGTATTTCGACTATCGGTATTCGACGCTTCCTATCGAGGATTTTCCTGATGAGAAGAAGCTTGAGCACGCGTTGTATGAGTCGTATGGTTCTGCCGCCCATTCGGATGATGGTAAGGATTACATCATTCTTCCTGATGGGCGTATCGAGGCCGTTGATGCCGATGGCTATTCGGTTGAGGGGTTCTCGCTTCGTGATGATGGCGTCGAGCCGGGGCCGTCGAAGGATGGTTGGGTTGACATTCATGGTCTGATGGGTCAGATTTACCAGCCTGATTCGGACCCGAATGATTCGATTCGTTATTATTTGAACTCTCGTGCGTCGAGTGAGGATTCGTGGCTTACGGAGCCTGCGATCCAATCGCATTTGGCTTACAGGGATTTGTATGGCCGTGCTGTCGGCTCGTCGTCTCGTTTGGATGGGGTCTGGAAGGATTTCATTGACGAGGATGAGGAGATCACGCTTGGGTTCGATGGTTCGATTCGTAATGATTCGACCGCGTTGGTTGGTTGTCGCGTGTCCGATGGTCTGCTGTTTCTTATCAAGTTGCAGCAGCGGCCTGATAATGCGGACCCTGATTGGCGTGTTGACCGTGATGGTTTCGATGCCGCCGTGCGTCGTATGTTCGAGAATTACAATGTCATCGGCTGTTTCGCCGATGCGCATTTCTTCGAGTCGATGATTGGCGGCTGGGAGGCTGAGTATGGGCGTGGCATGAAGGTGTATGCCCGTGGCCAGTCTTCGATGATGAAGTTTTGGACGAATAACTGGTCGCAGGATATGTATCGTGCGTTGCAGTGCGCGCATTCGTCGTTTGAGTATGCTCCCGAGCCTGTTGAGGAAGGGGAGCCTGACCCGAATAATATTCTTTTGTGTGCCGACCCGAGGCTTGTGTCGCATTTCCGTAACGCGAAGCGGCGTGAGAAGAGTTGGGGCTATCAGATTCATAAGGAGACGCCTAAGAGTCCGCACAAGATCGATGCGTGCATGGCTGGCGTTTTGGCTTATGCGGCGCGTGAGAAGTATTTGGGCCAGTTCGAGGATGATACTCCGCAGCGGGTGATGCCGCAGCGGGTCTGGTGATTTTTGGAGTGTTCGTATGGCTTCCACATCTTCTAATATGCAAAGTCTTGTTACTGGTGATGACGAGCCTGATGGTGACGGTCTGGCGTTGACGCGTCTTGCGACACGTTTGCAGAATCGTATTCCTGACCTGTGTGTGTTGAAGACGTTTTATGACGGTCGTGAGACGGTTCCGTTGCAGTCCGTGCCGAAGGCGGCGACCACTACGGCCAGTGCCGTGTATAGGCGTTTTGTGGATATCTGCCCGTTGAATCTGGCCCATACGATTGCGGATGCGGTAATCACGTCTCAGCATCCCACTGGTTTCCGTCTTGTCGCCGATAAGACGATGCGGAGCACGGATGCGGATGACATGTGGGATAAGTGCGGCATGGATGTCCGTTCGTTGAACATGTTCATGGATGCGGCGATTTACGGTGCCGCGTATGCGATGGTTCTTGGCAGGGAGAATCCTTCGTATATCCAACGATTGAGTCCGTGGAGCACGGTTGTGTCCGACGACAAGGATTCGGCTGTGGTGTATGGGTGGTCCGAGGAAGAGCAGATCGAACGGTTGACTTTGTACCGCATCGTCCGTAACGATGACGGTGAGATTCAGAGCGTCTATTCGCGTACCGCAAAGCATGAGGTCAAGTCGCGCACACTGCCTTCCGATTCGGTCGATGACGAGGACACCGTGTATGACCTTGCCAACGACGATTCGAAGAAGCGCCCAGAGTTCGAGGCGCAGTTCGAGTGGGAGGGCCAATCTTCCGGCGATGATTGGAAGTTCGCCCTTGATTGCGGGTGTCTTCCTATCGTGCAGTTGACCACTCCTAACGGCAAGGGCCAGTTCGAGGCTTCCTTGAAGACGTTGAGGTCCATCGACCAGCAGCGTTTTCAACGGTTCTGCATTCAGGAGATGCAGGCGTTCAAGCAGCGTTGGGTGTCCGGCGACATGCCTGAGTATTACCAGAAGAGCGACCCTGCGGTCAAGGCCGGTAAGGCTCAGGCCGGTGACAAGATTGACTATTCGGAACTGTTCGAGATGGGTCCCGCCGCGTTGTGGCTGCTTCCCGCCGATGCGAAGATTGGCGAATCGTCCATTACGGATATCACGCCGATTGTGAATGCGGCCGCTTCCGATGTGAAGCTTCTGGCAGGTGCCACTGGCACTCCGTTGTCGATTCTTTCGCCTGATGTGGCTGGTTCCGCCGAGGGTGCGAAGCTGACAACCCGTATGCTGCGGTTGAAGGTCCGTGACATGAACATGAGGGCCAATGACGCTTTCGTGCTCCTATTGAAGATGGCGTTGACCGCTTCCGGCAGTAATGCTTCGGAGGAGCGTTTCGAGACGACTTGGGAGCCGTTGGAGCTTCCGTCCGAGTTGGAGCAGTGTCAGGCGGCGGCCCAGGTGAAGGGTGTTCTTCCGTTGAAAACCATCGCCCGTCGCTATCTGCATATGACCGAGACGGAGATCGCGGAGATGATTCAGGATGCCCAGGATACGAGTTTCCTGAATGCCATGGCGCAGCAGAACGCGGCTTTGGATTCGTCGGCGAAGCAGACTGATGCGACGATGAATGATTCGTATCTGGGTGACGGGTCCGGTTTGGATTCGTTCCCCACCGGCTCTGGATCGGATTCGATGTCGTCCGATGTGCCGTCCGATGGGTTGCCGTCGGATGATTCGTCCGACGTTATGGGGGTCTGATGGCCGATAGCGCGTTGGCTGCCGTTCAGGCGTTGGATGACCAGCGGTTGAAGCTGGTTGACGAGTTCGTCCGCAGGGCTTGGAACATGTGGCGTAGCCTGACTCCTTCAGACTGGTGGAACGATGCGGTGGCCGAGGGCGCGGCTGCTTATGTGACGCAGCAGCATATCGCGTTCGTGAAGGCCATGCGCCAGCAGGGCATCTCGTATGCGGATACGATGCTGCGCCTGGCCGGTGTGAACGGTTTGGGGGATATCCCACAATATGAGGTCGTTCGCGCCAACACGGACCCGTGGCAGGTCGCCATGAGGGTCGCCGACGAGTATCGCACTCAGGCCGTGAAGAATCCTGGGATTCGACCTGCTACGTGGGATGAGATTCTGAAGGACGCCGACCAGTCCGCAGCCGACCATGTTAAGGCTTGGCTGATGTCCGCGAAAATCCAGTTGGAGAACAATGCGGTCACTGACGGGTATGTGACGCAGAATCGTGCCATCCAGTCGCGTTACAGGAGTTCCGGTGTCGAACGTTACAGGCGTGTCATCCATCCTGAATTGTCGAAGACGGGTTCCTGTGGCCTGTGCGTCGTAGCCGCCACGAACACGTTCACGAGGGCTGATTTGATGCCCATGCACAATCGTTGCAAGTGTACGGTGGCTCCAATCGTCGGTTCGAACGACCCCGGGTTGAAATTGAACTCGGATGATCTGATGACGATTTACAAGGCCGCTGGCAAAACGGCTGGCCGTGATTATTCCACGAACGCCACGGATTTGACGAAGCTTCGTGTGAAGGTCGTCAATAATAGCGAGCTTGGGCCTGTGCTTCTTCGCAAGGATGCTCCGGTGAACTCGAATGCGCCGGAATGGCATCTGCCTGACATGAGGATGACCCGCGCCCAGATGGAGCGTATGTGCGCTCGTGCGACCGAGTTCAATTCCCGGTACAAGGAGTTGTTGGACGGGGATAAGGATTCGGTTCGATTCCGTTTCGATGGTCGTTCGTATGAGTTCAAAAAGACAGTCCACACTAAACAGGCTTGGCAGTATGTGCGGAGCCTGTTGGCTTATTCTCGCGGTTTTTTGGGACTGGCCGCTTAAATATTAAGGAGATTTGGTCTTATGGCCTCTCAGGATAATGAAGTCGAATCCGAAAAGGACAAGACTGTTGGACAGGCCGGAACGGTCGAGGATTCCGTGAAGGATGCTCAGACCACTCCGGTTGACGAACCCGCCGTCGAGCATGACGCTCCGGCTGATGATAAGGGTTCCGATGATTCTTCCAAGCCGTCCGATAATGACGAGCTTGCCAAATGGAAGGCTATGAGCCGTAAGAACGAGGACCGTGCTTCGGCCAATTACAAGGCTTTCCAGTCCGCTGATGCGGAGCTTAAGGCCGCGAAGACGCAGATTGCGCGTCTTGAGGCCAAGGCTAAGTATCCGCAGATCACGGACGCTGTTCTTTCCGACCTCTGCCCCGCAACGGAGCCGGAGGCCATCGCGTCGTGGGCTGAGAAGTATGCGGCGTACAACCCGATTGACACTTCCAAGGTGGAGAGGAAACCGCAGCAGACTGAGGATGCTTTGGCCCGCAAGGTAGCCATGCAGGCCGAGTTCCCGTCCGGCACCTCGCATCCGAAACGTCAGCCGGGCGACGCTTACAAGCGTGTGATGGAACGTCAGAAGGCACGTAAGCGCAGCAAGTAGTTTCCTACTGATTCTTTGAAAGGATTGAGCGTATGACTCAAGAGATGGTTCATTCCTCCGGTCTCGTCACCGTTGAGGAGGACAATTCCTGGCGTTATGGCGAGAAGAACACCAATGATTCGGTGTCCGTCACCATCGTGCCGGAATTGTTCAAGACCGCAGACAACAAGTATCTGACCGGTGTGGGTCCGAAGGCCACGACCGTTTACATTCGTTCCGGCATTCCGCTGGCGAAGATCACTTCCGGCGCGAACGTCGGCTCGTATGGTCCGTATGACAAGCAGGCCACCGATGGCCGTCAGACCAAGATCGCCGGTCTGCTTGAATCCATGGTGTCCGTGAACATCAACCTGTCCGGCTGGGATTTGGACGACCCGACCGTGGGCATGACCTATCGTGGCGACATCGTGGCCTCGAATCTTCCGGTGAAGCCGGAGGCTGGTGCCGTGTGGGGCGGCGAGTTCTACGACGTTGAGGATGACGTTGTAAAGCCGTTGTCCGCTTCGGCCGGCGCGGCTGGCACTCCGGGTCCGGCTGGCAAGGATGGTGCGACCATCACCAAGATCGAATTGACTCAGGACCAGTCGTCCAAGGCCATCACCGCTGGCAAGGCCACTTTGTCCAACGGACAGACCGTGAACATCACGATTTCCTGATTGACGGTCACTTAACCTCTAAAAATTTTGTGAAACCCACCCATCGCGGTGGGTTTTTGCGTATCTAAGGAGTTTTTCTTGGCTATTGACAAGACCATCATCCCGCCGTCCGAGGCGACCGAGGTCGCTCAGGCGGGACATGATTACGTGAACGGCATCCTGCCGTTGTCGAATATTTTCCCGGTCACTTCCAACGATGGTGATTGGACCGCTTCTTGGACTCCGGTCATTCCGAAGTCCAAGACCCGTGCGATGAAGCATCGTGCGTTGGACGCCGAGATCGGGCACACCAAGTCCGAGACCTCGACCGCCGAGATTCATACCGGCCTGTTGCCGTTGTCCGGTATGGACCATATTTCCGAGCGTGATATCGCCAAGCATCAGGACGATACCGCATATATCCACGATCAGGCCGAGGCGAAGTTCGAGGCTTTGGGCCAGCAGGCCGGTGTGACCGAGGAGTTGGAGCGTTTGCAGTGCTTGGTGACCGGCAAGGTGGTCATCAAGGAGAACGGCGTCGATGTGACGTATTCGTTCAAGCGTCCGGGCAACCAGCAGGATGTGAAGCCGACCACCACTTGGGACAACGACAAGTCGAACCCGTGCGACGACATCGAGGCTTGGGTGAAGATCATGCGCAAGGCTTATGGTCGCAAGCCGCACGCGGTCGCCACCACCGGTGTGGTCATCGATGCCATGCGCACCAACGAGTTCTTCCGTACGCAGGTGTCCGGCATGGATTTGGAGCATTCCAAGACCAAGCTGTCCCGTCAGGAGGTGTTGGATGTGCTTCGTGCGCAGTCCGGCATCACCGATGTGCTTCTGGTCGATGAGGCTTACGAGGATTTGAAGCTCGACAACACCTTCGATATGGATGCCGATGTCTCCACCGCGTTCCCGGATAAGACGTTCATTCTGCTTCCGTCGTTCAACGATTCGTCGTTGGGTGCCACCCTGTCCGGTCCTACCGCCGAGGCCCAGAGCTCGGAGTATGAGATCAACAAGAGCGTGAACGATGGTCTCATCGGCGCTATGTTGTCGCATCAGGCTCCGCTGAACTACGACATCTGGGTCAACGGCAATTATCTTCCGATTCTGAAGGAGGCCGTCTCGACCTTCAAGGCGGACGTGCTGGGCAAGTAGCCTTCTTGACGCTTAGGGGGTTCCGCTGATGTCGAATGGTGTTACCGATGCCGTTGACTGGGTGGAATGCTTGGAGCTTCATTGCCTTCCTGACGCGGATGTGTTGAAACGGTATCCGAACGCGTGGCTCACGTACATGTGCCATCGTGCGGAGACCGTCGCGTCCACTTCGAGCACGAATTGTGTTCCACGGTTGAAGTCCGGCGACCTTGATCTTGAGGATTACGAGTTCGTCATCTGTTCGATGGTGTGGCGTGTCATCCGCTATTCGGATATCAAGACCGAATCGAATGGAACGTACCAGTTCACTCGTTTCGACCCGCAGGATAATCCGCCAGGCAAGGATGCGTCTCCGAATCTGTATCTGTCGAAAAGGGAGAAGCAGATTCTGGATGGCTATGCGTCCGGGCGTGGTCCTATCGGCACTGTTGGCGTCGGTGTGAACCGTATTTATGGAATGTGATGCCTATGTCTCGTGAAACGTGGGATTTGGGTCATCCATACGATAAGTCGGGTTCCGACGTGGTTGCTGAGCATCCTTACGAGGATGTGCCGGTGCCTTGGGTGAAGCCTGATTCGATTCTGTATCGGGACAAGGTGATCGTCGTGCTGTATACGGTCCGTCGCGGGCCGCATGGGACGACGTATGTTCCCGGGAAGGCTTACTGGTGCTGGTGTTCCATCGAGGGGCGCGAGCAGCAGGCTGGCATGTTTTCGATTTCCGGTGCCGAGGATAAGTCGCCGCAGACTTGGGGTGGTTTGCGTGAGGTCACGCCGTCTCAGGTCGTTGCCGTGGAATGGCATGGCGATATCCATACGGAGGTCTGGTATCAGGGCGACTGCTATGACGTTGACGGCGCTCCGACGTTCCGTCAGCATGGCGAGGTTCCCCACTATGAGATGCATATCCGGCGTAACGCCGACTATTCGCAGATTCCGGTGGGGTTGCGTCCGAAGCCTCCCGAACCGGACCCTGACGACCATGTGTGGGGTGAGGCCGATGGCAAGAGTTTTCATTGACCGTGACCTGAGCACGAAGGTGGCTGAATGGTTCGGTCCGCATGCCACGTCGGAGAAGGCCGACGAGGTGCTTGCGGATGCGAGGATGCTCGCCGCCGCGCGTGCGGTTGGCCGTGACCCGGGTATTCCGGTCGCCAAGGATTTGAGTCTTGAGAAACGCTACCACGGCATCGACACGGATGTGTGTCTTGATGTCGAGGGTCGTGACGGGTCGAACGTGGCCGTCGAACACGAGTGGGGCGCTTGGAACGAGCAGCGTCACCGTTGGGTCGAGGGACATCATGTGATGCGTGACGCGGCCCGTATGAACGGTGGTGTCTGATGCCGCTGATTCAACCCGACTACGAGCGTTACCCGCAGGAACGTCCGATGGTCGATTTCGATTCGCTCGTGTACACGCTTCTCACGGCTGGGTTCACCGGCAACCCGGACTGGCCCGACGTGCATGTGCTCAACGAGATCGATGTCGATGTGGACACTTGGGCGTCGTTCTCGAACATCGTGCTGTTCCATACGAACGCGCCGACCATGGCGACCGGCAATCATTCGACCGGCGTGTGGGATTGCGACATCGACATCATCGTCGCCACGAACGATGCGGACCGTTCCTTCCGCTTGGCGCAGGAAGTGTACCAGCAGATCATGCAATGGCCGCGTTACGGGCGTACCGATTCGGGTCGTGTCATTCGGATTGTGGGCAATCCCGGTTTCGGCAAAAGCGCTGGCGGCAAGCAGGCCACCGGCAAGAAGGTGAAGCAGTATTCCGCTTCCTCGTTCACCGTCCGCGCGGAGGATTCGCTTCGCGCCGGATGATTTTCCGTTTTCTGTTTTTCGTTTTCAAGCCTCGCCTCGTGCGGGGCTTTTTTTATAAGGAGATATGAGATGGCGTTTAATGATGACGCGACTCTGATTGCCACTTACGGCACTTTGTTCTACGCTCCGGTCGGCACTCCGCTGCCGAAGGATGGTGCCAAGGCGTTCAAGCTGAACGCTGACACCGTGAAGGTGGACACCGCCGCTACCGACACACCGGACGCCAATCAGGTGTGGACCAATCTGGGGCATACTTCCGCCGACAACAAGATTTCGTTCTCGTTCGACGGCGGCGACGCGACCACGCATAATTCGTGGGCGCGTAAGAACCTGCGTACCACCTACGCCGATTCGACGTGCACCATCACCGCGAAGTCGTTGCAGTTGGATGGCGACACTCTGAAGCTGATCTACAACGGCACCGACGAGGATGGCGGCGTTGGTGTGGACATCACCAAGAAGCCACAGACGTTCAGCCTGTTCCTGTTGGCTCAGGAGTCCGCCGACGATGATTCGGATATCCGTTTCGGCGCTTTGTTCCGCAAGGTTTCTGTGACCTTCGATGGTGGTCCTGATTTCTCGGGCGATGATTTCGTGGAGCAGGGCATGACCGGCGAGGTCGAGTCCGTCGCCGGCAAGAAGCCGATTGTGTTCTTCGAGGCTTCGAAGATGAATCAGTCCTGATTCGGACTGTTCCAGTCTTCGTATTGACGCCGGACCCCTGTTTCTCCTATCCGGGGGTTCCGGTCTTTTCCCGTTCTTCATTGACGGAAGATAGGAGATTTTCAACGCTTTTCAGATAGGAGAAAACATGGTTGACGAGACTGTTGAAGAGAACACCGCTGCGGAAGCCGACGAGTTCCGCATCCCTGAGACGTTGGCGGAGATGTGCGAGAACGAGCCGCTGTTCTCGCTTCTGCCGCCTCTGGCCCCTGCTGAACGTCTCTCGTTCAAGCAGGCCGCACAACTGCGCAAACTGTCCAGCATGGCCGGTTTCACGCTCAACGCCGACATCAACGGCCCGGAGGCCAAGTCTTTGGATGACATCGAGGCGAAGATCGACGAACGCATGGAGTTCGTCGGCACGGCTTTGGATTGGGTCAAGTCGCTGACAGTGAAGCCTGACAAGGTTGACGAATGGGCGACGGGCATCGGATTGGATGAACTGTTCTGGCTCATCGAAGCGATTCTCATGTTCTACACGGACCAACTGGGAAAATCGCTCGCTTCGAAGCGCAAGTCCGCGTCCACCCGGTCGAACTGACTTCCGACTTCCAACGTTTCTATGGTCTGGACATAACCGGCGCGAGGCTGAATCCCACCCGCGCCGAACGCCTCGCGGCGGGGCTGATGGCGATGCCAGACAGCCTGTACAGGGCGCGGATATTGGAGGATGAGCCTCCAACCGCGTCCGATGAGTCCAAGCCGGACAAGCCGACCGTACTGCCATGGCTTGGATGGGATTCGAAGACGATGGTCGCCGTTGACGTTCGCAACATGATGAACGCGGTGATCGCCGCGAAATACGGGGGCAAGAATGCCAAACCGCATCCATTGCTCCCTCCCGGCGCTGACAAAGAGCCGCCTCGCCGGGAGAACGAAGGTACTGCCGAGAACTTCGAACACATGTTCGCGAAGTTCCACATGACCTGATTTTGAACAAACCCCCACATTCCCGTGGGGGTTTTCTATTTCCTTTTTTCTTTCTGGGGGTTGCTTATGGTGGGCGAACATCGCGCCGGTACAGTCGTCGTTCGTGTCACTGCGGATACGAAGGGTTTCCGCCGTCAAGTCGAGGAGGCCGCACGCGGAATAAGCGACCTCGACGTGAACGCGGTATTCGAACCGGACACCGCCAGTCTTGAACGCGCCTACCGCGAATGGAACGGCAAGAACGCCTCCATACAATTCAATTTCAAACCCGACACGAAGAACATCGACCCGTGGATGAAACGGTTCGAACAGCAGGAGGAGCGTCTTCGTCGCGGACTGTCACTCAAACCCGACTTCGACCCGTCCAAACTGAACCGTGGCCTATCGGACTTCAACACACGCACAAACACGGCTCTACGCGGCAACGGACTGTTGAACTCGAAACTGGTCGAGAAAAGCCTTGACCAGACCGTCAAGGTGTTCGACGCCAAAGGCCGAGAGATGGCCGACACGGCGTTCTTCAAGAAGTCCGCCATCAAACCTGAACAGCTTTCGTTCGCTACCGGCCTCGACAAGACCGTGGACGAATACCGCGAGAAGAAGATGGACCTGTACCAGCAGGTCCGTGGACTCATCAAAGGCAACGAACACCTCTCCAACGAGCAGATACGCCAATTCGAGAAACTGTCCAACCGAATCGTCAAAACCCGCAACGACATTCGCGGACTGAAAGGCGACCTCGCAAAAGCCACCCGCGAAGTCGAATCCCTCGACGCGCAACGCCTTGAGATGAAAGCCCAAAAGCTCCCGACCTCCGACCTATGGAAACAGGAGCGAGAAGCCGCGAAGCAGGTCACTGCGGTCAACAAGGCGCTCGCCGGTCAGGAGAAGGAGCTTGGCAGGCTGCGTAAGGCGCAGTCGTCGCTTATCGATATCGCGTCCGATGGCGATGCGAAGCGTGTATCGAAGATGACCCGTCAGGTGCGTGCCCTTGAGGAGAGCATCGTCACCGCTGGCAATTCGCTGTCGAACTTCTCCAAGGCCCGTGACACGGCTTTGGGACTGCATCAGAAGCAGGAGACGTATGCCGACTGGTTCAAGGGCCAGCAGGCCGCGTCGTCGCGTTTCGCGAAGGAGATCGAGGCGCAGCAGGCCGAGATGGCCCGCGAGTCGAAGAAGGCCAGGGACGAGTGGTCCCGTCCGGTTGACTCCACTGGTGTGGCGCGTGAGCAGTTCTCCGAATCGCGTCGCGAGGCCGAGAATCTTATCGACACGTATCGCGGCGTCCGCAAGGAGCTTGAGTCCGACGTGTCCGCCATGAAGCGGAACAACCGGAACTGGTTCGACCTTGACGAGTACAAGCGTACCGTCAAGATGCTTGGCGAGATCGATGACCGTATCGAGAAGCTGAAGAAGAGTCCGGTCACGAAGGCGACCCGTCTTGAGGGTTCCGATTTCCAGAAGCGTCTCGCCGACCTGTATTCGAGGAACGGCGTCCGTAACCGTCAGGATATCCGTCTGCGGTTCGTCGCTGAGAATCTGCGTGAGGTCAAGTCGAAGATCGAGGCGTTCAAACGTCGCGGCGTCGATGTTCCGGTCACGTTGAAGGCGGAACTGCGGGAGATGTACCGTCAGCTGGCTTATTACCAGCGTCTTCTGAAGGATAATCCGAAGGCGCGGGTGAAGGTCGATGTCGAAGGTGATTTCGCTCGTCTGAACCGTGATATCGAACGGTTCGAGTCGCAGCGTGTGAAGGTCGAGTTCTACGAGGATGGCGCTGACGAGATACGTCGCACCATGCGGGAGCTTGAGCATAAGAGGCTTGATGTTCCGGTCACGTTGAAGGCCGAGTATTCGAACGTCGAAGCTGAGATGCGCCGGTATGCGGAGAAGCTGAAGTCCAATCCCGATGCGGAGATTCCGGCGAAGCTCCATATCGACAAGAAGCACGCCGAGGAGGAGCTGAAGAAGTTCCAAGAAAAGAACGACACCCTTGATATGGATGTCGATCTTGAGACCGCTTTGGCCCGCGCCCATCTCGCTTACTTCACTCGCCCACGCACGATTGACATCTTCGCCAAGTTCCATGGAACTGACATCGGCAAGATTCTCAACGGCATGACGTATGGCGCGTCCGGCTTGAAGGGTGTCGAGAACCAGTTCCAGAATCTTGTGAACCTGTTCGACACGTTGGATAAGAAGGTTCCGCGTCTAGCGCTTGTCGGCACCGTATTGTCCGATATCGGCGCTGGTGCAGTAAACGTCGCCGGTACGGTCGGCGGCTTGGGCAAGAGCATCGTGAGCCTTTCCAAGGCCGCTTATGCCGCTCCCGCCGCGTTGACCGGATTGGGTGCCGCGTTCGCCACGTTCAAGATGATTTACGGCGACAAGGGCGAGACATGGAGCAGCCAGATCGACTTCGCCAACACGAAGCTGTCCCAGCTTTCCCAGAACGTGCAGGATGCGTTCTATGGCAAGGCGAAGCCCGCCATCATGGATACGGCGAACGCGATAGGCGATTCGCTGGTACCGGAGATGAGCACTCTCGCCAAGCATGAGGGCGAGATAGTCGAAAAGCTCATGCTCGCCGTGAAGGCGTCCTATCAGGCGAACGAGCTGCCAGCCGTCTTCGACCGTGCGAACGAGTCGATGGATAATCTCGTTCCCGGTGCCGAATCCCTGATTACCGCATTGTCCCATATCGGCATGGTCGGCGGCAAGTATCTGCCGCAGTTCACGCAATGGTTGAGCGAGGATGCGTCTTGGTTCGCCAAGTGGGCCGAGAACGTGATGAACGACTCCGACCGTGTTGACAAGGCCATGTCCGAAGTCAAGGAGCAGGCTGGTTATCTTGGCTCGTCCCTTCGCTCGTTGAGGGGTATCGCGCAAGGTGTGTTCACTCCGATTGCCCAATACCAGAATGGCGTCGAGCAGTTCAGCAGCGTGTTGCAGCGTGCAGACCGTGCGATTAACTCCATGAGCGCCCAGGATACGTTGCGTGCTTGGGTGACTGGCGCTAGGGACGCCCAGAAGGGCGTGCGTGACGCTTTCGCCGATATCGGACATGCTGCGAGCGAGTCGCGGAACGATCTTGCCGGTACGATGACGAATCTTGGTCAGTTGACCGGTAATTTCGTGGCCGACACCTCGAAGCTGGCTTCCGGCACTTCGGGTAGCATCCGCACGTTCTCCGGTGATGTGCGTGATGGTCTGAGCATGGTGACTTCCAGTCTCGCGTCCACGTCTCCGATGTTTTCGAGTCTTGTCCGCATGGCGGGCCAGTTGTCGAAGACGTTCGGCGGCACGCTTGCCAACTCGTTGAAGTCTGCCGCTCCCACGATTGAGGCCATCGCCAATGCGACAAGCGCGTTGAGTGACGCCTTCTCGAAGCTGCCAGCCCCAATTCAGGGCATGTTGGGCTTGTGGATGACGTTCGGTCGTGCTGGCAAGTCAGCTTGGACGGCGTTGAAGAGCGGCGCTTTGGAGAACATTCAGAGCACGATGCAGTATCAGAACACGTTGCGCCAGTTGGGTGTGACGATGGAAGGCACGAAGGTCAAGGCTTCCCAGTTGATTTCCGCGATGGCTCGTCTTTCCCGTAACGAGACGACGGCTGAGGTCACAGGCGGCGCGATGGCGTATGGCAATGTGGCGGGCTTGTTCACCGGCTCCGTCAAGGGTATGGAGCAGATGGGGGAGCAGGCTGAGAAGACCGCTTCCAAGGTGGCAAAGACTGGTCAGGAGGCCCGTCTTGCAGCCGAGGGGGCTGTCCTGTTGGGCAATAACGCCAGTAGTGCTGGCAAGGGTCTGCGAAGCCTGGACGACAACGCCGAACCCATCAAGGGCAAGCTTTCCGGCTTGAAGAGCGTCGCCAAGGATACCGGCACCGTCCTATTGGATATGCTTGGCGGTCCTACCGGCATCGCATTGACGGCTGGTCTCGCTGCCGCTGGCACGGCGTTCAGCGCGTATTCCCAGCATGTCGAACAGGTCAAAGCCAACATCGAATCGTTCAACGAGGCGGCTAAGGCAACGCCTGACGCTTTGTCAACTCAGGTTTCCTCGCTTGAGGGGTTGAAGAACCGGCTGGATAACTTCGGTTCCACACTGAAATCCAACTTCTCCACTTCGGATTCCTCTTGGGACAAGTTCTGGCGTGGAACGTCGAATGTGGATAGCATGTCTTCGGCATTGCAGATGCTCGGTCAGAACGAGGATTCGGTCGCACGCAAACTGTCCGGCAGCAAGAGTGACTACAACAGCTACATCAAGACGTTGCAGCGGATGACGACCCAGACAAACAAGCAGGCTTCGGCTGACAAGAACTCCGCGACCGTGTTCGATATGAGCAGTATGAACAGGCTTCAGAAGTCCACCAACATGCACCAGGCCGCGAAGACCGCTTTGGCTGACGCCCAGAACTACAACGATGAGATCGAGAAGTCCATCAAGACGCAGGCCGCTGCCGCTGGCAAAAGCGCTGGTTGGGTTGATCGTCTTCGTGATGAGGGTCAGGATTGGCAGTCCATCGCGGATGGGCTATTGAGCGCCACCGAGAAGAAAGAGCGGTTGGCTACCGTGACAAGCTCTCTGGCTTCGCAGGTTGAATCCCAGCGCAACGCGAACATTCAGGCCGCTGCCGCGTCCAGCAGTTATGCGAAGACGTTGCAGCAGGTTGGCGAGGCGATGAAGACCGTAAATGATCTTCATTCCAAAGGCCAACAGGTTTGGGACGCCCAGAAAAAGGATTTCGACTATACGACTGAGGCTGGCCGTACCGCCGCCGACTCGTTGACCGCTTTGGCTTCCAGTTCGAACGATTACCTGAATGCGATGATCAAGCAAGGTAAATCGCAGAAGGATGTGCTCGCCAAGCAGAAGGAATTGTCCAGCAACTTCAACGCTCAGGCCAGTGCCGCTGGTTTGGACGCCGCTGCTGTTGACGGATTGAACTCAAGTCTGTTGATGACTCCGAAGGAAGTCACCACACAGATCAACGTTCAATCGTTGGAAGCGAAGGAGAACCTGGCAAATGTCGTTGACAGTATGAGCTACCTGTTCCCCGATGGGACACGTAAGCAGGTCAAGGATATTCTGTTGAACTCCATCTGGCAGGGTAAGACCGATGCCAACCAGTTGTCCGACATGGTGCAGAGGCTTTCCGATGGCAAGCATACGGTCGTGATTACCGGCGATAACAAGCTGGCGATTGTCGCGGCCAATGATGTGACCAATGCCGTCATGAAGGTACCCGCGTTGAAGAAGGTGTATCTCAAGGCCATCACCGAAGGCAAGAGCGATACCGACGCATTGGAGGAAAGCATCTCTTCGATTCCTGCGATGAAGGATGCGTTCGTCAAGGCGAAGGCCGAAGGCAAGTCCGATCTGGATGCGTTGAGGGATGCCATCTGGCAGGTTCCTGAGTTGAAGGATGCCTATTTGACGGCAACCGCTTCCGGTCAGGATGAGGTTGATGCGCTAGGTAACGCGTTGAAGCTTATCCCTGACTTGAAGAATACCGATTTGAAGGCCACTGATAAGACTCAGGACGGCATTTCGAGCGCTACCACTAACTTGGATAACTTCGCGGCGCAGTTCGGTGCCCCTAACTCGAATATTACCGCTACCGATAATACCGCCGATGGCGCTGGCTCCGCAGGGCTGACGATGGGAGCCTATGAGCAGAAGTACGGTCATGTTGATTCCAATCTGACCGCTACGGATAACACCGGTGGTCCAACCAGTACTGCCAAGGGCAATATCGGTTCGGTGCCGAAGGGTCATGACACAAACGTGAATGCGACGGACAATACCGCTGGTGCCACTGGTTCCGCCAAGGGCAACATCCATTCCGTGCCGAAGAGCCATGACACTGGATTCAAGGGCCATGTCGATGGTTCGCTTTCCTCTGCCGTGGCGTCGGCCAATAAATGGATTAGCGGCGTGTCGAATTGGGTTACCGTCCACATCAGGGGCATCTTCGAGGGCTCCAAGGCCGGTAAGGCTACTGGTGGTCGTATCAGCGGTCCGGGTACTGGCACGTCTGATTCGATTCCAATGTGGTTGTCGAACGGTGAGCATGTGATCAGGGCTGCTTCCGTGAGCAAGCTTGACCGTACTGTCGGCCCGAATTTCCTGAACGTGTTGAACGCGACCGGTGATCTGGATAGGGCTGTGTCTCAGGCTCGCACGTCGTATGCGCGTAGTGCGGTTGATATGAGTCGTAGCGCGTATGCGGCTGGCGGGCGTGTGGAGAAGATGATGTCCGGCTTGTATGAGGTCAACGTTCAGGTTCCCGCAAGCACTGGAACGACTGTCAATCAGACGTTCAACACGAAGGTTGTCAGGAGTAATGATGACCTGTACACCGCCGCGCCGATATTGCATCGGAACGCGTTGGCTGAGGCTAGGAGGTATCAGCGTTGAGTGATTTGCCTGAACTGGTCGAACTGTCGAACGGGACGGAAACGTTGACGTTCGATGGTGGCAATACAGCGAATCCTGATGATGATGTTCTCCTGATCGGGGAGGATGGCGTCGAGGGTTGGTTCGAGACGCCGGATGACAAGACGGTCATGAGCGAGCGGGGTCAGGGTGATGGCGCGCATGATGTGTGGGCTTCGGATATCCTGTATTCCGCTCGCGTGTTGACGTTGCATTTCGTTGTGTCGGCGCATGACCGTCAGGGTGTCGTAAGGCTTCTCAATAGGGTTCGTCGTGTGTGTGCGCATAGCAAAGTGCGGTTCCGGTTGAGGGATGCTGGCCACGACTGTTATACGACTGGTAGGGCCACTGTGAAGGCGTCCGCTAAGTATGCGAATGATGGCTGGCTGGACGATTGCACGATCACCGTGACCTGCGAACGTCCCGAGATATTGAGCATGGACGAGTACACATGCCAGTTGAGCGCGATGCATGTGTCCGGCGGGAACGTCGGATTGCGGTATGGTCCGGGCTATTGGACCGAATGGCAGGGCGCGCGTAACGCTTCACCGAGCCTGATGCATACCGAGTCGAATATTGGTTTGCGTGGGTTGGCTTACCCGTTGAACTACGGGTTGAAATTGGATGGCGTCGGGTCGAACGTCGGATTGTTGTACAACAACGGCACTTCCCGCGCCTATCCGGTGTTCGTCGTGCATGGGCCTATGGATGGCGTGCGTTTGGATTTTCCGGGCACCCAGCAGTCGATTGTGTGCGATCAGACGGTCAGGGATGTGCCGCTGGTGTTGGATTGCCGCAGCCGTACCGCCCAGTTGGGTGGTCAGGATGTGAGCCGTCAGTTGGAGCAGCGTGGTTTTCCCACGATTCCGGCTGGCGGTTCGCTTCGTGTGACTTTATCGAATCTAGGCACCGGTTTCGTTGATTGCAGTGTGCGTGACACTTACATGTAAGGAGTTTTGAATGAGTACCGTCGCTTTGGGCGTGTCTCCCGATACCAATGGCGCTGGTGTGACACCTCTTGTGCATCGTCGCATCATCGGTGCCCAGTGGGCTAATACGGGATTGGTTGACGGGTTGAACGTCACCGGCCGCAGTGACTTGCGGTATAACGTTTCCGCTGGCGTGGCCGTCTGTAGCCGTGGCGATTCGGATGGTAAGACGCTCGCCTATTACGAGGGCGGTAAGACGAACGCCGTCGCGGCTGGCGACCCGTCGAATCCGCGTATCGACATCGTGTGGATTCAGGCCCATAATCTGATGGAGTACAAGGATTCGGACAATTATGTGACCGTTGGCGTCACGCAGGGTTCCCCGTCCGCGAGTCTTGCGGAGCCTACCATTCCGGCTGGCGCTACCATGCTGAGGAAGATGAAGATGCCCGCTGGCGCTTCGTCCACGGCCAGCGCGGTGCAGATGTGGGGCGCTGATTACGCGATACCGTATGGTGCTTCGTTGGGGAAGATTGGCGAGAATTGGGATAGGCGTGACATGACCGGCGATTCGACGGTCAAGAAATACTATTTTGAGCAGCAGATAGATTTCGATTTGCCTTCCGACCGTATGTTGGAATTGTCGTTCAAATGCAATCTGAGTTCCGCTGGCGCTACCTCGTGGGCGGATACGTCGCATCGTACCGAGTGGGCCATCGGCTTCCAGATCGATAACAAGGATTTGGACCATTCGTGCGCGAACTTCGTTTCGTATGGCGCGTGGGAGACGCATGAGACGTCGTATGTGACGGCTGTGAACAAGGGTCATCATACGGCACGCTTGCGTACTTGGTTGCAGAACGGCAACGCCCCCGTGTTCCATTACAATGCGTCGCAGGACAACAAGGACGCCTTGTGGTGCGGACGCCGGTTCATCATCTGGGATAGGGGACAGGTGGTCTGATGACTTGGGTGGCGTACCTGTATGACACGGTTTCCGGCCAGTTGGCCCAGGAGATCGACATACCGTCGTTCACTTGGTCGATGACCGTTTCGGATTCGAGTTTTTCCACGACGAAGGACAAGGGAGTCGGCGATGACGAGGTGTCCGGCTTGGAACTGCCTTGGACGCAGATACCGGGCGATGACCCTGCCGCCCGTGCCGCAGCCTTGCAGCCGTACAAGCGTGGCCTTGTGTTGTGTTGGAAGAGCGTGTTGGATGACACCGCGTCGATGGGCACGCCGATATTGGCGGGCGCGTTGGGCGTACGCACGTCCAGCTGGCATGATGTGAGCGTGCCTTACGTGAGCATGATGGGCTTGCTGAACGACCGGTATCTGGTGCATGAGGATGCTTTCGGCAAGGATGCGGGCCACACGTCCAAACGGTCGTTCCGTTGGGAGAACCTGTCGTGGCGTGCGTTGGCGTGTGAGGTAATCCGCCAATGCACGAGCGTCAAGCCGGGCGGTGGACTGCCCATCGATTTGCCTTACCTGAACGAGACGGGCACGCATTCGCTGCCTTCCGATGGGTCGAGCGAGGATAAGAACGCTCCGAAGCAGAAGAGCAAGAAGCGTGTGAACACGGCTGACGGGTATGTGGAGACTTCCGTTGACGGTGACACGACCACGATCACGGAACAGCATGTGACGAAGAAGACGAAGCAGGTCACGGAGACTAAACCGTACACGTACAATACGCGCAAGGGCAAGGTCACGAAACAGCATACGACCGTGAAGACGTTGACCACGGCGCAGACCACGGTCGTGAAGAAGACGGTCACGAAGAACTACAAGGATTATTCCGAACGTACCGTGACCACGACCACCACCGTGTACTCGTTCGACGGGAACGGCAACCAGACCGGCAGCACGACTTCGACCGATGGGCCGCATAAGACGATGCTTCCACGTCAGACCGTCGTGGAATACAAGGATTTCAACGTGTCGAACCATCGCGCGGCTGACATTCTGAAGAATATAGCGAACGCGGATGGCGGGCCTGACATGCAGTTCCGGCCCTACTTGTCGGATTCGCAGCATGTCCGGTTCAGGTTCCTCGCCGGTTCGGACGGCGACATCTATCTGAATCAGGACAAGCGATTGAGTCTGTCGTGCTCACCGTATGGTGGCACGTTGGAGAACATCAAGATCGACCGTGCAGCACCGTACATGCGCGTGTATGCGACCGGTGCCGGTTCGGATTTGGGCACGATGTGCTGCCAGAGCGAGGATTTGACTCTGGTGAAACGTCAGGACCCGTATCCGCTGCGGGAGACCACCACGAGCGACACGGACGCGAAAACGTATGAACTGTTGGCCGCTGCGGCTGACGGCATGTTGAACGCGAACCGTCAGCCGTTGATGCAGTTGAGCGGCGAGATAGACGTGAACGACTGCGATGCGATGGGATTGCCTTTGCATCCGTTGGGTTCGTTCTGGCCGGGGGAGATGTTCGACATCGCCATAGACGGCTTCCCTGATCTGCCGGACGGCGTGTATCCGATGCGTTTGATGCAGATTAGCGGCGACCAGACCGGCAAGGTGACAGTGAAGTTCGACCCTGTGGCAGACCCGACCGCATGATATCAGACCCCACGTTTTCGTGGGGTTTTCTTGTACCCACCCCACGTTTTCGTGGGGTTTTCTGTTTTTTGGAGTGTGCGTTTTGGCAGACCATGTTGAAATCAGACCCGATGACGCTTCTCTTCCGTTGACTTTGGCGGATATCGCCCTGCGTAACAGCAATATGCGGTTGACGTACCTGTCCGGCACCATCGCCGTCGATAACGGCGACGGCACGGAGACGTGGATTGGCGGCGGTGATACGGGTGCGGCGATGCCGGGCAGTAATGGCATCATCCCGTGGGTTGGCGATACGACGCCTCCGGGCAGGCCGACCGGTGTGACCGCAGTGTGTAGGACGGAATGCGTGTTCGTCCAATGGGACGGCACTCTTGAGGGTGGTGTTCCCGCCGATTTCGACCATGTGGAATTGTATGCGAAGCCTGATAGCACTGGTGCATCGTTGGATTTGGGCCAGTTGCGTGGGAAGGGCGAGCTTGCCACCGGCGTGCTGCCGGTCGGTGATGTGGTCGAGGTTTGGGCCGTCGCCTATGACAATGCGCATGACGTGAATGGCGTGTCCAAGCCGAACGCCTCCGACGAGTCGGAGCACGCGACCGTCATCATCGCACCTATCGTGTCGCAGCAGGATTTGAATGATACGGCGTCGGAGATTCTGGATGCCGCGAAGTCCGATGCCGCCGCTCAGGTGAAGAAGGTCAGCGACGGGTTGGATTCCGCCCGCAAGGATATTGACGCGAACACTGACGCTGCGAACGCTTTGAAGAGCCAGCAGACCCAACTGCGTTCCGATTTGGATGCCGCGGCGAAGAAGATCGACGCGAACGCTCAGGGCGTCGATGCAGTCAGAAAACAGCAGGATACGGCTGACGCGGCGTTGAAGTCTCTTGGCAAGACCGTCGAGGATAACAAGTCGGCTCAGGATGCGATCAACGCTCAACAGGCCGAGACGAACAAGACGATTGCCGCGAACAAGACGGCTTTGGCTGATGCGTCGAAACAGTTGGAACAGGCGAAGGCTGATATCAAGACGGGTCAGGCTGACTTGGCGGACGCTCGGGAGACTCTGGCCGACAATACGGCGAAGCTCGTTCAGGCTCAGAAGGATATCGCCGCGAACAAGACGGCTCAGACTGACTTGTCGAAGCAGTTGGCTGCGGCGAAATCCGACATCAAAGCCAATCAGGACAGTCTGACCGCCGCGAATCAGACGATTGCCGCGAACAAGACGGCTTTGGCTCAAGCGCAGAAGGATATCGCCCAAACCAAGTCCGATCTGACCACGGCGAATGGCGAGATCAGCAAGGCGAAGGAGTCGGCTGCGCAAGCGTATGCCGAAGCCCATAGCAAGAATCATACGTTTCGTGGGCCGGACGAGCCGAAGGACAATTTGATTCTCGGTGACTTGTGGCTCAAGACCCAGAAGTATTGGACGAGGTGGAAAGGCGAGAAGAATAATTCTCCGAGCCTCTTGGCGGACTTCTACACCTACTGGCAGGGAGCGCCGAACAATTCGCCTTCCGTGCTCGTGCCGCTCTCCGACCGCGTGATTGACACGCTGGTGTGGGATGGCTCCGCGTGGAACCACTTGGGATATGCCGACGTGGAGAAGAACGCGGAGGAGATCGCGCAGGCGAAGTCGGATATCGCGGACAATGCGGCTAAGACCACCGACGCCAAGAAGGCTGCCGAGAATGCCGCTGCCGCCGCCAAGACGGCTCAAGGCACGGCTGACACGGCGAATGGCGCGGCGAAGACGGCACAGGATACCGCCAATGCGGCCAATACCGCCGCGAAGAGCGCTACCGCCACCGCCGGTCAGGCCAAGGACGTGGCCAATGCCGCCCAGACCGCCGCCGAAAGCGCGAAGAAGACCGCAGGCAATGCTGAGACGCTGGCGAACACCGCCAATGCTTCGGCCAATGCGGCCAAGTCCGACGCGGCTTCCGCCAAATCGGACGCTTCCACCGCGAAGACGGATGCGGCCAACGCCAAGACCACCGCCGCGAACGCTTCGAGCGTTGCCACGCAGGCCAAGGCCACCGCCGACAGCGCGGCACAGTCCGCCACCGACGCGGCCACCGCCGCAAGGAAGGCGAATACGGCCGCTGCCGCCGCCGCTGGCGTGGCGAACGGCAAGGCCGACGTGCTGATCCAGTCCACTGCGCCGGACGCTTCAATGCACAAGGCTACGACACTGTGGATCGACACCACCGGTGGCGCGAACACGCCAAAACGGTGGAACGGCAGCACATGGTCGGCGGTGACGGACAAGGCCGCTACCGATGCGGCAAACGCCGCAGTCAAAGCCCATGCTGCCGCGCAGACGGCGCAATCCACCGCCGACAAGGCTCAGACCACAGCCGCCAACGCCGCGTCACAGGCGAATCAAGCACAAGCCGCCGCGAAAAAGGCGCAGACCACAGCGGACGGCAAGAATCTGATCTACCGTGGCCCCGACGAACCCGCGCATGATGGGCTGAAGCCGGGTGACATGTGGTGGCGCACGCAGAAGTATTGGACGAGGTGGAAAGGCGAGAAGAATAATTCTCCGAGCCTCTTGGCGGACTTCTACACCTACTGGCAGGGAGCGCCGAACAATTCGCCTTCCGTGCTCGTGCCGCTGAATGATCGCGTCGTCGAAGTCCTGACGTGGGATGGCACGAGATTCGAGCCATTCGACCTCGTGGCGAACAACATCCTCGCTGCTGGCACGGTGGCCGCGAAGCATCTCGCCGCCGACTCAGTGACCGCCGAGAAGGTCAAGACCAATGCCATCACCGTTGACAAGCTGGCGGCGAACTCGGTCACGACTGAAAAGCTGGTCACCGACTCAGTGACCGCCGCGAAGCTCGCCGCGAACAGCGTGCAGGCGCGCAATATCGTCGCACTGTCCATCACGTCCGACAAGATTGCAGCCAATTCCGTGACCACGGCCAAACTCCGCGTCACTGAGGATATGATGGTGGCTCTCCTGAAGGCTCATCAGATTCAGGCGGGGGATATAGCGGCTAACGCGGTCACATCAGACAATATCATAGCCAACGCCATCAATTCAGGAAAGATCGCCGCCAACGCGGTGACTTCTGACAATATTGTGACGAACGCTGTCACGTCGGATAAGATTCTCGCCAATTCGGTCACCACGGCGAAGCTCAAGGTCACTGAGGATATGACCGTCGCGCTTTTGAAGGCGCATCAGATTCAGGCCGGTGAGCTTGCCGCCAATAGTGTGACCGGTCAGAACATCAAGGCCGACGCATTGTATGGCAAGACGATTCAGGGTGGCGTGTTCCGCACGTCCGATGGGCGGATGGTCATCAATGATGCTGGTATCGTCGCCAAGGCGAAATCCGGTAGGAAACGTCAGGCGTATTACACATATTGGCAGGGCGAACCGAACAATAGTCCGTCCGTGCTGGTGACTGTGGATTTGGCTGATGATGAGTCGTTCGTACTGGATTCTCAGTCCGGCACGGTCGCCATGTGCGGTGAGATACTGTCCGGCTCCACGATCAGCGGCACGTCGATTGTGGGTAGCGAGTTCCGTACCGCGAACTCGCGCATGTTGCTGAACGATAGCGGCTTGGTGTTGCGGAACACGCAGGGCAAGGCCACTGTCACGTTGAATGCCGCGTCCGGCAGTGCGACGTTCAGTGGCACCGTGACGGGTTCGACGATCACTGGCGGCACGGTGTCCGGCGCTGTGATTACTGGTAGCGCGTTCACGTCTCCTGACGGGAAGACGAAACTGAACTCTTCCGGCTTCTACGTGGGAGACAAACTCTCGTATGATGCTAAATCCGGCGTGCTGTCGTTGAAGGGCAGTATCCAGTCGGGTTCGGATTTGAGTGGCGTGACCGTGACCGGTTCCACCATTCAGACTTCCAGTACTGCCAACCGTGGGTTGAAGCTCACTTCCGGTGGTCTCGTCGCCTACGACGGGAATGGTAACGCGAAGTTCACGTTGAAGTCTGACGGCACCATTCAGATGAATGGCGCTTTACTGACGAACGGTAAGATAACCGCCGCCACGTTGGAGGGTGGCACGATCACCGGTGGAACGATTACTGGTGGCATGATTCAGTCGAGTTCCGCAGCTAATACCGGTTTCAAACTGTCCGGTGGAGCTTTGGACTTCTACGACAAGTCGAACAATCGCACCATCCATTTGAACGGTACCGACAATCTGCTTTCCGGCAGGTTCCAGACCGCATTGTCAGGCCCACGATTGGTATTGAACAATACGACGGCCAGTGACGGCAGTGTGTATGGTCTACTGAAATCCTATGACGCGAATGGTGTCGCATGGTATACGCAGGGACAGTCGCATGGTTTCAACCCGTCGGGTCAGAACGACCCTGGCGCTTACCGGCGTTTGAACATTGGTATTGACCCGTCGAATAGTGAATTGTCGGTCGTCCGTTTCAATTCCGGCGCTGCACGTATTCAGATGAATGCTGGCCGTGTGGACATCAACGGTGATGATGGTTGGTCGAAACAGATCGGCAGCTTGGGTATTTACGTGAATGGTTCGCGTATCGACCCTGTCGTGTACACGGATTTGAACGACTGGTTCGTTCCTTCGTCGGGTTGGACTGCTTACGCAGGTGATAGCGGCAAGGATTACCGCAGTCACATGACCGTGATCGGCAACACTTGTTACATGCAGTTGGAATTGCAGCGTTCCGACAAAAAGAGCGTCACGTTCAACGCAGGCAACTACCTCGACATCGGCTGGTTCAAGGAAGGATTCACCCCGAAAATCGGCCTGAACGTGCCCTGCATCTTCAACAACGGCCAGTATGGCGGCGCGTTCGTGCCGGGCAACACGGTTCCGAGCACGGGCGACCGTCCAGACATCAACGGCGACGGCGTGTACCTGAGAGGTCACCTCCACGTCGGCGCCCGACAGCAATTCACCGCCTGGTGGGTTTCCGTGTTCATGATGTTCACTATTTGATTTTGATGATTGGAGATTGATTATGGCTGATAATGCCGAAACTACCGAAACTACTACTGCGTCTGCGTCTGGCGTTTTGGATTTGCGCCCGCCGAAGGAGAGTTTGAAGGCTGAACTGTATCGTTTGGGCTTGCGGTTCACGTTTGCTCAGGATGCTGGTGAGGTTTGGCAGGATGATTCGCGTGGCGTGCGTGCAACGTTTGATGATACTGGCCAGAGTGTCTTGTTGGAGGATATTGTCACTCACGTTACCCGCACGCTCACCTTGGAAGAGCTTAAGGGCGTGACGCGTATCGACACCATGACAGCAGCCGACTAATCCAGCATTCCAATTTTTTCAACCCCTGCAATCCACACGGATTGCGGGGGTTTCGTATTTAAGGAGACATTTTGACTCAGATTCCAGCCGACGCGAACGACGTCATCGACTCTCTTTCTACGCAGATCGGCACTCTCACTAAGCAAATCGCAATCCTGAACAGCCAGCTCGCAGCGGCCATGAAACTGATCCCCAAGGATGTGCTCGACGCGACCAAGGGGGTGGATGATGACAGTGAGGATTAACTGGTTCCCGGACCCGAACATAACTAACACCATTTTCAAATGCGTGCCAATGCGATGCACTGTGGATTTTCCGACCGTCAGCGGCTTCCGGTGGCTGCGTGCCACGACCAGTGGCAGTGGTGACATATACGCGCAATACCAGCTTGCGGGAGCCAATCTTCCACAGGCCGGCGTGTATCACATTCACGCAATCTGCTATACGCAAGGCTCCGGCGCATTGTTCCGCATCTATGCGGGCGTGAGCGGCAGGTTCACCATCCTGTACGAGACCGGTATCGCAGACAATGAGACGAAGAGGATTGACGCGGACATCACGATTCCGGCCGGCACGACGCAATTGCTCATACGTGTCGTGCCACCGTCCACGGTCGGCAAATTCATATTGATTCGCAACATTCTCCTCGAATCCAAGTCCACTTACGCCACTGCCGTGGGGGGGGGCTTCCGGGCTTCTTCACCGGCGACACCATGCCACGCGACTGACGCCGCGCACCGGGACGGTGGTGCCCGATGATGGTCACGAACCTGATAAGCAATCCAAGACTCAACGTCACGCTGAAGCCGGGCGAGTACACGCCGATTTCGACCATCGGAAAGCAGATTGGCGTCGCATACTGGTGCACGGTCTGGCTAGACGTGTCGGGCGGCTCCATCACGATAATCAACTGTCCAGGCACCTTCAGCAAGAGCCAACGCATCGGATGGGCCTTCAGGTCCACGTCATCGAATCCGATGAGCCTGAGCTACAAGGTCGTGTCCGGCAGTCCGACCGTCAAGGTGTGGAACATGGTCCTGTGCGAGCTGGACGAATACCAGGCGAACAAGGCCTTGCTCGACGGCCTTTACTGGTTCGACGGGGATACGATGCCACGCGCCTAACCCTTACGGGGGTGGTGGCATGAGGATCATCACGAACTATTGGCCGGACCCGCGATTCGCGCATGCTGACTCTTGGGATGATTTAAGTGGCTGCACTGCATCCAGCTCCCAAACATTGGACGTGTCGGCCAACATTTTCCCGACTCTCACGTTGAAATCCAGCCAAGATGGTGCGAATTGGGCGAGCAAAATCATCGACGTGCCGGAAGGCGCGAAGCTTGTCATTGCCTGTGCGAGTGACGGTATCGTCACCAGCAACAATTTTTCCGTTGATATTTGGTCGCACGACAGTAGCAAAAGATTCGTCAATGTCGGACTCAACGGTGGTGTCAGTGACGAGTTTGTCTCACCGTCGAGGATTCTTGTCTGTTTCAGAGCGCCGAACACGGGTGGCAAAGCGAAGGCCGTCAGCCGCGTGTTCATCGGCACGAAAGCCGATTATCAGGCGCTTCTGAATCTTGTCCCGTCCGGTTTTCTTGCTGGTGACCTCATGCCAAAAGACTAACCAATTTTAAGGAGATGTAATGTGTTTCAGTCTTTTCTAGCGGGTTTCGGGGGTGTGGGTGGCGCGTGCGCGCTCATCACGCTCGGCCTGAAAGTCTGGCCGGGCGCTTTGGACG
>ENA-UOJO01001249-UOJO01001249.1-human-gut-metagenome-genome-assembly--contig:-P57-NODE-1249-length-33686-cov-4.530106_pt1 | contig 33686 bp, 47 predicted proteins | sample MGYA00242351_ERZ723898 | MGnify/ENA metagenome assembly ERZ723898 | reverse complement strand
GCCCGTTCTGCATAGTTGCAAAAAAGGAAGGCAGGATCGCGCATCAAGTGGCGGATGTTTGCGACTTTTGGAGCGGTCAGAAAGAAGTAAAACTACTTGATGCGAATTTGCTTGCGTGTACGGATCGGGAACGGATTTTGAAACAGCTTGCAGATACGGGCGCATACATAGATTTCACACAGGGACTTGACATTCGGTTGACGGAAGGCATCGTCCCGCTGATAAACAAAATCAAGGTGAAACGGATTCATTTTGCATGGGATAACGCAAAACAGGATTTGACACGGTATTTTGAAGCGTTCAAAACACGGTACAAAAGCAAGGACTATCGGCGGCTTGGCGTTTATGTGTTGACAAATTTTGATTCCACGTTTGAGGAGGACACGTACCGCGTTTACAAATTGCGGGAACTTGGCTTTGATCCTTATGTGATGGTATACAACAAAGAAAACGCGCCGAAGCGGGCGCGGCAATTTCAACGATATGTAAATAACCGCATTATTTTCAGAACAGTCGAACGCTTTGAAGATTATGACGGCAGGAGGTAAAACAAAATGAATGAACAAACTAATCCGCAAGTGCGGAAAATTAAATGTGAATTCTATCACGATAATTTTCAGAATTACAAAAGATACAACATAAGGAAGGCACAATTAGTAATTGCCGATATACCATATAACATCGGTGAAAATGCCTACGGAAGCAATCCAATGTGGTATGTCGGCGGTGACAATACAAATGGTGAAAGCAAATTTGCAAAACAAGCATTCTTCAATGGTGATGGTGAATTTAGAATTGCAGAATTTATGCACTTTTGCTCTAAAATGCTGATCAAAGAGCCGAAAGAAAAAGGTAGTGCGCCTGCAATGATCGTTTTTTGCTCATTCGAACAAATACATACTGTGCAAGAGTACGGAAAAAAATACGGATTTATGAAAAGTTATCCGCTTGTGTTTTGCAAAAATTATTCCGCGCAGGTATTGAAAGCGAATATGAAAATCGTTGGTGCAACAGAGTACGCGGTAGTGCTTTATCGTGACCGATTGCCAAAATTCAGAAATATTGATGCGGGCGGGAACAGAAAAATGATTTTCAACTGGTTTGAATGGAAGCGTGACAATAAGAAAGAATACCCGAAAGTGCATCCAACGCAAAAGCCGGTATCGGTATTAAAACGGCTGATAGAAATTTTTACAGACGAAGGAGATACTGTGATTGATCCTTGTGCAGGAAGCGGATCAACATTGCGCGCCGCCGCAGAGATCGGTCGAAATTCATACGGATTTGAGGTATCAACAAAGTATTACAATGAAGCCCTTGAAAAGATGTTGCCCGAAGTTGTAACAAAAAGAAGTTAAAGGAGGGCGGACACAAATGCCATATAGAAAAGTCGGATACATAGAACAATGCTTTTACATCATCAAATATGCCATTGCAGACAGAGCAAGAAAACGCAGAGAATGCAGGACAGCAAAAGCAATTGAATCAGCTTTACATATCAAATTGACCGATATGCAAAGGCAATATATTTTCGGTCGTAGTGAATGGACGCTGACCGGACGATGCACCGGAAAAACGACTGCATACTGCATCAAAATATGTATTTCCGAGGGCGATGCAATTGTTATTCGTTTCGGACAAATGCCGCCGCAGTTTTTAGACGGCTTCAACACTTCATGGTACAACCGTTTTTACACAAGTGAGTTTTTGCGGATTTACAAAGCACTTTCAAAAACCAATATCAGATTAAGGGAGGTTAAAATAGAAGATGCAGGACGAAACAAAAATATTTGTTGAAATGACAAAAACGCAGTATGAGGAAATCAAGAAAGCACTTTCAGACATCAAAACAAAACACGCTGAAAATCTTGCCGATGTGTCAGATCGATTTATTTGTTCGCGTTGCGGGATACACCTTGAAGATTGTACCCGTTTTGTGTATGACGAGGATTCGGACGATACAAGCCATTACGAATATGAATTCAAATTCTGCCCGGAATGTGGTGCAGATATGAGAGGGCTAAAGCATGACAACGGATGAAATCAAGGAAGCATTCAAAAAGCAAATTCCCGTTGTATCGCGCGATATTACATATTCACATATATCCGCGCTGATTTACCGTTTGCAGGGCGGGAAAATTGTCTTGACAGTTGAATTGATGGATAAAAACCGCAATTCCGTAACAATTGCAGATTGTAACCGGGTACAAGCCGCAACAATATAATTTTTCAAAACACAGGAGGAACAGAACATGACATTGAACGCATGGTCGAAAAGAATTCATGAAAACGCCGTGGCGCACGGTTGGTGGGAAAACAAACGCACATTTGCCGAGGTTGTTGCCCTCTTTCATTCAGAACTGTCGGAAGCACTGGAGGAATTCAGAGCAAACCGCCCTATGCTGTATTTTCCTTGCAAAAGTACCGGCAGACTTTGTGTTGATGACCGAAAAGAAGAAAACACGACTTGCGGAAGCCGTCACGAAAATTGCAGGAGCGAAAAGCCGGAAGGAATCGCCGTTGAACTTGTCGATTGCGTGATCCGCATTCTTGATTTCTTGGGACACGAAAACATAAATGTTGATGAAGTTATTGCAAGCGATGCACCGCGCACCGATGAACCGAAAGATGTGCCATTGCCGGAAGCTGTTGCGGATTTACATTATATCATTTCTCATTCATACGAATACAGCGAGAGCGGATGCACCGAACGCAACAAATATTTATGTGTTGCTGTTGAGTACATCAGAAAATGGCTTGAACTGCACGGCGAGAACATGGAAAAAATCATGCTGATTAAGCATGAATACAACCGCACGCGGGAATACCGCCACGGCGGGAAAGCATTGTAAAAGCAAAAGAAAAAGCGGCGTGTTCCGTCCAAAGCACACGCCGCCGAAATTGCCGCACATCAAGCAATTCGATGTAAATAGTATATCACATTTATACCGAATTGTCAATCCCTTTTACGCGCCAAAATCGGCGTATTAGCGTCCTTGTAATGGATATTAACAAGTCGCAGAAAACAAAAAACAGGATAGATAAAAAGGAGATCAAAACCATGAGGGAAAACAATAACGGTTATTCTTGTGCAGTAAGTCAAAGTCACAGTCAAGTCATGTCGGGTTCATTCTTTGAAATTCTGCAAAATGTACGGGAGCAGATAAACATTGAATGCTTTGTTGAAAGTGACCGTTCACAGGTAAAAGAAATCATTATGATGATCGCGGAAATATATTGCCTTCCGTCCGATGCGGCTGTGCAGATCGGCGGACAAAAATTGCCCGCCGCTATGGTGAAGGATGTGTATTCCCTTTTGACAGAGGATCACATCCGCGAGGTTATCACGAATTACGAAAAAGCGACATATCAGATCAAATTCAAGAAAACATACATCCGCACAGCGTTGTATAACGAAGTGTTTGAACACGAAAGCCGATTTGTCAACGGATTCCGTGAAGCATTCCCCGAATTCGGGACAAATAAACACGGTTGAACAGGGGCATTGCAATGAACACCGGAACAAGAAAGCAGACAAGCAACACATTCATTCACTATGATTACGAAAAGGCGTATGAAAAAAGCCTTGAAGATTTGGCGGAATTTGAGGTTGAACGGCTGATAAAACGCGGAAAGTCGAAAATCGTGTATGCGACAAAGGAAATCCGAAGCGGCGAACAATTGGAAATTGAGATATACCCGGAATTCACAAGACGAGATGTGGCGCATATTCCCGCCGGTTGTCGGCTGAAAAAAGACAACCGAAAAGCAATGAACAATCTGAACGACAAGAATTCCAGAAAAGCGTGTGAACGGATTATCAACACGAATTTCGGCACGCATGACATATGGATGACTTTGACATACCGCAATTCAGATTTGCCGCAGGATTTTGAACACGCGCAAAAGAACATTCAAAACTATATGCGCAAAGTGAATTACTGGCGAAAAAAAGAGGGTTTGCCGAATGCAAAATATGTATACATAACTGAATGGCTTGAAGCGGATGAAGATGACGGAACAGACACCGAAGAAACCGAAAATCCGCGCCGCCGCAAATACAGCAGGCGGAAAAAGGCATCAAATGAAATCCGCTGTCATCACCATGTTGTCATTGACGGTGCAATGTCAATGGATCGTTTGGAGGAACTTTGGAAACACGGCAGTCGAAATGATACTCGCCGTCTTTCCATATATGAATACGTACTTTCCGGCATGGAGAATTACATCACAAAACAGCCGCGCCGAAAGCATATCAAAAAATGGTGCGCATCAAAAGGACTGGAACAGCCGCAGGAAAACAAAAACCATTATAAATTTAACCGCAGAAAGGTCGAAAACATGGTGAAGGATCATGCAATGATTCAAACATATATGGAAAAGTGGTATTCACCAAAAGGATATATATTCACCGATGCAAAAATCTATTACAACGAAGTCAACGCGCATTTTTACATATCCGCGCGAATGCGAAAAACAGAAAAGATGCGGAATTAAAGGGCGCATAAAAAGGACAATAACGGAGGAATAAAAATGAATAACGAAAAACGAACACACAACAAGACATGGCGAAGCAATAACAAAATCAGGCATAATGATTTCATCGCGGGTATAATCGCAATCGTGATATTTCTGACCGCCACAGTTTGCATAGCGGTATATGCGGGCAGTGATACGGACGTTTCGCCCGGCACAAACACAAGCGCGGGAATATCGGCGGGAACGGGAAATATTTTTACCGTTGATGCGGGCGTTTCCCATGCACCGGACAACACACCGAATGTGGAAATCACACCGAAAAATCAGCTTGCCGAGCGGATCAAAGAATCCGCAACACTTTACGGGTACGAATGCCCGGTGACGGATTGGAGCGGATACGATTTCACGGGATTCACCGAATACAGCATACCGGCGGATTTTGTGCGGTATGGCGGCGCGTTCCCTCTTTGCCTGCAAGCGTATACATACGTAAAATGCCGCGAATACGGCGTGGATTATGCGCTGATCCTTGCCATGATTGAGACCGAATCATCGTACAAGCCGGGGGCGGTCAGCTATGACGGAAAGTGCAAAGGCTTCATGCAGATCAATCCGGGATTCCATGCGGACAGGATGGAGCGAATCGGCGCGGCGGATTTGTTCAATCCGTATGATAATATCGCCGTGGGCGTGGACTTCATTTCGGAACTGCTTCACAAATACGATGGAAACACCTTGAAAGCACTTGCGGCGTACAACATGGGCGCAACGGGCGCATATCGGAATTTGTGGTCGAAAGGAATCTACGAATATTCCTACACCGACAAAGTAACACAGAAAGCGGAGCGCATAAACAATGAAACCAAGAGAGGTAACGAACAATGAACAGCATTGCAATCACGGGAAACATCACGCATGATTTGGAACTGAAAACCACGCCGGACGGAATTTCGGTTTGCACATTCACAGTAGCAGTCAAAAGACCGGGGACAAAAGATAAAACCGATTTTCTAAATTGTGTTGCGTGGAGGCAAAAGGCGGAATTCATCACAAGGTATTTTGCAAAGGGACAGAAAATCGAAATCACAGGCATAATGACAACGCGCAAATGGGAGGACAAAAACGGTAACAAACGCACCGCATATGAAATCATGGTGAATGATGCGGCATTCGGAGAGGGCAAAAAGAAAGACGATTCATCGCCGGATGATAATATGATACCGGATTTTGAATGCAACGATGAAGATTTACCATTCTGACAGGAGGAACACAAGATGTATGTAAAAACGGAAAAAATGGTAAATATCCCGTATGGATATTTCTGCAAGAATTGTTTGCAATTGAAATTTGATAAATACGCAAACGGAAAGCAGTATTGTTATTGCGACATCACGGGTGAAATACTTGACACGGGAAAAGGCGGAGCGATAAAAACGGATAAATGCTTTGCAGAAATCCGCAAAGCACTGAAGGAGAAATAAAGCATGAAAATTCAAAAGCTGATTAAGATTTGCAAAGCGGAACACACATTGTATCTTTGCGACACAAATGACGGGGTACAATGGTTGGGAAACGGAAAAGCATTGTTTCCCTTGTTCAGTCATCCGATATACGAGGAAAAAAGCATTTTCGCGGCGTTCGGCATTGATGAAAAGCAACAGGACAAAATCACATTCAAGCACTTCCCGGCAACACCGGCGCATATAGACATATCGGACACGGTTGCGGGCGAATTTGTTGCGGAACGAGCGGGCGGCATCTCTATCCATTACGGCGGCAAATATCTGATTCCGTATAAAACACAGCAAGGTATCATGTTCATAAGCGGTGACAGCCTTGCGCCGCTTGCAGACGATGACAACAAAATGACATATGAACGGAGAGCGGCAAACGGAAGTACATATTTTGCAATCAAAAGCGGATTCATGATTTCCGGCATTGTCCTCCCCGAAAATGTGATTGACGATGTATTCGTGCGGCAGATTAGCGATCTGCACACACAATGTGATTTGACGCTGTACAATCAATCTATGGAAAAGGATTCCCCGCAGGACGAACAGCAGACAATCGAACAGTTGAAAGCAATGTACGGAGCGGGAGCGGATGCCGAGGACGAAACGGGCGGTGACGAATGATGCAGTATGTCGCATACCTTGTGACCGCCGCATCCATTGTCGGAACGGTTGCGAATTCATATAAAAAGCGATGGTGCTTTTGTATATGGCTTTGCACAAACGCTTTTTGGTGCGTATATAACGCTGTGAGCGGTCAAACGGCGCAATCCTTGTTATATCTGTTTAATTTCATAATGGCGATTGTGGGGCTTGTGCAGTGGCGCAGGAAAGCAGATAAAGAACATACGGAGCGGATCACAAACATTCCGATGACGGAAATTGACCGGGAAGAATTTGCACGGATCGTCACGCACGCAAACGCCGCCGAAATTCTTGAAATTGTGTGTGAACTGGAGGCGGGCATATATGCCCGCTTGCCGGTGAATGATATTCAATTCTGCAAATCGCAAATTGAATGGAGATATAAAGAACTTTTGGAGCATTACGACAAATACAAGTGTTTTCCGGAATGAGAGGGCAAAGAAAATGTATTACGAAAGAAACGAAGGCACGGAACAGGAAGCCGTGATAAACTGGTGTGAATTCATGGCGTTCAGATACCCGGATTTGTCTTTGATATACCACATTCCGAACGGCGGGAAACGCGGCAAAGCGGAAGCGGCACGGATGAAGCGGCAGGGCGTGAAAGCGGGTGTTCCCGATTTATGCCTTCCCGTTCCCCGGAGCGGTTTTCACGGACTGTATATTGAAATGAAATTCGGGAAAGGCAGAACAAGCAAAGATCAAAACAAGTGGATCGACAATCTGACGGCGCAGGGATATTGTTGCGCCGTGTGTTTCGGAGCGGATGCGGCGATCCGTACCATTTGCGAATATATGCACATCAAAGGAGCGTGAACAATGGAACGGCAGATCAGAAAAGGCGATATTTTCTATATATACAGCGCGGACAAAATCGGCAGTGAAATTGCCGGATGCCGCCCGGCGATTGTCGTATCAAACGATATGTGCAACCGCTTTTCGTCCGTTTTAGAGGTTGTATATCTGACAACACGGGAGCGGAAACGCCGCTTGCCTACTCACGTATACATAGAATCCGCGCCGCGCCGTTCAACCGCTCTTTGCGAGCAGATAACATCCGTATCAATCAGCCGTTTCGGGAATTATGCCGGAAGAATCAGCGAATACGAAATGTTCGAGGTCAATCGCGCCATGCTTGTTTCGCTTGGCATGAGAGGGCGGAAACCGCAGAGGACAAAACGGCAGGAGGCAACCGAAAATGAACGAACTTGAAATCCGCGAACTGTTTGCGCAGGAAAAACAAGAAATTGAACAGAAAATAAAAGAACACGAACGCCGGGAAGCATTAAGGCGGGCGGCAGAACGGAATTGCGAATGGTGGCATTTCATATCCGAAGAACAGCAAGATTATATATTGAATTCATGTATTGAAATTTGCGATATACTTGAAAAAACGGTCATTCCGTTTTTTTGCGAACTTTGGGAGCGGCTGAAAGAGTATTTTTCAGTGTTTGCAGAGCGGTTTTCAGAATCAACGCATGATTTCGCAAAAATAATCGAGGAAATGCAGGCAGAAATCAATGCGGCGGATGATCGGGAAAGAACAAAGCAATTTTGGGGGCGCAAAAAGTGGGAAAACAGCAAAATCAAGAAATTCACGCCGCCGGAAAAGCAAAAATTCCGAAAATGGCGATACAGCGTATACGGGCATCACGGATGATCCCGAAAACAGACAAAAACAGCAGAAAACAAGGAGAGGGCAAACGCATGAATCATAAAATTGAAGAATTGGCAGATGCGGCGGCGGAAAAAGCGGTAAAAGCATTTTTTCGGGAAATGAAAAAAGAAGAATCAAAAAAAGTGCTTCATAACACATGGGTTTTGATGGATAAGTACATAGAAATGAAAAAGCACGTTGACCGTGCCATTTCGGACGATGACGGCGTTTGTCTTTTCAGCGTGAGAAAAAGCAAGACCAAAACAGCGTTGATGATCGAAAATATTGATCGTGCGATTGCGGAATTGCGTGTTGAAAAAACAGAAAGCGGCGAATCGTACAAATTCGATGCTTTTGAGATGCACTTTTTGCAGGGCAAGACATATGAGCAGATATGCGATGTGCTTGATTGCGGCAAGAACTCCCCTGCCCGTTGGTGCAAGGAAATGACCGCGATTCTGTCCGTGAAGCTGTTCGGCGTGGACGGCATCGACAAATGGTGAAAAACACGGCATTTTATATATTATACTTGGGGAAAACATGGGGAAATCGTGGTGTTTTCATAGGGTTTTCGGCGTGGTATAATTGTATCATGAATAATTGTATATGAGCGCACGGCGAATTGTCGTGCGCTTTATGTATGCCTTTATTCATGCCTCCTGCAATGGGCGGCACATTCCACATGGCGTGTGCCGCTTTTGTTTAACAGGATTCACAGAGAGGGTGACAAACGTGCTTTTGAAAAAGTGTGTGTGCGGTAAGCTGATACCGCAAAATATGAAGCTGTGCGCCGAATGTGAGAAAACATATATTTCACGCCATGCGGACTATAACCGCAACCGGCGAAACAAAAAAGCGGCGGCATTCTATGTTTCGTATGAGTGGCGAAGCACGCGGGATTTGATGCTGAAAGTCTATGACTACATCGACATTTATTCCTATTATATGCACAAGGAAATTGTCACGGCTGATATGGTGCATCACATCGTGGAACTGGAGGATGATTGGTCGCGCAGATGCGATCCGACAAATCTGTTGCCGCTGTCAAACACAAGCCACGGAATCATATCTGCACTGTACAAAGAAAGCGAAGAATCAAAGCGGCGCACACAAACAATGCTGTTGTCTTTGGTTGCACAGCACTTTGAAAAAGCGGGCGGCATCGCGGCTGTGATGAACGGAATTCCCCTGCTATAATCCCGCCGGACGGGGCGCGTTGCCGCTCTGTCGGCGGGTATGGGGGTATCAAAAAAGTTTTTGGTGTTCCCCTATTAGTCGCGTCCCCCTCGTCTGTGGAGAAAACTCCCCACGGAAAATTCAGAAAACGGAGGCAAATCACATGGAAAAATAAACGCCGTCCGCACCCGCGGACGGAAAATCGGCGAAAGGGGGCTGAAAGATGGCAGGACAGCGACAGCCGATTGAACTTTTACAGGCAAAAGGCAAAAAACATTTGACAAAGGCAGAAATCGAAGCGCGGCAGAAAACCGAAATTCACGCCGCGAGCGACAATATCAAGCCTCCGAAATGGCTGACGGCAAAGCAAAAGACAAAATTCAAATCTATTGTCGCGGAACTGCTTGCAATTGATCTTGTAACAAATCTTGATGTCGATGCCCTTGCCCGGCTGATTATATCGCAGGATCAATATATCGAAATCACGCAGGAAATCAAGAAAATGCCGGTGCTTGTTGAATTGCAGATGCCAACAGGCAAAAAGGACGAATTCGGAAACGAAATATTTGAATCCTGCACGGTTGTCAACAGCGAGCGGGAACGATTGATGATTATTCAAGACCGCTGTTTCAAGCAATGCAGACAATCCGCCGCAGATTTCGGATTGACTGTTTCCTCCCGTTGCCGATTAGTTGTGCCGAAGCCGCCGGAAGAAAAGAAAGAAAACAAATTTGCGAAATTCGCAAGATAAACCGGATGTTGCTATGAACGCATCAGACGGCAGAATTGACAGGGTGACGGAATATGCCCGCGATGTTCTTTCCGGCAAGCTGATTGCGGGCGAAGCCGTGCGCATGGCGTGCAAACGGCACTTGGACGATCTTGAAAAATCAAAACAAGCCGCCTTCCGGTATTATTTTGACGTTGACGAAGCCGAACGCATCATTGATTTTGCGGAAACGCTGATCATTGCCGAGGGCGAAGAACAGCAACAAATCACGTGTTATCCGTTCCAGTGCTTTATTTTGGGAAGTCTGAACGGATGGCGGATAAAAGATAAAGGATACCGCCGTTTCCGAACATCGTATGTTCAGCTTGGCAGACAAAACGGAAAGTCGTTTCTAAACGGCATTTTGGCGGCGTATTACGGAAATTTCGATTCATACAAATACGGTCAAATCTATTGCACGGCAACAAAGAAGGATCAAGCGGTCATTGTTTTCAATGAAATCGTGAAATTCATCCGTGCGGATTCTGAACTTGACGAATGTTTTGCGATTCACGAACACAACAGCACAATTGATTGTCTGAATACGCATTCGGTGATACGGGCATTGTCCGGCGATACAAAGAGCATTGACGGATTCCGTCCGCTTCTTGGCATCGTGGATGAATACCACGCGCACCGGAACAATCAGATGTACAAACTGCTTGAAGGCGGCATCAAGAAAATGAAATCCGCCTTGATTTCGGTGATTACAACCGCCGGATTCGATTTGAAATCCCCGTGCTGTAAGCTGTACGAAAACTGCATGAATGTTCTGAAGGGCGTATCTGATAACGACACGCAATTCATCTACATCGCGCAGATGGACGAAAAAGACGATTTATGGAATCCGCAGAACTGGATCAAAGCGAATCCGATCTTGCAGTACGATCCCGATGCGCTTGAAAACATGATCCCGATTGCAAACACCGCACGGGAAATGGGCGGCGAGGATTTGCGCGATTTCCTTGTCAAGCAGTTGAATCAATGGGTGCAGTTTTCAAATCGGCAGTATATCAAAGATATTGCAAAATGGAATCGCTTGGGCGTGCGCAAACGCGGCTTGGAGACGTTCAAAGGGCGGAAATGTTATGTCGGTGTGGATTTGTCATCCGGCGGCGATTTAACGTCTATTGCGCTTGTATTCCCGTATATGGACGGGGACACAAAAAAATATTATGTGTATTCACATTCGTTCATTCCGTCAAGCCGTGTGCAGGAGCATATCAAAACGGATAACGCGCCGTATGACATATGGATCAATGACGGCTATTGCACGGTCACGGAAACATTGGGCGGCATTAAAACGGATTACAAATACATTCTTTCGCATCTGAAAAAGCTGATTCAGAAATACGAACTTTCGGTGCAGATGATTTGTTACGATCCGCACAACGCATCGGCGTTCTTGGGCGATTTGGAAAGCATGGGTTATGATTCCCTGTCGATTACGCAGAGCGCAAAGAACTTGAACGATGCAACCGTGGATTTCCGGCTTGAAATAGATGCCGGGAACGTGGAATTTGACGGCGGAAACGGACTTTTAACGTGGTCGATGGCGAACGCAAAAACGATTTCAAACAGCTTTGGAGAAATCAAGATTGACAAGGATATTTCGGTTGATCGAATTGATGTTTGCGATGCGGTTGTGGATGCTTGGGTGATGGCAATGAAGGACGAATACAGAGTGGATGCAAATGAATTCGCCAACGATTGGTTGGCAATGGCTGAAAAATATAAAACAGAACGGAGGTGACAAACAATGAACATATTCCGCAGATTGTGGAATAGAATCGCCCGGAGAGGGCAACCGAAAGACGCGCAGACGGTCGGGCAGGATGTGCGCCGCATGGATGACGAATCGTTTCTTGAATGGCTTGGAATTAAGCGAAAAAGCCGAGAACCAACATCGGAGGTCACATACTTCACGTGTTTGAAAATGATGTCGGAAACGCTTGCAAAAATGCCGATCAAGTATTTCCAAAAGACGGAACACGGGATCATTGAGCCGCCGGAAACCGACATTTCAAGGCTTTTGCGAAATCGCCCGAATCCATTCATGACACCAACGGTGTTTTGGAACACGGTTGAAATGAATCGCTGTCATTTCGGAAATGCGTATGTGTATGTGCGATATAAGTTAAAGCGCAAGAAATACGGCGGTGAGCTGAAGGCACTTGATATGTGGGTGATGCCGTCCGATTGCGTGCAAATTGTTGTTGACGATGCCGGATATTTTTCAAATGCCGGGCGCATTTGGTATATCTACAATGACCGTTATTCCGGAAAACAGTACGTTTTCAGCACGGATGAAGTGTTACATTTCAAGACATCGCATTCGCTTGACGGGATCACGGGGTTGCCGGTACAAGCAATATTACAAGAAACCGTATCCGGGGCGATAGAAAGTCAAGCGTATATGTCGAAGCTGTACGAATCGGGATTGACAGCGAAGGCAACGCTTGAATACACGGGCGATCTGAACGAGGAAGCACGGCGAAAACTGGTGCAGGCTTTTGAAGAATTCGGAAGCGGAAGCCGGAACACCGGAAAAATTCTCCCCGTCCCACTTGGTATGAAATTGACACCGCTCGATGTCAAGCTGTCCGATGCGCAGTTTTTTGAACTCCGAAAATATACGGCGTTGCAGATCGCGGGTGCATTCGGTATCAAGCCGAATCAGATCAATGATTATGAAAAATCGTCCTATGCAAACAGTGAAATGCAACAGTTGGCATTCTATGTCGATACCATGCTTTTTGTACTGAAACAGTATGAAGAAGAATTGCAATACAAGTTATTGACGGAACAGGAGATCGCAGAGGGCAAATATTTCAAATTCAATGAAAAAGTGCTTTTGCGAACAGACAGCAAAACACAAATGGATATATTCGGCGTTGCCATCAACAACGGAATATATAAGCCAAACGAAGCGCGGCGCAAACTTGACATGACCGATGCCGAAGGCGGGGACACATTGATTGTAAACGGCAATTATATCCCGATTACGGAAGTCGGTAAACAGTATGCAAGCGCGGCGGGATCGTCTGACAGCGGACAGCCAGCGACAGAACGACCGCCGGAGAATGACACCGGCAATGCTGAAACCGATGCGGATGACATAGACGGCGGAGCGGAAGGAGGTGACGAAAATGAAGAATAAATTCAATTTCACAAGGCGAAATCCGCATACAAGAGCCATTGAAAATGCGGGATATTTGGAAATCCGAAACGCACAGAACGGCGCGGCGGAACTGTACTTTTACGGGGATATTGTTTCGGCAACATGGCAATCCGAATGGTATGAGGAGGACAGATGCCCGCAGGACATTTCCGATTTTTTGGGACAGATCGGGAATGATTCCGACATCACGATTTATTTCAATTCGGGCGGCGGCGATGTGTTTGCAGGAATTGCAATATACAACATATTGAAACGCCATAACGGACACAAACGCGGCGTTGTGGATGCGCTTGCGGCATCCATTGCATCGGTGATCCTTATGGCTTGCGATGAAATCACCGTCATGAACGGTGCGCAAATCATGGTACACAAGCCGTGGTGCATGACGTATGGCAACGCCGATGACTTGGCGGAAACAATCAAACAGCTTGATAAATGTCAGGATTCCATTATCGGGATTTATATGACAAAGGCAAATGAGGGCGTGCCGCGTGAGGAAATCGAAAGTCTTGTGAATGCGGAAACATGGATGACCGGCGCGGATTTACAAAAGTATTTCAATGTCACGGTTGAAAACGGCAATGCAAGCATTGCGGCGTGTGCAAGCTGTTATTTTGACAAATATGCGCACTTGCCCGAACGTCTGAAAAATCCGGCATTGCCGGAGCATCAGAACGAGACAAAACCAAAAACGGAAGCCGAAACGCTTCTTGAAGATTTGGACTTATACGGAATCTAAAAATTTATTTCATGGAGGAATGAACAATGAACAAGAAAATGAAGGAACTGCTTGCACAGATCAACGCGAAAAAGGCGGAAATCAAGAATCTTGTTGGGCAGAACAAAATTGCGGAAGCAAAGACCGCAAAAGAGGAATTAAAAGCACTTTCGGAAAAATTCGATCTGCTTGCCGACATCGAAGATGATGACCGTGACGGCATTGAAGATCAGATCGAAAACGGTACGGTAAAGAATGTCGGCGGCGGTAAAAAGCCGGAAAAGAAAGACATTGTGCGCGCGTTCGTCAATCGCATTGTGTGCGGACTTTCCAAAAAGCGCATGGATGACCGTGATGCAGAAATCATGAATGCAATGTCTGAGGGCGCACCGGATTCCGATGGATTTTCGGATGGCGGATTTACCGTTCCGCAGGACATTCAGACAGACATCAACGAATTACGCCGCACAAGCGATGATCTTTCGCAGTATGTCAATGTTGAGCCGGTCAGCACAAAGAGCGGAAGCCGCGTGATCGAAGTTGATGCAGAATCCACACCGTGGGCGGATGTTGACGAAGGTGAATCCATTCCCGATGCGGCAACGCCAACATTCAAGCAGATCAAATACACCATCAAAAAGAAGGGCGGCATTCTCAAAGTTACCCGCGAACTGCTTGCAGATACCGCCGAAAACATCCTTGCATATCTCAAAAAGTGGATTGCAAAGAAATCCCGTGCAACGCGAAATGCCGCGATTCTGTCCGCGTTCAAGACCATCACAACCGGAAAAGAGGTTGCAATCACAGGATTTGACAGCGTAAAAGACATTTTCAATGTCAAACTTGATCCCGCAATCGAAACATCAAGCATTGTTTTGATGAATCAGAACGGATTCAATTATTTCGACAAGCTGAAAGACAGTGACGGAAATTATATCATGCAACCGAATCCCACGCAGAAAACACAAATGCTGTTCTTGGGTAAATATCCCGTTATCAAGTTGTCGAATAAAACTTTGAAATCCGAAGCGGTAAAGACCACAAAAGACAATGTGGAAACCATCACCGGATACAAGCATCCTGTCTATTTCGGCGATCCGAAGGAAGCAATTACCCTGTTCGACCGCGAAAAAATGACCGTTGAACTTTCCACGGAGGCGGGTGATCTGTGGGCGAAGGATATGACCGGAATCAAGGTGCGCGACAGATTTGATGTGCAGATTGTCGATTCGGCGGCGGTTGTCGGCGGGACTATCACGGAAAGCGTTGTTGCAGGATAACACACGCCCGCACGGCGGGCATGAACAGGAAAGCGGGGTGAACGCACATGATCGAATTAAAAGAGATCAAGCAATATTGCCGCATTGATTACTATGACGATGATGAAATCATTGAACTGCTTAGGGACACGGTTTTTGAAGAACTTGCAGATTTGATTCCGAATTTCGACAAAGAGCAAATGACGAATCGTCAAAAACTGCTTGCACTTGTATTCATCAAAGATTTGTATGATAACCGCGACAAATATCAAAAGTCGGACAAAGAAACGATGCGGCAATCTGTGCGTTCCCTGCTTCTTAAAGAAATGCTTGGATAAAGGAGGGGCGCACATGGCAAGTGCAAGAATTCAAATTGTGCGGATCACATCGGAAACGGTTGCCGGTCGGCGCATGGAAACGGAAACGCCGTATTTTTCGTGTTGGTGCGATACGATGGATTTATACGGCGCGGAACTGTACGATGCCATTCATATCAAACTTGAAAATACGATTGTTTTCAAAGTGCGTTTCTGTAAACAGATCAAAGCAATGAAACACCGCGTAAAAGAATTTGCGATTGATTATGACGGGGAGCGGTACGAACTGTATGCCGTGGATTTCGGAAACAACGATAAAAATTATGTGTTCTTGAAAGCAAACTGCATTTCATGAGAGGGCGCACAGATGGAAATATCACTTGAATTTGACGGATTGAAAGAGCTTGCAAAGGCATTTGACAAACTGGCAAACAACGTGGAGCGGTTGGAAGTTGACAAAAAGATCGTAAAGCAGTGCGGGCAGTATGCACAGCCGGTAATGCAAAAGGAAATTCCACGGTCAAGGGACAACAGTAAATCCGGGCGAAAGCTGAAAGGCGGCGGATCGAGCCGACCGAAACACGGACACGCGGCGGACAATGTACCTGTTTCAAATGTCAAAATCAAAAACGAATCGGCATATGCGGAGGTCGGATGGGATTTATCGGACAATTCGGAATATTTCTACATGAAATTTGTGAATTGGGGTACAACGAAAATCACGCCGACACCGTTTGTTGAACGCACAATCAGCAAATGCGATCCCGAATGGGAGAAAATCGCAGAGCAGGAATATCAAAAATTTATTCGGGTACTGGAGGGATAACGTGGATATTATCAGCAAAGCGGCGGAAGCATTGCAACCGATCAGCAAACGCGGAATCCGCGTTGAACAAGGATGGTACGATGCGAAATATAACGATCTGCACATCACACTATGGCTTTTGTCCGATGCAGAGGATAGCCATTCGGACGATGATGCGGATGTGCTGAAAGCACAAATTCAAATCAACATTTGGTCGAAACACGATCAAGTGTCTTTGAAAAACGAAATCAGAAAATTATTAAAACAAAACGGATTCGCGTATCTTGGCGGCAATGACGATCTTGACACCGAAGCAAAGGTATTCATGAACGCCATGCGGTTTGAGTATGCGGAAGAAACGGAGGAAAATTTCAATGAGTGAAAACGCAAATGCAATTGTGAGAAGCAGAACAAAATCATTCCGCGATCTTTATGTTGCGGTTGTAACTGCAAATACACCTTCCCTTTACGAAACCGGAACGCCGGTGAAACTTGCACGCGCTATCAAAGGCAAGGTGTCCGACAAATTCAGTACGGAAAAGATTTACAGCGATGACGGCGTGGAGGAAACCATCACGAATTATGAGGGTACGGAGGTTGAATTTGAAGTCAACAGCCTTGCACCGCAGGATCGTGCATTGCTTTTCGGTCAGCTTTATGAAAACGGCTATCTTGTCAGAAACAAGGATGACATCGCACCGGAAGTAGCTGTCGGATACCGTGCAAAGAAGTTGAACGGCAAGTATGAATTTACATGGCTTTATGTCGGCAAATTCGGACAGGGCAACGATGACAACTATGAAACGCAGGCGGATAAGGTCAGCACGCAGACAAACACGCTGAAAGGCAGTTTTTACGAGCGACAGAAAGACGGAAACTATCAGATTCAAGTCGATGAATCAAATCTGCTTGCGGAACACACATCAGCGGCGGCGGCAATCAAGGATTGGTTCAGCAAAGTGCAGGAAAAAACAGCCGTTGCGGGCTAACACATAAAAACAGCAGGAGGAAAAATATATGAACGCAAATATTGAAACCAAAAGAACAATCATCGTCGGCGGGCAGGAATACACAATGCCGAAGGTCGCGCCGGATGCCTATATGGAATACTTGGAAGCGCGCGAAGAAATTTTTACATCCGAAGAACAGCGCAAAATGTATACAAAAGCGCAGTTTGTGAAGATGATGGAAACGATTTGCGCACTGTACGGCAATCAATTCACCGTGGAGCAGTTGAAGGATGCGGAAACAGGACTTTCCGTTTCGGAAATCATCATGGAATTCGCCATGATTGAGGCGGTTGTCGGCGGAGAGGTTGACAGAAAGGTTGAAAAGCTGAAAGCAAATTTTCCAGAAGGCAAGTGATGCCGGAAATATCGCTGACACTGGAAAACGGCAATGAACTAACGGTGTCGGCGGTAACGGTCGGAATGTATCGGAAATATTGCGAATTGATGGAGAGGGCGGACAGCTTCACGGAGAAATCGGACGTTGTTTTCATCAATTCGCAGATCATCCGGGAAGTGTTCGGGAATCAGATCCCGGCGCGGGAAATTAATAAACTTGATGCCGGAGCGGTTTTCACGGCGGCAAAAACAATTCATTTTGTGATGCAGGAAGTCATCACGCCGAAATTTCTTGAACTTATGAGCGATAAGGACAAACAGGAAGTGGCGGCAATGGAAAAATCGGCTTTTGACGAGTATGACGAAGCCGAAGGATATGATGACGATTTCCCGCCGCAAAACGTATGGCGAACTTGCAAGGAAAACATTGATCGTGTTGTGAAACTGTCAATCCGGGCATTCAACAATTCACTTGCACAGTGTATGGATTCCGACATCACGAGCCTTTTGGATTATGTGAAATTTGAACTTGAAACAGCAAAGGAAAAATAAAAGAACGGAGGTGTTGTAAATGGCAAAAGCGGAAGCGCGGATCACGGCGAATTCATCAGATTTTCAATCGCAGATGAAAGAAATGGTGAAAGAAATGAAGAATCTTTCATCCGAATTCGGCGTGGCACAAGCACAAGCGAAATTGCTTGGCAACGCCTCCGATGTTTTGAAATCAAAAATTGCAGAATTGACATCGAAGGTCGAACTGCAAAAAAATATCGTAAAAGAGAACGAGGAACAGCACGAGCGATTGACCGCCGATCTTGAAAAAGAGCGCGCAAAACACGAAACCTTGACCGCAAAATTGAAAACGGCGAAAGATGCCTACAAAGAAACAGCGGATCAGACGGGCAAAAATTCCGATGAATCGAAAGCGTTGAAAACACAGATTTCGGAACTGGAGGAACAGCTCGGCGATTGCACAAAGAGCATCGAAAAACAGGAAAGTAAACTTTCCACACATGAAGCCAAAACCAACAAATCAAAAATTGCGCTTGCAAATATGGAGGCGGAACTCAAAGATTTACGAACGGAAATGGCAAAAATGCCGTGGGACAAATTTGCGGCAGGCGCGGAAAAGGTTGCAGATGTTACGGATAAAGTCGGCAGGAAGATGACAGTTGTTTCGACTGCAATTGTCGGCGTTGGTACGGCGGCAGTCACAACGGCGGCATCGTTTGAAGCCGAACTATCAAAAGTACAAGCCATCAGCGGCGCGACAGCCGATGACATGGTAAAACTTGAAGCGGCGGCGAAGCAATGGGGCGAAAATACGAAGTATTCCGCGACAGAATGTGCAAGCGCATTTGAATATATGGCACTTGCCGGGTGGAATACATCGGATATGCTGAACGGTATCAGCGGCATTCTGAATTTGGCGGCGGCATCCGATATGGATTTAGCCGAAGCATCCGACATTGTAACGGACTATTTGACCGCATTCGGATTGACCGCGCAGGACAGCGCAAAATTTGCCGATACAATGGCTTATGCCATGTCACATTCCAACACTACCACACAGGCACTCGGCGAAGCCTACAAGAATTGCGCGGCAACGGCGGCATCAATGGGTTACAGCGTGGAAGAAACAACCGCCGTTTTAATGACAATGGCGAATGCGGGCGTTAAGGGCGGCGAAGCCGGAACGGCACTCAATTCCATCATGACGCGGCTTGCAACCGATACGAAGGATTGTGCAACGGCACTTGCTACATACGGCGTGAATGTTTATGACAGCGAAGGCAACATGAACAGCTTGTCATCCATTCTGCAAGGAATGCGCGGTGTGTGGTCACAGTTGACAGATGAACAGCAAGCGAATTTGGCAAAAACCATTGCCGGAACAAATCAATTTTCTGCACTTCAAACGATCATGTCCGGTTTATCGGACAGTGCCGTTGAAAGCGGTATGTCATTCACGGATTATGCCGCCGCGCTTGAAACGTGTGACGGCACTGCATCCGATATGGCGGATACCATGCTGAACAATCTGAACGGACAAATTACGATTCTGAAATCAAAGATCGAAGGCGTTGCCATATCGCTTGGAAATATCCTATTACCGAAAATCAAAAACGCTGTGGAATGGGTGGCAAATCTTGTGGATAAGTTTGCGGCACTTTCCGAAGAAAAGCAAACAATGATTGTGAAGATCGCCGCAGTTGTGGCGGCGATTGGTCCCGCATTGCTTGTATTTTCAAAACTTGCATCCGGTGTCGGTACGGTGGCATCGGTTGTCGGTAAATTGTCCGGCGCAATAGCGGGTGCGGGTGGACTGTCCAGCGTACTGTCGGCACTATGTTCCCCTGTCGGTTTAGTTATTGCGGCGGTTGCCGCATTGGTTGCCGGGTTGGGATACGTCATTGCGACAAATGAGGATGTGCGGAATTCTCTTTTATCCGTGATCGGCGATCTGAAATCAGCCGTGCAACCGGCGATTGAATTTATTACAAATACGGTCATACCGAATTTACAAGCCGCATGGGAACGGCTGAAGGAAATGCTTGCACCGTTCGCCGATTTCCTTGTGAATATGTTCACGTCATGTTGGACGGATTTCATCATCCCTGCCCTTGAATGGATTGCGGGAACGGTGATTCCGACAGTCACAAGGACATTTGAAAACTTGTGGAACAATGTGATTGTCCCGTTTGCTAAATTCTTGGATTCGGTATTCACGCCGGTCATCAAGATTGTTTCCGAAGTGCTGACAATGCTATGGAATAATGTCATTGTTCCGTTAGCACAAGCCATCGGCGGCGTATTTGCGACAGCGTGGGAAGGCATGATGAAGATTTTCAACGATGTTGTGATCCCGCGTGTCAACAAGGTTATTCAAGTATTGCAATTCTTGTGGACGAATGTTTTGCAACCGGTTGTTGAATGGCTTTGGAATACGTTTCAACCGATTTTCCAAAATGTATTTGAATTTATCGGCGGACTGTTCGGAACACTGAAGGAGATTTTCAGCGGTTTAATCAATTTCATTGTCGGTGTATTCACGCTTGATTGGTCGCAGGCATGGGACGGAATCAAGCAGATATTTTCCGGCTTGTGGGATTCGATTGTGCTGTATGTGGAATATATCTGCAAGCAGTTTGACACGATATTCGGCGATGCGTTCCGCGCAATCGGTGAATTCTTCACGAATTTATGGAACGGCATCAAAGACTTTTTTGTGAATCTGTGGAACAGCATTGTTGAATTCTGTTCTAATACATTCAACGCAATTTATGAAAAGGTTGCAAGCATTTTCACGGCGATTCATGACACGGTCGCGGGTATATGGGAAAAGGTCAAAAATGTCATTCAAGTTGCAATCATGTTCATTGTCGAACTGTTCAAATCTGCTTTTGATCTCATAACATTGCCCTTCCGCTTCATTTGGGAAAACTGCAAGGATACCATCATCAGCATATGGAACAGCATCAAATCGGCTGTAAACTCTGCATTGACCGCGATCAAAAATGCCATTTCGACCGCGTGGAACGCTGTCAAATCCACAATCACGAATGCAATGAATGCGATCAAAAGCACGGTGCAATCGGCGTGGAATTCCATTTCATCCGCAATCAGCAGTGTTTTGAATACCATTAAAAACGCCGTATCGAACGCATGGAACGCCATCAAAACAGCAATTACAAACACTGTCAACGGCATAAAATCGACCGTTACAAGCGTATTCAATGCCATTCGGTCGGCTATCGAAACCGCAATCAACGGCGCAAAAAATGCCATTAACACCGTATTCAACGCAATCAAGAACACGATCACAAATATTGTGAACGGAATTAAAAGCACCGTTTCAAACGTATTCAACGCTATCCGGTCGGCTATGGAAGCACCGATCAACACGGCAAAGAACACAATAAACAGTGTCTTTAATACCATTAAATCCACGATTTCAAATGTGATAAACAGCATCAAATCGACTGTTTCAAATGTGTTTAATTCCATCAGATCGGCAATCGAAACGCCGATCAACAAGGCGCGGGAAACCGTTTCAAACGTCATCAACAAAATCAAATCCGCGTTCAATTTCTCTTGGTCGCTTCCGAAACTCAAATTGCCGCATTTCAGCATCAAGGGCGAATTTTCATTGACACCGCCATCCGTGCCGCACTTGTCGATTGACTGGTATCGAAACGGCGGTATTATGACACAGCCGACAATATTCGGAGGTATCGGAAATACACTGCTTGCCGGGGGCGAAGCGGGTGACGAAGCGATTTTGCCGTTAGAGCCATTTTATCAAAGATTGTCCGCAATTCTTGATAGCAAATATGAAAAGCTGAAAGAAAGTCAGATCATTCGTGTGACAGCGATTTCCACGCTTGACGGCGAAGTGATTGCAGAGCATACAACCGAAATGGTGACGGATAACATTGTCAAGGACATCGAATCAAGGAGGTAAACATGAAAATTGACGGAATCGACATCAGAAAATACAACGCAAAGCAATTGACCGTTGATATTCAGCCTCCGAAAATTGCCATTGAAACGGAATGGATTGACGGTGCGCCCGTTCCGCTTGAATTTGAAACATTCATCAAGGCGGGAACGCTGAAATTATCAATCCTGTTCCGGGGCAATAGCCGGAATCAGATTGTGCGTAATGTATCGGAATTCATGGCACTACTGACACACGGGGTTTTGATTCAGCTTGACGGATACAAAGGCTACTACAAAGGCAAATTGACCGATGATGGACTATCGAAAACCATTGTGAAAACACGGTACACGGTCAATCTGACGTTCAGCGGATACATGATTGATGACGAGATCAAAAACACGTATACAGACAGGCGCACGGCACAATTTGAGGTATTGGGAACGCGCGATGCGCCGTGTGTACTGGAGATCACGCCGACTGTCGGAATGGTCGAATACCGGGTGGACGGATTCGGGGATGATCCGATCATCATTCAGAATCTTGAAGCCGGAAAAACGATTGTCATTGACGGCGAATCCGGAACAGTTACACAGGACGGCAAGAACAAATTCAGCGATGTTGATTTGTGGGATTTCCCTGTTTTGAAGCGCGGGCAGAAATACACGGTCGGTTTTTCGTCCGACAAATGCGTTGTAGTGATCCGCTATCATCCTATGTGGATATAAGGGGGCGGAAATATGTTGCAGTTATTTTCCGATACCCGCCGCCGCATTGGAACGCTGTCCGGCTTTTCGGACTTGAAAGAAACAACGAAGCTGAACAGCGGCGATAAAGAAATATCGTTCAAATACCCGCAGAGCGGCGCATTTTTCGATGACATCCGAAATGAATACTATATCCGCACAAAAACGGATGAATATGTCATCAAGAGTATTTCCGGCGGATCAAAAACACAATGGCTGAAAGTGATTGCCACATTGAATTTGGAGGACTTGGAGGGCAAAGCATTCAAATCCTTTAAGACAACCGAAATGACCGTGCGGGCGTGTCTTGGCGTTGTGCTTGACGGCACGGGATGGACGGTCGGCGTATGTCAGATCACAAAGCGCAGAACGATCAAAAAAGATGCGCCGTGCAATGCCGTTGACATTATTTCGCAGATCATTTCCACATATGCGTGTGAAATCACATATGACACGCTGAACAAGCGAATTGACATATACGAACAGATCGGCGATGACAAGGGATGCTATTTCATTGAATCGCTGAACTTGCGAAAATTGCAGACGGACAAAACATCGTATGATTTTTATACGCGCATTATCCCGATAGGCAAAGACGGATTGCAGATCAACATTGACGGGCGGAATTACCTTGAAAATCACGACTATTCAAGCAAGATAAAAACCTACATTTGGAAGGATGAACGGTACACGATCCCCGCATCGCTTGCAGAAGATGCGGCGCGAAAACTTGCAGAAGTGTCAAAGCCTTATGAAGTTTATGAAACAGATGTCATTGATCTTGCATCGCTGAATCCGGTGTATTCGGAAATTCTGCATTATGACATCGGCGATGTCGTGTGGCTGATTTCAAAAAAATCCGGTGTCAAAGCGAAAATGCGCATTGCTAAAATCGTCAAATATCCGCTTGATCCGAAACAGAACACTTGTGAACTATCCAACACAAAGAAATCGTTTGCAGATATTCAAGCCGAACAAACGGCGGAAATTGTGGGCGAAGCGGTTGCCGCAGCAGGAAGCAATACAACGGAACAGATCGAAGCATCAGAGGGGTTGACATCGGAAGAAATTGCCCTTGAACTGGACGCGCTGAAAACCGAAATTCTTGCCACAGTTGCCGATTCCTATGCAAGCGATATTGATGTATCGGCGGGCGATGATGAAACCGTACAGACGGCAAAAGCCTACACCGACACACAGCTTGAAAGCTATAAGACCGCAGAGCAAACGGACAACGCCATTGATGCGGCAAAACGTGCGGTTTTGTCAGATGTGAAAGACACATACGCATCAAAAGAAAGCGTGTCAGAAGCATTGCGGCAGACCGGACAGGCAACCGCCGAAGCCATTGCCGGAGCGGTAGCGGGTATTGAAACCGAACTTGCGGATTATGCAACAACCGAATCGGTTGAAAATGCACTTTCCGATTATGCCACAACGGAGCAAATGCAGGAAGCCATCGGGCAGGCGCAGAAAATCACGGACACAGAAACGCAGAAATCATATAAATTTGGCGTTTCGTCCGGGTTGATATATCTTGAAGAAATTGAATGAAAAGGAGGTAAACGGCAATGCAAATGATAACATCTATTCAAATTGAACTATACGGCGAAACAAAGTTTTATCTTGTTTCAGCAAAACAAGGTGACCGGGCAACGCGATTTGTTCAAGTAGAACTTATGATGTACGGCATTCAATTTGAAATTCCCCCGGATGCGCTTGTATATGCAAACATCCGTAAGCCGGACAAAAAATTCTGTTATAACGAATGCGCCGTGGAAAACAACCGCGTAATGGTTGAATTGACAAATCAAGCGTTGGCGGCGGCGGGAACGGCATATTGCGATATTGAAATACGCCGCGCATCCGATGCGGAAATTTTATCGTCCGCATCGTTCACGATTGAAATTGAAGAATCCATGCGCGATGAATCCGCGATCCTGTCATGTAATGAAATGACCGCGCTTGACAACAAAGTACAGCATTATATTGACGATCTGTTGAATACCAAAGCGCAGATTTTGAACACGGAGGCGGCGTTCAAGGTAGCGGAAGCCGCGCGGGCATTGGCTGAATCGGAGCGGATCAACAACGAATATGAACGCGACAAAGCGGAAAAGGAACGCAGGGCGGCAGAGGTCACGCGACAGCAGACTTTGAAACGCTATGAACAGATTATCCCCGACACGCTTGCGGCGGCAGGAAAGGCAAATACAGCGGCGGAGAGGGCGGAACAAGCCATTTCCGCACAAGAGCAGTTAAACGAGACTGTGGCGGACGTGACGGCAATGTATGAGGATATGCGGGAAATGGATACCGGAATATATCACAACATTGACGGAGGTGCGCCGGGCAGTCACGACACATTGATTTGTGACGGCGGAACACCGTTCACGCACGATGAAATCAAAATCAATTGCGGGAAACCGTAAGGAAGGAGCAAAAAAGCATGGCAACATCAACCATCAAACCAAAATGCGGCACAACGGCGCAGTGGGCGGCATCCGGGCGCGTTTTGGAGGTGAACGAATGGGGCGTTGAAATTACAACGAGCGGCGCATATATATTGCGCATCGGAGACGGTGAAAATCTTTTCCCCGATCTGCCCGCGGTCATTGACGTTCCCACATTCAACGAACTTGTGGAGCAGATGCAGACACAATATAATGCGGTCATGGCATTCAAAAACAACATGGCGGAGGCAACAATTGCCGCAAATTCAGCGGCATCCGGAGCAAACGCCGCCGCGGGGTTTGCAAATTCGGCGGCAGAAGCGTGCAAAAACATTGAATCGGGAATCAATTCCATGTCTGACGATACAACAGCAAAAGTGTACAGCATCGGAATTGATAACGGAATCATTTATCTGAAGGAGGAATAAACAACGATGGCAACAGGAGACAAGATTTTTATTGCAGACAAAAAGACACTTGATGAAGTAAAGGCAAACACGGAGGGCATCCTTTCCGCCGTGCAGGACATTGACGGAAAGTTTGCGGGAATCAAGCGTTACGGCGTGAAAATCAACAAGAATGACAGCAATCCGGCAACACGTATCACATATCTGTATGATGCAGTCGGCATGACACCGGCAAAGATGGACTTTGCAAACGGCACATTTGATTATGGAGACTGGGCGGACATTTGGTTTATCAAAGACAATTATCCGTGTATGCTGAAATATGACGGCACGGAGGATTACAAGCTAAATCCGAACGATTATTTATTGAAGGCAGACGGCACGGAATCCGATGTTGCGAATGAAGACTACGCAGGAAATGCGATGTCCGCAATTCCTCTTGTGTGGATTTCGCAGTATGAATTCGGCGGGTATGAATATATCATCCTGTGCAATGTCCGTTATGATGAATCTTATCACGCATATGCGCATACACGCGCAAACGGCACGATCATGAATGTCAAATACATTTCTATGTTTAAGGGATGGCATGACGGCACGCGCCTCCGCTCTCTGTCCGGTAAACAACCGATGTACAGTAAAACAGCAAGTCAAGAAATAAGTTTTGCATCCGCAAACAATCAAAGCGGTGCGGACATTTGGCGCACGCGCTCATGGGCGGATCGAAACTTGATAAACTGTCTTTTGACTGTTATCGGAAAATCAGATAATTCACAGGCTGTTTTCGGTCAAGGAAGAACGAGCGGATATGTAGAGGATGCAAGCCAATTTTACGGCGTACAAATCACCGGAACGCTGAACGATAAAGGACAGTTTTTCGGATACAGTACAACCACGCAGGATGTGACGGTGTTCCACATTGAAGGATGGTGGGGCAATCAGTATGATCGAATTGTCGGACTGATCGGAGATCATGGCAGAATCAAGGTAAAAATGATACCGCCATATAATTTGACGGGAGCAGGATATATCGACACCGGAATTGATTTGCCGGATATGAGATCAGGCGGTTATATCAAAACCACAAAAATGACCGAATACGGCAGAATTCCGACAGGTGGCGGCGCGAGCGCATCAACATATCTTTGTGACTGTTACTGGATGAACAACGAGATTGTGTCTATTGCGCGCGTGGGCGGGGCTTGTAGCTACGGCGCGCTGTGCGGTGCTTCTTGCTTGCGCTTGTGCAGCGCGGCTTCCTACGCGTCTTGGACGATCGGGGCGGCTCTTTCTTGTGAACAGCCTTCAGCGGCGTAAGCCGCAGGGGGAACGGGGGATTTATCCCCCGATATAAAAAAGTATTCAAAAACGCTATAACGGGGATACATGGCACGCTGTTCCGGGTGTCTGTGCTTTGCCTGCGCACGTGGGCGGGAATTGTAGCAACGGCGCGATGTACGGTGCTTCTTGCTTGAACTTGAACAACGCGGCTTCCAACACGAATTGGACGATCGGGGCGGCTGTTTCTTATCATAATTGTAAATGAGTAATGTGCCGTGTATTCCCCGCCGCTTGGCGAAAATTAGACCGATGAAGGAATGGGTTAGTAAGCCGGAAGGCTCAACGCTCATTAGGTGATAAGAAAGAATATATGAAAAGTTATAACGGGCAATTTGAAAAAATGCTTGAATACGAAAATGTGAAAAAGTGTTTCAAGAAAGCGGCAAAACGAAAACACAAAAGCCTTGCAAACGGAAAGCGCAACCGCAAACAAAAAGTGGAAACTGTTGCCGATGTGCTTGCACGTTTGGATGAAGAAGTGCCGAAATTCATTGATCTTGTGAAAACGGATGAAATTGAAATCATCAAACACGCAGAACACACAATCAATGAAAATAACTGTAAAAAGGTACGAAACATCATTCAACCGGATTATAAGTACGAACAAATATTGCATCATTGTGTTGTCAGTCAGTTACAGCCGATCATCCTGCATGGCTTGTATGAATTTTCATACGGGAGCATTCCGGGGCGTGGCACGCATTCCGGCAAAAAGGTTTTAGCAAAATGGATTCGGAAATATGACGGCAAAAAATTTTATGTCGGTCAAGGTGACATCAAAGGATTTTATGACAATATTGATCTTGATGTGCTTGAAAGTAAACTGACGAAAGTATGCCGGGATAAACGATTTTTGCATATCAATCACCGAATCATTTCTGTCAATGAGAAAATCACGGTTGAAAACAGCGTGCGCCACCGCAGATTCATTCCGAAAGGCTTTTACACTTCCGGTTGGTACGGTCATTTGATTCTGAAGGAAATGGATCACATGATTGCACAAATGCCGGGCGTGGATCACTACATGAGATATGCGGATGATTTCGTGATTCTCGGCAGAAATAAAAAGCTGATTCACAAAGCAATGCAGACAATCGCGCAATATTTAAGCGGCGAACTGCACTTGCAGATGAAACACACATGGCAAGTATACCGCTTTGAATATGCTGACCGCAGGACAGGAAAAGTCAAAGGCAGATTTATTGATTTTATGGGATTTCAATTTCACAGAGATCGGACAACCATGCGTAAGCGGAATTTGTGCGCATCGCGCCGGAAAGCACACCGGATCGGAAAGAAAACAAAGGTGACATGGTACGATGCGGCGGGGATGCTGTCCCGCATGGGGATGTTCAAACATACGAACACATACCGCTATTATTGCAACCACATAAAACCGTATGTCAACATACGAAAAATGAAACGAACTGTGAGTAATCACAGCAAAAAACAAAATCGAAAGGAGCATGAAAAACATGACCGAATGGAAGAAAATCACAGGAACACAGCCGGAATCCCCAGCGGAGGTGGATGCCGTATCATCCCCGACAACCGTGTATTTGCGCAGAAATGTTAAGCAGATCACGCAGACGGACGAAAACGGAGAAAGTGTGCAGATGTGGGAATATGAGGAACGCGAAATGAGCGTGGCGGAATATTCCGATATGCTTGCATCGCTTGAAACTCCCGCAACAAAAATGATTATGCAATCACTGTCCGCGCTTGAATTGAGCATGGAAGAAATTGCACTTGGAATGGAGGTATAAAAGATTATGAATCACAGCGCAAAATTTGAATCACTGAAATCAAAATACGACATGGGATTTATCACGAAGGAAACGCTTGCCGGTTGGGTTGCCATTGATGCAAAGAAACCGGGCAGAGGAATCACGGCGGACGAATACGCGGAGATCACCGGCGAAGCATACGAAGGGGGCGCATGATGTCTTTAATTCAAATTATAGACAAACTGTGTCACGTCACAACCGTTCTTGCCGATCTTGTACGGGAGCAATCGAACGTCATTGCACAATCTGATTTGTGCTTGTTGGACGGCGAAGTGGGCGGAAATCGCATTGCAGAACTGCAACAGAGGGCGGATGATGAACTGAACGAAATCGAAATGGCATTGCGGAGAATATAAAACGAAAGGAAACGGAGGAACATGACGATTGATGCAAATTCGATTGTTTTATTCGGCAGTGTGGTGACTGCTCTGCTTGGAATTGGCGGCATTGTTGTTGCCGTGATTAAGTGGATTATGAATCAGAATAAACAATCAGATGATATTTCCGCATTGCGAAAACTTCACGAAAAGGACATGGAGGAATTCAGAAAAAAGGAAGCGGAACGAAATCAAGAAATTCAAGACGAATTGTGCGTACTGTCTTATGCTATGCTTGCATCCCTTGATGGATTGAAACAGTTGCATTGCAACGGCGAAGTGACAAAAGCGCATGAAAAACTTGAAAAGCACCTAAACCAACAGGCGCACGGACAACATACAAATAAAACATAAAGGAGATCAAAAAACATGAAAAATATCGACTGGAAAAGAAAACTGACAAGCCGCAAATTTTGGGCGGCAGTGATCGCATTTGTCACAACGCTTTGCGTGGCATTCGGCGTGAAAGAGATCACGGCGGAACAGATTGCCGCAGTTATCACGGCGGCGGCAACCATGATCGCATATATCATCGGCGAAGGCTTGACCGATGCCGCAGGCATGAAAAAAGATGCAGGAGCAGACAAACAAACGGACAGCGACAACGAAACGGGGTGTGAATAATGGCGTTTCTTGTACCGGATAAAATCATAACGGAAAAAATCGGGAATGAAACAATAACAATCAAGCAGAAGATCACACCGGATGGAGCGGTTGCGGCAAAAGACATTTGCAGTTATGTCAAAAAGGGACAGTATGTCAAGCCGAACGCAAAACTGAACAACGGAACAGGAGTTCCGAAGGGCATCACTGTTCACAATACAAACGACATAAAATGCTCATCCGGCACAAATCCGGCGGAACAGTATGCACGCGCTACATACCCGAACGGAAACATGAACGGCGTTGCCGTGCATTATTGGGTATGGAAAAATGAAGTGTGGCAACAGTTATCCGACAATGAGCGCGGATGGCACGCGGCGGACGGATCGAGCAGGCGCAAAGACCATCGCGGCGGGCAGACCGGCGGAAATGTCGATACAATTTCAATCGAATGTATTGAATCGAGATCGGATGCAGAAAGCGAAAAGACACTGGCGAAACTGGTTGCAATTCTCTGTTACCGTTATAACCTTGATCCGGCGTATGATGTGTATACGCATAATTACTGGATGCACGGCGTTGACAAAATGGTAAACGGCGCACGGAAGAATTGCCCGATCTACATTCTGAATCATTGGGCGGCGTTCCTTGATAGTGTAAAAGGCTATTGGAACACGTTGAAAAATGTAAAACCGGCAACACCATCAAATGTTCTTTATCGTGTGCAGACCGGCGCATTTTCAGTCAAGGCAAATGCGGACAAATTGGCGGATAAACTGAAGGCGGCTGGATTTGACACATACATTGTCAAAATCGGGAATCTGTATAAAGTACAGGTCGGCGCATACTCTGTAAAAACAAATGCACAGGCAATGGAAAAGAAGCTGAAAGCCGCCGGATACGATGCGTTTATCACCACATCGAGCGGAGAGGGCGCACAGCAAGCGGAAACAAAACCGACATTGAAATCCCTTGATGAAATCGCAAAGGAAGTCATCAAGGGACTGTGGGGTAACGGAGCGGCAAGAAAAGAAAAACTTTCCGCCGCCGGGTATGATTATACAGCCGTACAGAAGAAAGTAAACGAATTATTGAAATGATGTGCAGGAGGTCAAAACAATGTTTTACGTGGGAAATGAATTCAACATTTCGGAAAACAAAGCATACAAGACACAGACAGGCGCAGAAAAGGCGGCAGAAGCCGCGAACATGAATGTGTATGATGATATCGGCAATGTCCTATTTCCGCCCGCAGAAGCGATGCAGGGCGCAGAAACGGTCGATTGTGAATCCGACACACACGATGACATGGATGCAGAAACAGCGGGCGAAACTGCAAACATACCGGGCGGCGGCTGTGTTCCAGTTATCGGCACGGCAACCGTTGTTTGGAACGGTGCATTGCGCATCCGAAATGCGCCGTCATTTGCACCGGAAACAGAATGCGGATTGCTTGACACCGGCGATTCCGTAGAAGTTGTGGAGCGGGTGCAATCCGATGACGGGAAACCGATGTGGAAAACCGTTGACGGGAATTTTATCAGCGCAGACACAGCACACACACATTTCATCGAACAGTAAAAAGAGAGCGGACAACCGTGACAGGCTGTCCGCTTTTCGTATATGTAATTATTTACGTGCAAGCAAATATACAGTGATATTGCATCCGTACTTTTCGCCATATTCTCCGCCGGTGATTTCTGTAATTTCTCCATGCATAATCAATTGACGTTCATCGGCATCTATAAAATCCGATATATCAGATGCTAATTCCTTTTTAATAAATCCTATCTGTTCATTAAATTGAGTATATACGGCAATTGCGGGTTTTCCTTCGTACTCATACTCACGAAAAATGAGTTTTTCGCCGTCATATGAACTTTCAATATTTTCTTGGCGGCTTGTTCCATCATCATTTTTATATGTAACGCCGACAACCTTCGTGTGATATGTTTTCACAACATCGAAATTAGAAATTTCAATGTCACTAATATATATTTTTGATCCATCTGCAAAAGTATAATGCGATGGTTCAACAGTCTTTTGCGGAGCGGAGGGACCATTAACATTGCGCTTTTCAATTGTTCTGTTTCTCAATTCTTGCTAGATCAACCACGTTCGCCAAAATAAAAAAGCGCCGATCGGAATGAAGTATATCAGAACAACGCAAACGATTCCCCATATAGTATAGGTTTTCTTTGTTTTTTCAAGTTTTACATCCGGGATTCCGGAATAAATGGATTGAATTTTTTCTTTTGTGTACGGGTTTTTCATGGTGTTTTTCCTCTTGTGCCGCTGTTGTTTTTGTGTACTACATGATCGCAGGGCGTTTCCTTTCAAAAAATATTTAGGCAAATGTGTAAATTCTGATCTTTAACACACTTAATTACTTATTATATGCGAAAATATATATAAAGTCAAGCAGATTGCAGAAGATTCACACAAAATTTGCAAATCAAAATACATAAGGCGGAAAACAAAAATGAAAATTTATGATTTCAACGGACGGAAGAACATCAGCGGAAACAGAATTTATGAAGCGAGAACGAAAAACAGATTGTCGCAATCGGACTTGGCGGCGCAAATGCAGATCGCGTGAATTATGATCGAGCGCGACAGTATCAGCCGCATTGAAATCGGATCGCGCTTTGTGCCGGACTATGAATTGATTGTCTTTGCGCGGGTGCTGAAGGTGTCCGTACTGTGGTTGTTGGGTATTGATGAATGAAAAAAGCGCGTGCTAAAAACACGCGCAATTTTTTCTATATTTTTCAAACTTTTTTCGCAAAACCCCTTGACAGACGTGTGAATACGTGCTATAATATATACAGAAAGTGAGGGAGGCGGAAGTGAAGAAAAGCGAACTATTAAAAATTTTCGGAAAGAACAAAATTGAATTCATTCAACACGGAAAACGACATGATATTTATTACAGTCCGATCACTAACAAAAAATTTCCAGTGCCACGGCACGCAACAGAAATTGCAACCGGCACATTAAAAGCTATCATGAAGGAGGCGGGGCTTGAATAAGCCCCATTCCGTGAACTTATAATATAATATTATTTAGGAGGTTTGTTATGGCAAAGTATATTTTTCCTGCTATATTTACAAAAGACGGCGATTTTTACGTTGTGAATTTTCCAGACATCGAAGGATGTTTTACACAGGGCGAAAGTGTTCAAGATGCGTTTGAAATGGCGGAGGACGTTTTGTGTTTAACTCTTTACGATTACGAGGAAAACAAAAAGAAAATACCACAACCATCGGATTTGAAAAAAATTGAAACCAATGATTCGGATTTTGTATCGCTTGTATCATGCGATACAATTGAATACCGCAAATTCTATGATAACAAAGCAGTAAAGAAAACATTAACGATTCCGGCGTGGTTGAATACTATGTCGGAGCGTGAGGGCATCAACTTTTCGGCAGTATTGCAAAATGCCTTAAAAGCAGAATTGCATATATCTGACGGTCGATAAGTGGAGAGGTAAACCGAATGAAACTGAATTCATATGCAAAGCACATCTTTGAAAATAATTCAATAGAACTGTTCCCGGATGATATCGACACATTTGAAAAATTGGTTGATGAACTTCATATCGGTGTGTCAAATGCACTATCTGAATTCTATAACGGCGGGATAAGAACAAGCGATGCACCATT